>Ga0307432_1000158_pt1 | contig 55314 bp, 40 predicted proteins | sample SalMarWE160150MG_FD_202158 | JGI IMG/M metagenome (GOLD analysis project Ga0307432, IMG submission 202158) | Salt marsh sediment microbial communities from the Plum Island Ecosystem LTER, Massachusetts, United States - WE1603-150 | ecosystem: Environmental > Aquatic > Marine > Intertidal zone >...
CAGACGCGCACAACAATCTGGGCGCTGCCCTCGGCAGGAAGGGGGACATTGACGGTGCGATCGCGTCGTTCTCTAAGACCATCGAGCTTGATCCGAACGCCGCCCTCGCCCACTACAACCTGGGCAACGCTCTCTACAAAAAGGGCGACGTTGACGGGGCGATCGCCGCGTGGCATAACGTCATTGACATTGATCCGCAGTACGCCGCCCACTACAACCTGGGCGTCGCCCTCGGCAAGAAGGGGGACATTGACGAGTCGATCGCGTCGTTCTCTAAGGCCATCGAGCTTGATCCGAACGACGCCGCTGCGCACTACAACCTGGCCTTTTATTTGTCCCTGCGCGGTGATACATCAGACGCCGTAAGGGCCCTGAGCGACTCGATCAGCTTGGATGAAAAATACCGCGAATACGCGAAGACCAATCCCGCATTCGACAAAATCCGCAACGACCCCGCCTTCCGCAGACTCGTGTACGGAGAGTGAACACCAATTTCGCCCTTGACTCGCCGCCGTTCGCAAAGCGAACAACTGCGATCTCTCGCCCGTCAGTGTTCGTCCGTCGGTTCACAATCGAACAGCCCTAGTTGCCCGCGGCTCGCTACACAAAAACAGATACTGCTCTATTGCTCGGTCACACCCAAAACTGTGGGTTGCCGATCAGGCCTGCAAAACAGAGCCGCGACCGTTAGGGAGTGGAGATGCGCCGTGCGGCGTCCCGGTGGGTGACCGCTTCCTCACGGGCGCGGCTCGGAAAGCGAACGAACAATCTACAGAATCAAAACTGACGGTACACTAGCTTTTATGTGCCGCTCGACTCCCCTTTTCCCCCCTTGGCAAGGGGGGATGAAAGGGGGTTCCGCTCCGCAATTCCGGAATCTGCTCCAGCATGTGCAGGCCGGTCTACGGTGCCGGCCTTGGAATCGTCACTGACACATGAATGTCACTGCCCGGCGTTTGTCGGTCCTTGTCCGGGCGCCTCGGACAGTTGCTCAAAAGCGTCGAGCACCAGCACGAACGGATCGCCGATCGGCAGCACGAACAGATGGGCGTCGATCAGCATTGGCTGCGGCTCGAACGGCCCGTCGCCGTCGATGTCGATTATGGCCTCTGCGTTGAATACCTGCTCCATGACCAGGTTGACCGTCGCAATCGCCTGGAAGATGCCCAGGGGCGTATCCTCACTGAGCGAATGAGTCCCATCGAAGAACTCGGGCGGCAGGAACGTCGTCAGCAGGTTGATCGCACTGTTTGGCCGACCGAAGGTGAATGCGTTGAGCCGCGGGAGGAAGTTTCGCGGCACCAGCGTTTCACCACTGAACGTGCGCGGCTCGGGTGATTCAAAGTCAACCTCCTCGATGATCACGCCGCCGCCGCTGTTCGTACGATAGTACCGGCCCACGTAGGTGGAACGCCAATCGTCGGGATTGAACAGGATCGGCCTGAAATCGGTGGTGAACTCGCCGGGATCCTCCACGCCGTTGCCGTTGATGTCATCGAAGTAGGGATTGCCGCTCGGGTCGTAGTTCTCGTTGGACACCTCGGTTCCGTACACGAAGGTGAAGAACTCCGGCTGAATGTCGAGACCAATGACCTCCGGCGGGATCACGCGGGCCGGCTCGAATACGGGTATTGGGCCCTCATTCGGTGGTGGGAAACCCTCATCCGGTGGAGGGAAGCCCTCATCGGGCGGCGGTACGAACTCGTCATCCGGCGGAGGCTGATCGGTCGTGGCAGGCGGTTCCGTATCTGCCGGAGGCTCATCGGTCGTTGCGGGCGGTTCAGGATCCGCCGCGGGCTCATCCCCCGTCGCAGCCGGTTCCAGGTCCGCGGGCGGCTCATCACCACTATCAGGCGGAGGTTCATCCGCCGGCGGTGGGAACTCGTCCTCAGGCGGGGGCGGGAACTCGTCTTCCGGGGGCGGGAACTCATCACCCGGCGGCGTTGGTTCGTCCGCAGGTGGTGGAGGCGGTCCTTCGACGAAGAAACTTCCTGACAGATCATTGACACTGGCCATGAAGTTCAAATCAATGTCATACAGGCCAAACACACCTTCCATCTGCGTTTCCGGCAAGAACATCAGGTAGTAGCGACCGTTGGGGTCGCTCGAGAACGTGCCCGTCCCGATGTCGTAGTTAACACGAACCGGCTCAGCGTCGAGTCCCGGATCGGTCGCCAGCACGTACAATTGCATAGTGGGGCCGTTCATCCCGCCGCCGTCGCTCTCGTTGTCGAGACGGTGCTCGGGATTCGAGACAGCCACCGGAACACCAGGCCAGAACGTACCCGCCTCCGACACGAACTCCACGAAGGCCTTTCCGTCGACCGGATCGAAAAGAGTCTCATCGTTCATGTTCAGGAATATGGGCTCACCATGCGGACCGTGCAGCCAGCGCCCCGTCTCGCGCACGAGAAGCTCGACACGATAGTCGGTTTCGGTCCCGTGCGTGAAGGCGAGATAGTAGGGACCGGTATGTGTGGGGTTGTAGACGACGTGGGTGGGGAACCCGTCCGGGCCGAACTCCACGTCCATGGAAACGGGATGGACCTCCCCGGCGTCGGGGCGCCATTGGTCCCCGTCGGACACTACGAAGAACGTCGACGATCCGGACCGGTTGAACGGCAGGTGGGCCCGGGCCTTACGAATGAAGCTGAACAGTTGGTCGACGCTCTCAATCCGCTCGCTCAAAATCGCACCGAACAGACGGTGGATGGACGGTGGGACCGTGCCTTCCAGAAGCTCGAGCATCTTTTCCCGGATGCTGTCCACGTGCGAGTGCAGCTCATCGAAATCCGCACCGGGATCGGCAAATCCGGAGTCCAACAGCTCGAAGATTGTCCTTTCAATGTCGCGAGCGACGCCCCGCCCGTCGGCTGACTCGAACACCATCGGCGGCGGCCCCTCGTGACCCGGCGTCGGCACCATGAAGGTCACTCGCGCGCCCAACCCAATTTCCTCGTCGGTCAACAGGCGATAAAGACCCCGGAGCGTGATGACCCGCCCCTCGAGGTGAAGCCGTGCGATGCGCTCGATGAGACGCTCGTTGAGGATTGGAAGTGGATGGCGACCGGCCTCAGGATCGAGCTCGTCGTTCGCGATGAAGTTGCGGTCCGGCTCGGTGACCGTGCTGACGTAGACAACCGGTCGCTCACCCTCAAAGTCGGGATCGAACGGGAATACCGTCTCAGGCAACGTGTCGGGGAAACCATCGGGGAATTCGTCCATGAGTTGATCGAGAAGCTCCTCGTCGAAGCCTTCCTCGCCGAGCAAATCCTCGAGCGTGCCGTCGCCGAGGAGATCTTCGAGAGTGCCGTCACCAAGCAGATCTTCGAGAGTACCGTCGTCAAAGTACGTCTCGTCCAACTGGGCGACGGCGATGACCAGATCATCCGGCGGGGCCACGATGTCGATCGATTCGACCGTCACGTCCGGCAGATCGCCGAGGAAGCTCAAGACGATCCCGCCTGGGTCGTCGGCAATGGGGAACCCGGCCCGGAGAAAGACTTCAGCTGCCGCACTTATGGCATCCTCTAGCTGTGACGCTGTTGCCAATGCCAGGTTGCCTTCGACGGTGTTGATCCCGGCTCGGACGGCGGGTGGGATAAAGGATTCGAAAAGATCGTCCACGTCCCCCGCAGCCAGGTCGGCGATATCCTCGATGTTAACATCCTGGTCGATACCGCTTTCCTCGAACAGATGGATAAAAGCGTCGACGATCCGGTGAACGATCGCGGTGGGTGATATGTCCAACTCGTCGGGATCAATCCCATGCTCAATCAGAAGGTCTCTGAGCTTCGCGACAATGAGGGTAGTCAGTGGATCGACCATAACATCATCGAGGCTGCCGGCCTCACCCGTATCATCAGCCGGAATCTGTACGATCTGCTCGATGTCGGGCTCACCGTCTCCGTCGAGATCCACCGCGACGACGAAGTTGATTCCAACAGGAAAGCCCTCGGCGGTGAACGCGCCGGTCTGGTCAACGGAACCAGGCGGATAGGGCTCACCGGCGGCATCAAGGAGCGGATCGCCGTTCAGGTCCTCGAAGGCTATGGTGACCAGCGTCGGGTTGATGTCCGGCGGTAACGCCTGGCCGGCGGTCTCGCCCTCCGCGATGTCGATCGACTCCCGCGTCGACCGGCTGTCCGAAACGCTGCCCGACATGATTCCCTTGTAGCTTGTCGGTTCCGTTGCGGAGCCTTGACTGCCGTCCGTATCGGTCGTGGTACCGGGTTGCCCACCGCAGCCGGACACGAACAATGGGCCTGCAAAAAGAAGCAGGATCACCGAAGCGGCGGTGATGCCTCGGAAGTTTCGCCAATAGCGACTTTCTGACATGGTTCAACTCCTATCGGTGGTTGGTATAGGTGCCTGACTATTCCGGTTGACGCACTAACGGGCGCGCACCCGTTGATTGTTTCGACGTCTGATAACGTGCACAGCCCGTGCAGCGTCCCCCGACAATCTCACCTATCGAAGTGCCTTCACCGGAGGTTTAGTCCAACTTGGACGGCTTTCGTGAATTGTTATTGGTTCCGGCGTGTCAAGCAGCACCGGCCGAACCGCCGGCGTCGTCAACGGTCGCCGCATGCGATGTGGTGATGAGCTACCTGCCTGTCGTCGTCTGTTCCGTATCATCCTTTTTGCCGAGGGTCCTTGGTCTGCGGTAGGGATGCCGTGTTTCTCGAGGGATCTGAACGACATATGAACGGCGGCCTCCTGGAATCCGGCACACCAGCGCAGGCTCGGTTGCGGCTTGACACGTCGGCGACGTTGCCGCAAGCTTGTTTGTCAAACGTACTTACACGGCAGTCTGCCGGGACGGGAACTCACCGTAGGCACTGCGGACGCGTACGAACACCGGTGAATGAGCGTAGAAAGTTGATACCGTGGTTGACGGAGCAAGGCTGCAAGATCGTGAAGATGTTGGCTGGAGAAGATGTATGTTAAAAGCCGCGACACGTTGCGTGGCCTGGTTTTCCTTGTCGCTCGCTGTGAGTACGGGCATCGCACGTGGCCAGGACGTCAGCCTGGACGACGCACTCGATGCTATGCGCCAACGGACCGAGATCGGCGCGTCCGACCAGGCAACAATCGCCGATTGGGTTAAGAAGCGCATGAACATGTTCTCGGGGTTCACCACCTTCCGAGAGCGATTCAAGGCACGGTACACACACGAGAGGAACTCACAGACCTTCCGTGTTCAATTCGCCACACAGACCGCCCAGGTTGCAGCGCAGCGATTCGCCAGTCCGGACCTTACTCCCGAGACAGCCCTATCGGTAGCCCAGGTTCTTGTGGATATGAACGCCGCGGAGACACTACCGGGGCTTCTTGCGGGGCTTGAATCGTCCGATGCGGGTGTTCGCTACTTGTGCGCCAAAGGGCTCATCGGGATTAAGAGTGCGGTTGCCGGAGACGGCACGGGACTTAACCAGACGATTCAGGCGCTGCGCAAGGCGGGGCTGGCGGAGTCGGATCCCGTGGTGCTGGGCCGGATTTATGAGGCGCTGGACCATCCAGATCAGGTTGCGGCCGTGTTCGACACTTACCTGGCGCTATTCGACGGACGTCTCACTGTTCGTCGCGGGCAGGCCGCCGTCGCGGACGGTGCCGAAATCTATGCGTACGAGTTCTTCCGAACACCCGGAGTGGTAGGCTCTCTCAATGCCGAGCAGAAATCACAAGTCGTCGCCAGGATCGCGGTGTTTCTGCGGATGGATGCTCAGCGTTACAACACGGCCGATCTGAGGTTCGCCGAGATCGACAAGATCGAGCGAATGTTGGACGGTGCGGAGGAAATCCTAGTGGGATTGGCCGTGCCCAATGGAGGCAACATCCGCAGCCAGTTGGTTGCCAGTGGGCACCAGAACCGCGCAGCGGTTCTTCAGGAAGCGTACAAATGGGTAGGTGACCCCGTCACGAGCCAACCAGGGGCTCTCAATGGCGCACCGTGGAACGTCCCCATTGGCGCGCCATGACGAAACTTTGGCAGACTAGTTTCTAGGGTGCTAGAAACTAGATGATCCGTAATCTCTTTCTCATCTGTGTGGCACTTCTTCTGACCGCGCTATCGATCTACACACTCGGCTCGCGTAAGCCGCGAGCGGATTTCACGTACGTCAACCCATCAGGCATTCACACACTGGATCCGTCCCGGATGAGTTGGACGCAGGATTTCCGCGTTGCGCTCAACATCTGGGAAGGGCTTACGACCTGGCATCCCGAAACGCTCGAGCCGATCGAAGGGGCGGCTTTGTTTCCACCGGATATCTCATCGGACGGCCTGACGTATGTGTTCACGATCCGTGACGACACGAGATGGTCCAACGGAGACCGGGTGACCTCGCGAGACTTCCTGCGCGGGTGGCGGCGCGGGCTCGAACCGGGCACAGCCACCGACTACACGTTTCTTCTGGCTGACAACATTGCCGGGGCGGATGAATATGTCCGCTGGCGACGTGAGGCGGTAGGCGAATTAGTGGCTATGAAGCGGTTGTGTGACGGGTGGAGCATAAACGCCCGGCAAGCTCGAACGATTGCCCAAAGCCGTGTGTTCAAGGAGTTGCAGGCGAGAGTCGGTGACACACTCCGAGCGCCGGAAGCAGAGGCTGAGGAGTGGCGGTGGGAAAGCTGGATTCAGGGGATCGCGCCGCGGGTTGACTGGGAGAACCTCTATGATCGCATGTTCCAAAAACATGTCTCCGAGTTGCGCAGCCGATTCGATGACGTTGGGATTGTGACACGCGATGATCAGACCTTAGTCGTGCGACTCGCGCAGCCATGCCCTTACTTTCTCGACTTGATCGCCCTTCCAATCTTCCTTCCGTGCCATGAGTCCATCGAGCTGCTACGTGAACGGTACCGGGGTACGTTGATCACAGCGGAGGGTTTGGTGGTTTATGATCCGCAGTGGACCAAGCCGGACTATCATCGCAATAACTATCCCGGCCTCGTCACCAACGGTCCGTATCGGCTGAGCGATTGGACGTTCAAGCGTCGCGCGAGGTTGACGGTCAATCCGCATCATCGAACGGCGAAGACCATCACGTGCCGCACGGTGGACATGATGGTATATGACAACATCAGCGCATCGATTATGGCCTACGAGGCGGGCGACGTTGATTTCCTGCCGGCTATGGACGTGCCTTACGATCACGAGATCGCGCGGTTGGCCCAAACGGGAGAGCGCAAGGACTTCCACTTGTGTCACGTCCTGGCCACCTACTTCCTGAACTTCAACTGCGTCAGCGAAAGTGTGGATGGTCGGCCCAATCCGTTTGTCGATCCGAGGATTCGTAGAGCGTTCGCACTCGCCATCGACAGGGAGCGGATCGTCGAGAAGGTGTTGAAACGCGGCGACCGCGTGGCACGCAGCTTCGTACCACCGGACACGATTTCCGGTTATCAGCCACCGACCGGTTTGGTTATGGATGTGGACCGGGCACGGGGGCTGCTTGCCGAGGCCGGCTATCCGGAGGGCGTGGGCCTGCCCGCGATCGAACTCCTCTATACGCCGAGCGATGAGCGAGTCTGTCAAGCGATGGGGCGTATGTGGGAAGATGCGCTCGGCGTTCGCGTGGAACTAAGAAGCAAGGAAAGCAAGACCTTCGCGGAGGACAAGGCGAGTCATCGTTACATGATCGCGCGCGGCAACTGGTACGCCGACTACAACGATCCGATGACGTTCCTCGATTGTCTGAGTACCGGCAATGGCAACAACGACAGCGGCTACGTAAACCCGCGATACGATGCGATGCTGGCGGAGGCGAGCGTAATCCGTGATCCGGTAAAGCGTGCGGCCTTGCTGCGGCAGGCTGAGGCGATCATCGTCGAGGAGGATCTGCCGATCCTGCCGATCCTGCATTACGCCGCTCCCATTGCGATCAAGCCGTACGTCTCGGATTTGTACGCAAACTCCCGGTTGTGGTTTCCATTCCGCTATGTAACGGTCGAGCGATGATCAGGCTGATTGTCCGTCGATTACTGCTGGGAGTCGTCACCATCGGGTGCATTTACGCGCTCACCTTCGTAATGGTGATTTCACTGCCGGGCAATCCGTTTCAACAGGGGCTGCACAACATCCCTCCCGAGGCCGAGATGGCCCTGCGCGCCCGGTACAACATGGACAACAACTGGCTGTACTTTACGGAGTTTCTGGCCGGTGCGGTCCGTTTGGATTTCGGGCCGACGTTTACCTACAACGACTGGACCTGCAATCAGATCATCGCATCGGCGCTGCCGGTGTCGCTTCTGATCGGCCTGCTGGCGATTCTGATCGCGGTGATGGTCGGCGTGCCGATCGGCGTCTTGAGCGCCGTAAAGCGTGGTAGCTGGTTCGATGTAACCAGCTTGACCTTCGTGCTACTTGGTATATCACTGCCGACGTTTGTCACCGGGTCGGCCATGCTGATCGTGTGTTCGGTTTGTTTGCGGATCGCGCCCGTCGGCGGTTGGGGCACGCTGGCGCATTTGCCGCTTCCGGCGTTGGCGCTGTCACTGCCGTTTGTAGCTTATATCGCCCGGCTCACACGGACCGGCATGCTTGATGCGCTTGGCAGCGATTTCGTGCGGACCGCGCTGGCGAAGGGTGCGTCTCGGCGAACCGTTGTCTGGAGACACGCGCTCAAAGTCGCGTTTCTGCCGGTGCTGAGCTTCCTTGGACCGGCCTCCGCCCAGGCAATGACCGGGTCGTTTGTGGTTGAAAAAGTTTTCGGGGTCCCCGGCATCGGGCAGCACTTCGTCAACGCCGCTCTAAACCGCGATGCGGGTTTGATCATGAGTACGGTGTTGGTCTTCTCGACACTGCTCGTCGCCTTCAATCTGGTCGTCGATGTGCTTTATGCGTGGATCGATCCGCGCATCTCGGAGGCGGTGTGATGGGGAATGCGGAATGGCGAATTCCAAATAGCGAAAGCGGTGGGCGCCGTTCGTTATTCGCCGTTCGAAGCACACCGTGGGGACGCTTCCTGCATACTCGCATCACGCTGGTAAGTGTATTACTGCTGGTCGTTTTTCTTGTGACGAGCGTTATCACGCTTCCGTTCTCGCTACGTTGGTACAACGTTCAGGAATTAGACACCGCCGTGCGGCATCCGCCGGCTGTGTCGCCGGTTGTGCATCTTGAACACTTTGTACCTAGAGACGTTTCGTTACCAGCATCCGCAGGTCCGCACGGGTTAAAGCCCGCGGCTCGCCCCTCAGGTAACGAGAATACTCTAAAGCCCGCGACTCGGATTGCCCATCGTGCGTCGTCGTGGTTCGGACACGACGACCTCGGGAGGTGTCTGTTCTACCGCGTCTTGCCGGGATTTCTGGTCAGTCTGGCGATTGGGCTCATGGCTGCCACCGTTGCCGTCGTGATCGGTGCGACTTTCGGCGCGGTGGCGGCGCTAATCGGTGGGCGCATTGATCTGCTGATGATGCGAATCGTCGACGTGATCTACGGCCTGCCCTACATCCTAATGGTGATCCTGCTGAAGATCGCGCTGACGCGACCATTGACGGCGCTTTTTGCGGGGCACACGAAATACGCCGACATCGTGATTTTGTTTGTTGCGATCGGCGGGGTGAGCTGGCTGACGATGGCCCGCGTGATTCGCGGGCAGGTGCTTTCGCTACGCAGTCAGCCGTTTGTAGAAGCAGCCCGCGCAGCCGGTGCGGGACCGTTTTACATCCTGCGTCGGCACGTGCTGCCTAACCTCATCGGCCCGATCGTGACGTACGCGACCCTCGTGATTCCCCTGGCCATCTTGCAGGAATCCTTCCTGAGCTTCTTGGGTATCGGTGTGCAGCAACCGACACCGTCGCTGGGGCGACTCGCCGCCGACGGAGTGGAGGCGGTCAATACGTTCGTCGGCTATTGGTGGCTGATCACGTTTCCGTGTGCGATTCTGGTTCTGACGTTGATCGCCTTGAACTTCATCGGCGACGGTTTGCGGGACGCGTTCGATCCAAAATCCTCGGCGGCGACGTTGGTGTGAAATCGTCCGACCTCAGGACACTTGGCATACGCTTCTTGCCTGGTGTATGGGCGTGCGGTAGAATCCGTGTCGCTCAGTTCAGCGAAAGGCGCGGAGCGCTGCTGAGCGGAATGGGAACGGTCCGGCTGGCGATCCTTGTCTATGCGTCAGTGCTGACTTATGCACCGTCGCTTCAGACGGCCGGTTGTACACGAACAATTAGTAAGGAGAATTCCGAAATGAAGACGAAAACAGCCCGTTTATTCTCAGCCCGACATTACACCCTTGCCGGTGTAATCGTCTTGTCGCTCATCCTGACAACGGGATGCCCGAGCGGGCCGCCGGCGCCCACCGGTCCGGCGATCGGGCTCACACCGAGTTCGTTGACCTTTACGGGTATGGAGTTCGGTGCGAATCCTACAGATCAGACGATTCAGCTATCCAACACGGGGATCGATACGCTTGAATGGACCGTCTCGGACAACGCCGACTGGTTAACGGTGACGCCTACGACAGGAACCACGACAACCGGCACGGAGACACTCACAGTCAGTGTCAACATTACCGGCCTTACCGCCTCCGCGTCTCCGTACACGGCCCAGATCACCGTCGATGCCACCGGGGCAAGTAATACGCCACGGACAGTAAGCGTGACGCTGACGCTGACGGCCGTTACCTGCCAGGCCATCAGCGGAACGATCGACACGGATACCACGTTGTCCGGCGCCTGCTACATCGTCGAAAGTGACCTTTATGTGTCAGACGGCGCAACGCTTACAATCAATCCCGGTGTCACATTGCGGTTCCAGCAGGGCCACGACATGACCGTTTCCAGCAGTGGACGCCTATCCGCAGTGGGTACAGCGGCACAGCCGATCGTCTTTACCGGCGAGGAAGCGATTCGCGGCTACTGGGGCGGGCTACTCATCTACCAGTCGAACTCCACGGTCAATCAACTCGACTATGTCACGATCGAGTACGGCGGTGGATACCACGATGCCAACCTCAAGCTCGACGGCTCGGCGAGTTCTCCGGCACGGCTGAATATCACGAACTGTACGCTACGTGAGAGCGAGACCTACGGTTTCAATTTCGATGGCGACAGCGTCATCGGGGCTTTCAGCGGGAACACGATCACCGGGAACACGCTGGGCGCGGGTATCGCCATGGCTGACGTTGTCGGCTACCTGGATGACACGAGCACGTACACCGGCAACGACGAGGACGTGGTAGCCATCTGGGGGAGTACGGTTTACCTGGACCAGACCTGGGCGGGGATTGATGCCGACTACCTGATCACGGGGGACATCGGCGTTTCCGGCGCACTCACGATTGCACCTGGAGCACGGTTGGTATTCCAGGCAGGTGAAGCAATGAGCGTCAACGCAAGCGGCACACTGGTGGCCGTGGGAACCACTGACGAACCGATCGTCTTGACCGGTGATGAACAGACTCGCGGCTACTGGGGCGGGCTACTCTTCTACCAGTCGAATACCACGGACAATCAGCTCGACTATGTCACGATCGAGTTCGGCGGCGGGTACTACGACGCCAACCTCAAACTCGACGGCTCGGCGAGTTCTCCCGTGCGGTTGAATGTCACGAACTGTACGCTGCGTGAGAGCGAGACCTACGGTTTCAACTTCGACGGCGACAGCATCATCGGAGAATTCAGCGGTAACACGATCACCGGGAACACGCTGGGCGCGGGTATCGCCATGGCTGACGTTGTCGGCTACCTGGATGACACGAGCACGTACACCGGCAACGACGAGGATGTGGTAGCCATCTGGGGGAGTACGGTTTACCTGGACCAGACCTGGGCGGGGATTGATGCCGACTACCTGATCACGGGGGACATCGGCGTTTCAGGCGCACTCACCTTTGAGCCGGGGACCCGGTTGGTCTTCCAGGCGGGCGAAGTAATGAGCGTCAACGCAAGCGGCACGCTGGTGGCCGTAGGTGCCGCGGACAATCCGATCGTCTTCACCGGTGTCGAGCAGACTCCCGGCTACTGGGGTGGCCTGCAGTTCTACCAGTCGAACTCACCGGATAATCAACTAGACTATGTGACGATCGAGTACGGCGGCGGGTACCACAACGCAAACCTGTATCTCGACGGTTCGGCAAGCTCTCCGGTGCAAATTTCGGTCACCAACTGCACGATCCAGCACAGTGAGACCTGGGGCATTTACCTCGACGTTGACACGAACGTCAACGCGGACCTCGAGACCGCCAATACTTTCTCAAACAACGCCTCAGGTGACGTCTACAGGCCGTCATAGTCCGCCGCGTGCAAAGGAGACTGTTTAGAGAAGCAAGGGGCTTGCGTCGAAATGGACTCTCCTGGACAAGCTCTGCTCGAAGTTCGTGATCTTCGGACTTCATTCCTCACAGAGGCTGGGATGGTGCCCGCCGTGGATGGCGTTTCGTTGCGTATACCGTGCGGTAAGACCGTTGCCCTTGTCGGTGAGAGCGGGTGCGGAAAGAGTGTCACTGCCTTGTCAATCATGCGCCTGATTCCACAGCCGCCGGGCAAGATCATTGGAGGGAAGATAATCCTCACGCAATCACGTGATCGTGATCCGGTCGACCTTCTGCAGTTGACTGACAGACAGATGCGGGGGATTCGCGGCCGCAGGATCGCGATGATCTTCCAGGAGCCCATGACGTCGCTCAATCCGGTGTTTTCCGTGGGTGAGCAGATCGTGGAAGCCATCGAGCTGCATCAGCCGTTTCGCGGTAGGGATGCGTGGAACCGGGCCGTCGAGATGCTCCGCAGGATCGGCATCCCCGCGCTGGAGCAGGGGGCCTGCGACTATCCCCATCAGCTCTCCGGCGGGATGCAGCAGCGGGTGATGATTGCGATGGCTCTGTCGTGTCAGTCCTCGCTTCTGATCGCGGACGAGCCGACAACAGCCCTTGACGTGACGATTCAGCTTCAGATCCTCGAGTTGCTGCACGACATTCGGACCACCACCGGAATGGGCGTCCTGCTGATCACGCACGATCTGGGTGTGGTCGCGCAAATAGCGGATTACGTGTACGTGATGTACGCCGGGCGGATTGTCGAGCATGCCCCGGTTCGTGATCTGCTCGCCAACCCGCTGCACCCTTACACGCAGGGATTGCTGCGTTGCATGCCGCGTCTGTCACGACGCAGGGGGCGGCTCGATGTGATTCCCGGTAGTGTTCCTGATCCAACCGATTCGCCGTCCGGATGTCGGTTCCATCCACGATGCCGCCTCACCGCAAGACGCGCCCGAGACGATGGGCGAAGAGTTGTCACATCGGAGTCACAAGTTGCAGATCGCGTGCTGCGTCGCTGCGTCGAAGCATACACGCAGGAGCCCTCCGGCGATCCAATGCTGCGCGAGTTACTGCCCGATCATCATGTCGCGTGCTGGGAGACCAACGCGTCCACCCATCCCAAGATACACACGCAATACTATTGACGATTGCGGCGGGCACGGAACCCAAACGATTGCACCGTGCAAACGCGATTGGAACACCTGATTCGAGCCTCGAGTGCTACAGGCTGTTGGAATACTTGGCACGGTTCTTGCGTGTGTATTGTCGGCCGTTGGAGGACGGACTTGGGTGCGTTTGTCGAGACGGTACTATGTGTTGGTGGGGGGCAAGCCCCCGTATCATCCCCGCGACCTGGCGGGTCTGTATCTCTACGGGATGCTGAACCGGATCCGTTCCAGTCGCTAGTTGGAGAGTGCCTGCTACAACCGCCTGGACGTCATCTGGCTGATGGAGGGGCAAACTCCGGACCACTCGACGATCGCCGACTTCGTGAAGGTGCACGGCAAGCATTTGTGGAGCGTGTTCCGCGATGTGCTGAAAGTTGCCTCGGAGGCCGGTTTGATCAAGCTTGGGCATGTGGCTGTGGATGGCACCAAGATCGAGGCCGATGCGGGCCGGAAATCCGTTTATAAGAAAGAGACCCTCTCCGGGAAGAGGCCGGCAATACGGCGATTGTTGCGCCTGCGCGACCTGTGCTCATGCGTCACTGTGTTGCAAAGATCCGAGCAAGGGCCGGACGGTCAAGCGGTATCGAGATGAAGCGTACCGGGAGCGGATGCGTTCTCGGATGAAGGGGGAATTGAGCCGGAAGCGTTATGCTCTGCGTAAGCAGACGGTGGAGCCTCGGATCGGGCAGGTCAAACACGTTCAAGGTGTCCGCCGCTTCTTACGGCGCGGGCTCCGTGCGGTTCGGTGTGAATGGATGCTGGCTTGTATTCCGACAGCCTGTAGCGCTCCGGGCTCTGTTCAATACTCCACCCACTGACCTGACGTTCACCGCAAACCGGCCCGTTGGCGCAGATCATTTTGCTGGACGCCTGCGGGTGGCTATAATACTGTGAGACACACAATAAGCTGGTACGCTCGTACGAGTCCATACCGCACCGCATCGGGTTGGTGCGGTACAGGATCGCACTGCCGGGTCGGCGTCGGGTCCGCGACCCACCCGGCTCGTGGAGTCGATGCTCTCATGCTTTTTCAACCGCCGTTGCCACCCAAGTATGCGGCGCTGACCGAAGACGAGATGTTCGACGCAATCCGCGAGCGCAAACGTGCACTCGGGTCGCGGTTGATCATCCTCGGGCATCACTACCAACAGGAAGAGGTCATTCAGTTCGCCGATTTCACCGGTGACAGCCTGAGACTCGCGCAGCTCGGTGCCGGACAGAACAACGCCGATTTCATCGTGTTCTGCGGCGTTCACTTCATGGCCGAGTCCGCCGATATCCTCACCCACGATAACGTAACTGTGATACTGCCCGACCTGTCAGCCGGTTGCTCGATGGCGGATATGGCTGATATCGATCAGCTTGAAGACGCCTGGGACTTTCTGGTCGAAAGATGCGGTGTCAAGGCCATCCCGATCACGTACGTGAACTCCCTGGCTGCGATCAAGGCGTTCTGCGGCGGTCACGATGGGGCGTGCTGCACGAGCGGCAACGCCAGGACGATTCTGGAGTGGGCGTTCAAGCAGGGAGATAAGGTGATCTTTCTCCCGGATCAACACCTGGGTCGCAACGCAGCCTATGCGTTGGGCATCCCGCTCGAAAAGATGGTCGTATACGATCCGGTCCTGCCTGCCGGCGGACTGACACCCGAGCAGGTCCGCGACGCGAAGGTGCTTCTGTGGAAGGGCCATTGCAGCGTGCATGGGCTCTTTACTACCGCACAGTGCGACGAGATTCGCCGGACCGATCCGGATTGCAGGATCCTGGTGCACCCGGAGTGTCCTTGGGAGGTTGTACAAAAGGCTGATCTGGCCGGCAGCACCGAGTTCATCATCAAGGCCGTCCGCGAGTCGCCCTCCGGTAGCCGATGGGCGATCGGAACGGAGATTCATCTTGTCAATCGTCTGGCGAACCAGTACGCAGACAAGCCGATCCGCTCACTCGCCGGCGTTCAATGCTTGTGCACGACGATGTACCGCATCGATCCAAAGCACCTGCTGTGGTCGCTTGATGAGCTGGTCGCTGGGCGGGTTGTCAATTCGATCAAGGTGGACCCGGAAACCAGGCACCTAGCGATCATCGCACTGGATCGAATGCTGGCGAACGTGTCCCCACAGCCGGTCGCGATCAAGTAGCTCGACGGCAGGGCAATCGCATCTATCCCGCATTTCAATACGCCATGAAAAGGCGTGGATCTTCAATGGGTGAGATTCCCACCCGGCGGCGCGTGGTTCGCGAGATCATGTCTTCCCCCACAGCTACGGTGTTGGAACCGCACGGGCCGTTCGCATCTACAAGACCTACGGCGACAACGCCATCGGGATTGTCAAGGTGAATCCGTACTCCCTCGCCCACGACATATGGGGCATCGGATTCAAGACGGCAGACGAGATTGCAGAACGACTCGGGATCGAGAGAAGCTCGCCGCTGAGGGCACAGGCGGGAGTCGGCTACGTGCTCCTCGAATTGACGAGTGAAGGACACTGCGCGTCACGGCCTATGGCTGCAGCAGGCTGCGCAGGCGTCGCTCGTCAACTCCACTGCGGAAGATCTCCTTGCCGTTGAGGTGAATGACGGGAATGTCGTCGTGGTACGCTTTGGACCACTGCTCGTTGCCAGGCGCCGAGATGTCGACGATTTCCAACTCGAAATCCGTCTGCCGGCGGACCCGCTCGACCACATACATGGCAGCGCGACATAAGGAACAATCGGGCTTTGTAAAGAATGTGATTCGCATGACGACGGCGGCCGTTCGCACCGGTTGAAAACCGGTGCCCCAGGTTTTGTTATACGCTCTTGGGCGTTGGCTTTAGCGTCAGAAACAGCTCGTCAAGCTGAGCCTTGGAAACCGGCCCCGGCGCGTTGGTCAAGGGGCACACCGCACGATGTGTCTTCGGAAAAGCGATCACGTCACGCAAGCTTACCGCACCGGCCAGCATCATCGCCCATCGATCGAATCCGAAGGCAATACCGCCGTGGGGTGGGGCGCCGAAGCGCAGGGCCTCCAGAAGAAACTCAAACTTCTCGTGGGCTTCCTCGGGGCTGATGCCCAGCAGCGAGAAAACCTTTTGCTGAATCTCCCGCTGATGGATACGGATGCTGCCGCCGGCCATCTCAGTACCGTTGAGCACCAGATCGTAGGCTTTGGCGCGAACCTTGCCCGGATCGCCGTCTAAAAGGGCGACGTCATCATCGAGCGGCGCAGTGAACGGGTGATGTGTGCTCATCCACCGCTGCAGTTCCTCGTCCCACTCCAACAGCGGGAAATCCACCACCCACAACAGGTCCCACCGGTCCTTCGGGATAACGTCGAGGATGGAGGCCAAACGCGTGCGGAGGTAGTTCAGGTACTTGCAGACGTCGGCGAACGTGCCCGCCATAAAGAAAACCACGTCACCCGGTTCCGCGCCGACGGTCTCACAAAACCTCGTGCAGATCGGCTGGATGAACTTGGCAATCCCCGTGGCGAATTCAACACCGGTGTCACTACCTGTCACTTTTGCATACGGAAGACCCGCGGCGCCTATGCCTCGCAGTTCCTCCGTCAGCCCGTCAAGAACCTTTCGCGTCAGCGGCTTGGCGCCCTTGGCGATCAGGCATTTGACCACGCCTCCCTGGTCGATCGCCTCGCGGAATACCCGGAAGTCGGTCTCGTTTGCGAGGTCGGAGACGTCCTGGAACTCCATCCCATAGCGCGTGTCCGGTCGATCGATCCCGAATCGTTCCATGGCCTCCTGCCGGCTCATCCGTGGAAACGGTAGAGTGACGTCGAGGTCAAGCCCGTCCTTAAAAATCCGCTGAACGCAGCCCTCGACCATGGTCATGACGTCCTCGCGCTGAACGAACGCCATCTCCATGTCGAGCTGAGTGAACTCCGGCTGACGATCGGCCCGGAGATCCTCATCGCGGAAGCACCGGACTATTTGCGCGTACCGGTCGAAACCGGCGATCATGAGCAGTTGTTTGAATATCTGTGGTGATTGCGGCAACGCATAGAAGGCACCAGGTTTCACGCGGGAGGGGACCAGATAATCCCGTGCGCCCTCCGGCGTGGATTTCGTTAGAAACGGCGTCTCGATCTCCACGAAGCCGTTTTCGTCGAAGTACTCACGTATGGCCCGCCCGATCCGGTGCCGCATTCGGAGGACCTTTTGCATCTCCGGTCGACGCAGATGCAGGAAGCGGTAACGCAGTAGCAGCTCCTCGTTGGTGTCAAACTCGTCGTTAACCTGGAAGGGGAGGGGATCGGCACGGCTGAGCAGCTCGATCGCATCAACCTCGATCTCGATTTCGCCGGTGGGCAGCTTGTGGTTGATCAACTCGCCGCGGCTGACCACCGTCCCCTCGACAACGACTACATCCTCGTTGTGGAGGGACTGGGCAAGTTCGTGAGCCTCGCGTGTATGATCCACGTTGAACCGAAGCTGAACCAGTCCCGTGTGATCGCGTAGGTCCGCAAAGATCAGACCGCCGTGATTTCGACTGCTGTAGACCCACCCGGCGAGGCGTGCGGCCTGCCCGATATGCGCGCCGCGGAGCTCCCCGCAACGGTGTGTACGTTGGTTGTAGGGAATCACCAATGTCCTGCTCCCCGCGAAAGCGGCCTCGGTTTCGCGGGTCATCTTGTAGAGGCTGTCGCCCGGAAAATCAATCGACGACATGAACGGCCTTACAGATCCACGCTTGTGCGGGAATCATTTCTCGCACGAATGGGCCGAGAAGGGATTCTCGGCCCAGTGATCATGCCCGTGCCTTTGGCTTGGGCAACTTGCGCGGCCAGACGGTGGCCGCGGGGCAATGGCACGGCTACACTGCCCTCTGATTGTGTATCCGCGCGAGAGGAGAGTGTCCCCGTGGCCGGTCGGCGTATTGATGCCATCTTGATCGACTTCTACGGAACGATCTCCGCGGGGGATCGCGAGGCCGTGGAGGCTGCCTGCCGTCGCATCGTCGAGACGTGCAGCCTGCCGCTGAGCGCGCAAAAGCTGGCGATTCGCTGGGGTAATCGCTTCTTTGAGTTCATTGAGCGAAGCAACCATGAGGCCTTTCAGACCTTGTACGAGTGCGAAAAAGCAAGCCTCACCGCTATTCTGGCCGATTTCGGCGTAGCGGCTGATCCCGCTCCGCTCGTCGCCGAACTTGAGGAGTACTGGATCAATCCGCCAATCTATCCAGATGCCTTGGACTTTCTCGATAGCATCGGCCTTCCGCTTTGCTGCGTTTCGAATGCCGACACAAAGCCGCTGACGGCGGCGATCGAGAAGCAGAATCTTCATTTCGATGCCGTGATCAGTTCGGAGTCTGCCCGGTGCTACAAACCCGATCCTAAGATCTTCAGGCAAGCCATTCGGTTGCTCGGAGTTGAGCCGGATCGTGCAGTCCACGTCGGTGATTCCCTTCACAGTGACATTGCGGGTGCGACCGGGGCGGGTATCGCCAATGTCTGGCTGTGTCGCGACAGCCGGATCCACGATGTGGGCAATTGTCATCCAGACTATAGTATTCGTACTCTGGCTGAATTTCGGGATATCCTCGGCATTTAGACGATCCTAAACCGCAGGTTTCATTTGCATTGTATCGGTCTATGGTGTATTCTTTAACAGGTGAGAATAGTTGCTGTGTGATAGAGTTCTCGAACGTGAACAGTTTCGGAACGATAGGGAGTGTGTTATGAGAACCCTGCTAAGTTTCCGGCTTTGTGTGGCTGCGGCGATGGTGATAGCCATGTCGGCTCCCGTGAGCGAATGTTGGGCGGGATCACCGAAGCGGACGAAGTCAAGCCGCTCGTCCGCGCGGGCAAAGGTGAGCCGTCCTTCTTCGCGGTCATCCGGGCGAACGTCACGGGCAAGCATGGCTGGGACCGCACCCACTCGTTCGCGACGGACGACGTCCCTCGCTTCGGCTGGACGCTCCAGGAGTAGCCGGGTCGTCTCGCATAGCAAGCCCCACAAGGCCAGGAGCAACGCCGCGTCGAGCGTGGGGCGGACGCTGCCGCGGTCGAGCGTGTCTCGGTCGTCAACGGCACGGTCAATATCGAGTCGACCGCGTGTGCGATCATCGGCGAATTTGGGTGGAAGGGTTCGCGCCGCTCCCAGTGTCGGTCGATCCGCAAGACCGACGGCTCCGCAACGCGCAGGCTCATCAACCCTCTTGCGAACCCCGGTGGTTCGTGTGCCGCGGGCATCTTCTGATTCGACGCCGAGGCGGAAATCCCGCCCATACGGATCGGGGACGGTCAACCCAAACAACTTCGGCGCCGGGCGGATCAATCCAAACAGTTTCGGCGCAGGTTCGGCGAATCGAAATGATTACGGTGCTGGTAGACGGCCAAACAGGGATCCTGGACCGTCTGTGGGCCTGACCGTCGGGCGGATCGGGGACCGTCACGCAGGCTACATACACCTGGGCAACGGTCGGTCCGGACCGGAGTTGCGGGGCGCGCTCTACCTGAACCGCCGACACCACCGCCACAGGTCCAGCTACTACTATGGCCCTTCCCGCTACTTCCATCGGTACCACCCGATCCGCTACTACGGGAACGCCTACTACGAGCCGTGGTATGGTTACCGCTACAACACCGTGTACTTCAACACCCCTTATGTGCATCGGTTCTACGAAACGAACGTGGTGTACGTCGAGCGGCCCGCAAAGCAGGTCGAGGTATACGATGCGGCTTCGCCGACTCCCGTGGCCGCCGTGGAGGGACCGATGCCGTCCGGTGCTGAAGTCTACGCCCCATTGACCGAGCCGGTGGACAACACGTTGGTCGGTCGGGGGAACGCGGCCTTTATGGCCGGCACGTATGACGAGGCGCGCCGCCTCTATGTCAGCGCGATGCTGGCGGACGAGCGGGACGGGTACGCGAAGTTCCTGTACGCCCTCGTCAACTTTGCGATGGGTGACTACGAAGTCGCCGGGATGGCAATCCGCCGCGCCCTGCTGACGACGGCGGACCTGATCGACTATCCCGTCGACGTTCGGGTTCTTTATCCCCAACCGCTAATCTTCGATACCCAGCGAGAGAAGCTGATCCGGCAAGTGGATCAGTCGCCGCAGGATCGCGGCGCGCTGCTCCTGCTCGGTTATCTGCACTACGCCGCCGGTGAACCGGAACGGGCGCTGGCCGTGCTGGATCGCCTCGTCGAGATCGATTCGGATGACAACACGGCGGCACTATTGCATGATGCGGTCCGGCGTGTCATCCGGGAGCGGCAGCCTGGGAACTGACAACCTGCGGCAAACTTGTGTGATCGGCGTTGGACTCAGCCGGCGGTACATCGCCCGCCGATGCGCCTGACCGCGGCAGGCGTCGCTCGACGTGATGCAAGCGAGCACATCCCCCATGGACATTGCAAGCGGGAACACAGTATCCCGCTGCCCGTGAAGACCGTCCGCCCACTTCCTGCTCCGTTACATTGGACACTCCAGATGGAATCCTTATGGTACATGCTACGTTTATGCCAAGGTGCCACCTGGTGCAACGATTGACTCGACCGCTTGCGATAGGATTTGTAACATCCTGCTGACATGTTGACTCTGAAGACTTACCGAGGGCAGTGGTCGACACACGCCCGAAAACGCCGAAGTTCAGTGCGACCACGGCGAAATGTGACGATCCCTGACCCTGTCCGTTCTTCTCAGCCAGGACGACGATAGGAGACCAAACCATGGCATATCTTCTGTTGGGCCCACGGGGTGTTCGTCTGAGCGTTGCGCTGTCGCTGGCTGTCTCCACCGTTGTCGCCGCCGGTGAGGACGATAGGCAAACATCCCCAACGCGCGTGCAGACCGGTGCCGACCGTGAAGTGCCAAGACCGGCCGACGAAACGAGTGAGGCAGAGGCCGGGGTGCTGGCGGAGACTCGGGCTTTTCTTGAGCGGGGCGCGGACTTGGATGCCATCGATGATGATGGTCAGACTCGCCTGCACCAAGCCGTCTCTCAAGGCTACCGGCAGGTCGTGCAGCTACTGATTGCCGCGGGTGCGGACGTGAACGTGAAGGGCCGGCGCGGCTGGACGCCGCTGCACGTAGCCGTGGGAAAGGATCGCACAGTGCCGGCGCAGCTCCTCATCACCGCCGGCGCGGACGTAAACGCTAAAACCCGGGAAGGTTGGACACCGCTGCACGTGGCGGCGGTTAAGGGGCACCATTGGGCGGCGCAACTTCTAATCGCAAGACAGGCCGACGTAGATGCGAAAGATCAAGACGGCTGGACGCCGCTTCATGTGGCGGCCGGGAAGGGGCATTCCACGGTGGCGGAGCTTCTCATCACCAATGGCGCAGATGTGAACGCGAGGGAAGGCAGAGGGCAGACGCCGTTGCACAGGGCCGCCGTAGGGGGGCACAACGCGGTGGCGCGGTTTCTTGTCGCGAGAGGTGCAGACATAGATGCGCAGGATCAGCAGGGCCGCACGCCGCTTCACTTGGCAGCGGAGTTCGGCCGTGAGGAGATTGTGGAAGGTCTCATCGCGAAGGGCGCAGACGTTGGCGCGAAAGACCGGCAAGGCTGGACGCCCGTGCGCATAGCGACGGTCAAGGGTCATGACGGGGTTGCGGAACGTCTCCTGACTTCCGGCGTGCAGATAGACGCGGGAACCCGGAATGGCTCGATGTCGCTGCACTGGGCGGCACTGCGGGACCACGAGCAGGTAGTGGAACTCATCGTCGCCGCAGGCGCGAACATAACTACGAAGGGCTGGACACCGCTGCACTGGGCGGCACTACGGGACCACCACGAGCTGGCGGCGCTTCTCATCGCCAAGGGCGCGGATGTCAATGCGAAAAACCAGGATGGCTGGACACCGCTGCACGTTGCTGCGCTGGAGGGCTGCGATCGGGTGGCGGAACTCCTCATTGCCGCAAGCGCGGATACAAATGCGAAAAGGCACGATGGCCGGACGCCGGTGCACCTGGCCGCAGAGTCGGGCAGTAACGAGATCGCGGAACGTCTGATCGCCGATGGAGCGGACGTAAGTGCAAAAGGCGAGCAAGGCCGAACGCCGCTGCATGTAGCGGCAACGACGGGCCACCACGTCGTCGCGAAGCTTCTCATCGCAAACGGTGCGGACGTAAATACGAAAGACGACAGAGGCCAGACCGCGCTGCACCTGGCCGCAGAGGCCGGACACAACGAGGTCGCGGGAGCTCTCATCGCGAAGGACGCGGACGTCAATGCAAAAAGGCAAGACGGCCGGACACCGCTGCACATGGCGGCAGGATTGGGTCGAAACGGTGTGGCGGGACTTCTCATCACGAATGATGCGGACATAAACGCAAGAACGCTGCATGGCTGGACGCCGCTACATGTGGCGGTAGAGTTCGGTCGGGACGCGGTGACGGAACTTCTCATCGCCAAGGGCGCGGACATAAGTGCAAAAACCCAGGATGACCGGACGCCGCTGCATGTGGCGGCGCAATTCAGCCGGGACGGTGTGACACGACTTCTCATTGCAAACGGCGCGGATGTAGATTCGAAGGATAGTCGAGGCCAGACTCCGCTGCACCTGGCCGCTGCGCAGGATAACGACGGCGTGACAGGACTCCTTATCGAGAACGGGGCCACCGTCGATGCGAAAAGTCAGGGCGGCCGGACGCCGTTGCACGTGGCGGCAGAGTCGGGCCGCAATGAGATCGTAAAAAGCCTCATTGCGAAGGGCGCGGAGGTAAACGCGAAGGACCGGCAAGGATGGACGCCGCTGCACATCGCGGCGGTTAGGGGCGATGACGGGATAGCGGCGCGTCTCCTAGCCTCCGGCGCGGAAGTGAATGCGACAGGCCAAGATGGCTCGACCCCACTGCACTGGGCAGCACTGCGGGGTCGCTACCGGGTGGCGGAACTTCTCATCGCCAAGGGCGCTGATACGAACGTGAAAGGCCGGGACGGCTGGACACCGCTTCACTTGGCGACACTGCAAAGCGACGAGGGAATGGCGGAACTTCTTATTGCCGCAGGTGCGGACGTAACCGCTGAAGACCATGAAGGCTGGACGCCGCTGCACGTGGCCGCGCTTGGAGACTGCGACGGCGTGGTGGAACTCCTCATCGCTACAGGCGCAGATCCAAATGCGAAAGGGCTGGATGGCCGGACACCGCTACATATGGCGGCGGAATCGGGTCACTACGAAGTGGCAAAGCGGCTCATTGAAAACGATGCGGACGCCGGTGTAAGGAACCGGCAAGGCCGGACGCCGTTGCACGTAGCGGCAGAGAAGGGCCACCACGTGGTCGCGGGGCTTCTCATCGCGCAGGGTGCGGACGTAAATGCGAAAGACGAAAATGACTGGACGCCGCTGCATGAAGCGGCAAAGTTCGGCCACGACAAAACCGTGGAGCTTCTCATCGCAAAGGGTGGGGACGTAAACGCGAAGGATGGCGAAGACCGGACCCCGCTGCAAATCGCAGAAAGAGAACACCGTGACGCAATCGTGACACTTCTCCGCGAGCACGGAGCGGATAAGTGACAAGTATATGACATAAGTGCCACTGCTCGATCACAACCACAAGGGCGTTCTACCTCCAGGCCGCGGACGCCGCCAAGTATATCGAACGGCACGTGACCAAGCCTGTGGTCGTGTTCATCGCCGGGTAGACCACCCCGCCCGGCAAACGCATGGGACACGCTGGGCAATCATCAGCGGCGGCGGGCTGTAATCCGCAGCCGGCAACTTGCTCACACGATCTGCAACGGCGGAGATTCCCGGAATCGGGTCGAACTCAGCCCTGGTCCGCTTGAGCTGCCCCCGGGCCTCCAGATCGGCGAGAAAAGCCTGTAAATCGGAATACGGCACGGCCGAAGACTCCTGATTATTACGGTCATGTGAGTCTACCGAATCGTGTGGGTTCACGCCGTGAGGATGGCAATTAGCGGAGTTATGAGCATGACTCGTCCCGATTACAGGGTGGTCTGGAGAACAAAATTCTGGTATCACTTGGCGTGATGATACTATCGTCTGTTTTGGAATCTTAACAAGGGTGCGCTGCACACACGGGTTGCGAAGCTCACGTCCGCCTACAGCGTAGACGTAATCATCCTCGCCGAATGTGAGGAGACAACGGCAAATGCCATCCCCTCCGCTATCATGAGGAGGTCAACACGCGCTCGATGATCCCCAACAGCTCCGGTAGTCGGCGAATGACGTAGTGAGCCTGATCGGCGAACTCCGGCATCGGTTTGTCACCGATCATCAGGATGGTGTGCGTCCCAGCAGCCCGACCAGATGTGATATCGAAAAGGTAGTCCCCGACCATCCAACTGAGACGTGGGTTGGACCGCAGTTCCTCGCAGATGGACAGCACCGGTTTCGGAGACGGCTTGACGGCCCCATCCTCTCGCGTGCGAAGGGCATCGACAGTGATGCCGTGGTTTTCAAGAACGAAGTTGACCGTCCGCCGGGCGTTGCGCGTGAGGATCGCAATCGGATGCCCTCTTTCCCGCAACGTATCGATGACCTCGACAGCCCCTACCTGCAATGTGGCGTTTTCAGCCGCGTCACGTTCGTAGCGAAGCAGCGCCGCCTCCGCCCGCTCCCGCGACACGGAGTCCATTCGTTGCATCTCCTCAAGTACCGGCCCCTCGACACCGAGCTCCGTACGAAGGGCGTCGAAGTCCAGATACGGCTCCGTCAGCGTCCCATCGAAATCAAAGATAACGGCTGATCGATTCATAGCCCCTTGGCTGCCAACTGTACCACTCCAAACCTCACCCGACCCATCATATTCGATTCGGAGGCACGACCCAAGATTGAATCCGTCTTTGCCAAGTGGCTATGCAGTGTGTGGATTGACCTCTCGCGGCGTAGCGGGCGACCGGTTATGCCCAAATCAAAGGCGAACGCTACGAACTCAGACGCGGCAATATCTACGTGATACCCGTTTGTAGCGTTCAAGCCACGAATTCGTACAGGATGTAGTTCTCGATATTCACAGGCATAAGTGCGAAAGTCGCACGTAGGGTCTTCAATCCCTCTCGTGACCGACCGGGAAGTCGGTTTCACACGCGGTAATTCAATCCGCAACGATGCACCGGCCCGGCACATACAGCCAATTCCCGTGGGCGCGCACCGGCGGAACGTCCGATAGATAACACGGTGGGTATGGCGTGGAAGGTATGCGCTCAACGTGCGTCGATATGGTGCAGCGTAAGCGCATCTTTCAGCACAGCCAGCCGCACCAAAGTAGGCTCGAAAGGCAGGGGGGCCATCGGCGTGATCGCTGGTCGACAGACATCGAGAAACACTGGGATTGCAACTGTCATCGCAATGACGTTGGCGAGCGCCGCGGTCTTAACGGCTGAGCCGCCGGAACTCGAATTTGTATTCATTCCCGCCGCCGACATCCAGCCGGACGGTCCCGCCCATAACTTTCGCATCAGCCGCTTCGAGCTTCGCAACGATCAGTTCGTCGCTTTCCTGAACGACGCCGTGGACAATCTCGACAATGAGCGCGGCCAGTTCATGTACTTCGATACCGACAGCGGTGACGTTTACATTGCCAATACGATAGAGGGTGTCATTGGAGTCAGCGGCGCGGGGACATTGCTCTTTGGCGCGTCGGCCAATCCGTATGTGTCGTACGACGACGCCTCCGGTCAGTACGAAGTCGCGGAGGGATTCGAGGATCACCCCGTCAAGGGCGTGACGTGGTACGGGGCGGTCAAGTTCTGCAATTGGCTCACGATCGACACGGGCTTGTCGCTCGACGAACGGGCGTACACCGAAGCACCAGCCGACAGCCTCAACGGATGGCATCCGGTCACGACCAGCACGCAGGATTGGACGACGCGCGGCCTGAGCGAGGAAGAGCGCGATGAGCTGCTGACCAAGTTGGGATACCGCCTTCCAATGGACGGCGGGGACGGCGGCAACGATCCGGGCCCGTACAACGAGTGGTACAAGGCGGCTGCGTGGAACGGCGCAACGGGCGTTAATCACAATTACGGCTTCGGACGCGATAGCATCGCCGAGGCGGACGCCAACTACCGGTGCAGCGGCGATCCGTTCGAGGATCCGGGGGACTGCATCATCGGCGGCACGACGCCGGTAGGATTTTACAACGGCGCGAATCTCCTGGGCGACGGAATCACTGCAACGGCTGACACCAACAACGCATACGGATTGTACGACATGTCGGGCAACGTGTGGGAGTGGATGCAGGATCAGTCGTTCGATCAGGCTGATCGCCGCAACCGCGGCGGCTCGTTCCGGAATACTGGGACTTTCCTCCAGACGGCCATCGGCACCGAGCTAGCCGCGGACTCAGCCAATGATTCGACCGGCTTTCGGGTCGTACAGAGTGTTCCCAACGATCTGCTGATTACGCCGGACGTTGGGCTGACAAACGCCGGTCCGTGGGGCGGCCCCTATGATGACGAGCTTCCCACTGCCATCACGTATCGGATTGCAAACGTCACTGACTATGACGTGGCATTTATCGTTTGGGCGGATGTGGACTGGGTGATGGTCGATTATGAGGCGCCACCGGGTGATCTGCTGGCGGCTTACGAGTTTGTCGATGTGACGGTCGAGATCGTTCCGGCCTGTGCGCACGGCATGCATGTCGGCCTTAACACGGCGACGGTAACGGTCTTGAACCTCGATGACGCCGTGCGCATCAATCGGGACGTTCAGCTTACCGTCGCCGAGCCGCTCGCGCTTGCGCCCGCCGGACCGTTTGAAGCTTCCGTGCTCTTTGGCGATTCGCCGCCCGTCAAGACGTATACACTGACCAGTGAGTCGGCATCAACGGTGGCCTGGTCGGTGAGCTGGGTCGATCTGACGGACCCGCCGGTCGGTGTCGAGTGGCTTACACTGAATGGAGATCCCGCCGCAGCGTCGGGCGAGGTCGGTCCACTAGGAACGGCTGACATCACCGTGGGCTTCGCCGTTGACGGGCTTGCAGCCGATACATACGCCGCGACCGTGACGCTCGTTGATGAGTGCACCGGAAGCGAGTTTGCACGATCGGTGATAATGGTGATCGATGCACCGTTCGCGGTCACGCCCGTTGACGCTGTCGTCTCGACCGGTGTAATCGGCGGCCCGTTCAGCCCGCCGTCGCACGTGTTTGTCATCGAAAACCTGGCGGCTGATCCAGTTGACTGGTCGGTGACGCTCGAACCGATCGAACCGGAAACCGAAACGGACTGGCTCAACTTGGTCCCCGCCGGTGGCACGTTGGACGTACTCGGCCAGGAAGCTGAGGTGACAGCTACCGTCACCTCGGCTGCAAACAACAAGGACATTGGACAGTACTCGGTTAGACTCCTGTTCGAACAATCATCCACGGGCTTCGTTGTCGAGCGTGTCGTGACACTGGATGTCATCGAGCTTGTCGTGGAGCCGGCAGAGGATGTTTCGTTCACGGGTCTTCTCGGTGGGCCGTTCGAACCCCCCTTATCTACCTATACTCTCCACAACACGGGTCTGTCCCAGATGGAGTGGGCGGTTGTGTTCAGGGAGGATGCGCCATCGGGCAGGAATTGGCTGGATCTCTCCGAAACGGCAGGCGTGATTCTTAATTCCGAAGGTACGGCTGACATTGTTGTGACCCTGTCGCCCGAGGCTACACTCCTGGATACCGGAGCCTACACCGGCGTCATTACATTCACATGTACGACAACCGGCGCGACCACGACGCGAGGTGTCACTTTGGACGTGGGGGCGGAAGGATTCGCGCTGGAGATGGTCAACGTTCCGGCGGAGCACACCCAGCCCGGCGGTCCGGACTATCTGTATCGGATCGGCAAGTTCGAGGTAACCAACATTCAGTTCGTACGCTTTCTTAACGACGCCGTGGATAACCCGGACAACGGCCGCGGCTCGTTCATGACGCACGACACCGATGCTGGCGTCGTCCATTTGCCGGACGATGGGACCGTGCTCTTTGATGCGGTCGTCGGCGGTGCCATCGCATTTGTCGATGGTCGGTATGTCGTCGTCGATGAAGAGGATAACGAACTGCCGGTTGTGGGCGTGAGTTGGTATGGGGCGATCAAGTTTTGCAACTGGATGACGCTGATTCAAGGGATGGATGATCCGGATCAGCGGGTATACCACGAAGGGCCTACCGCCAACGAATGGTACGCGGTTGCACAGCCTTCGGAGTTGACCGCCCTTCGCGGATTCCGCCTGCCCATGGATGATCAGACTGCGACCGCCGGTCCGTACAACGAATGGTACAAGGCCGCCGCGTGGATCAATACTTTCGGTATGAACGCCCTCTACGGCTTTGGTCGGGATACGCTCACTTACGCCGATGCGAACTTCCGTGACAGTAACGATCCGTTTGAACCGGGCCCGTCATCAGTGGGATTCTTCAATAGTGACAATATACTGTCATCAGGTGGCTGCACAGACGATACGGCCAACACCTACGCCCTGTACGACATGACGGGCAACGTAGCTGAATGGGTTCATGACATCGGTGATACATCCGCCGAACGGGGTATTCGCGGGGGACATTTCGACAGTCTGGCAACTTCGGCACTGCTTCGGAACGATGCTCGCGGGTCCGCGCCGGCGGATGCCGCTTTGGCATTTGTCGGTTTTCGCGTCGTTCAGTCAATTGAGCCGGCCGCTCTTATCGTTACGAAGCCATCCGCTGAGCCGACGCGGGCGACCGGGTTTGTGGGGGGTCCTTACGATAGAACGACGTTCACATTACAGATAGCCAATTCCGGAGAGCAAACGGTCGACGACATTGCAATTTCGGTCGATGTTGACTGGCTTCAAGTCGAAGGCGTGTCACCACGTCAGGTGCCACCCGGTGGCAACATCGACGTACTACTGTGGATCGACGCGACGCCGGCCAACCCTGGTGTTTCTCCCGCGCCGCCGGGGGACTTCGTGCTGGTACCGGGCTGGGACAATCAACCGGACGGACCCGACTATGATTTCTGGATCGGTCGGACTGAACTCACCAATGCCCGGTTCGCCGACTTCCTAAACAGTGCCCGCAACAACGCGCTTAGTACCCATCCGGATATGCGCAGTTATCACATGTATTTCGATCTTGACTCCGGTAGTGTCTATATCAACGACCAGGAGACCGGAGCGGAAGGATACGATGCGCCGTCCGACACGCTTACGACACTGCTATACGACGCTTGGGAGGGCCGGATTCAGCTCATCGATGATGCGTACACGGTTGAGGAGGGGTATGGCAATCACCCGGTTGTGGGTGTGACCTGGTATGGGGCGATCAAATACTGCAACTGGCTGACAATCAAACATGGGATTCCCGCGCCGCTGCGGGCGTACGACGAAGCTCCGAGTCCGAACCTTGAGGGGTGGCACCCTGTCGTTGTCGATGACACCACATGGATCACAAGCGGCATGAGTCCCGAGGCCCGCCGCTTCCTTATTGAGGATACACTTGGCTATCGCCTGCCAATGGATGACGAAGCTGCGGGTACGTCACCATACAACGAGTGGTACAAGGCCGCTTCATACAAGGGAACGGATGACCTTGGAAATCCTGTTTATGGTGCCGCCTACGGCTTTGGCCGGGACGGTCCCCTCAGCGGAGTCGATGCCAACTACTTCGCAAGTTGTGATACGGAGGACGACTCAACGACGCGCGTGGGGTTCTTCAACGGCATCCGTGCGCTCTTTCTCGACGATACCGACTGCTATCCGCCTGTGGACTCGGTTCTGACACTCAATACGGACAATGCATATGGCCTGTTTGACGCATGTGGAAATGTGACCGAGTGGATGCAGGACTATGGCTCTGATTTCTCCGAGCGCGCGACGCGCGGTGGAGGGTGGCTCGACGATGTTGTGTCAGTCGAACTGACAACGATAGGGCGAGAGTCACACCCCGCGGACATTGCCGCCGATGATCTCGGCTTCCGCATAGCGCGTGGCACGGGACATGTAGCGACGTTGATAATCACAGATCATTTGTTCGGCATCTCCTACCAACAGCACTACATTCTTGATCTCCGTGAGTCATTTCGGGTGGATCCACGTACAGGTCTTATCATATCCGGCATGTATGGTGAGACATTCACAGGACACGCTGAGACATATACAATGCTGAATCGGTCTGACAGCGAGATGGATTGGGAGGTAGCTGTTGATGTGGACTGGATCGATGTGTGGGAATCAGCATCACTCGCAGTGACAGGGACAATTGGAGGTCTGGAAGAACTGAACATCTACGTGGAAACAAATGAGCTGGCGGATGATCTGGTGCCTGGAACACACAATGCGTCAGTCACGTTCCTAAATCTTACAACTGGCGAATCGCAGACACGCGTAGTTAACATGACGATAGATCAGCCGATTCTTGTTACGCCTGAACAAGACATTCCACGGGAATTCGCTGGTGTATGGCGCGGTCCGTATGATACACTCGGCTCGATTTCCTACGAACTCTCACGTGCTGACGGCGTAAGTGTAGATCTCAATTACAGCGTGAGTGTGAGCGAATCGTGGTTGACGATCGTGCCTGAAGATCCCATCAATGAGCTGACTGGAACCTTGCCAACCGATACGCCTGTAGCCTTTGTTGTCAGTGTCAACAGCGCCGTGGACATAATGTCCGTGGGCAAGTACGGTGGGTCGGTGCAGTTTACATTCATTGATCCAGGAAATGATAACTTGTCGGGTACCGTTGTCAGACCTGTTGTATTGAACATCGAAGAGCCGATACGGATTGTGCAAAGTGAGGATCCGTGGGAAGTGGGTCCCAATCCCGATCCGGATGCGATAACTCCGGAACTCTACACGATGACAAACGATGGTGACATACCGATCGAGGTTATCGTGGATGTTGATGTGGAATGGTTGGATATGAGCGATATATTAGTGGAAGTGTTGCCCGGGAATGGGCAGGACAGGGAGGTTACCCTTTCGCTCAACGACAATGTCTTGGTACTTTACGATGGAGAGTACGTAGCCACTGTAACGTATGAGGACACTGTTACCGGCATTATACAGTGTCGGACCGTCATCCTAACGATCGAGGAAGATCTATCCGTTGGTCCGTTCGACGACATGGTGACGGCGGGCATAGCCGGTGGTCCGATTGCTCCACTGTTAAAGGTATACAAATTGACGAACATTGCCCGTGACGGCGCCGGTCCGATCAACTGGCAAGTCTACGTGCAGACACCCGGTGAGGACTGGATCATGATTAACGGTGACGACATGGCCGGTGGCACGCTCGATGATGGAGAGGCGATAAACGTCGTCATAGCGATCGACCTGGGTCGGACGGATGCGATGATTGAGGGTGATCATCAATCTGTGGTGGAGTTTGCAGATCTGACGAACGATGAAAGCGTCACACGGACGGTGTCGCTGTCGATCGTGGTTCCGAGGTTCTCTGTGAGCGAATCGCTGGTGCCAGCTACCGTCGATCAGCCGGGTGGCCCAAGTTACTCCTACAACGTTGCCACATATCACACGACCAACACTGAGTACGTCGAATTTCTCAATGATGCGATGCAGTTGGAGAACCGTCTGAACGAACGTGGGCAGTACATGTATTTCGATACGGTTACGGGCGACGTGTATATGAATTCATCGGAAAGCGGTGAGCTTGGCAGCGATCCCGGTGTACGAACGATGAAGATGTTCTCACCGGCTGTGTCTGTGCAGATCGAGTTCGTCGACGGGACCTACCGGATCGTTCCCGGAGACATTGACTATTCGCAACATCCGGTCACGGGTGTGAGCTGGTATGGCGCGCTAAAATATTGCAACTGGTTGACGATCGATCAGGGTATGCTTCCAACTGAGAGGTGCTATTGCGAGTGTTCCGATGAGAATGTTGCAGGTTGGCACCCGGTGACGATCAGCACGAGTAACTGGCTGACACGCGGACTGTCGGACACGGAACGACTTGAACTTGTCAAAAAATACCGCGGCTACCGCCTTCCGATGGACGACGGCTGCAACAACACGGACGTTACCAGTGACGATGCCGACGTGTACAACGAATGGTACAAAGCCGCGTCATACAGGGGCACGAATGAACAGGGGTATCCGATCTTCGGCGCCGTGTACGGCTTTGGCCGGGACAACCCAATGACAGGCGCCGATGCCAACTTTCTCGACAGTGGCGACCCGTTGGACAACGGGACGACACCCGTGGGCTATTTCGACGGCTCGATCAAGGGCGGATTATTCTACACCAACGCCAACGACAATGGATTCGGAGTGTTTGACATGACCGGCAATGCCTACCAATGGATGCAGGGCCGGTTCAACATGCATCCCGACAGCATCAATTTCCGCACATTGCGAGGAGGAAGCTGGAATGAACCGGTCGATTCGCTGAACCTCAGGACCGACACCCGCAGCTATACGGCGCCGGATATGATGCACGGGCAAGTCGGCTTCCGAGTCGTGCGGACCCTGGCGCCTGCCACCGGGGACTTTGACTTCGACGGCGACATCGATGTCGAAGACTATGCCGCAACAACCACTTGCACCACTGGTCCGGAAGGAAGTGTAGCCGCCAGCTGCAGCGTGTTTGATCTGGATGTGGATGGCGACATAGACATGCGGGACTTCGCTGCATTCCAGATCAAATTCACCGGCTGACAGTGGGCACATCTGACTCGCGCCACGGTATCCATCGTCTCAGACAGGCACTCGCATAGTTTGACGCGCGCTGCCGGCACGCGCAGAATGAGCCTCATGAAGATCAGCGTTGCTCAGATTTACGGAACGTCCGACGTGAAGGCTAATCAGGCCGATGCGGCGCGGCTCGTGGAGTCCGCCGCACAGGAAGGTGCCGAGCTGGTCGTTTTGCCCGAGATGTCGATTCTGGAGTTCTTCCCTCGTTTGCCTCACCGGTATGATTACTTCGACCTGGCGGAGCCCATCCCCGGTCCAACATTCGATTGGTTCTCCGCACTCGCCCACCTGCACGGCGTTCACATCGTATACAATCATTATGAGCGATCACCCGAGCACCTTCACTTTGACACGAGCGTCGTCGTCGATCGTGACGGCCTTCTGATCGGCAAGCAGCGAATGATGCATATTGCGGAGGAGCCGGGCTACAACGAGAAGTTTTATTACACTCCCGGCTGGGATTCGTACCGCGTTTTCGAACTCGACGGCTGGCGGTTTGGAATCGCCATCTGTTACGACCGTCATTTCCCGGAGGTCTTTCGTAGCTTCATTCTTCAGGGTGCGGAACTTGTTCTAGTGCCCACAGCCGTGGCCGCTTCGGAGCCATTCGCCGAAGTCTACGAGCTTGAGATGCGAGCAGCCGCGGTGACGCACGGCGTTTACATTGCAATGGCCAATCGCGCCGGCTCCGAGCCGCCTCTGGAGTTTCTGGGCCGATCGATGATCATCGATCCTTTGAGCCGAATTTCGGGTGCCTGCGACGATAATCCGAGTCAAGTGTGCACCGTCGAGATTGCGAAGGAAACGGTCACCAAGGCCCGCGTATTGTTCCCCTTTCTCCGTGACCGCCGCCCGGAGACGTATGAGCGGGTCTCGGTTTTCAGGTGCGATTCGGGTACTCAGCGCGACTGACGTACGTTGGACACCGTTCATCACACATGTAAGGCCGTTTCCCGGGGCTAGGCTCTTGCACCGACCCGAATAGGACCAAATGGGCGGCGATGCGCCCGGATTTGACATGAAGACAAGACGATTTGCCCTTCACATAGTCATGGAAGGTCAACTGCTGGTTGAGGTCGACCATAGTTGGCACATTCACCACATACGTGTATCGTGCCTGCCGCACGGACCGGTAGCTGGACGAGGGCAGGCTGTTAGGCAGTAAACGTGCCATAATCTGCCTGGCTGCCATTTTGAGGCTAAGGTCAAACGTACTGAGCGAAGACAAGGTTATGATGCAGCCGAGCCGCAAGACGGGAGCGTACCGCACACTTCGTGCCATGGGATCACTCTGGTTTGCAGCAGTGCTCTTGGTGCTGCTACTGGTGGCGATGGCATGCGCGACCGTGTATGAATCCGTACACGGCACCGAGCGGGCCCTGATCGTCTTCTATCGGTCCTGGTGGTTTGAGCTGCTCCTAGCGCTGCTGGCAATCAACGTCGGTGTGGCCATGGTCGTGCGGTTCCCGTTCTCCAGACGGCAGATCGGATTCGTCATCACGCATACATCGATCCTTGTCACACTGGCCGGCGCGCTTGTCACCAAGCATCTCGGTGTGGATGGTCAGGTCGGTATTGTTGAAGGACAGACCATCGACCACTTCGGCGTTGCGATCCCGACGCTGATGATCCGCAACCGCTCCAACGATACGAGATCCACGATTGACCTTGATGCGAAGGTTTTTGGCGGCTTTCGTGCGGTCAGCGAAGCAGCGACTCCCCACCTGAGTCTGAACGGCGTTCGGGTAAATGTCGAACGATATCTGCCGGACAGCAGGGTGTCCAAGTGGGAGGAAACGGGCGGAATGGTCAAGATCGACTTCAAGGGATCCACCTTCGAGATTCCGTTGGAGGATTGCACCGGGAAAGAGGTGCTGTTCGGCGAAACGGGCTATACGGTCCGCGTTCTGCGATATCTGCCGCACGCGACTGTTGGACCTGATAACAAATTGGTGAACATGTCGAACCGGCCCGAAAATCCAGCCATTGAGCTGGAATTGAACGGGCCCGACGGACCCGAGAAGCGATTCGCCTTCGCACGGTTCCCGGACTTTGCCTCGATGCACGGCGGTGAGCACAAGAAGGATTTGAAGGTCACGTTTGTCGCTCCGACTTCTTCCGCGACGACGATCGAGCCGGTCGAGCCCGTCCGGGAAACCCGCATACCGGCGGTCCTCGTGAAGGTGAGCACGGACGACCACACGAGCGGAATGTGGCTACAGAAGTACCAACCGCGGACGAAGATCATCGGCGACAAGTCGTACGAACTCGTATTTCGTGACAAGCAGATCCCACTCGGCTTTGAGTTGGCATTGAACCGTTTCCGGATCGGCTACTATCCAGGTGGAATGAGGCCGCGATCCTTCGAAAGCCACATTACCATTGTCGATCCGGCGACCGGACGGGCACAAAGCCGGGTTATCAGCATGAACAACCCGACGGCGCACGGCGGGTATACCTTCTACCAATCAAGTTACCGCCAGACCGAGGCGCGGGCGATCAGCTTCTTGAGCGTGTCCCGCGATCCCGGACAGCCAATCGTCTTTACCGGGTACATAGCCATGATGACCGGGATGGTCGTGATTCTTGTCACACGTATCGCCGATAGACGACGGGTGATCGGCAAATCGACAGCAGGCGGTGGATTGGTACACGATCGCATCGAAGACACGGCGCTGTCAGGGGAATCGCCACAGTCCGCCACGGATACCGTGGCTGATACGGGCAGCGGGATAAGGCATCGGGATGATGAGCCCGTTGTCGCTCCGCAACAATAGAACCATACGAAAGCAGGAACGCTGATGTTAATCTCGCGTGTGGCTTTGATCCTTCCAACGCTGGTGCTTGGAACGTCGCTGGCGAACGGCGCCAAACTGCCTGTCTCACTCGACCTGACGACGATCCGCGCCATTCCGGTCCAACACGACGGACGCTGGCCTCCGCTTGACACCCTTGCCCGTGACACTGTCGAGTCCGTCACGGGAGACGCGTTTTATCAAGGCCACGATCCGGTTTTGTTGGTGTTGGCGTGGACGTTCGACGCGCCGACGTGGATGCGCCAGCCCGTAATCAGCATCGGAAGCGCCGAGTTGCGGGCGGAGTTGCACCTGCCGGCCACACAAACGGTCTTCTCGTACATGGAGCTGGTCGATCACGATTACTTGCACTCTATGATCGACAACCTCGCCCGCGCCGGACGCGGACGGAAGATGAACCCACTGGAGTCTAAGGTGTCCGAGATCAGCGAGAAGCTCATCTTGCTCCAGAGCGTTTTCGGCGGGCAAGTGATCCGGGCGATCCCGGACCCTGCGGATCTGGGTGGGATGTGGGGTATGATCACAGCTCCAACAGCTAGTGCGTCCACCGATCTTATGCGAGTACAAAAGGCGTGGCGGGCGTTGCAGACGGCCTTTCTCACGGATAACGGCGTCGCGTTTACGACGGTGTCGCAGGAGCTTGCAGCGGCGCTGGCCGCTGTACCGGCGGCGCACAGGCCCAATCCAAAACGCATCGCCATCGAGCTTCGATACAACGGGCTCAGGCCCTTCCGGACGGCGTGGCAGATCATGATCGTCGGTACGCTGCTGGCAGCCGCCGCGATGATCGTGCGACGGACCTGGTTTGACGGTGTGGCTGCGATCACCATGGTCGCGGGTTTCGCCGTGCTCACCTATGGTTTGCGGTTGCGTTGGGATATCGCGGGGCGCATACCAGCCGCGAACATGTTCGAGTCACTCCTGTTTCTAAGTTGGGGTATGGGGGCGTTCGCGATCCTATCGGTGCTATTCCTGCGTCATCGGCTGGTGCCGCTGACGGCGTCCGGCATGGGCGCGTTGGCGCTGGTGTTGGCCGACTGTCTGCCGATGGACCACTACATTCGACCGATCGTTCCGGTGCTGATGGATACCGTATGGATGTCGATCCACGTGCCGGTCATCATGGTTTCGTATTCGGTGCTGGCCCTTGGCGTTCTGATCGCTCACATACTGTTGGTGGCGATGGCCCTTGTACCCGAGCGGAGCAGGCTTATCAGAATGCTCGATTCGCTGCATTACTGGTATATCCACATTGGCACCATTCTGTTGCTGGCGGGGACCGTGACGGGTAGCATGTGGGCCGCCTCGTCGTGGGGACGCTATTGGGGTTGGGATCCCAAGGAGGTCTGGTCGCTCGTTGCCCTGTTGGGTTACCTGACGATTCTCCACGTGCGGATCAGTCACGAGAAGGTGCCTCGTTGGGCGTATTTCGTCGGTGTTCTTCTCGGCGTCGCGTTGTTCGTTGTGATCGTGCCAAAGCTGGCCCCATTGACCGGTGGCAAGGTATTGGCGCTGTGTGGCACAGCCGTAGGCATGCTGGTACTCGTACTGGCGCACGGTCGATTTGCTACGGGGGTGAAGAGTATTCTGTGCTTCTGGCTGATCATCATGACATACGTCGGGGTCAACTACGTGTTGGGCATCGGGCTGCACAGCTACGGTTTCGGCACCGGGGCTGTCGTCCGCTACATGTTCCTGATCGGCGGGCTCGATCTGGCATTGATAGCACTGTCTTGCCTTGTGTATCTGGTTCGGCGCGGGCTGAAGTCCGCCGCCGAGAACCTGCCGATTACAACGTCCGCGTAGAGGGGAACAAGAGGTGGCCGTGTTGACGGCGAAAGCGTTGGCTGAATGTCAAACCATCGAGGAGAGCACGATGAGCGTTTCCAAAGGTAGAGTCCTCGTGATTATGTGTGTGGCGGTGGGTGTTATCATCGGGTCCGCAGGCTCCGCTCGCGGGGATGGGCCGGGCGAGCGCATCCGGGCGAAGCCCGCGCGCACCGAGCTGCAGTCACCCGTTGTTGAGGTGCCGCTGCATGTCGGCACCGGGCAGCCGCTCGTCAGGGTCTTAATCAATGATCGAGGGCCGTTCAGGTTTCTCCTCGATACCGGCGCGGCGGTGACAAAGCTTGATGATGATGTGGCGGACGGGCTGCAACTCAGGCCCGTCCGGACGACTGAGATTCGCAGTGCTTCCGAAGGATCGCCAAGCGTCCTCGATGTTTATCATCTCGACTCGATTACCCTGCGTGATGTGGTGTTCTCCGATGTCGAAGCAGTGGTCATCGACTACGACGAGGTGTTCGGCGGGATACGCCGATACGAGGGTGCGCTGGGCCTTTCGGTGTTTGCGGACACACTGCTCACGATTGACTACCCTCGTGGATACGTCGTCCTGAAACAAGGCGAACTTCCGGCCGCGGACGGCCAGGAGATCCTTGACTACAAGGAGCGGGATGGGACTGCGATGATCCGGATTTCGTTCGGGCGGACTAGCGCGGACGCTGCGATTGACTCCGGGATGGCGGGTGCGTTTGCGCTGGACAAATCACTCGAAGGTCGGATCGAGCTTTCCTCCGAATCAACAAAGCCGGATTCTATCGCCGATCAGTTGGGCATTGATGTGACGCCGCTGAAGGGTGCGATGCGACTGGGTAAGTATGAGTTGGTCGAGCCTCCCGTGTTTTTCTTCGGCTCCGGATCGGTCCTCGGACATAAGGTGCTCAAGCACTTTATCGTCACCCTCGACCAGATGCATCACCGTGTACGCTTCGCTCGCGACGGCAACAGTCGAATTAAGTTCGGTCCGAAATGGAGCTTCGGGATTGTCGTGGGAAGCCGCAGAGGTCATATTGCGATCACATCGGTCACGCCCGGATCCTATGCCGACACAATCGGTCTGCAGGCCGGTGATCTCATTCTGACCGTCGAAGGCAGGCCGGCATGGGAATATGACGTGCATGGCTTGAACGCCCTTATGGAGGAGGTGGGCGTGATCGACATGAAGGTGAGGCGCGGTGGTATCAACGGCTTACCGCTGCTGGTTAGGCTCAAGGCCGAGCCGTAGTCTTAGCGCGTTGATCTAGGACGTTCCTGTCACACGCTGGGTGTCACTGGCGGCTTGCTGCCAGTGCGCTGTCCTTCGGCAAAACACGGGTGGGCAGGCTGCCCCTGGCACCCAAGTGACCCCGCGGCTCAATCCCGAGACGCTCAAACTAGTATCGGCATCCTCTGTTCGCCAATTTCGCCCGCAAAAACCGTTCCAATGTCGCCAAAACACCGTTGTTTACAGTGGAGGCCCCTTCACGCCAGCGCGCTGCGAGTATCGCTAACCTGGCGCGGCCTGCCAACAAAATCCGAAGAAATTGAGATAGATTCTCGATTTCATTTCCATCTAACGCGCCCCGAATTGATGCGCAATCAGCCGCACGGACAGGGACTAAGGGCATCAGAGCTTGGAATTTGGTAACCGACGAGATCGGCAATCCAGCGCGGCTGTGCGAAATCGGCTCTGAAAGTAGCCGCTAACCGGATCTATCGTCTTTCGTCCTTCCGCGCAAGTACTCCGCGAACTCCTGGCCGATTTTCGGATCACGCAGGCCATACTCGACATTCGCGATCAGGTAACGCAGCGGATCACCGATGGTGTACCACGTCCCCTCGGTTTGCTTCACAAGCACGCGGTTCTCTCGGCTGAGCTTGTCGATAGCGTCGGTCAACCACAACTCGTTGTTTTTACCCAGTTCAAGATTATCCAGAATCTCAATCGCCCTCGCAGACAAAACGAATCGCCCGAACTGTGCCAGAGTCGACGAGGTCTGCCCTGGTTTGGGCTTTTCAATGATTGACTTCAATTCCATGGGTTGACTGTCCGGCTTGATTTCCACAATTCCGTAACGGTGAGTCTCTGCCGGTGGAACATCCTGAACCGCGATAACGGCGCCGGGCCGATGCTCCTCGTAAACATCCATTAATTGCTTCACGCATGGTGTGTCCGACATGACCATGTCGTCACCGAACATATAGACAAAGGGTTCGTCTTTTGCGATGAAGCTCTTGGCAGCCAGCAAAGGCGAGCCATTTCCATACGGCAGGTGCCTCCCTTGCCGGACGATGGCGAAGTTGGCCATCGTCGGTATTGCCTGCACCATATCCAACAGCTCGTTGTTTCGCCCTTCGGCGAGCTGGATCTCCAGCTCACGGGAGCTGTCAAAATGATCCGCAACCGCTTGGGTTCCCGCCCGTGTCACCAGAATGATGTCTTCTATACCGGCGGTAACGGCCTCTTCCACAAGGTATTGCACGACCGGCTTGTCCACGATCGGCAATAGCTCCTTGGGTACGACCTTTGTAGCGGGCAGAAAACGCGTCCCATACCCGGCAACGGCAATTACAGCCTTGTAAATGCTCAATCGTCTCTCCTTATCGAATTACGGGCGGTACTTGTCAGGGTGGCATGGGTAAGCGCCAGCTTACCCTTGTCGCCAGGCGTTCAAGCACGGGCAAACAAGTTTGCCCATGCCACCCAACCTGCCAATGCATCTTTGACACAGCACTAGGCCAGAGTACGTCCTTGTACGGCGAGCCGCGGTCTTGAAGCCCGTGCGGAGTTCCAGTTTCAAACAGGCCACCCTGGCCGCTGAGGCACTCTCCACAAATATCGCTGACAGTCTATCAGCTGCGTGGGTCGGGTCAAAAAGATCCGACACATTCACCTGCGCAAGCCAGGACGAAACCCGAAAGAGCCACGCCCAACACGGAGTCGGGTAGGTCGTGCTCGGCCCGATGCAGTGTCGGGCAAATCCCGACTTACGAACTGAATCCCCAGCTATGGTACCAGTGACCGCCCGTCCTGCTATGATGCGAAAGGCTGGCGTGCACCGCCCGGCCCCGGTGAACTCAGTTGCGGAGATGACAGGACATGAAACTCTATCTCGTTCGGCATGGCGAAGCGGTCTCTGGTGGAGTGAATCCGGAGCGTCCACTCACGCAACCGGGTCGTGCGGATGTTGAGCGAATCGGGATCTTTCTCGGTAAGGCTGGCGTACGCGTCACCGATATTTTGCACAGCGGCAAGGAGCGGGCGCGGCAGACAGCCGAATTACTCGCAACGCACGTCGGCGACCGTGCTTGTTTGGGGAAGGCTTCAGGCATCGGCCCGTTCGATCCGACCGATGATCTTGTTCAGGCATTGAATGAGTGCACGAAGGATACAATGGTCGTCGGTCACCTGCCATTCATGGCGAAGCTGGTCTCGCGTCTTGCCGCCGGTGATGAGGCGGCCATAACAGTCGTGTTTCAACCAGGTGCGATCGTATGTCTTGAGCGAGAAGAGCGGGACTGGTCAATTGCCTGGATAATCCAGCCGGAATTGGTCTCCGGTGCCGGTTTGGAGAAGCCATGACTCGCATACGAATCACACTTGGTGACATGGTTGTGACCGCGACGCTTGACGATACGAATACGGCGCGTCTGATTGCGGATGCCCTGCCGGTGACGTCCACTACACAACGATGGGGCGACGAGGTCTATTTCCAGATACCCGTCCAAGCCGACGAAGAGGATGCCCGGGCAGACGTCCCTTCCGGTACCGTCGCGTACTGGCTGGCGGGCAACGCGCTGTGCCTGTTCTTTGGCCAGAAGCCCTACAGCCCCGTGAACGTCGTGGGGCGAATCGAGGGTGACCCGAGAATCCTGGCCAACGTCAAGGACGGAGAAACGGTTCGCGTTGAGAGTGCCTGACCCGCGGGGAGTTGATGGGCAAGGCGACGCGCGTGGCCGTTCAGGCTGCGCAGGCGGCCGCTGTGATGGCCGTCATTATGCCGGCCCTTGCAGTGACAGTTATCAGTCACTAGTGGTACGTTCGACCGGTACGCATCATACAAGGGCTTATCAACAGTGGCAGACATTATAGATTTCACGGAGCTGATGCGACGCGCCATTGAGGTTGCCAAGCAGGGCGTTGAGGCTGGGCAGAGCCCGTTCGGGGCGGTGATTGCCACGAAAAACGGTGAGGTCGTATTTACCACCAACAACATGGTTCGTGCGAGATGCGACGCGACTGCTCACGCCGAGATCGCAGCCATCCGCGGTGCGTGCGGAAAGCTCGGTACGATCGACCTGAGCGGGTATGTCATCGCTGCGACGTGTGAGCCGTGTCCGATGTGTGCGGCCGCGATTCACTGGGCCCGGCTCGATGCGGTGATCTACGGCGCGAGCATCGCCGACGCCAAGCGTGCCGGCTTTCGTGAGTTGCCCGTGTCGATTGAGTCGCTGTACCGGCAAGGTGCCAGCCACGTCCGCATTCATCCCCACGTGCTGCGAGATGAATGCATACGGTTGTTTGAATTGTGGAAGCATGGTCCGAATCCCATTCCGTATTGACCAAGACGTCGATAAGTCGTAATCCAAGTATTTCCATATCTTGACGTTGGGAGCTTTCACTTTTGAAGTTTCCAATCCCGGTTGGCAGTCTGTAGGGTGGGCCTCGCATACTACACTCTCCACAATATAAAACGCCAATGGTATGCAATGCCCACTTTACGAGACTCACGTAGGGTCCGCTACGCATACCAACACACTGCTCAAGAGCAGTGGTACACCTCAAACGTCTCCACGTAATCAACAGTGCAGACCGCACGAAACTACGGGAATAGCGTAGCGGGGACTCCCTTTCATCCCCCTTGCCAAGGGGGAAAAGAGGGGCAACGTGAGCTTGTCCCCGAACCTCACCCGGCCCCTCTTTGGCAAGGAGGGGAGCCGGCACAGTGGGCGACGGACGGTTACCGGGGGCCGACTGGTGCTCACCGGCGAGTGTTGCCGATGGATCGGCAACTCTTGCGCTGCCGCGGGATTCAGATGAGTCTCTCTTCGCTCTTATGTCTGAGGCGGGTGTGGATTTGTAAGTCCTTGTCATAGCAAGGGTTAGCAACATTTCCCGGATGGTTTCGAGCCACCTGATCGGTGTGTCTTGCATGTTGTGGCACGGGTGGTGTTACGTAACGGGAGAACGGAACGCCGTTTCCCGGCGCTTCGGCGTGTTTGTGGAGTCTGAGCATGTGCATGGCGACCGATCGTACCAGTTGGAGTGATAGTGCCGATTTTATGGCACTCGATTGGGAGTCCGTGGGTCGACTGGTGCGGCAACGCACGCTTGAGGTTGTGGCGATGCACTTCGCCGCGATGGGAGAGGCGTGGCATCCGCCGCTTCCCAATAAGGATCGGAGCAGCAGCGCGTCTCGGAGTAGAGGATGAGCAGCTACGGGCTATGGCTATCGGCGGCGGGAATGAAGGTGAATCAGCACCGCCAGACCCTCCTCGCCAACAACATGGCCAACGCAAACACGACGGGCTTCAAGCATGATTTAGCCATTGTGAGCCGGCGTCGCATCGAGAGCGAGTCCGCTTCGGGCGGACTGAGTTGTGCTCATCCGGTGTTGGACGATCTGCCGGGCGGCCTGAGCGTCAGGCCCACGTACCATAACTTTGCTCAAGGTCCCATCGAGTCGACGGGCAAACCGCTTGACATCGCCATTGAGGGGGACGGCTTTTTCGTTGTGAGTGACGGTACCGACACGCGGTACACACGGGACGGCGAGTTCGCCATCAACGAAGCGGGCGAACTGGTTCTGACGTCCGGCAACGGCCGGTGGAAGGTGTTAGATGACGCCGGAACTCCGATCGTGCTGGATGAAACCGGCGGAAAGCTGTCGGTGTCAGAGGATGGCACTATTCGCCAGGGCCGTACTGTGGTGGCCACACTCGGGTTGATGACCACCGAAGACAAGAAGTCGCTTCGCAAGGTAGGCGAGAACCTCTTTGAAGCAAAGGGCGCCGAGATGGCCTCGATCGACGGGAACTTCAGGCCGGAATCGCGCGAGGGATCCAACTTCGATGTCATGACCGGGCTGGCGACGATGATCGAGGCTCAGCGGGCGTATCAGCTCAACGCGACGATGCTCCAGCTTCAAGATCATCTGATCGGCCAAGCGGTCGGGACCGTGGGACGGATGGCGTAGGGGCTAACGTAAATGGCGATCACCGCGTTACATGCAGCCGCATCGGGGATGAGGGCGCTCGACGAGAAGCTCAACGTCGTCGCCAACAATCTTGCGAACATCAACACGCACGGGTTCAAGCGGTCGCGCGTCAACTTTGAAGATCTGCTCTACCAGGTAAAACGCGAGCCCGGCATTCCCAACGCCGCGGATGAGCCGATTCCTCACGGCATCCTGGTTGGGACCGGCGTGAAGGTCTCAGGTACGCAGTTGAACTTCTCGCCCGGCGCCGTGGATACCACGGGTCGCCCTTACGATTTGCAGATCGAGGGCGAGGGATTCTTCCAGGTTACTACTGTGCACGATGGTGACGAGATTACAGCCTACACGCGCGCCGGCAACTTCGTGCGAAACGCGGTGGGCAACATGGTTCTGGCCAACAGCGGCGGCGCGATTCTGGAGCCGCCGATTGTGATCCCGGACGATGCCATTGAGACATCGATTGGACGAAACGGCGAGATCCGGGTGCGCCAGCAGGGGGCGACCACACTCAACACCGTCGGGCAGGTCGAGCTGGCGCGATTCGTCAACCCGGAAGGTCTCAAACAGATCGGCCGGAACCTTTACGTCGAAACCGATTCCTCCGGAACGCCGGTGACGGCCGTGCCCGAAACCGATGGCCTGGGCGCGACGGTGCAAGGGGCGTTGGAGATGAGCAACGTTGATCCCGTTCGGGAGCTGATTGACCTGATCACCACGCAACGGGCGTTTGAGCTTAACAGTCAGGCGATCCAGAGCGCTGATGAGTCGCTCCAGATCGTCTCGAACCTGAGGAGGTTCTAGTCGGAGCAATCAATGACGTAGGCTGACACTACCCAGGGGACGTGTCGGCTCGTTATGCCCAGGATGTGCAGGATGCAGCCATGAAACGCAAGGATTGCGGTAACATCAGTTTCGTCAATGCACGCGAGGGCGCCGGTCGGTTGGCGCGATCGACACGTTTTGTGGTGTTGATCGCGCTCGCCGTCGGCTCGACGGCATCCGCTTTGCAGGCAGGTTCGATCCGGCTGTGGCCCGCGGCCGTGGTCGTCGAACAGACCGTTCATTTGGCCGACCTGGCCGAGTTCAAGAACTTCAATAGCGAAACCGAGCGTCTGTTGGCCGGGCTGGTCGTAACGGAAACGCCGTCGCCGGGCGGCTCTCGCATAATCCACATGGACCTGATTCGCTCAGTGCTGGTCGCCAGCGGAACCAACATGGCTGCGGTCACGCTGAGCGGTGCTATACAGTGCGCCATCACGAAGCCGGCGAATCCGGTGACTACGGACCAGACCGCTGAGTCGGCCTTGCCGACCGGCGGACGGCGTGAGCGTGCCGGGAGTGTGTCAACCCTTCAGCCGGCCTCGCACCCGTCAACATTGCGGCAGGCGGTCACCGATTACTTCAATGCCGAACTCGCGCGCTACGACGGTCGGGCGAATCTCGTCTTTGATCGCACGTCTGAGCAGGTTCTCGACCTGTCGGAGCCAGCTTATCAGTTTAGGGTTCGGCGTCGCAGCGGCGCATTGCTGGGCCTGATCCAACTTGAAGTGGACGTCCTCGCCGGTGGGCGGACGGTGCAGACCGTACCGCTCGTTGTGCGGGCTTCGATGATGCGCCGGGTGGTTGTGGCCCGCCGCGGCATCAATCAAGGCGCCACGATCAAGCCCTCGGACGTCGAGGCGATTCCGCTCTCGTTTACGCGGTTGGGCAAGTTGGGGATCGGTGATGCGGCGCGGGTGATCGGGCAGCGCGCGAAACGGTTTATTTCGGCCGGGAGCTTGATCGATCCTGACGTGCTCGAATCGGTTCCACTCGTGACGCGCGGGCAGCTCGTGACACTCACGTCGGTTGCCGGTGCCGTGAAGGCAGTCACAACAGCCAAGGCGATGGGCGACGGGTTGCTCGGTGAGACGATCACGGTGCGCGCGGCGGACAACAAACGCGTCGAATTCGATGCCGTTGTCGTCGGTCCGGGTGCGGTTCTGATCGGTTCCGGGAATGCCGTTCCAGCGAACACAACTATTGCACTGGGAGGGGCATCGTGAGATCGCAGTGCCTTGTGATCCCGATTGTGGTGCTCGCGACGGTCGTCGCCGGCGACGTGTGCGCTCAGACCTCGTCACTTGCCGTCAGGAAACGTCAGGCTGAAATCGGCAAGGTCTCCGCGATCTTACCCCGCGAAGCTACGAGGATGGAGCGCAACGCGGTATACGATCGACATTCGTGGGTAACGGTGAAACCGGCGCCGCCGAAGACGTTCCAGGTCGGTGACCTGTTGACGATCGTTGTTCGTGAAACGCGCAAGTTCGAGGCCGACGCCGATCTCGAAACCAAGAAAGAGTTTGACATCAAGAGCGAGCTCGAGGCCTTTTTCAAGTTGACCACCGGCGGACTCGGCTCGGCTGAATTCCAACGCGGCAAACCGACGGTTGACTACAAGTTCAGCAACGATTTCAAGGGCGAGGGCGATACGAACCGTGAGGACCGCCTCACGACGCGGCTTACAGGGAAGATCATCGACGTCAAGCCCAACGGTCTGCTCGTGATCGAGGCCAAAGCCAGTGTTCAACACGACGACGAGATCAGCATGATCACGCTCACCGGCGTTTGTCGCAAGGAAGATGTGACGGCTGACAACACGATCCTGAGCACGCAGATTGCGGACAAGAACATCGTGGTGGTCAACGAAGGCGCGCTTCGGGCCGCCTCGTCACGCGGGTGGATTTTGAAACTGATCGATCTGATCAAACCGTTTTAGTGCGATGAACAGAATTCGTACAGCCATTGCCGTTGCAGCCCTGCTTACCGCAGCCGGAACGACTGCGGGGCAGGCCCCGGTCGCGCGTGTAGGCGACGTGACCCACCTGCAAGGCCAGGGGCGCAACGTACTTTTGGGGTACGGTCTGGTCACCGGCCTCGACAAAACCGGCGACGGCGACAAGTTCCTGCCGACGATGCAGGCGCTCGCGGCGACAATGTCCCGTTTTGGTGCCAATGTAGAGTCACTCGATGACATCGGGGGGACAAAGAACGTCGCCATCGTAATGGTCGAAGTGGTGGTCCCCGAGCACGGGGCCCGCGAGGGTGGTCTGCTCGATGTGGCGGTGACGGCCATCGCAGCCAAAAGCCTACTGGGCGGGCGACTGCTCCCGACGCCCCTGGTCTATCACGACCGCGACCTCGGCGGCCTGTTCGGATTCGCCCAGGGGGCTATCGTCGTCGACGGACCGACGAAGACCGCTGGCCTGATACGCAACGGCGCCCGCATGGAGCAGGACGTGTTCATCAACGTCGTTGCCACCGGTGCCGGTTTGCGAGCAGCCGGGCTTGGCAGTCCCTGGATCAAACCGCAGGAGACCTACATCACGCTGGTTCTCGACGACACGCACGCTGGATGGTCAATGGCGGCTGCCGTCGCCCAGGCGGTCGACAAGGAATTGAGCATCTCGGCGGATGTCGAGCGCGTCGCGCTCGCCATGGACAGTAAGAACGTCGTCGTGCTCTTGCCGGAGCACCAGCGGGGCGATCCGGCCTCATGGATTCGTGATGTCGAACAGACTCCACTTCTGATGGAGTCCAACGAGGCGAGGATCACGATCAACCGCAACACCGGTACGATCGTGATCACTGGTGACACCAGACTGTCTCCCGTGGTGATCTCGCAGCGAGGCATGACCGTGACGGTCATGAATCCGCTGGAGGATGGAACGATTCCGAAGCCGCCCTATGAGGATCGGGATTTCGTGCCGTTGGATTCCGAGCAGAACCGACAGCCTAATGTGCGCGACCTGCTCGAGGCGCTCAACCGCCTCAAGGTGCCGTTTGCGGACCGCGTAGCGATCCTGGAGGAGATCCACAGGGCGGGCAAGCTTCACGCGAAGCTGCTGTATGAGGGTTGATGATGAGCGTAGCCGGTGTCAATGAGGTGACGCAAGTGCCGGGGATCGTCGATCGCGACCTGGGCCGGCTGCGCGAAACGACCGGCAAGGTGCTCGGCTCCGTTTTCTTCGGCACGCTACTTAAGACCATGCGGGAAAGCGGACTTAAAGGGCCGTACGGGCACGGCGGACGCGGTGAAGATGTGTTTGCCGCCCAGCTTCACGACCTGCTCGCCGAACGGATGGGAACCGCAGCGAAAAACGGGCTCAACGATGTGTTGTACGAGCGGCTTGAGCGGCAACAACGAATCATCAGCGGTCAGCGGATCGGCCCGTAGAAGGACACAAAGATGACACGAGCTGTCGAGCCAAAACGGTTGAATGACCTGATCAAGCTCATGGGAGGCCTGCAAAGACTGCAGGTACGGCTCTTGACTCTGATCCGGTCGAAGATCGACGCGATGAAGCGAGCCGACGCACCGGCCATGCGCGATCTGAACGATCAAGAGCGGACGGTTGCGAAACAGCTTCACGAACGTGACGGGCTTCGCCGCCAACTGATGGACGTGATGGGGGAGGAGATGGGACTGCCGTCGGGAACCGCTCGTGCCCTATCCGTGTCACAGCTTGCGGCGCGTTTACCCGAGCCGGGACGGACAAGCCTGCTCGACGCCGCCGGGGGTCTACGGAAGGTGATGTCGCGGGTCGCCCAGGCCAACCGCATCGCCGGCGCCGTGTCGCGGGAGATTCTCAATCACCTCAAGTGGGTGTTCGCGTCGGTCAGGCCCACAGAGGGAAAACCGGTTGGGTATTCGGGGGACGGCGTCGTTGTGGGATCGTCACAGTCGCGGATTTTTGAAACCGTCGGATAGAGTACCATGGGACTGCTGAATTCCGCCCTACAAATCGGTCGAAGTGCCCTGCTGGGGTATGAGAGCGCGCTGCACGTCGTCGGTAACAATGTCACCGGAGCCGGGAGCCCGGACTACACGCGCCAGACGCCCGACCTCGATCCGCTCCACGGGGGTTTGATCACCGGAGACCTGCAACCCGGCGCCGGCGTGGCGCTGACTGGAATTCAGCGAAACATCGATGAAGCACTGGAGGGACGGGTCCGCCTGGCGATCGGCGCGGAGGCATCGGCGCTGGTCCAGGATGGTGCCCTCGCTCAGGTCGAAGCCCTTTACGATGACCTCAGCGGCGCGGGGATCGGGGCGCGACTGACGACGTTCTTCCACGCTTTCGACGAGATGCAGAACACGCCTGAGGACTCGGCCATCCGTGACCTTGCAATCAGCAACGCCACCCTACTGGCTGAGTCCATCCGCCGCCTGCGGGAAGAGCTCACCAGGTTGAGCGGGGATATTGACCAGCAAATCGCGACGATGGTTGAGAACGCTGATCGGATCGCACACGAGATTGCCCGTCTCAATGAAGAGATCACCACGGCCGAGGCCCAAAACCGCGGGCCGGCGAGCGGACTGCGCGATCAACGTGATGCGCTGCTTCGCGAGCTGAGCCAACTGTTAGACGTTACGGTCCGCGAACAGCCCAACGGAATGGTCAACGTTTACGTCAGCAGCGAGGCACTGGTACAGGGGAATTCCGTTCGCGGGCTGATCGCCGTTGAAGAGTTCGATGGAGAATCAGTCCGCACGTCCGTGCGCTTCGCCGACACGAATCAGCACGTTGCCGTGCGGGGCGGGCGGTTGGAAGGGCTCATCCTCAGTCGCGATCAGCACGGGCGGATCGAAACGTTGGATCAACTTGCGGCGGCCGTGATCGCCAATGTCAACCGCATCCACGCCGACGGGCAGGGATTGACCGGGTTTACGTCGGTCACGGGCAGCGTGGATGTGCTGGCAACCGACGCGGCGCTGGACGGCAGCGCCGCCGGGCTCTCCTTTCCGCCGCAAAACGGCAGCTTTTACATCACCGTCGCGGATACCGTCACCGGTACGCCCGTCGCTCATCGCATCGACGTTGACCTGGATGGTTCCGATACGGGTGCAACGCTTGAGTCACTTATCGCCGGCATCAACGCCCAGGTCAGCGGTGTGACGGCTTCCGTCACCAGCGACAACCGGCTGCAACTTACAGCCGACGACGGGTTTACGTTCACCTTCGGCTATGACGGGCAGCAAGCCCGCGCTGATACGTCGGGAGTTCTTGCGGCTCTTGGGATCAACACTCTGTTTACCGGTACCGACGCCCGGAACATCGGCGTCAATGAGACGGTTGTGGAGCAACCGTCACTCCTGGCGGCTGCCTCGGTGTTTCTGTCCGGTGACGGCACGAACGCGGGGCGGATCGCGACGCTGGACGGCGCCGTCAGCGAGCGCCTCTCGGGGATGTCGATCGGCGGGTTTTACGGATCCATTGCCAACGCGGTGGCGGTCAGCACCGCGGCGGTGCGCGATGAGGTCGAGGCGACCTCCAGCGTGCTGACCTCATTACAGGCCCAACGCGAGAGCATCAGCGGAGTCAACCTCGATGAGGAAGCAATCGCGCTGGTGAAATACGAGCGGGCGTTTCAGGGTGCGGCGCGATTCGTCAGTACCGTGGACGATCTGCTTGCGGAATTGATTCTATTGATTCAGTAGTGAGGTGTCTTTTACGGGATAAGAAAAGGCGGACTTCGATAAGCTGCTTTCCAACAGGCTAATCATGGCGGTCAGTCCCATCAACATTGCACGGGTGAGTCAGAACCTGCGGACGAACTTCGTACTCGACTCCCTGCAACGAACACAGCGTGACCTGTTCGTGTCACAGTCACGGATCAGCACCGGCCGCAGCTTCGTCGCACCCAGCGAAAACCCTATCGCCGCAGCCCGATCGCTGGACTTGACCTGTGCACTCGCGCGGCAGGAGCAGTTCGCGGCCAACCTGCAGCACGGGGACAACTTCCTCGTATCCGCGGACAACGCTCTCGCAGAGATCAATGACCTGCTCACACAGGCGTCCGTCATCACGAGTCAGAACGTCAGCAACCTGACCAGCGCGGACGAACGGGAGGCCGAAGCCGAACTCGTAGCCGCGATCCGGCAGCAGATTCAGGCGGTCGCCAACCGCCAGCTCAACGGCCGGTATATCTTCGGCGGTCGAAACACGATGGATCGTCCGTTCATTGATGCATCCGGCGGATTGGCTTACGTCGGCGATACGGGCGAGCTTCTGACAAGGGTGAATCAGGACGTAACGGCGCCCATCAGCATGCCGGGAAGCCTGATCTTCGGCGCTCTGTCCGATCCGATTGCCACTGACGTAAACCTGGCACCTTTGCTGGCTGAGTCCACCCGACTCGACGATGTCAACGGCGCGACTGGCAAGGGCGTCTTGAAGGGGATCATGGTGTTCAACGAGGTCGGCGGCGCGGGTGCGTTCACCGTTGATCTGAGCGAGGCCGACACGGTCGGTGACATCGTTACGGCAATCAATGATGCCGCCGGCGAGGCCGGCGCCGATCTCACCGCATCTGCCGGCGACAACGGCCTGATCATCACGCCGGGTGCGTCCGCCGTGAGCATCAGTGACACCGGTGCCGGGGTCATCGCATCCGCCCTGGGTGTCATGACGAACGAGGCGACCACCGATCCGATCGAGGGGACGAGTCTGGGCCCGCGACTGACACGGCTTACTCCCGTAGAGGCCATTGCGGGTGGCGTGGGAATCGACCTGGACAGCGGCCTGACCATCACCAACGGCCCGCGCACGGTGACCATCGACCTTAGCAACGCCGAAACGGTGCAGGACATCATCAACGCGATCAACAACGCCGGGGTTTCCGTGCGGGCGAGGATCAATGAGGCCGGTACGCTCATCGACGTGTTCAATGAAGTATCCGGCCCGTCACTGATGATCGGGGAAAACGGCGGCACGACGGCAAGCGACCTGGGAATTCGCACTTTCAATGCGGCTACACCGCTTGACCGGCTCAACTTCGGAAGCGGTGTCACCACCGTCGAGGGTGAGGATGATCTGCGCATCACCGCCAAGGACGGATCAACGGTGGATGTCAACCTCGACGGGGCTGTTACCGTCGGCGATGTCATCGATCTGATCAACCAGGCTGCACAGGACGCGGGTGTGACCGTCACCGCGGCGTTTGCGGAAACGGGTAACGGCATCCGCCTGACCGACGGCACCAGCGGCGGCGGCAATCTGTCCGTCAGCAGCCTCAACCTGTCCACGGCGGCGATTGATCTGGGCATCGTGCGGACGGTCTCCGGTGGGGAAACCGAGCTGGCCGGCGACGACGTCAATCCGACGCGCACCGAGGGGATCGTCGGCGCACTGATCGATCTTGAGAATTCCCTGCGGGCCGACGACACGCAGGGCATTTCGCTTGCGGGGGCGCGGCTTGATGAGCTGCGCACGGAAGCAACACGGATGCACGGCATCATCGGGGCTCGCTCGCAGGCGATGACAATGAAACGCATGCAAATGGAAGATGCCGCCGCCTCGACGCAGGTTTTTCTCTCGCAAGTTCAAGACCTCGATTACGCCGAGGCGGTCGTCCAAATGCAGGCAGCCGTGACGCAGCTTCAAGCGAACATGCAGACGAGCTCGAACTTGTTGAGCTTGTCGTTGATGGATTTTCTACGGTAGGAGATGGGAGTGTTGACAGTGTGGCACGAAACGCCAGGAGAACTTCAAATCAATGCAGCGCCTCCATGGCCGGGGCATCGCGTTGATTGACGGCTTCCCGGTGGAGCACTTGACATTTCATGCGGGCATTCGCCCGCCGGGGCTCGCGAAGCGAGTCATGAGATGTCAAGGGTGCAGACACCGGGGCGCGACCCATGAGGGGTCGCGCGTATGAGTGCACTTGGAAGGCGACCGTTGGTCGGTCGCGGCGCTCGAAAAGGCCTGCCACCTTAGGATCGGTCATGGGAGACTCGCGATGATTATCCAGACATCGCGCTTCGGACAGTTGGAAGTGGACGGAGATCGGCTGATCACGTTCGAGGACGGGATCCTTGGGTTCCCAAGCCAGAAGGAGTACGCCCTCATACGGACGGGCGAGGGCAGCGGGTTCTACTGGCTCCAGGCCGTGGACACTCCGGATCTGGCTTTTGTGGTGTGTGACCCGCGCCTGTTCGTCGCTGATTACCAGGTTCCCGTCAAGCTGGAGGAACTTGAACGCATCGGAATCTCGGACCCAGCCAGTGCTCAGGTTTTCGTCATTGTGAACAAGGTCGGTGATCTGTTGACCGGGAACTTCCAGGGACCGCTTGTGGTCAATGTGATCACCCGTGCCGCCCGGCAACTGGTGCTCAGTGACAAGCGATATTCCACCAGGCACCCGCTCATGCGAATCCCCAAGCCGGAGGTCATGGAGAAATCAGCGTAACCGCGCGGGTGGCCGGAGCCACAATGTCGGGACTACAATGAGGTAAGCAAACGATGCATTGCCAGTCCGGCCGGTTTTGTGTTCGAGACACCGTCGTGATTGCCCTGTGCGGGCCGCTTGGGAAGCGGCCTCCGACTTTGGGCAATGGCCCCGCGCAATGTGACGAGTAGTCAGGCGCGATATTGGCCAACGGCGCATCGGCATGGCAAGGAAGGAGCCGACTATGTTGGTGCTATCTAGACAACGTGATGAGACGATCATGATCGGCGACGATGTAGAAATCACCATCGTCGACATCCGGGGTGACAAGGTACGACTCGGTATTAACGCCCCCCGGCACATTCAGGTCCATCGCAAGGAGGTGTACGACGCCATCAAACGTGAGAATCAGCAAGCTGCCAAGCTGAGACCGCGTGACGTTTCCGACGTCGTTGAACCTGATACGGAGGACAACAAGGCTGGGAAGGGAGCCTTGGACGCCCGGAAGAAGGAAGACGAGAAAAGGGAACCGCAGAAGAACTCATCGGATGCGGCAAAGAATAAACCGGAACAAAGGTCAGTCCAGAGCAAGGAGCTCGACGATTCGCACCGATCGAACGAAGTTCGTCGGTAGCATTGAAATGGAATCAATGAAAATGACGTGCCCCGGCGTTTCCTAAAAGACCGGGAGCAGTCAGGGAGGATTGCTCATGTCAAGGATTAACAGTAACGTCCCGTCGCTCATCGCCCAGCGCCACCTTGGACAATCCCAGCAGGCGCTGCGATTGTCGCTCGAGCGACTTGCCAGCGGGTTGAAGATCAATCGTGGTGCGGACAACCCGGCCGGACTCATCGTTTCGGAGCGATTGCGCTCCGAGATCGCCGTTGTCCAGCAGGCGATCGACAACTCGTCCAGGGCGATCAACGTCATCGCGACGACGGAAGGCGCCCTGGATGAGGTGCAGGCGCTTCTGACGGACATCCAGGCGCTGGTTGTCGAGGCGGCCAACAGCGGTGCGTTCTCCGACGAGGAGATCGCGGCCAACCAGCTCCAGATGGACAACGCCATCGACTCGATCACCAGGATCGCCAACACCACGACGTTCGCCGGTCGTAAGCTCATCAACGGTGAGCTTGACTACGTCACCAGCGGCGTGACATCGAGCGAGCTGGCCGACGTCAACGTTTTGGCCGCCAAGTTCGGCAGCCAGCCCTACGTCGGCGTCACCATCGAGGTCTCAACGTCAGCCCAGACGGCGCAGCTTGCGTTTGCGCAGGCCGGATTGGGTTCGACCGCCGTCACGCTCGATCTTCGCGGCAACGACGGGGTTATCACGCTGACCTTCCCCGCCAGCGCGACCACCGTCCAGATGGTCAACTCCATCAACGCCCAGGTCGACGCGACGGGTATCACCGCCGTGACCAGCGGGACCAATGGTTCGGCCGGCATGCGAATCCAAAGCCTGGAATACGGCAGCGATGCCTTTGTCGCCGTCCACGAAATGGATACCAGTGTGTTCACCGTTACCGATCGAGATGGTGTGGTGAATACACGCACGACGGGTCAAGACGCGATGGCCACTGTCAACGGGATATCCGCAACGGCCGATGGGTTGAAGCTCTCCTACAGCTCGACGCTGCTGAAACTGGAGACAACGCTGGCCGAGAGCTACGGCAACGGCTCCAACGGGCTGGGTTCATCGAGCTTCGCCATCACCGAGGGAGGTGCGCTCTTCCAGCTCGGGCCGCAGGTCAGCACTAACCTGCAGGAGAACATCGGTGTCAAGAGCATGCAGGCCAACAAGCTCGGCAATAGCATCATCGGGCATCTCTCTGATCTCAAGAGCGGGCAGAACAAGGCGCTTAGCACCGGTAACTTCCAGCAGGCCTCCAAGATCGTCCAGGAGGTCATCACGCAGGTGTCCGTGCTTCGCGGACGGCTTGGTGCATTCGAGCGGAACACGCTGCAGCCGAACATCAGACAGTTGCAAATTACAACCGAGAACCTGACCTCGTCGGAAGCGACCATCAGGGATACGGACTTCGCGTCCGAGACGTCGGAACTGACACGATCCCAGATCCTTGTCCAGGCCGGCAACAGCATCCTGGCGATTGCCAACGCGCAGTCGCAGAATGTGTTGACGCTGCTCGGTGGATAATCGGTCGGTTTGTTGCTCGGTATGATCTAATATGTGAGTGGTGGGGGGGCGCCGCCCGGG
>Ga0307432_1000161_pt1 | contig 54775 bp, 41 predicted proteins | sample SalMarWE160150MG_FD_202158 | JGI IMG/M metagenome (GOLD analysis project Ga0307432, IMG submission 202158) | Salt marsh sediment microbial communities from the Plum Island Ecosystem LTER, Massachusetts, United States - WE1603-150 | ecosystem: Environmental > Aquatic > Marine > Intertidal zone >...
GACGGCTGGCCGAATCTGCCGTTCCCCAAAGTTGTTATCCGCAGTCACGTGGAGGTAATCCAGGAACGTGAAGAGGTACTCCCCATAGCGACGCAGGCCGGTGCACCAGTATCGAGAACACGCCAGAAGGAAATAAGTATGGTGTCCCCCGATTAGAGATTAGATTCGTGTCCCCTGATTAAGGGTATGATGTCCCCCGATTAAGGAGCGATTACGGATTACCCCGGGGTACTTCCTTCCCTTGCCTACTCAACTTTCGTCGCCCGAACGCCACTTCTTCTTGAGCTGGGCAAGTCCCTCCTTTGATTGTGGGCCAATAGCCTGCTTCGCCTCATCAAGTGCATCGCGAATCTTGCGTCCAATCACGTAGGCAGGCAGTCTACTGTTCGCCTGCCGGATCTGTTCAGCGATTTCTAGAAGTTCCTTCGGGATATCAAGGCTATTTTCGTAAACAGCGATAGGTAGCTTCTGGTGATCATCCTTGGAAAGGCGATTCCTGATCGGACCCAGGCTCAGGTACTTGAGAAAGAAGTCCGCACTCAATACCGGAGGGTCGGGTGGTGTTTCCGTCAAGCGCGCCGTCAGCTTTGAATGCATCTCAAAAGCGATCTTATCCAAAGTGAACCACCACGCGGCGTACCCATACACACGATTCTCTTTTTGCTCTCTACGAACGAGTACACCTAAGTAGTTCTCAACATCGTGCTGGACAAGTTGACGCAATCTGTCCGGATCAGAATCATCGTCGCTGCGCTTCCGTTCTTCCTTAGCGCTCAGCCACTCTTCAGTAATTGCAATCCTCAAGCTGTACTCCGCCCTCGCCACTTCTTCAGCGAGGCTCGTGGTACGTATCCCATACTCCTCCTCGAGAAACTCGGACATGTCGTACTCCGGCCGCTTGCATCCGCGAAATCGATGCAAATCATTCGACAGTTGCGATGGTTCGCGCCCGGACCTAACATATTCCGAGTACAAGAAGGGGATTCTTCCCCGCCACTGAGACCGCGCCGTTTGGGCGCACGTCAACGAGTAGTTCAGATTCCCAAGAATCTCCTCAACAACACCTTCCGTTACATGTAGATGCAGCCCACATTTGTGTGCCGCGCGAATGATGTCTGTAAACGGTGTCTCCTCCGTTACATCCAAAGCTTCAGCGACTATCGGGAGTACAACAGTTGTGTCAAGCCATATGTCACCGTGACCGAAGAGTTTCAGGACAGCGCGTTGTACATCCGGAGTTTCATGAAGGAAAGCGAGAAGTGTGTAGGCGTCGGCCATGCGGCGTAAGAACACCCGCATCGTCTCGCTCGGCACGAAAACGGTTTCTTCTAATGCTCGCGTTATGGCTCTGGTGTCATGAGGCTCGTCCGGATGCAGTGGTGTTGCCCCGATGTCTTTGGTCAAGGTGTCACCCAGATAGCAAGAGTGAGCGGAATGGTGATCGAGAGTCACTGCGGCAGCAAACGCCTCACCTTGCGAGAGCAAGAACTCCTCTATGACGCGTCGACCCCGTTTGGCGAGCAAACTGGCACCGTTCTCATTCACATTTGGCAGCGCGTCGACCAGGACAGTCTGGAGCTCTTGTTCGAATTGTGCGACCTCCAATTCGGCCTGAGAGAGCCTCTCCCTCTGGCGGAGCACTTCTTGGTGTGTTAGGCAGAACTCATCTTCTTTGATCCAATGACGGATTGTGCGCTTCGTCATCCGTTCAAGCGCGGCATTGACGTATTCATGTAGCTTAGTCCGATCTTGAGTCGGGAGTATGCCCTCGATAGCGCGGAACAGTTGGCTTCGAGACATCCGCTCGTCGGAGCTAGTGTGGCGTAGTGCTGAACGGACAAGGCCGTCGTAACAAAGCTTTGTAAGGCCCTTTTCGCGTATGTCATCCTCCCACTGTAAGCCCAGATAGACGACAGCAGCGATCTGCTCGTCAGAGGTCAGCGCCGCCGGACGTCGAGACGCTAGACCATTATTGGCCAGGAAAGGATCAGCGATGGCTCGCGCTAGCTCTTCGGCGGCATTTTCTCGCGCTGCCGTCGTATTGACTCGGTCAAGAAACCAAGAGCGATCTCGAACGTCCAGGCTGAGTTTGTATTTTTTGAAGACCTCTTTTGCTAGACTATCGGACTTGGGGCCCACCTTGCGATTCGTCAGGTAGGCCAAGATTCTCGTCGTCGGATACTCTTGCGAAATCGTCTCTGCGGCCTCGTTAATCTTCTGCTTCCACCGTTCTCGTATTGAGAACTGGAATGCAAATGACGGGTCGTCGCTGTCGCAAAACAGGGTCGCGTCGCGTCCTTTTTCGCCCGATCCCGCGAGGTTCCGCAAGTTTGGATGCTCCGAAATCAGGAACTGTCGGCAAAGCTCTTCAAAGCGTTCCCAGTCACCTGGATGGAGCCGGTCAAGTGCAAGCTCGAATCGTTTGGTGTGCACCACGAGTATCCTTTGCACGATGAGAGCCGAGAAACATGATGCTGCATTCCCAGACCGTAGCAACAGGGTGGGAACTGGTCAAGAGACGCGATCAAAATCGACAAATCCAGGGGGCACCATAGGGCAAAATCGGGGGGCAAAATCGGGGGACACCACGAAAAATCGGGGGACGCCATACCTGTATCGGCGCTAATGGATTGCTTATGGGGTAGCCTCGGGACAATCGGGTATTCATAAATCGTACGCAAGCACGTACCCTACTGGCGGCTATTCACCGTGCAGCGGGCGGGTCATCAGTTCTTCGATGGCGTCCGCCGGTCGCCGCCCCTCAAAGAGCACCGACGCCATGCCCGACACGATCGGCATTTCCACGTCGTGTCGCGCCGCGAGCTGTAGCACGCTTCGCGTCGTGGGGATTCCTTCAATGACCGACGACGTACCTGCGATGACCTCCTCAGTGGTTGCGCCCCGACCGATGCGCTCACCCGCGCTGCGGTTTCGACTGACCTTCGAAATGCACGTCGTTATCAAATCGCCGACGCCCGCCAGGCCGCGAAATGTGTCAGCCGATGCGCCGAGCGCCACACCCAACCGGGTGATCTCGACCAACCCGCGCGTCACCAACGCCGCCTTCGCGTTGTCACCGACCTCGATGCCGTCGCCGATCCCGGCGGCCAGCGCAATCACGTTTTTAACCGCCCCCGCCAACTCGACGCCGATCAGGTCACAGCTTGTGTAGACCCGAAAGTAGCTAGTGCTAAAACCGGTCTGAACAAGCTCGGTCACCCCGGCATCTTCAGAGGCCGCGACAATGCTTGCGGGCTTCTTCGCAGCGACCTCGGGTGCGATACTCGGTCCGGACAGACACGCAAGTGGCACACTGCCAAGGCAATCTCTGATGATCGCCGTCGGACAAAGCAGCGTGCCGATCTCGATCCCCTTTGCGACGCTCACGATCGGCACGTCCCGCGGCGTGCACTCCGCCAAACGCTCCCACACGCTCCGCATGTACTGACAGGGGACAGCCGAAACGATCAGTGTCGGATCGTCAAACGCTTCCGACGGATCACTGACAAGCTTTAGCGATTCGGGAAACGGATGGCCGGGAAGAAAATGCCTGTTCTCCCGGTCTTTTTCGAGAACGGTAATGTGTTCAGGGAAAGCGCTCCAGAGCGTGACACGACTACCGCGGCCCGCAAGAAGCAACGCGCACGTCGTACCCATCGCTCCGTCGCCAATAACGGTTACACGTGCCAGGGATGTTGGCATCGAACGGCCTTCGTATGCCGGCAGGGAACACAGCGGTCATCACCGGTGCCGGTGCATATCCGGATCCAAGCGGGTCAAAAGCCATAGCCGGACATTGGAACATTGAAGACGCCGTAGACAACGCTGCTGATCAGACTGTTTGCAATCGTGGTCAGCAGCCCTGCGGTGATGCCACTCGTATCGATGGTACATCCACCGGCCTGGAGCAGCAGTCCTGCGCCCAGCACCGGCGCCGCCTTCCGCAAAAACGAGTTCCAATATTTCGTCATTCCATCATCCTCGCCCAAAAGCCGATTCTCCCGTGTTCTACTCCCAACCGCCGCCCAGCAGAGAGGCTCTTGCGGATGTCTCGTACCATGTCCGATCCATGCCCACAAGAATGAGTCACGCGATTGCGTTCTCAGCGGTCATTCCTGCCGCGTCGGCTCCGCCGTTGCAGCCGGCGGCTGTAGGGCGATCAATTCACCGGCCACGTAGATCGGTACGGGATTAACACCTCCGGCTTGCAGCCGCTTGGTCGAAGCGCGAACCCCGACGTACCGACCGAGGAAGGCATCCACCTCGATTGTCGAATCCGGCGGGATCTGAACATACGCGATTGTACGCTCTTGATCGATGTTTGCGTCTACCAATCGATAGCGGCGCGGCAGCGTTCCCGGCGGATAAAGTGCACTGACGCGGAGTTCACCTTGAGCGTCAATCCCGCTCGGTGTCGGAGGCGACGTTTCAAGTATCTTCGCTCGGCCCGCGAGGAATCCGCGGCGCTTCGAGCTGACCTCGTCGTCGAGTCTCCGCATCTTGCGGATTGTGGCCGTTAGCACCCCCATGTTCGTAAGCTGATCGATGCGCGCTTGAGCGTATCGCCGGGCGAACTCGTCCTTTTCCTGCCGGGTAATTACCCGGTAGCGCTCGATCAACGGTCCAAAATCCCTTTCGACAACGGGCTTGGCAAGCACTTGTCTGGCTGCCGCGTCAATCTCCTCCAGTTCCTGGCGTTTCCCGGTTGGCGGGAATTCGGCAAGCGAAGAATCCTCCGCCGCATCAGCGCCGCCTTCGGCTTTATCATCGCCGGGTTGATCCGCAGCGCTCGCAACCGTGTCCGCGGCGACCGCGTCCGTCTTGCCGGCGTCCGGCGGATTCGTATCACCGCCCTCCGACTCAACCGCAGCCAAGGCATCCGGCACCAATTCGACGTAAGCGCGATTAACCCAGACGGTTACTCCGGCCGGTGATCTGATCCGCAGGAACCCGTCGGCTTCGCGCCCAAGGATCGTAACCTCCGCCCCCTTGGACAACTGCCTTTGCACCACGTATTTGAGCTTGTCGAAATCAGGCAACAATGAACCCGAGCGAACGTGGACATTGTTCCCGTTGACGACGCCCGTCCTGTTGTCCGCCGTGTCGACGTAGTCGCCCGAGATATAGCTGAATACACCCTCGGGTGGTAGGATCTCGTACCAATTGCCCATCTCGCCCACAATCGTCACGAGATCACCCGCGTTGAGTTTGCAGACCGGGTAGTGATTCAGGCTGGCACCGCAACGAACATAAATATCGTTGCCCGTCACCTCCGCCTGGCTGATCACCGGTCTCTCGGGCGTCTGAGCAATGACGTGCACCGCCGACAAGACCAAGGTTACGTTGCAGACAACCCACAGACCTCTCTGTCGAAAGCAGCATTCTGTGTACATGGCCGGTATTCCTTCGGCTGGTAGCCTCTGTTCATTCCCTGCCACAGACCGTGGTGCGCGCAAGGTACCCAGCCTGTGAGTATCTGTCAACGCATGCTCGGGCAACCAGATGGGGCGTCAGGATTATGGGTGGGTTTCTGAACGGAGCCCGGAGCACCAGCGACGGGTTTAACCGTGGCTTGCGATCACAACCACGCGCTTGCGTTTGGGGCTCGGGTCCGCAAATCCGGCATGATTTCCAGCCTGTGTCTTGCCCCCTTGGCGGTTACCCCCTTGCATGACGTTTATCTCCTACGATTGCGGGTGCCTCTCGTCTCACGGGCACGGTCCAACTTGTTAGGCGGCGTGCTGCGGACCGCCATGTCCCGGCTTCGCCGGAACCTGCTATAGTCGCCGGAATTGCTGCCCCATTTGGGGATGCACCCCGCTACGGCTCCGGGAATGACCGTTCCGGACGCCCCGGAGGGCACACCAACGGGTGTTCTTGTCAATAGCGGGAGGATGGTCTATCCTGCGAAATGATGGCGGATCGTAAAAAAATCACAATCAGCACATTGCGTGCACGTAAACGCGAAAGCCGGAAAATATCGATGCTTACGTGCTATGATTACACCACGGCAACGCTGATGGAGGAGGCGCAGATTGACTCGCTGCTTGTCGGTGATACTTACGCCGAGGTCTGCCTCGGGCATCCGACGACGCTGCCGGCGACGATGGAACAGATGGTCACCGCGACGGAGGCGGTGCGCCGCGGGGCCCCGACGGCCTACCTGATCGGGGATATGCCGTATCTGAGCTACCAGATCTGCCCGGAAGACGCCATCCGCAACGCCGGGCTGTTCATGGCCAAGGCGGGTTGCGACTGCGTGAAACTGGAGGTTGATCGCCGCTTGGTCAAGACCGTGGAAGCAATGGCGACCGCGACAATTCCAGTAATGGCTCATTTAGGGCTTAAACCCCAGTCGATCCATTGTGTCGGCGGGTACAAGGTTCAGGGCAAGCAGGCCTCTGATGCACTTCGCATCATCGAAGACGCCAAGATGATGGAGGATGCGGGTGCGGTAGCACTACTGCTTGAGGCTGTTCCGATGGAAGTGGCGGCTGCGGTCACCGAGTCGACCAAGCTTCCGGTGATCGGTTGTGTGTCCGGTCCGTACTGCGACGGACAGGTGGTAGTATTGCATGATATGCTCGGCTACGGAGCGGGACACCCTCCTCGATCGGTGAAACAGTACGTTCGGTTGCACGACCAGCTGATCGAGGCGTTTCGATCTTATGTGAAGGATGTGGCGGAGGGAGCGTTCCCCGTGACCAAGGAGAGTGCCGCGATGGACCCCGCGCAGCTCGAGCAACTCCGCCAGGCGATAGAAGAACGAGTGTCGTAGGGTATACCACGCGGTTACGCCGCATGTACAATGGCGGCGCGTTGTTTGTCCACCTGCGGCTGGGATTGCATCGTCTTGACATCAACGGTGGACATGCTAGGTTAGGTTTGGATCGGCGGGTAGGTTCATCATGCTCGTGAGGATGACTCTCGCACGCATCGTCATTGTCGACTCCGAAGACGACAAGATGTCGATGGTTGTGCTCCGCGAAACTGATGGTGAGCGCGCCTTTCCCATCCTTATCGGTATACACGAAGCCTATGCGATTGATCGTCGCACCAAGCACATCATGGTGCAGCGACCGATGACACACGATCTGATCGAACAGATGATCGGTGAGTTGGATTACACGCTCGAGCAGATCGTAATCAACGAATTGCGTGATTCCACGTTTTACGCCAAGTTGGTTCTCCGTCGGGACCAGGAAACCGTTGAGATCGATTCGAGGCCGTCGGACGCCCTCGCCATCGGCGCGGGAACCGACACGCCCGTATTCGTGGATGAATCCGTCTTGCAAGAGGTCTGCTGACCATCAACGTCGGTGTATGGGAGTATGGCCAAATGAAGGTGGAACGGGAGAAGACCGACCTGCGTTCCTCGGCGCCCCCAAAGGGCTCCGTCACGGTCGGCGGACCGGATACGGATTGGACAACCTCCCCGTTGGTCACGGAGGTGCTTGAACAGCTACCGGCTCAACCCACTCGCTTCGTGGCCCGCGCTCCGGGTCGCCTCGATGTGATGGGCGGACTGGCTGAGTATTCCGGCTCTTTGGTGTTGAACATGCCGATCGGCAATCACGTTTGTGTCGCCGTTCAGCGTCGCACGGACGGCGACCTTTCCATCGTATCCACTCGATCGATCGGTCTTGATGGCAACACTCCCTTTGTGATCGGCCTTTCGCAACTGTACGGACCGGACGAGTCCTTGATTGATCCCGAGCACGGAAGGCATCTCATCCCGGGCAATGGCGCCGCGATGGTGCGGTGCGTGGTTGGCGCCCTGGTTGAGATGCTCCGTGCCGGACGGGCGTCCCGGCTCGACGGCGGCCTGTCGGTTGTGGTCGGCTCAACGCTGCACGAACTTGGCGGCGTGGGGCGCGATGCCGCCATCGTGGCAGCAATCCTGACGGCGGCGGCGGCTACGTTGGGCATAACGCTCGATCCAGTCGAGATGGCGGCCGTTTGCCAGCGCGTCGAGAATTATTGGCTCTCCGTTCCGGTCGGCATCGGCGACGCGGTTGGCGTGCTGCTTGGAAAGTCGAACACGTTGACCGAGTTGCGCTGCGAACCGTACGCGCCTGCGGGATCGATCACCTTGCCGGATCATCTGGTGTTGATCGGGATCGATTGCGGAGTGGTTCATCCGGAAGCGGAGCTAAAATACACGAGGGTGCGCACGGCCGCGTTCATGGGGCAGGCTCTGATTAACCGCATCATTCAACATGACGGGGCCGGTCGGCTTCAGTGGGATGGAATCCTCGCCCGCATTTCCGCTTCGGACTACGTAGAACGGTTCCGCGATCGCATCCCAACCAGGCTCAAAGGGCACGAGTATCTCGATCGATTCGGTGAGACCGGAGATCCGTTGACCCGGATCGAACCGGACTTTATCTACAAAATCCGATCGCGAACTGAACATCACATCTATGAGCATGCACGGGCTTGTCAGTTCGTTGAGACCCTGTCTCGGGCGATTCGCAACAGCGATGATCGTGCACTGAAAACGGCGGGTGACCTGATGTACGCCTCGCACTGGAGCTACGGGCAACGGTGCGGACTCGGCAGCGTCGAGACCGATTTGCTCGTTCATCTGATTCGCGAGCACGGACCCGATGCCGACATCTTCGGCGCAAAGATCACCGGGAAGGGATGCGGTGGAGTGGTGGCCGTGTTGATGCGAGCCGGCGATCTCGGAGCGGCGGCGCTAGATGCAGCCATCGAGCGGTATCAATCGAAGACCGGACGGACGGCCACTGTCGTCCGCGGATCGATACCTGGCGCACTCGTCACCGGAGTTAGGCGGATGTAAACGCCTGATTGTTGATTGCGGATTGACGATTACCGATTGGACACACGGATCCTCGATAATCCCCAATCCGCAATCGTATGACGTGGAGCATACCAAATTGGCAAGAGTAAGTTTCTGGTCTCGTGTAGGGCACTGGTTCACGAGGTCACCTCGTATGGTGAGCCCCGACCGCGAAGACGCGCCGACCGGGCTGCCCGCTCCCGGTTCAGGCAGTGACGCGGTCCCCACCGATCGCCCCGAGACGCTTGTGGCTGATAGGGGGACGGGCGCGATGTCGCGGTTGAGGCTGACGCGGCCCGGACCCAACTGGGAGCGGTTGGAGGAGGAATACGGCCGGGTTGTCAATCTGATGGACGCCATCCAGAAGCATCTTGCCTCACAGGATGAACGGTCGGACATGATGGTCAGCTCGCTCGACCGGCTCGCGGAGAACTTCAAGGAGATGCCGCAGGCATCACGGAGGCACCTGGATCTCCTTTCCGGTATCAGCGAAGCAGTACAGGCCGACGCGGCGAGTACCAAGCATGTTGAGGAGGCTTTGTCGCAGCTACCTCAGCTTGCCGACGCACAACGCGAGACGATGGTGTCGATCGGACGGCAGTTGGACCTGTCGCGACAGACAAGCGAGCAGGTCGCGGGAACGATGGAGGGATTCCAACAGGCTGTCACCAGACTCAGTGAGACAACTGAGGCATCGAGCAAGGCGCTTCAGGAAATGCGTTGGGACGCCACAGCACGCGAGGAGCGGGTTGCGACTCTGCTGCAGAAGCAAACCAGGTGGCTGCTGGTGTTCGCGTGGTCGGCGATTGCGTTGGCTGCGATCGCGGCGGTTGTCGGTCTGATAGCGATTCTTCGTTGACCCGCGCAGCGATTTAATATTCCAGTAACCCCGCGGAGCCGGGAACGTGACGGAGCCGTTACCACCCCCACAAGAGGCAATCGAGCGGTTGCTTGGCAGCATGACGCAGTTCCTGGCGTCCGACCTGCATTTGAAGGTCGGTTACCCGCCGTATTTTCGTGTCCAGGGAGCTCTTCGTGCCGCAATGATGGCACCGTTGCCGGACACCCAGTTCATTGAGGCCATGCTGAAGAACATGGCCCCGGCGGGGCGCCGCGATGAGTATGACAAGAGGGGCGCTTTGGACTTTGCGGTGCGAGGGACGGCGGGCGACCGATTCCGTGTGAACATGTTCCGGTCGGTTGGAGACATGCACGTATCGATCCGTCGGGTCCAAAGCGAGATCCCCTCGTTCGAGGTTCTCAACCTGCCGGATATCTATCGCAGCGTAGTCAAGAGTTGCAACGACGGATTGATCCTGGTCAGCGGTGTCAGCGGATGCGGCAAGAGCACCACGCTGGCTGCGATGGTCGAATACATCAACCAGGTCCGCAGTGTGCACATCATCACGATCGAAGATCCGATCGAATACATATTCACGCCCAAGAAATCAATCATATCGCAGCGCGAGATTGGTATCGACGTCCCCAATTACCCAGAGGCGCTGCGCCACATGGTCCGTCAGGATCCCGACTGTATCATGATCGGGGAAATGCGGGACCGGGACACCATGCTCGCCGCAATCCAGTCGGCGGAGACCGGGCACCTGGTGCTGGGATCGTTGCACACAGGTGACGTTCAGCAGACATTCACCCGCATGCTTGAGTTTTTTCCCCGGACCGAGCACGCCTTCATCCGCTCGTCGCTCGCAAACAGTCTCCGGACGATCATGTGCCAGAAGCTGCTGCCCGGCATCGATGAAGGAAGCCTCTATCCCGCCACGGAAGTCCTTCTGAAAAATCCGGCTGTGAAGGAGAAGATACTAAACGAAAAGGACGAGGATCTTCCCGACACCGTTACGCAGTTTCAAAAGGAAGGCATGAGATCGTTTACGTACTCCCTGTGTGAGTTGATCGAGACCGAAAAGATTCACTACGACACGGGCATCCAGTATGCGCCGAACCGAGACGCACTCGCCTCCGCCGTGAAAGGGATAAAGGCGAGCTGACAGCTCCACCAGGCTAATCGCTTGCCGACAGGTCGTGTTCGCAGAAGGCTTCTGGGAGGTACTCGATCAGGTCCATCGCGGTCATCGACCAGCGCCCCAGTTCCTCCGAGGCGAAGTCGCCGGCCAGACCGTGGAGGTAAACGCCGAGGATCGCGCTCTCGAACGGGTCCATGCCCTGCCCAATCAAACCTGCGATCATACCGGTCAGAACATCACCTGCGCCGCCCGTCGCCATGCCCGCGTTGCCGGTCTCATTGACGTACATCCGCTCGCCGTTCGTGACGATCGTCCCGCGGCCTTTGAGAACGGCCACGCATCCGTAGGCTTCGACCAGAGCGCAAGCGGCTGCCCGCCGCAACGCGATTGTCCTATCAACGGTCAGGTCCCGCCCGCGGGCTGCCAGGAGTCGGCGCATCTCGCCCCCGTGCGGTGTCATGACGATGCGCTTCACATCGGGGATGTTGAACGTCGTGGCATCAGCGATTCGGTTCAGACCGTCCGCGTCAATGACTGCGGGGAGCGGACATTGAGCGAGAAAGTCGATGACGACGGACGGTGTCAGTGAGTCGCCGAGCCCCGGCCCCAAAGCGACCACGTCCGCGCGAAAGTCGCCGACAGCCTTGGCCAGGCTGTCAGCATCAGTCGGCAGGGTGCGGGTTGTCGCACACGGAGCGAGAACCGCGGTTGCCGTGCGGATTGCTTCCGGTACCAGCAGTTGAACCAGTCCCGTGCCGCTACGGAACGCTGCATTGGCAGCCAACGCGGGAGCGCCCACCATGGCAACCTCGTTGGCACAGCCGCCGATGATGACAAGGCGACCCACATCGCCCTTATGCGCATCGTCCCCGCGTCCGGGAATCGGAGCGATCTCACGGGTGATGGTTACGTCGGATGACATCATTCGGCTCGCCTGAACGGTTTGCTCTCGGCCACGCAACGACGATTAATCAGGGCCGCCGTATACCCCGCGCCGAACCCGTTGTCGATGTTAACCACGGTAACGCCGGAAGCACAACTGTTGAGCATTCCGAGCAAAGCAGCCAGACCCTGGAAGCTCGCACCGTAGCCGACACTGGTCGGTACCGCGATCACCGGATAGTCCACCAGCCCGCCGACGACGCTCGCCAGCGCTCCTTCCATACCTGCTATCACGACGGCTACGTTCGCCGCCTGCAACGCCTCCGACTGGGCGAGGAGCCGATGAATCCCAGCCACGCCGACATCGTAAAACGTGGCCGTTGTCTGGTCCATCATTTCCGCCGTGACCCGCGCTTCCTCGGCCACCGGCAGGTCGCTCGTTCCGGCGGCCACGATCGCGATCGTGCCTGCGGATGGCATCTTCTTCTGTTGGCGAAACGTAATCGTGTGCGCGGTCTCGTTGTACTCGGATTTGGAATGATCGCAATTGACGGCGTCGTAGAGGTCACGCGAGGCGCGCGTCGCGATGACGTTAGTGCCGGCATTGGCGCAGCGGTCAAAGATCACCGTAACTTGATCGGGTGACTTACCTTCGCAGTAGATCACCTCGGGGAACCCGCAACGAATCGATCGGTGGTGGTCGATCTTGGCGAAGCCGATGTCTTCGAAGGGCATCGCACGAAGCCTTGAGATTGCCTCGTCGATGGATTTTTCGCCCTTGCGAACGGATTCCAACAGTTCTCGAAGAGCCTGTTTGGTCATGGATACAGTGTAGGGTGAGCTGGAGGCGACGGCAAATCGCACAGTTGTGTGCTCGTTGGTTCAGGATCCGGTGTACACGTGGGATTAGCCCGCGCGGTGATTGGAACGAGATGCCACAACCTCAGGATAATTGGCAGTGCCAAACTGGGACTGGGATTACCGGTTGGCGGTTGCCGCCAGGCTTTCGGCCGTGGTGCCCTCTGGAAGGGGTTTGCTGAACCTGCATCGGGGGTATTTGCTGCATCCGAGGAACTGACCCGATCGCCCCGTGCGGATCACCATCGGCGATCCACACTCTTCACAAGGTACGTCGGTCGGTATCGGTTTGGGCTTGGCCGGTGTCGGCATCTCGACCTCCGCCCGCTTTTTCGCCTTGCCGCGCAGGTTCGAGACGAACGGGCACCTCGGGTACGCGGAGCAACCGAAGTAAGGCCCGTACCGACCGGTCTTCAGTGCCACCTCCTTGCCGCACTCGGGGCAAATAAGCGGACCCTCAGGCCAAGTCTCCACCACCGGTCTGCCGGTTCGTGTCCATGCGAAACCCTCCGGCGGCGGACCCAGCGCTTCAAGATCAACCTTGCCGGTCTTTCCTCGGGTTCCAGCGCGGCGCGTGGTGGCACCGTTGCGGCCGTTGTTGTTGTTCATCTGCGGAGGCGGGTCGGGTATTTGGCCGGCGGCTTCGAGCTCACGAAGATGGTCGATCTTGTCGGTCGGCATCGCGTTGCGGCAACGCGGGAAACCCGAGCAGCTAAGGAACGGACCACGTCGGCTCCTGCGTATCACCATGGGCCGACCGCACTTGTCACATCGAACTCCCGCGTCCTGCGGTTTGGGTTTCTCGACGTATACACCCGGCGGCAGCGGCTTGGTCGCCTTGCACTTGGGATAGGCGGTACAACCGAGAAACGCCCGACCACGCGCGAACTTAACGGTCATCGGCGAATGGCACGCTTCGCAAGTTTCCTGGATATCCTCCGCCTTGACTTTCTCAAGTGGAACACCGCTGTCATCGCAGGGAATCGTGTTCATGCATTCGGGATAGCCGGTGCATCCCAGGAACGGCCCGAGCCGGCTCTTCCGCAGGATCATCTGCTTACCACACAGCCCGCAGGGCTCTTCGGCAATGACGTCATCAACCGGTTTGCCGTCCCGGTCCACGTTCCGCGATACGCTGCACTCGGGATACCCACTGCACGAGAGGAAACGCCCGTTCTTTCCGATCCGATAGACCATCTCCCGCCCGCACTCCGGGCAGTGGTACTCGCTGGGTTCGGCACGAGTCCGCTCCATCTCGACGTGCGCTTTGTCGAGTGCTATTTTGAACGGCTCGTAGAACTCGCTGAGCACGTGTATCCAATCGAGATGGGCTTCCTCGATCTTATCCAACTCCTCCTCCATATAGGACGTGAACTTTACATCCAGAATCTTGGGGAAGTGGTCAACAAGCTTCCTCGTAACGATCTCGCCGCGGGCGGTCGGGTACAGCCGCTTGTCGCTCAGCTCGACGTATCCGCGGTCCTGAATGGTCTGAATGATCGCGGCGTAGGTGCTCGGCCGGCCGATCCCCTCGGACTCAAGCTTCTTGACCAGCGACGCCTCCGTGAAGCGCGGCGGCGGCGTGGTGTACTGCTGTTGCGGGTCAAGCTGCAACATCGCAACTTCGGAGCCCGTCCGGATATCGGGAAGCACGACCTCACCATTCTCGGCTACGCCCGTTACTCGCAAGAAACCGTCGAACAACAGCCTGCGCCCACTCGTTCTGAAAAGCGCCTCGCCTCGCGGCGTATCAGTTCCGATCAGAACGGTCGTGCTGTCCCACTGGGCCGGTAACATCTGACAGGCAACGAACCGTCGCCAGATCAGGTCGTATAGTTTGGACTGGTCGGTGGACAGCGCCTTACGAAGCGACGCCGGCATCCGGGCGGCATCAGTGGGCCGAATGGCCTCGTGGGCTTCCTGCGCACGCTTCCCGCTCGCGAACAGGTTCGGCTTGCCCGGAAGATAATCCTCACCGTACTCGCCGTGGATCAGTGCGCGAACCGATGCGACGGATTCTCGGCTCAAATTCGTCGAGTCCGTACGCATATAGGTGATCAATCCAACGAGTCCCTCCTTCCCGCCCAGATCGACACCTTCATAAAGCTGCTGCGCCACGCGCATTGTGCGGGCGGGCGCAAACCCCAGTGCGCTCGACGCAGCCTGCTGCAAGGCAGCCGTTGTGAACGGCGCGTTGGGCTTCGAGGTCGAGCGGCGTTTCTGGATATCCTTGATGACAAAGGCGGGTCCGGCGGCGGGGTCGGTGCGCCCCTTTAAGGTGATGAGCTTTAAGCCCTTGTCGGCATATTCCTGGAAGTCGCGTCTCTCCTCGTCTTCGGTTACAAAGCCAAGCGCCTCAGCGACGGCTCTTGCGTCCGCGACGCTCCCTGGTCGGAAATCCTGACCACCGAGTTTGACGAGTTCGGCGTACAGGCACTTATGCTTGGACAACCAGGCGTTACGCTCCTTGGCCGTACGCCCCACCTGCGGATCTTTAGCGCCTGCGAGGAATTCCACCCAATCCTCTGCGTTCCTCCCAGCTTTGGTGGGATCGGTGGCGAAACACGCCCAGATGCGCCAAGACTCTTCCGGGACAAAGGCACGAATCTTCCCCTCCCGCTCGACGATGAGTCGGACCGTCACGGATTGCACCCGCCCGGCAGATAGCCCCTTCCCGATCTTGGCCTGAATCAGTGGGCTAAGCTGGTAGCCGACGATCCGGTCCAGAAGGCGGCGCGCCTGCTGGGCGTTTACCTTGTCCATGTCGAGCCCGTGCGGCTCCGCGAAAGCCGCCTGGATTGCAGCCTTGGTGATTTCGTTGAAGACGACCCGTCGGGTATGATCGCGGTCCAGCTCCAGCGCGTAGAGCAGGTGCCAGGCGATTGCCTCGCCCTCACGGTCGAGGTCGGTGGCGAGATAGACGGTGCCCGTCTTAGCCGCCGCCTTCCTTAGATCGCCGACGACCTTGCGTCTCTGATCCAGCGTCTGGTAGACCGGCTCGAAGTTGTTCTGAAGGTCGATCCCGAGTTCGTTTGGGGGCAGATCGCGGACGTGGCCCATACAGGCCATGACCTTATAGTTGGAACCGAGGTATCGGTTAATCGTCCTGGCCTTCGCGGGCGACTCGACGATAACTAACGCTTTTTCAGGATGTTGCGCGCTTTTGCCCACAGTTCAGATCCCATCCTGGAGGCGCGATAACGATCAGACACGGCTCAGCCGACGGTCCTTAGTATCGACCGACAGGGCCGGATACTCCACCGGGTGATCATGGCGCCCCCACATCCCCCCGGGATGCATTCGGGTGGGGCGGTTTAGCAAGACCCCGCAAGGCTGTCAAACCGATGTTCCTGGGGGACGCGGAATCGGGGTTGATTTCCACGCCCGATCACCTATATTTGCGCGTTGACTTCGAGCGACACGTAACCTTTGAATAATTAAGGACTTACGTCATCATGATGAAGTTTTTTCGCAAGCACAACAAGAAGCTGCTCGCCATTTTCGGCGTGTTGCTGATGATCGTCTTTGTCGGCGGCAGTGCCCTTGACAACCTGCTTCAGCCAAAGACAAACCGCGTTGTGGCCACAAGCCACGTCGGCGATATCAGCTACGCGAACCATCGGGCTGCAGAGGCCTCCACGCGAATTCTCTCGGCGATCGGGGCGAACTGGCGGCGACCGTTTTCGGGCACGACAGAACCGCTGGATACTCTCGAATGGATCCTCTTGACGCGCGAGGCGAAAAATCTGGGGATGCAAGTCAATCCCGAGACGCTGCGTTCCTCTTTTGGAGGCGAGAGTGGCCTCAATGCTCTTGCACGGAGGCTTCGAATCAGACCTGACCACATCCTGCATGCTATGGCGGAGTTCAGCGCGATTCACCGGACGACTCTGGCCATCGGCGAGGCAAACAGACCCGGAGAGGCGGAGGTACGCAAGGCTGCCCGAGACGCCCTGGAGAAGGTGGAGATCGCAGCCGTGCTTCTGCCGGCCGAGGCATTCGTAGACAAGGAACAGGAGTTCACCGAGGAGCAGATCGAGGCCCAGTTTTTGGCTTACCGGGACCGAGAGGGCAGGTCAGGCCTGGAGTTTGGCTACTACGTCCAGCCAACCGTCCAACTGCAGTACACCAAGATTGATAAGGCGGCGATCGAGGAGAAGGTGCGGGTGGTAAAGAACGCTTACCTGAAGAAGAAGGCCAAAACCTATTATGACGAACAGCGCGAGCAGGATCGCGCGTTTCTCAGGCCGCCGGAAGAGACCACAACTCCTGACGGAGAGCCCATCGAAGGGCCCATGCCGCCTCCCTACATGGAATGGGACGAGGCCAGTGATATTGCGATGGACATCGTCTGCAAGGACGAGGCGGCACAGGCCGCCGGTCGGATCGCAAACTCGCTCGTTCAGCGTCTGAGCGAGCACTGGGTGGGCGCAGTGATCGGAGAAAACGGGTACAAAGTGGCACCTGACGCGGTGGCGAAGCTCGAACATTACGACGAAGCCATAAAGTGCATTCCGCGGACCATTGCTTTCCCGGAAGCGGTCTCTGTGGCGACGACTGATTTCTTCAACGAAGATGGGGTCGGCGATGTCCCTGTGATTGGCAAGGCCTCGTTCCGCCCGGAACGCGGCGGCACCACGCAATGGCTGCGTCAACTGGCGTTTCGTAGCCAGGCGATCGTGCCGGTCTTCCCGAGGGAGAGAGACGTGACTTCGTCGGACTACCTCGCCGACTTCCAGACCTGTCGGTACCCCCTGAGTGACGCTGATGGAAACCTGTACGTGTTTCGCATTGTCGACTCGCGTGAGGGACACATACCCGAATCCATCGATGAGGTGCGGGTACGTGTATTGGCCGACCTGCGCCTGCTGCACGGTTTCGAGATCGCCAAAGCCCGTGCGGAGTCGCTCAGGAGCTGCGCAACCGACGCCGTCAGTCTCCAGGATGCCTACGAAAGCGACGACGAACTGCTGGCACTTAAGGATACCGAAGCGGGTGCGAACCTGGGCTACTTCGAGCCGCCTCCCTTTACCCGAATGTCACGCTATGACGCGATCGAGGGTAAACGACCTGAACGAATGTACGTAGGCGGCGGAATCGGGCCGGTTGCAACCGAGTTTGTCGACCGGTGCTTCGGACTCGAGGAGGCTTACGAAAAGGTGGGTCTGTTCGAGCTCCGGAAACGAGCCACCGTCGCGGTCGTGGCGTGGGTGGATACACTACGCGCCCAGGACGAGGAGTTCGCGGATATGCGAGAGAGCTTCGTCCAGCAAATGGTCCGCAGCCGTTCGCGAAACGCAATCATCGACTGGCTCAATCCGGAGCAGATCCAAGCCCGTAACGGGTTCAAGATCGTGGAGAACTAGAGAGCAAATTCCGTTTTCGTGTATCACGTACCAGATTGCGAAATGCTACAGATTGCCGAATGACTCACGAGCAGGCTTGGAGCCCGCAGCTCGCCACGCAAAAACGGGAAACGCTCTAAAACCTGCGGCTCGGATGGTTGCAAGGCTTTCCGGAGCAGGGTGCTGGCGCGAGACTCCTGTCCAGCTTGGCTTCCGGGCTGTCACACTACTGTCTCGTGTGCGGGCACATGGGAGGATGTGCAAGACGCTTGGGATGGGAAGGCCCGTCGGTTGGGACCGAGAACACAGACGGCACTGCGACCGAGCAGCTCGACCAATGTCCGGACCAGTTTGGGCCCGCAAGTCACGCGGATCGCCGGGTTGCACTCGATCTGGGCAACCATCGCGTCGGTCGTCTCGACATTCAAGTAGACGGGACACTCACCGCGGTGGGATCGAAGAAGGTCAACCAATTCATCAATGGGGGAGTCATTGGTGACGTCGAGCAAAAGCGCGGTGGCAAACGCTTGCTGAGCATCCTCGACCATCACAACCCGCGTGACGCGCACGGACGGCTCCTCGCGCTTGCGGTCAACCACCCCCTCCAAAAAGACGAGTGCGTCGGGCACGAGGACCGGCCGGTACTTGACCAGGTTATCTGAAAACAGGATCGCCTCGACACGACCCTTTAAATCCTCAAGCGTGACGATCCCGATCTTTCGGCCGGCGTTGCGACCCGTACGGGACGTCATCGTTCTCAGTCTCGACACGATCCCGCCGACGATGACGGTGTCGCCGTCCTTGTATCGGGCCAAATCGACAGTCGTCGCCGTGGCGCAAGCTCCCAACAGTCTTGCGTGGCTCGCCAGCGGATGGCGCGTGATATAAAAGCCGAGCGCCGCCTTTTCGCGGGCGAGCATCTCCGCTTCGCTCCATTCGTCGGTCGAGAGTTCCGGCTCGGGCACGTCGACTGTGGGCAGGCCGTTGTCACCGCCGAACAGGCTCATCTGACCGGCACGGCGATCGCGTTGGGTCGCCTGCCCGAGTCCGATGGCCCCGTCCAGGGCGTTGATAAGCGCATTGCGCATCGCGCCCGTGATGTCGAACGCGCCGGCGCAGATAAGTGCCTCGATAGCGGCACGGTTGACGGCGGATAAGTCCACGCGTTCGCAAAAATCGAACAGGCTCCTGAACGGCCCGCTGCTCTGACGGTCTTCAACGATCGCCGCCGCCGCCTTTGTCCCGACCCCCTTGATCGCGCCGAGACCGAAGCGGATCGCGTTTCTCGGCGCGCCTGCCGGGCCCACACCGCCATCGCCGGATGCGGACTCAGCCGCCGCCGCGGCATCACTGCCCGGTGCCGGGATCGTCTGCCGTTCAACCACGAAATCGAACTCGGAAGCGTTGATGTTGGGCGGCTCGATGGAGATGCTCATCTCCTTGCAGTCCTCGCAATACTCCGCCACCTTATCGGTGTTGGACATCTCGAAGGTCATCAGTGCGGCCATGAACTCGACGGGGAAATAGGTTTTCATCCAAGCGGTCTTGTAGGCAACCAGCGCATACCCGGTCGAGTGCGCCTTGTTGAAGGCATAACCGCCGAACCTGAGGATGTCCTCGAATACGTGGTTTGCGACGTCTCGTTTCACGCCGTTTCCGACGCACCCGTCCAGAAACGCCTCGCGCATCGCCTCGATCATCCCGGCGTTCTTCTTGCTGATTGCCTTTGCGAGCCGAAAGGCTGCTTTGAGCTCAATCCCGCCGAGCCGGTTGACAAGCCGCGAGACCTGCTCCTGGTAGACCATGATGCCGTAGGTTTCCTGCAACACCTCGGTCATGATCGGATGCGGTGTCGTCCAGTGGGCACCATGTTTGCGGGCGATGTAATCGGAGATGTATTCCATCGGACCAGGTCGGTACAGGGCGTTGCCCGCGATCAGGTCCTCGATGCGGTTGGGCTTCATGCGCATCAGCACGTCGCGCATCCCTCCGGATTCAAACTGGAAGACGCCCTTTGTATCACCGCGGGCGAACAGCTCGTAGACCTTCGCGTCGTTAAGGTCAATGTGCTCAAGGTCGATCTGTTCACCGGTCGTTCGCTGTGCCAGTTGCCTGGCCCGCTCGAGCGTCGTCAATGTTCGCAGCCCGAGGAAATCCATCTTGAGCAGACCGACCTTCTCGACGGTCGGACCGTCATACTGCGTCACCAGGGCGTCATTATCACCGGCTTTGTAGAGCGGCAGGAAGTTGACCAGCGGCTGATCGGCAACGACGACTCCGGCCGCATGCACACCGGCGTTCCTGGCGATTCCCTCCAATCTGCGGCCGATGTCGACGATTCGCCGGACGGTCGCATCCGCTTCATAGCGCCTCTTTAGCTCCGGTTCCTGCGCGAGCGCCTTGTCGAGCGTCATCTTCAGCTCGCTGGGAATCAGCTTCGTGAGGTTGTTGGCATCCTCGAATCCCAACCCCATCACGCGGGCCACGTCCTTGACGACCGCCTTCGCCTTGAGCGTACCGAAGGTGATGATCTGTGCGACGTGCCCGTACTTCTCGCGGACGTAATCGAGCACCTTTGATCGGCCGACCTGGCAGATGTCCAGATCGATATCCGGCATCTCGTCACGGTCGGGGTCCATGAACCGCTCGAAGTAGAGTTCGTATCGGATCGGATCCGGACTGCTGATGTGAAGACAGTAACCGACCACCGAGCTGCAACCGCTGCCTCTGGCGCCGACCGGAATGCCCTGCCCACGGGCGAAGTTGACGCAATCCCACACGATAAGAAAGTAGCTCGCAAACCCCTTGCCCGTGATCACATCCAGCTCGTAGTCGATCCGCTCACGCAGCTCGGGCACGATATCACCGTAACGCTCCGCCGCGCCCTCGTAGACGAGTTGACGCAGGTAGGCGGCGTCGTCAAGCGCCCGACCCGATTCACCGGTGACATCAGCCGGCACCTTAAAGACCGGAGCATGGCGCTTCGACAGATCGAGCTGTAGGTCGCACATGTCGGCGACACGGAGCGTATTCTCGATCGCCTCCGGGCAGTCGGCAAACAGGGTCGACATCTGATCCGAACTCTTGAAATAGAACTGGTCGGTGGGAAATCTGAACCGGTCCTCCTGGCTCAGAAGCGCGCCGGTGTTGATGCAACACAGCACGTCGTGAGCTTCCACGTCGTCACGTTCAAGATAGTGCACGTCGTTCGTAGCGATCGTGGCGACACCCAGCCGCCTGGCTATATCGACCAGCTCGGGGTTCAACCGGCGCTGCTCCGGCATGTTGTGGTCCTGCAGCTCGATGAAGAAGCGATCCGTACCGAAGATCTCCAGATACGTTTTGGTGAGCTCCTCGGCGGCGGCCTGACCCTTCACCAAAAGAGCCTGCGGGACCTCACCGCTTATGCAGGCGCTCGTGCAGAGCAGGCCCGCCGAAAACTCACCAAGCACCTCCTTGTCTATCCGAGGTTTGCGATAGAAGCCCTCCGTGTATCCGATGCTCGTTAGGCGCATCAGGTTTTGATACCCCTGAAGATTCATCGCCAGCAGCAGCAGGTGAAACGCCTCCTTCCTCCCCGCGCCTTCCCTGGCGCGACGATTCCCCGCAGCCAGGTACATCTCACAACCGATGATCGGTTTAATCCCCGCCGCCCGAGCGGCCGTGTAGAACTCGATCGCTCCGAACATGTTACCGTGGTCGGTTATGGCCACCGCCGGCATGTCGAACTGCTTGGCGCGCTCGATCAGCGCGCCGATGCGCGTCGCACCGTCAAGCAGGCTGTAGTGAGTGTGCACGTGAAGGTGGACAAACGAGGACGGAGGCATAGTGTGTGAGGACTCCCTTCCGGACGATTGCGGATTGACGATTAGCTCAATTGAGTCCGGTCAAAACCACAAACCAGAATCCCCAATCTGCAACACGCAATCGGCAATTGTCAATCGCTCATGCTATCGCGCGGAGCCGCCACGTCCAGACAACGAACTGGCCGACTATTCCTCGCCCGTACACACAACGCGACCCCCCGTCCGCTTCCGCGCCGACTCTGCCTCACGCGCATCTGTGAAACCTCGAAATATCACACCCGATACAGACCTGCGGAATGGAAGACAATCCCCAACCGCAATTGACATTCACTAAGCAACGTCGATAAAGCCCAGCGAATCTGCGTAACGCTGCGCCAGTGCATCTCTTAATCGTGCGTGCTCGTGTTGTGCCAGTTTGCCGTCGTCTCGAAGAATCTCGGCTGCATCATCGCGGGCCTGCTCGAGCAGATCGAAATCCGCGATCAGATCCGCCACCTTGAACACCGGCATGCCGTGCTGCCGCGTACCGAGCATCTCACCCGGACCGCGAAGCCGCAGGTCCTCCTCGGCGATCCGGAAGCCGTCCGACGTTTCGCACAGGATCGTCAACCGGGCCAACGACGCTTCACCCTGTGCTTCAGCGAATAAAAGGCAATAGGACTTCTTCAACCCACGTCCGATCCGGCCGCGAAGCTGATGCAACTGGTTAAGACCATAACGCTCTGCATGTTGAATCACCATCATCGTTGCGTTTGGCACGTCGACGCCGACCTCGATTACCGTCGTCGACACCAACACCGCAACGGCACTCGACCGGAATCGCTCCATGACCTCGGACTTTTCGTACGGTCTCATTCGACCGTGCAGCAGGGCCACCTCATACCCCTGCAAGACCGATCGCGCAAGACGATCCACCTCAACGCTCGCCGCCTTCAGCGGCAAGGCATCCGACTCTTCCACGAGCGGATAGATGACGTAGGCCTGCTCGCCGCGCGCAAGCCTCGAGCGTATGAACAACCAGGCTTCGTCCCTCTTCTCGGGTGATATGAGTCGGGTGACAACAGGTTGACGTCCAGGCAATACGCCCTCGATCGTGGAGACATCCAGGTCGCCAAAGACGGTCATCGCCAGGGTCCGCGGGATCGGCGTGGCCGTCAGCACCAGTGTGTGCGGTGCATGTCCTTTGGCGCGCAATCCAGCCCGCTGCGCGACGCCGAACTTGTGTTGTTCGTCAATGATAACTAGACCGAGGTCACGAAACTGCACGTCTTGTTCGATCAGCGCATGTGTGCCGATCAGTAAGTCGATACGACCTCTCCGAAGCGCGTGCAGCAGGGAGGCCCGCTCCGCGCGGGACGTCGCCCCGACCAGATACCCGATCCGCACGCGGCTCCCGGTAAGATACTGCTCAACCTTGGAACGATGTTGCGCCGCCAGAACCTCGGTCGGCGCGAGCAGCGCCGCCTGCCGCCCGTTCGCCACGGTCGAGAGCGCAGCATAGACCGCCACGGCTGTCTTGCCCGCCCCGACGTCGGCCTGTAGCAAACGGTTCATCGGTACGGAGCGAGCAAGGTCGGACCGGATCTCGGCAATCGCCCGGCTCTGTCCGGCGCTCAGCTCAAAGGGAAACCGGCTGCGAATGCGACGGTCGATCTCGTCGGTCGTGACTACAGGGTGACACTTTGGTCCGACCGCCAACCGCCGCCGGCTGATCTGCACGGCCAGTTGGCAGAGCAGAAACTCGTCGTACGCCAACCGCCTACGTGCCACTATAACGTCATCAAGCGAAGTTGGTTTGTGATAGCGGAGAATGGCCGTTCGGCGCGGCGGCAGCTCGCGCCGCGACCGGATTGACTCCGGCAGATAGTCAACCACAGCCTCGACGGCCTCGTCCAGCACGGAGTCGATGATCTTCGCAATCTGCCTGGTGGGTAGGCTCGCCGTACCGGCGTACACCGGATCATAACGATTCCGATCATTGGTGAAGGGATCCTCGCCATCCTCGATCAACGTCAGTTGCGGGTTGGTGAACGACGCCCGGTCGTTGTAGACATCGACCCTGCCGGTGAGGCGCACAATCTGCCCGTCATGAAGCCGGCCGACAAGAAACGGCGAATTGAACCACCGAACCCGACACCGCCCCGTTCCCTCGACCACCTCGGCACTGACAACCTGCCGGGCGAACGAACCCCGCGTGCGAACCCGGCGAAGCTCACCGACAACGGTTGCAACCTCGCCAAGCTCCAGCGAACCGATCGGTTTTGATTTCGGCCGAAGCTCGTGGCGAAATGGGAAATGCTCGATCAGGTCATCGACCGTGCGGATGCCGAGATCCGCAAACTCCTTCGCCCGGGCGGGGCCCACCCCTTGAACGAACTGCACGTCGGTGTCGAGGATTGCGCGCGTGGCCACGGTATTACCGACAGCGGTAGATAACAAGCGCGGAACAAACCTGAGGATTCACTAATCGCCCCAAGGCGGCGCCTACGCCAGCCTCTCAGGGAATCAACAGGCGCTGCCCGACGCGGATCTTGTTCGGATCACTGATTGTCGAACAATTCGCGTCGTAGATATCCCTCCAGCGGCGCTGGTCACCATAATACGTCCGGGCGAGCCCGTACAGCGTATCCTTTTTCGCAACCGTATGATACCGCGGCGCGATGCTGCTCGTCGAGGGCAGCGGCTCAAAGCCGCTTTCCACCGGCGCCGGTGAGCCGTAGATCGCGTAAGGATCAGCCTCGTACGCCGCTTCCTCTACCGGCGGAGTGTAGGAATCGACCATACTTACGGCCGGTTCCGCGGCTGCGCCGCTCTTGCCGGACGCGTTACAACCGGCGATCGTCAGGGGGATAAGGGCGGACACCAGAAGATACGTTGCATTCCTTCGCATTGGGATGACCTCCTGTCAGAGAATCCGATGGTTCACATACCTCCGCGTATGTTAACGCCGGTTCACCCCCTGTCAACCAAAAACGTGTCAACGTGAACGTCACGATTGTGGGTTGGTTCTTGAACCGAGCCCCAAGCGCGAGCGACGGGTTGTGAGCGAGTGACCAGCCCATACCCCGCGTTGGTCCTTGACATTTCGCCACTCACGGAGCGGGTCCATACGGGCGATCGCCCGCGCGAAATGTCAAGGATGGCTCGGATCAGCGATCCGAGCACCGTTTGCGCCGTGGAACCATGCCGAATCCGCGTTTACCCCTTGAGCTGACACTTGCCCTGCGATGGGTCCTGCCCGCGCGGGTCCGTGTGTCTTTGTCCGAACTCGGCATCACAATTAATGAGATGCCTCCCGTCAGGCACGATCAATGCGCTAATGAAGCCTTCCACTTCGGAAGATAGCCCAAATCAAGGCCAGGCCGAGAACGCCTGCGAGCAGATAGCCGACGATGCCGAAGTGTTGAATCTTCAGGCCGAACAGTGTCAATTGTGTGTCAGCACTGATGACGACGGAACTGCCGACGATGATGGCGGCGATCACGATCGCAAAGGCGAGCCGGTTGCTGGAACGGTCAAGCTCACTGACCAGCCGCTCGATATTCTCGTGACGGATGTGCAGCTTCCACGCCCCCGATCGAAGTCCGCGTAGGAATTCGCGTAATTGCATCGGGGCGTGGCGCATCAGATTGAACACATGGTACGCCCAGACCATCGATCCGCGAGCCACGCGCTGCGGCGACATCCTATCGCTCAATGCCCGTTTCATCCGTGACTGGAGGAGGTCAGCTAGATTGAAGTCGGGATCGAGCCGCGCGGTGACGCTCGCGACCGTGCCGAGCGCCTTGGCAAGCATCATCCACTCGCGCGGAATTACGACGTCGTGTCGGCGCACCACGTCGGCGAACTCATTTGTGAGCGTGGAAAGATCCAATCGCTTTAGCGGCAGCCCATAGTACTTCTCGAGGAGCACCTGAAGCGAGCGGTGCAATTGACGCCGGTTGGTCTCGGGCCCCAGGGTGTCCAGATCGGCAAGCGTGTCGATCACTACCTCAATCTCCCGATTTACCCCAGCGTAAACCATGACGACAAACTGCGTCATCAGCTCGTCGGTGATCGTCCCGACCTGGCCGAAGTCGATCAGTCCGACCCGAGCAGGTGGCTCAATCAGAATGTTGCCCGGATGCGGATCGGCGTGGAACATGCCGACCTCGAAAACCTGCTTGAGGTAGCAATCGGCGAGCCGTCGAGCGACCAAGGCGCGATCGATCGGACTGTCCGACCCAGGGGAGCTCGTCAAGTACGTGTCCGCGTTGGCGCCGCGAAGGGCCTCCAGCGTCAGCACGCCCGGACCTGAGAGCTCCCAGTAGACCTTCGGTATGCGAATGCCGGTCTCCTCGGCGAAAGCGTCGCCGAACCTCGTCGTGGTTGATGCCTCGTTGACGTAATCCAGCTCGCGCGTAAGCGTCTCCTCAAGCTCGGTTACGAGCATTTTTGGCCGGTAGACGCGAAGCTCCGGCATGAAGTTCTCGAGCGACGTGGCCAGCCAGTGCAGCAGTTGCATGTCCAGGCAGATGATCGTGTCAATGTTCGGGCGGCGTACCTTGATGACAACCGCCGCGCCGTCAAGGGTTTGGGCACGGTAGACCTGGCCTATCGACGCGCTGGCGATCGGCGCGTCACTGATCGATCGGAAACACTCGTCGATGGGTAGGCCCAACTCGGCGGCAATGATCTCCATCGCGGTCGGAGTGTCAAAGGGTGGCACGTCGTCCTGAAGCTTGCGTAGCTCGTCGAGGACTTCGGGCGGGATGATGTCCGGGCGCGTACTCAGCATTTGCCCGAGCTTGATGAACGTGGGACCTAACTCCGTGCAGACCTGCACCAGGCGTCGCCCAATGGCCGAGGCGCCCTCCTCGGTTTTTGGGGTTGTCGTCTTCTTGCGAAGCATCCAGACGGGTACGAAGCGGGTGAGGTTGATACGCGCGACGATGTGCCCGAATCCGTGGCGCGTTAGAACCTGCGCGATGTGACGCAGGCGGTTGAGGCTGCGCACGCTGCGTGTGAACGTAAGCGGTGTCATCGCCGGGTAGGGTCGCGGTTGCCCGCGTCTTCGTCAAACCACGTCGGACGCAATCTTTTTGCCGTGCGATGTAGCTTGCACTTCGAGGCGTTTTGAAAGGTTTCCCTGGGCGATATCGGGCCTACTACTACACAGACTGAAGTGGAAGGGCCAAAAGAGTGAAGATGGGAAATTGGCACGGCGCTGCCCCCGTCTTTGTCCCTGTTTGGCGCTCGGCGTGTGCGGAGCCATGAGGCGTCAATTGGACCACAAATAAATCTCGACTGCAATTATATCTCCATAGCTGTTCGCCTGACTGATTCCAGATTATCGGAGCGAGGCTAAGATGTGGACGAGAGCTGACAGAACGTTTGTCTCATGGCGGAGTCTGATTCAACTCCCCGAGAGAAAAACTTCGCGCCGCGATGGCCCGAGGGCGACTAGTATGATGTACCGGCGCTGTCGGCGATGGCTGGTGTGCGCTGAGATGTGCGGCGGTTTGGATTCGTAGATTGTATTCCTGGAAACGCAATCGCCAGAGGCGGCGTTTCAACCATTTAACGAACGGAGCGGATGCGATGAAAAAGGCACTGGGACTAGTAATGGCGGTAGCAATGACGGCCTCGGCTGCGTTGGCGACGGATTTGAATGTCGCTGTTCAAACGGACACGGGCTTGGATACGATCAACGTTGCCGCCGGCGTTACGGTCAATTATCAGGTCGTCGGTGTTCTGAGCGACACGGCGAACGAGGGGCTGGCGCTTTTCGGATTTGACCTTGTGTTCGACGGCGGTACCCTGACCCAGGCGGAAGCGCCGTTGTCAGGACCGATCGCCAATTTCGTAATCCCCGAGGGGATCACGAATCCGGCCGGTTTCGGCGGCACGGATGACGTCCCCGGGCGTGAGGGGGAACTGGTCCAGATCGGCGGTGCACAGAACACGATCAAGAACGACGTGGGCAATGCACCCTACCCGATGTCGGCGGTGGTGCATACGCTTCTCGGTCACACGGAAGTCGTTCTGGCAACCGGTTCATTAACGGCTCCGATGACTGACGGGACGTACACACTGGCGCTCACGAATCTGTTTGCCAACGTCATCAAGGAGGGCGAGAACGAGTCCGGAACGTTCTGGGCGGTCGAGGAAGCCGGTGTCGGCACGATCGAGAATCTAACGGTTGAGGTCGGTGCTCCTTGCATAATCGTCTCCACCGATCCGCCGAATTGCGAGATCGACGCCGCCCAGTCTTCGGCACCGGACGGAAGCGCCCCGCGCGGCTGGAATACGATCGAGTTCAACTTCAATGCTTGTGACCTTACCGGCCTTGCTGCCGAAGACTTCACGGTGAGTGTTGAGCCCTCAGGCACTGCGCCGACGATTTCGGATGTCGTGGTGGCCGGGGACAAGGTAACGCTGACGTTGAGCGGGCCGATCCCAACCGGTTCATGGACGTGCTTCGAGTTCTCGGGCAGCATGGAGACCAAGTGCATCGGTTGGCTGCCGGCTGACGTGACCGGTGACAAGACTGCGGCTCCCTCGGACGACATCCTACGGGTGATCAACTGTCTAAACGGCGACGCGACGTGCGAGATGTGGCAGTGCGATGTCGATGCCAGCGGCGTGTGCGGTCCACCTGACATCCTGCGTGTGATCGACCTGCTCAACGGTGCCGGCGTGTATGACCCGTGGCTGAACTTGTCGATCCCGGCTTGCCCGAGCGAGTAAAAAGGCTGCGATGTCGTGTTGGCGCCGTAAGGCGGCGCCTCATGCACGTGCATGCATACGTATCAGTTGAATCCAGCAGCGTAGCGGCGGCGAGTGTCCTTGCCGCTACGCTGCTGCTTTTTTACCTGCTCGCTTTTGGGCGAATCCGACAGATAAGCTTGGGTCCGAGAACCGTACGGGTGTTGCCGAGGCGGTGTGAAATCTCGGGAAAGTGCGTGACGGGACGGATGTAACGCGCAACAATAGATTGGACCTCAACGTGAGCCGTCGCGGAAAATCGAATCGCAACCGATCAAGCTAATCAATATGGAGTGATAGGAACGATGCATCCTGGTAAGGCTATTGGTCTTGTCGTATTTGGGGTGATCATTTGCACGGCGGGTGCACGCGCTGATTTGGTCATCACGCTGGAGCCCAAGGACGCCGATCTGAATCCGATTGTCGGAGAGGTCCCGGTCGGCAGCGGGGTCTTTGTGGACCTTTTACTTTCGGTTGATGGTGATGACGTACCGCTGCCGGACATACGAAACCTTCAGTTCGATTTCGCCGCGACCAGTTCGTCCATCGAGCTGGGAATCTTCACCTGGGAGGTCGAGTCAAGCGCGTACGGATTCCAGATCCACGACCTGCCGCCCCCTCAGCCACATCACTGATGTTCAGTAGCGGTCCCGGCTTACTGAGCCTCGGTGAGGAACCCGTCCGTGTGGCCACGGTCGATGTCCCGGTCAACGCGAGCGGCACGTTGAACGCCGTGGGGGCGTTGGCGTGGGGCAAATAAGCCTCGCGAGTTTCAACGCCGGATTCACGTCACCGGTGGTCTTTTTACTCGCCGCCGGCAACATCTCGGGCGGGACTCTGTTGCTGTCCGTAGCCGGTTCCGGCGGACCGGACGGCGATTCGGACGACGATGGCCTGCCCAACACGGATGACGCTTTTCCGGACGATCCGGACGAGTCCGTGGATACGGATGATGACGGACTCGGCGATAACACCGATGAGGATGACGATGACGACGGCGCGGACGATGCGGACGACGCCTTTCCTCTCGATCCCACTGAGACAATGGACACCGACGAGGACGGCGTCGGTGACAACGGTGACGCTTTCCCTCTCGAACCGGTCGAGACCACGGACACCGACAACGACGGCGTCGGCAACAACGCCGATTTGGACAATGACAGTGATGGCGTCGAGGACACCGAGGATGCGTTCCCACTCGATCCGACGGAATCAGCAGACGGCGATGGCGACGGAATCGGTGACAACGCCGACCAGGATTCCGGCACCGGCACGCGAAGAGGCGGATTCTGCGGCGTCGCTATGCTGAGCACGTCCGTTTTCATCTTGTGTGGGCTCGTCATACTGGGTCTCCAGCGTTGTCGTTGGAGCGTAATCAGCATCATGTAGCAGATTCGCTTGTCATACGCTGATCCGGCCTTCGGCGACGTAGTGATGGGCGGGCGCGTTGACACATCGGCGATGGCGAGATTGTGCACTGGAATCATGTCGATAAGACGCTACACTGGTATCCAAGCATGTGGTGGACACTGCCAGCGTCCAGCCCACCATCGGATCGGCAGTTGTCGGCGGCGTTCTCTGTGAGTGGAAGTATCGCGCATAGTCGCGTCCTGAAGAAGCGGAGATTCCCATGGAAATGCGTGTGCAGTTTTCGATCTTTCTTGTGAATAAACCGGGTGTCCTTTCGCAGGTTTTCCGGGAACTCGCCAAGGCCAAGATCAACGTTGCAAGCATCGCCATGATGGATTCGATGGAGCACGGCGTGCTTCGGATGATCGTCGAGGATCCGGCGGGGGCGCGACCGATTTTTCAGAGGCTCAACATTCAGGTGACCGAGACGGACGTGCTGGCGGTGACGCTGGCAAACCGGCCGGGAGCGGCGGCAGACCTTTGCGAACGTCTCTCCGCGGCTCATATCAACATAGGCTACATGTACTGCACAACCGGGACCAAGGGGGGCAAAACCCTCGTGGTCTTGAAGGTTCCGAACGTCAAAAAGGCCGTCAAGGTCCTTGAGGGCTTTAAGGCCACCCGGCACGATATGAAGATCAAGCTTCGCCGCCCCGCTTCCACGAACCGGCGTTAGAGCGTTTTTCGTTTTGGCGTAGTGGTGTGCGGGGTTACCGGCAATTCGTTGCCAGTGCCGTCCTTTGGCAAAGCACGAGCGGGCAAGCCTGTCTGCGTGCGGACACGCACAGGCTGGCCGCCAGTCGCACCCAAACGGTCGGCGGTTGCCTCAGGCGACGGTGGCGACGACCTCATCGAAGATTCTCATCCCCACGTCCAACTGGGTCTCGTTCATGCACAGGGGAGGTGAGAGGCGGATGCTCTGCTCCCCGCACGGCAGGAGGATCAGGCCGCGTTCAAATGCCGCCCGCAGAACACGCCCGCGCAGCTTCGGATCGGGTTTGGCCGTCTTCTTGTTTACGATGTCCACCCCGCACATAAGCCCGAGCCCACGGACGTTGGTCACCACCTTTCGTTTGTCGGCGATGTTGCCAAGGGTGGATAGAAGACGTTCGCCGAGCTTGGCTGCGTTGGTCATGTAGGTCGATTGAACGAGATCGAGCGTTACCAGTGCGGCGGCACAACAGACCGGATTGCCGCCCAGCGTGCTCTTTTGCGTGCCTGGGGGCCAGTCCATGATATCCGCTCCGGCGACGACGGCGCCGAGCGGCATGCCGCTGGCCAGTCCTTTGGCCATCAAAATGATGTCGGGCACGATGCCGGAATGCTCAAATGCAAACCACTTGCCGGTACGTCCGACACCCGAGTGAACCTCGTCGCAGACAAGCAGAATGCCGTGCCTGTCGCACAGAGCGCGAAGCTTCGGCAGAAACGAGGGATCGGGCATTACGTACCCGCCCTCGCCCTGGAAGGCCTCGACGAAGACGGCTGCCACTTCCCTAGGTGCGACCTTGTGCTTGAACAGTTGTGATTCGATGACTTCTGCGTCCCCGTAGGGTGCGTGGGCGATCATCGGAACCAGCGGTTCAAAACGCTCCTTTTGCCGCACCTTGGAGCAAGTCAGCGATAAAGCACCCATTGTCCGGCCATGGAAAGCGCCGTGAAACGCGATGATCCATTTTCTTTTTGTATGATAGCGGCTTAACTTGATGGCCGCTTCGACCGCTTCGGTTCCGCTGTTGGTCAGCAGCACGCGTTGAGGGCGGTCGCCGGGCACGATCGCCGCGAGTCGTTCCATCAGCTCGATCATCGGCGGGTAGTAGAAGTCGCTGCCACAAATGTGGATCAACGCCCTCGCCTGCGCTTCGATCGCGGCAGTGACTTTAGGGTGGCAATGCCCGGTCGCGCAGGCCTCGAGACCCGCGGCGAAGTCGAGGAAGCGGTTGCCGTCGACGTCCTCGATGACTGAGCCGGTCGCGCGCCGGACAACCAGGGGATAGTCACGGGTATACGACGGCGAACTGTGGCGATGATCGCGCTCGATCAGCGCTTTGGCGTTTGGACCTGGGAGTGAGGTCTCCACCCAGGGAGCCGGGCCGATCCACCGATCCTCCGGCTGTTGCGCCTGATCTTCTCGCTTAATACCCAACACCTCTTTGCCTCCGCGGGGAACCTCCGACCATGCCCCATCCCGATGCGTCTCTCCCCAGAGTACAGCTATATCGGCCAGTTGGGGCCGCAATCGCCACTTGGCGCCGGCAGTTAACAGTATCGGCTCCCCACCGGACTGCAACCCGGATGCTGAGGCGGATGCAGATTGTCGGCCGCCGGGTGATCCACTCGAGCGGTTGAACGGTGAGCCGCTTGTCGGTCAGGTACATCCAGACACACGATCCCGCGGAAGGTCTCCGGCGGAATCACGAAGTCGGTCTCGTCTCCCACCGCTTGGTTGGGAATCTATAAGCTTTCGGGCGTGCTTTACCGGCTGTTTGGCTGAGTCGGACCCGGTTGGCAGCACAACGGCAGACCACGGCGGCACATGGTCGCTTTATTCCGCAAACGCAGTCCCACACCGTCCAGCAACTTCGCGATAAGAACACAGTCGGCGTGAACACCGGCATGCCCGGAATGCCGGGCGGCACGTGAACCTTGTGCCCACATTTCGGCGCAGCCATCTGCCACATTGAGCGCCAACTTATATTTGCTTGAATCGGCGTTTGATATACTTGTGGCCTCGGCGTCTATATAGGTGAGATGGGTCAGGCAATGCCCAAGACTGAACCCGAAGAGTCCCCGGCAGCACCTGATTGGTCGGTCCTCAGGGAACGTCTGTGGCGGGTCGCGATGGTGTTGACGCGATCGCGTGACGACGCCGACGACCTCACGCAGCAAACCTTGATGACACTGCTGAGACGAAGGGCTGACCGTGCCGACCACGCCGGCTACGCCCGCCAAACGATGCTCCGCCTCTGGCTGGACCAGCAGCGGTCGTTTCGGCGACGTTTGAGGCGGGCGGCCCGGCGGGCTGCGACGGCAAAACCGTGGCACGTGGATCGGGATCGGATGTCTGTCCGCGACCAGTATGAAAGGATGCAGCTGGCGATCGAGGCCCTTCCGCCGCGTCAACACGCCACCGTGGTCCTGCGTCTGATCGAGGAACTCGACTATGAAGATGTCGCGGCGACGCTGGGCTGTTCAGTCCAGACCGTCCGCGCCAACTTGCACCTGGCACGCCAGCGCGTGCGCCAATCGGCTAGGGAACCGCAATGACCAAACGCATCAGACAGTGGACGACCGAGGACCTTGAGCTGTATCACGATGACGAGCTCAACGCTGCGCAGCGATCCGAGCTTAACGAGGCTCTCCGGTGTGATCCGGGCTTGCGCGATCGGCTTGCCACAGTCCGTCGCGTGGACGATATGCTGCGCGGGGCCCTCCTTGATGAAACTCCGAGGCGAAGGAGTCGGGCAAGGTTAATGCTCTATGGCCCAACGCGCGTACTCGCCGCGGCGTGCCTGTTGATTGCGGTGACTGCAATCTGGTGGTTTGCAGTCCATCGTCGTGCGGCGTCGAGGATCGAGGTTGTCCAGGAGGTCGGCCCGACACAGCTCGATCAGGCTGCTGAGGCAGGATACCGACCGATTCGGATTGTGCTTTCACTTCCGATTCGGAGAGCGCCGGTGGAGAACGTGGATAAGCCCGTGTACACAATCGACGCCGAAGTGGGCGCACACGCGATGACCGCTGCCCTGCGCGCCGATCGCAGTTTCCTCGCCCGGATGGACCGTGCGTTTAGCGCCGGAGACATCCAAAACACCCTCGACCTGTTGGACGGCGCTTCCGACGACCAACGTACTGCCGCGTACCAGCATATGGGCGAACTGCTCCGTTCAGCTTACGTCGCCGAGCAGATCCTGGATCGACTCAGCCCGCGGGAGCAACTGGCGGTCTGCAACCATTGGGCCAAGGAGCCAAGCCTTCGCCCGGTCGTGTTCAGCCGCGTGGAACGGTTCTCGAAGCAGCCCGAGCTGTCCGATAGTGTTCAAGCACTGATCGCCGGCTTCGCTGAAAACCCGACGCTACTGACCTGGCTGCGAGGCTATCAATTGATTGGCCGTACCCTGCCCGGTGAAGGTACTCCGGGTTAGATAGGTCCCGAACAGAGTGTGTGAGTTACAAACCCCCTGACAAAGGAGAATGAAGATGCTGTGCCCACATATTTCGAAAATTTTGTTGTTGACCACCCTTGCTGCGACGTTGACAGCTACGCCGGCCGCGACGGCTCAAGAGTCCTGGTCCTGGAAGCTGTATGATCTGCGCGACCTGATCGGGCTGATTCCGCCGACCATGTCCGTTAAGGAGGAGCCGAGTCACATCGCACAGATGAGGCCGTATACAACCACCGAACAGACGGCACCCAAACCGGACAAGGAGATTCTGGACAAGCTGATGGACAAACTGTGCACTGTTCTGGCAGTTGACGGTACACGCCTGTTCGCCGGTGTCTATGGTATCCAGGCTGAAGACATCCAACATGCGCTTTTGCTGCGGACACTCGAGGAAATCCGCGCCCTGTACGCGGAGCGATACGAAGTGGAGATCGCCTGGTTCACAGCCGCCGCCGATCAGGCACCGGCAGTCGGTGATGTGGCTACACCTGTCAATCCGATGCATCTACACCGCCTCGTGGCTACGCGTCGCACCCCGACGCCGCTGGAAGTTATCACGCAATATGCCTACGTTTCCGACCTGCAGGCGGTTGTCGCAACAGGTGCGGTTGCGCACGACCCGGAAATCGAAACCGCCGAAGGCGGCCTGCGGGCTTCGATCCTGATCGGGGCGGGACAGGAAAAGGAGGGCGCGACCACGATACAGATCGTTGGCGAACTGCGCCGGGTGGTCATGGGCAAAATGTCCGGTCCGCTCACGGGCACGTCGACTGGATCCGCGGGCTCCTCTGAAACATCCAGCATGCAGCTCGAACTGCCCATCGTCAGCGTCCGTTCAGTTCGGTCCGACATCCATATCGAGTATGGCAAACCGACTGTCCTTGGTGTGCTGGACGGATTCGACGATGGCCAGTGTTTTGTTCTTGCCGCATCAGTGCGGAGGCTCGACGGTTGACACCGGATTCCAACGTCTGGTGGCGACGAGATCCGAAGCGGGCGAGAGCGCCGATCTGAGATTTCTCGACAAATATCGTGCAAGCATCACCGAAAACGGTTATGTTCGACGATCGTAAAGGTAGCGGATCACAGTGCGTCGGTGCCGGTAGAAACGCTGCACGGAGCTATCGAGTCGGAGGATTGGCGGATGTACTCTCAGTTCAGCGCTCAATGGTCTTGTTGTACCTTGCTGGTTTGCGTGGTCTGTTTGGTGAGCACGTTGCCCGCCATCGCGCAAACGACAATCTTCGAGACCCCGCTCAGCCCACGGATCGCCAACTATGACATCAGTGTGACCCTCGACGACGAGGCAAAACGCATCGACGGCGACATGGTCCTGACCTGGAACAACCCTTCCGATGACCGCATCGAAGAGTTGCAGTTCCATCTCTACACGAACGCCTTCAAAAACAGAGGGTCAACCTTCATGCGGGAAGCGTTGCGCGACCGGGCGGCCAGCTCGGGGAGTAGCGAGCCTGCGGAGTCCCCGCGGACGGAGAATGACGGATGGGGCTGGATCAGGATCACCGACATGAAAGTCGACGGCGACGACGTGACACAGCACATCACCTTCTTTCAACCTGATGACGATAACACGGACGATGAAACGGTCATTCGCGTGCCACTCTCAGAGCCGATCGTCTCTCGAAAACAAGCGCGAATCGATATTGAGTTTGAGGCCAAGATCCCTCAGTGTTGGACGCGAACCGGCTGGTGGCACGATGACTTCTTCATGATGGTCCACTGGTTCCCCAAGATCGGGGTTTACGAACCGCCGGGGAAGCGTTTCGTGCCCGCCGACGCGCCTCGCGGCCGCTGGAACTGCCACCAATTTCATGTGGGCACGGAGTTCTATGCCGACTTCGGCGTTTACAATGTGCAAATCACCTTGCCAGAAAAGTATGTCGTCGGCACCACCGGGCTGATCCTGGAGGAGCGTAACAACGGAGACGGAACGAAGACGATCCTCGCACACGCCGAGGACGTGCACAAATTCGCCTGGGTCGCCGACGCCCGGTTCCTTGAAGTCATCGACATGTGGCGCAGCCCCGCCGACGGACACGAGGTCGACATCCGTCTGCTCTATCAGCCCGGGCACAAGAGTGTCGTTGATAAATACATCGAGTCGACGAAGAACACGCTTGACTATGTCGACACGTGGCTCGGTCCGGGCGCTTATCCTTACCCGAACATCACCGTGGTCGATCCCAGGGCGGCAAGCGGCGCGGGCGGGATGGAGTACCCAACGCTGATCACCGGCGGCGCGGTGTGGTGGGCGGAGCAGCTCTTTGGGGACGGCCTGCGGATCGTCGAGATGGTGACCATCCACGAATTCCTGCATCAGTTCTGGTACGGGATGGTCGCCAGCAACGAATTCGAGGAGGCGTGGCTCGACGAAGGACTTACGGTTTACAGTGAAAACCGCATCTCCGGCAAACTGTTCGGTGAGAAGACTTCGATGTTCAACTGGTGGGGTGCGTCGGCGGGCGGTGTGGACCTTTCGCGCGCGGGCCTCTCTCTATCGTCCCGAAGCAGGAACGACGGATCGATCGCCGATCCAACCTTCGGGCACTGGTACAAAGGCGTCGGATTGAACATGGCCTATAACAAGGCAAGCCTCATGCTGTGGACGTTGGACCACTATCTGGGGCGCGAGCAATTCGACCGGATCATGCGGACCTATTTCGATCGGTGGAAGTTCCGCCATCCCTGCCGAAACGACTTTATCGCCGTGGCGAACGAGGTGGCTGGCGAGAATCTTGACTGGTTCTTCGATCAGATCATCGAGCAACCCACCTCGCTCGACTATGCCGTCGCCTCCATCGCCAACGTTCCCCTTGACGCGTTTGACGAGGGTCTTTCCGAGTACGAGTTTGAAGATCCCGAGAAGGACGAAGACGAGGAGAAAGATGAAGATGAGGGGGAAGATCAGGAGGATAAGCCTCACCAGAGCACGGTGGTGTTTCGCCGCGTCGGCGAAGTGATCTTCCCGATGGAAATCCTGATCGAGTTCTCCAACGGCGAGATTGTGCGAGAGACGTGGGACGGCCGCGATCGCGTGAAGACGTATCGATTCACCCGACCGGCGAAGGTCGTTCGGGCCGCCATCGATCCCGACAGCAAGGTCACGCTTGATGTGGATCCTCTCAACAACAGCCGCCGCATCGAGGAGAACGAAAACGAGGAAGTTGTCAACAAGTACACGCTGAAGGGATTTTTCTGGATGCAATCCCTGCTGCAGCTCTTCAGCATCTTTGGCTGAGGCGAAGGATCATCGCCAAGCCCAGGAGACCGCGATGTCGCCATGGGGTGCTTTTACGAACGGCACGGCCAGGATCTGGTTCCACAAGCGATTGATCCTGTGGCTCTATCTGATCAATCTGGCGTTCGCTGCCGTGTTGGTGATCCCGCTACGAAACGTCATAAGAGAGATCAGCAAGACCGATCTCGCTGACGAATTCGTGTCCGATTTTCCGGTTAACCGGTTCGCCGCGTTCTGGTCAGAGCATTCGTCAGCGTTTAAGTCGCTCGGGATTGCGGCCGTGGGGCTCGGAGTCCTTTACCTGATCGTTAACATCTTCCTGGCGGGTGGACTAATTGCCAGCCTGAGCGCGGAGCATCGCGTTTCGCTGCGGCGCTTTGCCCACACTGCGGGGCGGTATTTCTGGCGATACCTGCGTCTGTTTGTTCTGCTGGCAATCGTCCTTGGGCTGGTGCTGGCGGGATATGGAGCGTGGGGCCAGGAGTTCATCGAGGACTTGCAGAAGAACGCGACAACCGACGTAGCTTCCTTCCTTTGGCGCGCTGTCGCTGTTGCCGTCGTCCTCGTGCTCGTTTCTTTGGTCCTCATGGTGTTCGATTACGCCAAGATCCGCACGGTCGTCGACAGTCGCCGGAGCATGTTCCTTGCCGCATTGGCCGCACTTGCGTTCTCACTGCGGCGGCCCTTACGAACGGTCTCACTATTCTATTTGAACCTCGTGGTAGTCGCCGCCCTGTTTGCCGTCTATCTACTGGTGGAAAACCAGTTCTCCAACGCGACGACGGTCTCGATGGTGAGCCTTTTTGTCGTCCAGCAGATCTTCATCCTGAGCCGGATCTGGATGAAGCTATCGTTCTTCTCGACGCAAACGGCGCTCTATCAGGCTGCAACTAAAGCGTTGCCGTCACCGTCTCCGACGGACACAGTGCCAATCCCCCAGCCGAGCGAGGAAGCGGGGACGGCGTAGATTGTCGATTGCGGATTGATGATTGTTGATTGCGGATCATGCTTTCGACGAAATCCCCAATCGTCAATCGTCAATTCTCTACTCGGTCCAGGCCTCGTCCCGGTGATGAATGGAGAACAGGCGGTTGTTCCCGTCAAGAGTTACAACGCCGTTATCATCAACTCTGTAACCCAGCGATTCCAACGTCTCGCTGGAGCCGTGGGCGTCGACCCACAAGATAGTGCTCCGGCCGCCGTGGCGCTCGTGGACGGCACTGCGGGCCTCTTGACCCTGCTTGTGACTGGCCATCTCACCGTGTTCCGGGTCAATGCGTGGCGGATCGAGGTTGAAACCTTCGTTTCCCAGGGCATTAACAGACCGTCCGCTTTTGCTGTCACCTATGTCGTTGTCCTCATAGGGAAGTCTTTGAAGCGGCGGGAAGGAGGCTGCGGTTCCCATGCAGTCAGCGACAGCAACACATTGGGACGGCGAGCGGACCGAGGAAGACTTAACGGGCCAGTTCTTGTACGAGGTCAGAATGTCCTCATCGCGCAACCGGGAGTTCCCAAGGAAGTGGTAATTGTACCCGTAAGAACCGTTGCGCTCGTCAACCCAATGCCGGACTTCCGGGCAGACGTAAACACTGCTCGCGTAGTTCTGTCGATCACCCGGTTGCCCGAACTTGTCGACACAGGTTGTGCTGGGCTGCGGGTCCTCGAACGGCGGCAGGCCAATCTGGCTGGCCATCACGGCCAGGAAAGTGGGGCGATACTTGATGCCCCCCACAATGCGGTAGTGCCAATTGTCGTCATCGATTTTAGGTAGTCTGCTCGGAACGAGCACGTCTTTGTTGTCGTTTGCGTAGAGGACCAGACCCTGCCCCATGGTGTGAAGATGTGCCAGACACACCGCCGCCTTCGCCTGTCTTCGTGCGCCGGAAAGCGCAGGCACGAGGATCGCCACCAGCAGCGCGATGATGGCGATCACCACCAACAGCTCGATGAGCGTGAAAGCTGCCAGGCACGCTTGTCGCCGCAACGTCACTCTCCTTGTGGTTGGACGCGTACAGTACGGCGGAAGGCCGGCGACTTGGCAAGACTCCCGCCGGCGTGAACCTTAGTGTACTCCGGGCCAGCGTACCCTGATCTGCCCGCGATTGGTGGCCACCCGACAATTCGATACAATATCCCGCTTGACTAAGTAGTAGCAATAGATAATACTATATGCATGAGTGAAGATTCGGCAGTTGAGTTGCTCCAATCGCTCGGTCTCAACCACCTTGAGGCTGAGGTCTACACGTGGCTGATCTCCCAGGCTGACGCAGTGACCGCCTACCGGGTTGGTAAGGCGCTCGGTCGGCCGACAGCGAATGTGTACAAGGCTATTGACGCCCTTGCGCGAAAGGGCGCGGTCGTCATCGACGAAGGCTCAACACGCCTTTGCCGTCCGACGCCACCGGCGGAGTTCCTGGGGCAGTTGCAGGAGAGTCTGCTGGAACGGACGAAGCTGGCGGCGGATGTGTTGTCAAACCTGGGCGGGGCGCCGCAGGATGAGGGTATCTATCACATCCAGTCGGCTTCCCTGGTGCTCGAGCGCTGTCGCGCGATGCTTGCCCGGTGCGAGAAGATCGCCGTCGTGGACGCCTTTCCTGCGGCGCTTACGGTCGTGCTGCCGGCGGTTCGCGAGGCGATCAAGCGCGGCGTGCAGGTGTACGTGCAAATCTACGAAGCGTGTACGATTCCCGGGGCGCACGTCGCTCACGCTTACCAGAGTGACGAAGTACTGTCACATTGGCGTTGCCAACAACTGAATGTCGTGACGGATGGTACGGAGGTGTTGTTGGCCCTTCTGCACGCCGACCTGTCTGACGTGTATCAAGCGGTCTGGACCGCAAGCCTGTACCTGACCTGCGCGATGCACGTGGGACTGATGCGCGAACACATGTTTCATACCATTGCCGCCCATGTGGACCGGACCGACTTCCCCGCCGAACTGCGACAACTGCTGGATGAGCAGCCACTCTTTCACGCCGCGACGGTTCCCGGGCAGCAGAGGCTCTTCGCGCGGTTCGGTGTTGTTGGAGAAGCGCGATGAAATGGAGCCGGATCCCGACCAAAGTGCTATTCCTTTGCATGCAAAGTACCTTCACTCTCGATTCAAGGAGACACAAAATGCGATCTCAAACTCGCAAAGCAATCGCCCTTGAGCTGAATCTATTGCTGATGTTAGGCGCGGTGTCCGTCCCACCGGCCACCGGTCAGGAACCAGAAGCACCCGAGGAGATTACCGCGGACCGACTCGCCAAGGTGGCGTCCGAGATGCAAAAGGAAGTTGAAATCCTGCGGGCGTTGAAGTTCAAGCACCCGGTCAAGGTGGATTTTTGCACGGAAGAGGAGCTGCGGGGATTCATCAAAGCGGATCGTCCGACAGAGGAAGACGGTTGGGGCAAGCGCGCACGGAGCGAGGCTTCGATGAAGATGGTCGGCCTGATACCGCACGACGGCGGTCCGACCGGTGCATTCGAGGAGGCGATGACGAATTATGTCCCCGCCCTTTACGATCACCATACGCAGACCGTTCTTCTGGTAAAGCGACCCGCAACCGAGGGCGGCATTGTGTTCGATCGCGAGATGCTCGCCCATGAGCTGACGCACGCTTTGGATCACCAATACTTCGACTCGATGTTCGCGGAACGGTCGACCAGCGATGCCGAGTTCGTAGGTAGAGCGGTCTTCGAAGGCTCAGCTATCGTGGTCCAAACCCGATACGATCGCAAGGTGAAGCGTTCGGGCCAATCCGATCCGGTTGACGATCTGCGGCGTATGGAACGTCGAATGGAGCAAGGTCGGATTTTGTTCGAAGCCCCTATGCACGCCTTGGCGCCGTTTATCTCGCTTTTTCCCTGTGGAAGCGCGTTTCTCGTAAGCGGGAGCGCACCGCCGTCCGCCGGATCGACCGGCCCGCCCGACGTAAACGACGCGATGCGGATCGCGGCGACCCATCTTCCGCGCTCTTCTGAACAGATTCTCCACCCGGAGAAGTACTGGCAGCACGAGAAGCGGGATGAACCCGTCGTCGTCAATGATGAAGACGTAGAGAAGTTGCTGGCTTTTGATGGGCTCCGTGTTGTTCATACCGATACGTTCGGCGAACTCCGCTGCGGCATCCTCACATCCGCCGAAGACAGGATGCTCAATCCCATGGCCATGCGGAAGCCGGGATACTGGACCAACACGGGAGCGGCCGGGTGGGGCGGCGACCGTTTCTTCCTGCTGGCGACCAAGGGGGACAAGGAGGAGGTGAAACCGAAATCCGAAAACCTCCGCGGCCTTTGGCTCACAATGTGGGACACGTCGAAGGATCGCGATGAGTTCATCGATGAGTACGAGAAGCATCGCGTGCTTCCATCGCGAGCCGCTCTTGGGCTCGGCCGGCTCGGCGTCGTCTTCTTTCTCAACTTCGACGAAGTTCAGCGAGAAACGCTCGGGAAGCACCTGCAGACGACGCCTCCGAGCTTCACCCGCGACGGAATACCGTGGTCTTTCGGCGATGCAGCCTCGCCATAAACGCGCTTTCCCACCAAAGCCGGACGAATCGTGAAATGGGCGGACGGCTGCGCGAGCAGACACATTTACACAAACAGCGCTTGCTCAACCGGTTCACCCCGCTGACAATCGGCCCTGTCCAAGCGTCAAACAGAAAAGGAGGCAAATCCATGTTCCATAAGTCAGACGTATTGATCCTGCTCTGCGCTCCGTTGTTCTGGCAGGTTCCGGCCAATGCCGATGAGCCCAAGACGGCTGATGAGGTTATTGCCAAACACATCGAGGCGATCGGCGGGCGCGAGAAACTCGACTCCGTCAAGTCGATGCGAATGACCGGGAAGTCGCTGGCCGGCGGGGGAATCGAGATCCCGATCACCATCGAGTTCAAACGGCCGAACAAGGTGCACATCGAATTCACTGTCCAGGGGATGACCGGTGTCCAGGCATTCGACGGCAAGACCGGCTGGTTCATCATACCGTTTATGGGCAAGACCGATCCGGAAAAGATGCCCCCGGATATGGTCGAAATGATCGAGGACCAAGCGGATCTCGACGGCCCGCTGGTGGATTACAAGAAGAAGGGACACAAGGTCGAGCTGGTCGGCAAGGACGACGTCGAAGGGTCGGAAACGTATAAGCTGAAGGTGACGAAAAAGAGCGGAAACACGGAGTATCACTTCCTGGATACGGAGTACTTCGTCCTGATCCAGACCAAAGGCAAGCGCAAGTTCCAGGGCACCGAGATCGAGTTCACGATTAAGTACGGCGACTACAAGGAGGTTGACGGCCTGCTGCTCGCCCACTCGATCCGGCAAGGCGGCATGGGTGGTGACATGACTTTCGAGAAGGTCGAACTCAACGCGGACATCCCCGACGACCGCTTTACCATGCCGGAGGTCAAAAAGGAGGAGCCAAGCGCAACGGATACGCAAGAGTCTGGCGTAAAACAGACGAAGGAGCCGCCTACAAAGGATGAGGGGTAGATGACCACTGCCGGCGGGGACGAGAGCCGGATTACTCAGTGAGTGTCGCGACCGACTGGAAAGTCGGTCCCACACACAGATGGTGGGGCTCGCAGGTGGAAGATTGATACAACATGTCGGGACTTGCTGTCAACAGTTCTGATGCGAAATCCAGACGACATGAGCACGTCACAACAGTAGTTGAGGGAGGAATTCGGATGAGACTCATGACCACGATGTTTCCCGTGCTGATCGCTGCGGCAGTTCTCCCAACGAGTAGCCAGGCAAGCGCAGACGTCAAGATCGATTCCTACACGTTCGGCGGACTCGAAGCCCGTGCCATAGGCCCCGCGGTCATGGGCGGACGCATCAGTGCCATGGATGTCATCAGAACCGACCGGCTCACCATTTATGTCGGGGCGGCCAGCGGTGGCGTCTGGAAATCCGTGAACGGCGGCACGACGTTCAAGCCGATCTTCGATGAGTACAACCAGTCCATCGGGGCTGTCACCATTGACCGCTCCAACCCGGACGTCGTCTGGGTCGGAACCGGTGAGCCTTGGACGCGCAACAGCATCTCAGTCGGTGACGGCATCTACAAGACTACCGACGGCGGCGAGAACTGGGAGCATCTGGGACTGAAAGACTCCGAGCGAATGTCCAAGATTTTGATCGACCCTACAGACAGCGACACCGTCTACGTCTGTGTCACCGGGCATCTCTGGAACGCCAATGAGCAGCGTGGAGTCTACAAAACGACCGACGGCGGGAAGAGCTGGGAAAGAATCCTTTACGTAGACGAGGACGCCGGCTGCGGCGACTTGGCGATGGACCCGCAGGAGCCGGATATTCTCTATGCCAGTATGTGGCAGTTTCGCCGCTGGCCTCACTTCTTCAAATCGGGCGGACCGGGCAGCGGGCTTTACAAGACCACGGACGGCGGGAAGAATTGGCGCAAGATCACCAAAGGGCTGCCCGAGGGAGAACTGGGACGCATTGCCATTGCCGTGGCACCGTCGCGCCCCAGCGTGGTCTACGCAACCGTCGAGTGCGAAAAGACCGGACTCTATCGTTCGGACGACCTGGGCGAGAGTTGGCGCTGGGTCGGATCGACCGACGCCGTGGAGGCCCGCCCCTTTTATTTCTCCTTGCTGCTCGTCGACCCGATGGACTTTAACCGGGTCTACAAGCCGGCCACCTCCACCTCGGTCAGCACCGACGGCGGCGAAACCTTCTCGGGACTCGGAGGAAGCACCCACGCGGATCACCACGCCTTCTGGATCGATCCGAACAACCCTGATTTCCTGCTGGTCGGAACCGACGGCGGGCTGTACAGCTCCAACGACCGCGGCGTCCACTGGGACTTCCTCCAGGCCTTACCGATTTCACAGTTCTACCAGGTCAGCTGCGACATGGAGGATCCGTACAACGTCTACGGGGGCCTGCAGGATAATGGAACCTGGATGGGGCCCTCGCAAACGCCTTCCGGCGTTCAGAACAAGCACTGGGACAACATCGGTTTCGGCGACGGCTTTCACGCCTACGTTGACCGACAAGACTCTGACATTGTCTACGTCGAGTATCAGGGTGGCCGCGTCCGGCGAATCCGCAAATCGACCGGCGAGGGCAAGGACATTAAACCGTTGCCGGATGAAGGCGACCCCAAATACCGGTTCAACTGGAACACACCGATTCACCTGAGCCCGAACCGAGCCGACACACTTTACGTTGGGGGACAGTTTCTGTTTCGCTCGTGCGACCGCGGGGAGTCGTGGGAGAAGATTTCTCCCGACCTGACGACAAACGATCCCGAGAAACAGCGCCAGATCGACTCCGGCGGCCTGACGCCCGACAACTCCACGGCGGAGAATCACTGCACCATCTACACCATCAGCGAGTCGCCCATCAGCGAGAATGTCATCTGGGTCGGCACGGACGACGGCAATTTGCAAGAGACCCGCAACGGTGGTCGGTCCTGGGAGAACGTCGTCGGAAACATTCCCGATCTTCCCGCGTGCACATGGGTCACCCAGGTGGAAGCAAGCCGCCACGCGAAAGGCAAGGCGTACGTCACCTTTGACGGGCACCGCACGGGCGACATGAAATCCTATGTGTACAAGACCACGGATTATGGCGACACGTGGACGTCACTCGTTACGGATCAGATTGAAGGTTACTGTCTCTCGATCCGTGAGGACCTCGTCAACCCGGATCTGCTCTTTCTTGGTACCGAGTTCGGGCTGTACATCTCGGTTGACGGCGGCGCGCAGTGGGCCCGGTTCAAGGAAAAATTACCGAAAGTCGGTGTCCGCGCGATGGCGATCCACCCACGGGAGCACGATCTGATCCTCGCCTCGCACGGACGCGGCATCTACATCATCGACGACATCACACCTTTGCGACATCTGACCCGGGAGGTTCTGGAGTCCGATGTAGCCATACTCCCGACGCGCCCGGCCCAGATGCGGATACCAGCCAGCATTCAGGAGTTCGCCGGCAATGACGAATTCGTGGGGCATAATCCACCGTCCGGCGCGCAGATAGCCTATTACCTCAAGAAGCGACACCTCTTCGGTGACCTTAAGCTCGAGGTTTACGATGCCGAGGGCAACGTGCTCTCTACGCTGCCCGGCAGCCGGCGCCGGGGGATCAATCGTGTTAGCTGGTTCATGCGCGGCAAGCCTCCCAAGATGCCGCCGGCCGCGAGCCTCGTGCCGCAAATGTACACCATGCTCGGTCCCCAGGTGCCGGAGGGGACCTACACGGTCAAGCTCATCAAAGGGAAAAAGACCTACGAGGGTAAGATTGCGGCGGTCATGGATCGACGGGCAACCTACACGCGCGAAGGTATGGCGCTTCAAGACAGGACCGTCACGAAGCTTGATCTGATGCTCAAACGGTTGACGTACGTTGTGGATACGCTGCTCGACGTCAAGAAGCAGGGCGACGATCGACTGGACAAGCTTGAAAAGGATAACGATCTGCACGCAAGTCTGAAGCGTCTCGTCGATGATCTGGAGACATTCCGCAAGACGCTCGTTGCCACCCGCAAGGGCGGCTTCCTCGCAGGTGAGGAACAGTTGCGGGAGAAGATCGGCGCTCTCTACGGTGCGGTCAACGGCTACGAGGGCAGCCCGACCGACTCACAAGTGAAGTACGCGGATGTGCTTGACGGGCAACTCGATGAAGCCGAGGCTCGCCTCGAATCGCTCCTATCTTCCCAACTGGACGACCTGAATCCTCAGCTCCGAGAAAACAAGCTCGACCCTATCAAGCGGATGAGCAGGCAGGAGTGGGAGGCGAAACAGACAGGACGTTGAAACGAGTTAATCACTTCACCTGAGCCGACCAGCGCGGTGTGCTTCCGCACGCGTATTTCGATCCGTCCGGTTACCTCGACCCGGCCTACGGAGCGGCGACAAGCAGCTCCTCTTCGGCGCGGCTGGCAACCGAATCGCGTTTTGCAAACAGTTCGTCGAGCAGCGTGACCACGCGGGTCGGTCGGCGCCCTACCCTGGGGGGGTATCGCAACCTTCGCCACGATGGCGTGAGTGGTGCAAGGCGTCTGGTGACAGCGTACCGCGTCGGCCCACTTGCTCCCGGCTGGTCCCGGTTCGGTCATTGGATGACCACAGGGCGGACGGTTACATCCCGATTCGATGGTTCTGGGCATCTTGCCCAAAGTAGCACTGGGTCCTATTATGTCCCAGAATGCAACGGACCGCCTCGGTGTCGAGCTTCAGGACACCCGAGCGCTGGACAGTCGGGTTGTGCCATGGAACCATCTTCGCTCCTCCAGCTTCTGATGAGCCGTGCTCAGGGCCTTCACCGGTATGTCGAGGGCGAGATCCCTCGCAGGATGAGGCGTGTCGTGTCCGCAGACGATATCCTGCAGGACATCTGGATCACGGTCGTTGGCAGCGCCTCAGATATCACTTCAAGTGGATCGGACGATTTCGACCCCTGGATAACGCGGATCGCCCAACGAAGGATTGCCGACGCCATCCGCAGAGCAGGGGCTCTGAAACGAGGTGGCCGTGATGTGATCATATACGAACGACGACAGACCACATCGTTCGTTGATCTTTTTGCACGCGTACGTAGTCCCCAGGATACCCCGAGCAAACAGGTGTCCACACGGGAGGCGGTGCACGCGGTACAGATCGCTTTGGCCACACTCCCGGAGAGCCATCGAACAGCGATTACGTTGCGTTACATCGAGGGTCGCTCGCATAATCAGATTGCCAAGGCGATGTGCAAGAGTCCGTCAGCGATCAACAGTTTGTTGTTTCGCGGAATGCGGAAGCTGAGAGGAATGCTGGGGTCGGCCGGACGGTTCTTCAGTCACAACGGAACATACGTCGCACCACGTCGCGCGACGTAGGAATCCGCCGGCACATAGAGCATCGTGGAAACACCTGCAGACAAGATGCGTATGAAAAAGGCTGAAGCGGATGAGATCGACCAACAACTCGCACAAGAGTCGTCGGAGCACGGCGTCCGAATTGAATCGCGCTCCGGCGGCGTCAAAAGGGGGAACGCCGGCTTGACGCCAGAGTCCGGGAATCGCTCCCAAGCGCAAGATGAGGTCGGGCCCTCAAATCAGGAGGCAAAGCCGAGTGTAGCCTCATCCGGCCAGCGGTCGCGTTCGCGCATCGCGTGCGAAGAAGATTGGGCGTTCTTTCGTGAGGCACTACCCGAGTACGATGTCAAGGAGCGCATTCACTACGGTGGACAGGGTGTCGTGTACAGGGCCATGCACCGCGCAGCGAAGCGCCCTGTTGCCATCAAAGTGCTCCTTGATGGCCCGCTCGCGTCGGAACGCCAGCGCCAGCGCCTTACGCGCGAGATGGAGCTGATTGGGCGCCTTCGGCATCCCGACATCGTGACGCTGTACGAGGCAGGCGAAGTCCGCGGACGCCCGTTTCTGGTGATGGAGTTCGTCGACGGTCTACGGATCGGCGACTATGTGCTGCTGAACGACCTCTCCGTGCGCCAGATCGTGCAGCTCTTTGGACGAGTTTGTCGCGCCGTGAGCAGTGCGCACGAACATGGGGTTATTCACCGTGACATAAAACCGGCCAATATCCTAGTTGATGCAAACGTAAAACCGTCCGTGCTGGACTTTGGACTGTCCCGAGAGGTTTCCGGCAACGACGATGCAAAGAACGTGGGGGCGATTTCGCAGACAGGGCAGGTGGTGGGTACTCTGCCGTATTTGAGCCCCGAGCAGGCTAGCGGCATTAACGAGGCAATCGACCTCCGCTCGGATATCTACTCCCTGGGCGTCGTGCTTTTCGAGCTCATCACGGGCTCTTTCCCGTATCCGACAGACGGAAGCCCCGATACGGTCCGCGACAACATAGTGTCGCGGAAGCCGATCCCCCTAAGAAGAGCGCTTGGGCGCAATATCTGTGACCGACCGGGTGCTCTACGCGACATCAATGACGATCTTGAGAAGGTCGTCTTGAAGTCGTTGGAGAAGGAAAAGGAACGTCGATACCATTCCGCGGCTTCGTTTGCCGACGATTTGGATCGCTACTTAGCCGGAGACGCGGTCGAGGCAAAGTCGGCCAGCAGCTTCTACGTTCTGCGAAAGAGCATCCGGCGATTCCGAGTGTCGCTAGCGGTTGGATTGGTCATCGCAACCGTCGCGAGTGTCGCAATGCTTCTCGTGGCCGCGGAACGCATCAGGACGAAAACGATTGCCGACATCGCCCAGAGCGGCCTGCAAATGGGCGGGCTCGTCAGACTCGGCAGCGTTAGGGCGGATGAAGGTCGGTTCGATCAGGCGATCGCGCTGCTGGAGTCGGCGATCGAAATCAGCAAGACCATCTCACAGAGCGACCGTGCCGTCCTGCGCTATCGCCATGACGCCTTTCGTGAACTGGTGGGGTTGTGCATTGACACGGGCGGTCTGGAGAAGGCAGGCTACTACGCGAATGCCGCCATGCAGCTTGCCAACGACATTCTCGCTGAGGAACCCGAAAACCCTGAATGGGTCCGTCTGCGTGGATTCTCGTACTATTCGCAGGCTCGCGTAGCGCTGGCTCTTGAAGACTGGACGGCAGCGTTATCGGCTACTGATAAGGGGCTATCGATCCGCTCGGATTTGCTCGCGCTCGAACCCGACAATTTATTCCTCAAGTCTGAGCTGGCAGTAATGCTCGCTCTGCGAGGCAACGCCCTGCGCAAGCAAGAACGTTACGACGAAGCACTGGCAGACATTACAGCGGCCTATGATCTCTATCGAGAGGCTGCCCAGCTCGAGCCGGATGTTGTCGTTCACATCATCGAATTGAGCCGAACCGAAGTGCGAATCGCCATCCTCCACATGCATCGACGGACGAAGAAAGACGACGACACCGCGGCCGAGTGGTTGAACAAGGCCGCCGCTCGTCTGACTGCGCTGCAGCAATCAGGAAGATCGAAGAGCCAGCCGTGGAATATTGACCGGATTCTCGAGAGCATCTCCAAGAATCAAGCCGTTATCCGTAGGCGTACTGAACAGCGATCGAAAGGCGCGGGTTAGGTCGAAGGTGGATCATCCGGAGGCACGTCCACCGGCTCGTCATCGCCTTCTTCTAGCGGCTCCTCCTCCTGTGAGAGAGTGAAGGAGTAATCCAGCGCGGCGGTATTTTCGTATGGCGGATCGCCGGGTAGGGGTGGAGGACTGTACTCAACACCCTCAAGGTCGTAGTCGAGGTCGTCGTCCTGCGGGTTGTCCGCAGTTGCGATGCCAGCCAACCACGGAGGGAGGACGAATTCAGATTCCTCGGGGGCCTCAGGGTCGGCGTGTTCAATCCACCACAGTCCGTCCGCGGTGTCAACATACGGAGAATTTTCCGCCCATATGGTGTCACCCCCACTTCCGGGCTGTCGAAACTCAGCCGTGGTGATTTCCCAGCCGATTTCGTTACCGTCCGAGTCGGCCGCCGTAAGTTCAAGTCTTACGACGAAGACAACCGTGCTTTCGGGATCCGTGGGTATCTCGTGCACGCGGTATTCAATAATCTGTTCGTCCGGCAGAGCCGCGTTGGCATATGTGTATGTCTTTCCGATGACCGTACCTATAATGAGAATCGTGTACAGAACGTTTGAGCGCATGCGTACATCTCCCTTCCATTCGAGGCAACGCATGGCACGGGTCGTGCGCGGTACGTTCCGCGGGCTATAGACTGGATCCCGTTCATGACATCACCTTTGCCAGTACCTTGTTGACGGCACGAAGCTCTGCGCGCACTCCAATTGCTCGACCTCGATCGATCACAGACTCCTCGGTGCTGGAGGACACAATTGGATTGCCGCGGAACATCGTTGCCGAACAACGTTTCGCGCCGTCACTTCGAACCACAAACTCTGGAGAGGTGATTAGCGCAAACGGTTTGCCGCGCGCTCGCAGATTCTTTGGGGGCTGGAATTCACCAGCGATCTAAGGTGTGTCGGCTTATGCCCGGGTGCCGTCGGGCCAACACCACGGGGCTTTACGCATTGCCGTGCGTCGCGGTTGTACGGCCTACAGCTAGCGCGGCTCAAACAGCTGAGGAAAAATCTCGTCATTTACGCGAGCGCATCCGGCGCGTTTTGCGCTAATCCATTGTGTTGGGGATATGTTGTGCGCCGGCCTGGGTTGGCGGAGGCCTGAGTCCCTTGTCTGAGCATAGCCAATGAGTTCAAGCCAAGCTGGCGAACGCTTCCTGTCAGTATCTTGAGCGGAAACAGCGTTGGCGCCGGTCAGAAGTGCCAGCGTGTGCAATCCCAACTCCAGCATCCTTGTGAGAACGACGCGTGACTACGTTAGTTCGCTCTAAGAGACCAGCCCATTGCCCTGGCGAGGTAGCAATAGGAAGTGCTAGAGCAACTCTCGCTTTTGTGTGCCGCTCGATCCCCCTTTTCCCCCCCTTGGTAAGGGGGGATGAAAGGGGGGTTCCGGTACGCAATTTCGGGATCTGCTCTAAATTATCGCTTCGCGACGTCGTGACACAGCTACGTCACCCTAGGGGGACACGCTTTAACGCGTGGACTGCTCCTGTATATTGGGTCGGCTCTGTTGGAATGTCCTTAAGAAGAATAGCGGGAAGGTGTCGTGATCACACTGCATCCTGCCTTACGGAATGTGCCCAGGGGCCGGGTACTTGCTTCGGGAACCGTTTGCCGTGTTGGATTTCGGGGTGTTGGTGGCCCGCGCACCGGCGAAATCGACGGTTGACAAGGGAGAAGCGGATTGACCGGCGAGATCAGAGTCCTGATTGCTGACGATCACGCGCTCGTGCGAAGGGCGCTTTGCGATCGATTGCAACGGGAGGCCGACTTCGTTGTGGTCGGCCAGGTGAGCAGCGCGGCGGAGGCCGTCACCATGGCGATTGATAGCCGTCCTGACATTGTCTTGATGGATATCGACATGTTCGGGTTGGACTGCTTCGACGCCGTCCGACGAATCCGTTCCATCCGACCTGCGACGGGCGTCGTGTTCTTGACCTCGTCCCTGTGCGATCGGCACATCGATCAGGCACTGGCCGTCAACGCAAGCGGATTTTTGACCAAGCGGGATCCACCGGAGAGAATTGTAGAGGCGATCCGTGAGGTGGCCTCCGGAGCTACCTACCTTTCGGAGGATGTGCTCTCGCGGATCGTCATAGATGAGGGAAAGACAAGATCGGGTCCTGTGTCCCAATCGCGCTTGTCCAAGCTGACACGCAGGGAGTTCGAGGTCTTGCGGTACATTGCTTCCGGCATGGCGCAGAAGAAAATCGCCGCGACAATGAGCGTGAGCGCCAAGACCGTCGACAACCACTGCACCAACTTGATGAACAAGCTCGACATTCACGACCGAGTCGAGCTGACCCGGTTCGCCATTCGGGAGGGGATCGCTCAGGCCTGATCCTGGCGATACCCTTTCAGTTTCCTGCGACCGCAAGTTTCGCTGAACCGTCGGCCGCAGTCGCTGAAACCGCGAATCGACGTCTCCCGTCTTGACAATGTTGACCGAATCGCGCTTGCGGTTCCTCGCCATGCCCCACAAGGATGGTACAGCCCTTTCGCAAAAAAACTACGGCGGCAAAGTTCGCTTGAGCAAGAGGGATTCAAGCCGGCGTAGGTACGCGTCGGGATCGCGGCGGAAACGCTGGCGTAACGCGCGGATGTGGCGGGGGCTTTCCAGTCCGGCACGTAGGTTTTGCCAGATTACGAGGTCTGCGGGAGCAAGTTCACTGCCTTGGAATCAATGACTGAGTGTCGCCAAGCCTACCACGATGCGGACCGATCCGCACAGTATCAGACTCGACGAGGCGGCCTTGCGACCCGTGCAGCGTCGCTCATGATTACGCGTCGAGCCAAACGGATGTTCAAGATCATTGCTGGTCCGCGGCAGATCGTGAACGTCGTAACAATTACCACGCCAGCACGAATAATCCGGGTTAGCGACGGCGCCACCACATCGGCAACAAAAGTCCCAGTGCGGTCGCTCCAAGCATTCCTACACCCATCGCCCCGCAGCCGATGCTCCCGAGCGCGCGGCGGAGACTGTCAACCTCGATGATTCCGTTAAGCTTAGGCTCTTCCGGTTCCGGCTCACCGATGGAAATGCGGTCATCAAACGGTTGATTGAGGAGGTCGTATGACTGTTCGTCGGAATCGCTCGCGACCAACGGCACCTCATCGCTGAGGTGAAACGTTCCGGTAGCGCTGGTCCGATGCAACGCGACCATGGCCGTTCCTGGTTCGGGGCCCGCCGCTGTGGCCGTTATGTTTGGGACGCCGATAAACCCGTCACCGTCGATGTCGAAGCCCGGCATCCGCCAGGAATAGAGAATGGCCCAGACGCGGCGGTCGGGAATGAACTGGTCGGTAGACGATGGTCTGAGCACCTCTTGCCAGCCCAGGCCTATCTGGCGACTCCCGTAGCGATCGTAGCTGACCGACTCGTTATACAGAGCCATCAGGTCTCCAAGGTCCTGCCGGGCGTACAACGGCGTGCCATCATCAAGCAGGAACAACTCGTCGGGCGGTCGGGTCGCCAAGTGATCCGGATCAATAACCAGCGACCATTCTCGCACATCCGTGGTCCGCCACAGGCCGTTGCCGTCCCAGTCCGAACCGAGCAGATCCTCGATTGCCGACTCCGGTACGATGCCCTCGCCAAGCAGGTCCTCGCGGAAGAGATCCAGCAGCTCACGCAGATTGGCCGGATTGTCAATCACTTGGTACGAGGCAAACCCGGACGCCTCAGTGGGCAGTAAGTCGTTGCCCATGTCCATGCCGTTGCCCAGCCCGTCAAGATCGATATCCTCGACGTCAAAACGAACGATGATCGTGTCTCCGATGCCGAACGCGCGTGGATTGATCAGCGGGTCGGTGTCCTTGCCGTCGGGTATCCCGTCTCCATCCGTATCGGGGTTGGTCGGGTCGGTGAAAACGAAACCGTCAAAGTCGTGTCGCAGCAACACCCCGTCAACGTCGGTGATGTCGAACGACTGATCCACCGGATATTCCCCGGGGCTGGGAAGTCCGTCACTATTGCGGTCCACCCATTCTTCGGTGTCGAGCGCGCCGTTTCGGTTGTCGTCGATGAACATCAGGCCGAAGACTTCGATGAAGTCGCTCAGACCGTCGCCGTCGGTGTCGGCTTGCAGCGCACTTGTCGCCACGGCCCGCCGCGTGAAGATCGGCGTCGGCGGCGTCCCAGGGACGATGGGCAACGGCGCTGGATAGAACACAACACGATCCTCGATTCGATCACCGGTCTCGATCCCGCCGAGTTCCCAGTTGTCCGGCAGCCCATCTCCGTCCGTATCCGGTGAGTTGTCCGCGAAATCGTCACCGTCAATGTCAAGCCGGCTCAGAATGTTCGCCACACTGAGGTTGGGAGATTCCATCCTGCAGCAGAACGTACCCTCCTGTACGATGTTCCCTTCTTCATCCAGTAGTTGCGGTTCGAAGTCGAGCAGCCCTTCCAGTTGGCTCAGCTCCTCGTTCGAGATGGTGATCAGGGTAAGACCCGGAACACTTGGCGTGCACGGATCGGGCTCGGGCAAAATGTCCGGCTGGGCACCTGCACTCCCGGTCAGCAGCAGAGCACAAGCCGTCGCTCCCAGCGTTCTCCTGGAGCATCGATTCATTGGTTGGATCCTTTCGTATTGTTGAATTCCGGTCGGGCAGACACCCGCCTCGTACCGCGATCGCCTGGGTGTCCGTGCCCCGCCGGCGCACCGTTAGATGGTCTCAGCCATCGACGGACGCGTCAAGCACACGGTATGATCTGTGTACGATCAGGGTCCGTGACAAAATCTGCGGGGTACAAATCACATACTGGAGTCGCCGATCCGGACGGAAAACGCGCATCGCGCTACGGGCGCTCGCCCGCTCCCTCACGGTCGCGGCTCCGATGCGAACGATCTGCACGTTGGTTACAGATCTGTAAACCCGCTCCCTCACGGTCGCGGCTCGGTATTGTGAGTCGCGGCTCCGATCGGGGATATCCATCCCGCCTAAACTGTCACGGACCATACGATCATTGTTTGATCGTGCCACGATCGATGCACGATTCTCAATTCAGTGGGGAATGTGCCGGCTCCTACCGTCCGCATACCGGGAATCCGTCCGCCCATATTACAAACAAAGGGCAAGCGGTGCCGACCCGAAGCAAAACGCCGGGTTGGCACCGCTGCCGAGACATCCAACTACTCAAGCCGGTTTCCCGGACCGCCTGAAAATCCGCGCCTTTATGGCAGATCCTCACACACACCGGCCACACACCAGCAAGGCGGATTTGCACAGGTCGAGCAGGCCCCGCCTTCGTTGGTTGGCGTCCAGACGTCGCAGTTGCCTTCGGTACCGGCTGGATCGCATGCGTCGTCCGTGCAGAAGTCCCCGTTGTCCGGGCAGACAACCGCCGAGCCGCCCGTGCAAACACCGGACTGGCACGTCTCGCCTACGTTGCAGACGTCGCCGTCGTCGCACAAGGTCCCGTCGGATTCGTGATTGTCCAGACAGGTACCAGCCCCGTCGCAGATGTCGGGATCGGTACAATCATCATCGGTCGGATCGCCGCAAAGCGCACCCG
>Ga0307432_1000162_pt1 | contig 54640 bp, 117 predicted proteins | sample SalMarWE160150MG_FD_202158 | JGI IMG/M metagenome (GOLD analysis project Ga0307432, IMG submission 202158) | Salt marsh sediment microbial communities from the Plum Island Ecosystem LTER, Massachusetts, United States - WE1603-150 | ecosystem: Environmental > Aquatic > Marine > Intertidal zone >...
TCCCCATAAGTCTCTTTCATTATGTTCCCCCTTTTAATCTTCTTACAATCGTATTTACTGTTCCCTTTTTGTCGGCTACAGATACCGGTGGCAGCCACTTATTATCGCAACCTATTTCAATAGTCAGTGCCTCAATCTCCTCAGTGGTATGGTCAGCGAGATGCACCTTTAGCCAGTCCTCACCGCAAAGAGGAGGGTTATTAAGAATCATGAATACTCCGGAGTGTTTTCCCACTTTCTCCTGTGTCATACTGGCATCTCCTGCCTTAAAACCCCCCGATACCAGTATTTGTAAATGCTTCCCTCGAAAAAACCTAAACTGTCAATCTTTGCAAATAAAGGTTTCAGATTATTCTTCATGAACACAGGTATCCCTGCCTTATCACATGCACTTACTATCTCCTCTACAGCACCCATCGGGGGTGATAATATCCACTTGTTCCCTCGCCACTTTATCAACGGCAATCCTGTCCTGTGGTGAAGCGGCAATAAGTCTTTCATTGTCCCTGTGCAAGCGCCGATGATTACCCAATTTATAACTTCCCCATAAGTTAGGTGAACAATCGCCGGTGGCTCTAAAAGTGGCTCAATACTGAGATACTTAATAGAGGCTTCTATTCTGTTTAACCCTTGGATAGCTTGACCATAGCTCAAATCATTAGTAACCGTCACACCCACCCAGCAATTCTCAGGGAAGGGGCTGAATTTAGTTAAGTTCTGTGGCTGTTTGGTTAAGGTGTATATTCTGTGCTGTGGGTTATCCTTCATCATCTGGAGTTCTTGTTGCGTCCATTCCTCCGGCCAGTAATCTCCCATCCAGTCACTCATATCATCAAGGAATATACCTACTGGCTTTTTGATTTTGTAAGGCTGTTCTAACCTCTCAGGCCAGAAGCGAGGATAAAAGGGGTCGGCAAAGGCAGCTTTTAATTCACTATCACTACTATCTTCTCCGCCCTCATAATCACAGGCAATTAACCCATTATTGAGGTATCTCTCTTTTAATCGCCCATTAGCCAACTTAAAGGCATAACAAGGGAACATTCCACCTAAACATAGACCTTCGGGGGTATGGTTTAAGCAGCCCGTTTTGTCATTAAGCGTATAGCCCTGTGTCCCATCGGGGTTCTTTACCCACTCAATACTCGTTTTATTAATTTTCCTTTCCTCCTTTACTTCTTTGTTTTCATTTCAAAACACTATCTCTATAGTGTTTGCCCACCAATTAGTCTTTCTTCCACCAGTTCCAAATTTTATTCATAGCACCTGAGACAAATAGTGTTACCATCACCCATACCATGACTACGCACCCATTTGCTATTACTTTCCATTCAGCATCTGCAATGACTATTATGTAGATGCTGTTACTTATAAAAAGAACTCCAATACCGACAATTACCCATTTCCCATGTTTTTTAAGCCACCTCTTCATCTTTCATACCTCCTTGAAATAAGATCGGGGTTCTCCCAGATGTTGCCGATGACTTCACACATTTCAGTGACAACAAGATCTAGAGGATACCAACGAGCTGTTATATCCGAATAACGAACTTTGTCTATACCCCTATCCCTGAAACCTCTACCAACACGGCTAAATGTATGGACAATATCCCCCTCATAAATCTCCTCGCCGTTCTTGTCCTTTTTATCTATGTATTGGCGTCTGATAACTGGGTCTAGGTTGAGTGCTGTATATCCACCAGGGCGTATAACAGCATCTTTACCATCAGCAACCAGCACATGGCTCCAATCCCCCATGTTAAATGCGGGGTTAGAAAACTCATGTGCTACGATTTTATTACCAACAACTACTTGGAACTTTATCTCTCTCATTTTACCCTCCTCAAACATTTACAATACTATTTTGACTTTAGCTTTGTTAATTCTTCCCTAGAATAAGAAATGTTCTCTATAAAGAGCCAGTTCCGCTTACAGCTTACTATGTAGGGGCAAATACCGCCTGTTATTCGCGTTATTTTGCCTCGCTTACCTGTAATTGTTTCGACCTCATCGCCAACTTTAAGCTCTTCCATAATATCCACCTCCAAACATTACTAACATAGTATTTCATAAGGTTATCCGTAACGGCGTGATTAAATCAGAAAAGGTTAATTGCAGAGAACTAGCACTATATGGACGGGGAGTAAGAGCATTTACCTTTAGACCCCCATTCCAAAAGCGAGTCAGAATTTTATCTTCCAATTCACACTCTGCGGTGAGTTCTACCCCCCATACTTCTTCGTTGGATTTAATATCTACCTTCATTCTCTACCTCCTGCAAACACTATTAGAGTAGTGTTTACTTCCAACGCCATTTGGCTAAAGCAATTAACCATAAGCCAATTGATATACTAAATCCCGAGAGTCGACGAAACCAAAAGCGTCCAGGTAATAGGCCAATACCGTATTTAAATTCCCCGAACTTAAATATTTTCAGCATTATGCCAGTCAGAACAGTTCTATGGGGGCCAATAAACCGAATTACCTTTACCATCACACCTTCTTTAGTTCATTCTTATTAAAGGCACACTCGAGCCCATCGAAATTTACTATGACATCCGGAGTAGGAGTGCTATCTAGTCGGTTGCCCTTAATAACAATATCATCGGCATCGCCACCGATGATGATTGGTTGAGCCGGGATCTGATGAATAATACCGACCTTATCCTTATACCATTTATATTTTGGAGAGGTTGCTTTGACAGTAACTAAGTCGTTTATGTTCAACATTTACTAGCCTCCTTCTTTGGCTTTGATAAAACTATTCCGGCACCAGCAATAAGCAAAGGGCATAACTTTGAACCATCTATGCCAGTATTTACTAGCTGAAGTTTCATTATTTCCTTTAAATGAGTACACATTGGACCTTTCAGAGGGCAATAACCACAAAATATTCCAACTGCTACTTCCGTTACAACCATCTCTTCTTTCCCCATCTTAGCCTCCTTTAAACATTACAGTTATAGTGTTTCATTTGCTTTTAAACTAGGTGTGCGGTAGAGGTGGAAGTGGAGGTGGAGAACTTGTCTTTTCTGAGACTTCATAGGCCCGATAATGCAGGCAATCTCTATATATTCCCAAGCCATACTCTTGCACATCGCAAAATCTCTCAGTAATAGAACACCTAGCCGACCATTCGTTAGTTTGTCTGTTATAAGCCAACCCCTTCATATAAGGGCAATGAGGCGGAGTAGCAGAAACAGTACCCGTTAATGTGAACATTGCTTTAGCAGCTTCGGCTTTAATCTCTGCGAAGGCTTCTTGCACGAAAGCCAGCATAATGAATCCCTTGGTCATGCTATCAATATTTAAACCGATGGCACCCATAATATCATTCATTTCAAAGATTTCATCCATTAATTTTTCTTTTTCTTCCCTGTTCATTTATTCCCTCCTTCAAACATTACCATAATAGTATTTTACGTGATAGATTTGCCCACAACTTCAGCAATATATCCCATTAGTTTTAACTCTTTTGGCTCCGTGCCCATACCGGAGATATATACCACACCAACGCCAATATGATCCTGTGGCTGCCAAATATAAGGTTCCTGAAAGTAACCTACCATACGAGCCTTAAATACTGATCTACCAAAAGTCTCCATCAGCCATTCTTGGTCACGGCATTCCTTTATAGCTTTTAGGGCTGGCTCCAATGTTTTAAGTTCTGAAAGGTCATTGCGGCCAATTATTATCATTGACCCAAAGCCTTTCTTAAAAACCAACTTCCTTACTGACAATATATCGGAGGGAGAAGATACCCCATAAATTATAACAGCTTCATGGCTTGTAAGTGGATGATTCACCCAAGGTGTGCCAGACCAATTAATGTCTTGCGTAATCGGTAGGTTCCAATCCGCTAAGCTGAGATCCCCTTCCTCAAGTTCTCTAATGTGGAATTCATAGGACATATCTTTTTTCACCTGGTTATCAAAGATTTCACGCACTTTGTCCTTAAAGTAACCCTCGTCTTTAAGATTCCAAGCAGGTATTGTAGTAAATATTCCATGCCTATTTGCCATTTTCATCTCCTTTCAAAACATTACTATTGTAGTGTTTATAGTATGTTATTCCCGGTGCCTTGCTTAATGCCATGTCATATGTCCAAATCTTTGCTTGCCAGCCAAATAACCCAAGTTTCAGGAGAAGTTTTGATAGCCAACCTTTAGGTTCTACCTCAAAACAACAAGGTGTATAACACTTAATCATTTTGCCTCCGTTCCTTAATTATTTTTCCCAAGCCCAATCTATAAGTAATAAGTCATCAGGATCTATTCTAAAATAATCCCCTAGGCAAATATACGATGGATCATGATGATAGGCATATAAATCTACAATCCCTAAAATGAACCTACCTCGCCAAACCTTCATCCATAAAGGTTTGTAGTCTTTCAGGAGCGATAGAACCATACGGGCAAAATAGTCTATCTTAAAACATCCTTCAAGCCCGGAAATCGTGAATTGATTGTGTATCATTCTCTCCCCTCTAGCTTTTTCATTTTAAGTATCGCCTCTCTCTTCCTTCTTTACAGGTGTGTGCCTTAAACCTAGGCTTGAGAATAGCCGTATCATGTATCCCGAACTTTTCCCCACAATGCACACACATAGCTTCATTCCAGAGAAGAATCTCATTGATGGCTGGCAGAGAAAACTCTCTCACTATGCCGTCATTACATTTTAGTTTCATTTCTCACCAAAACATTATCAAAGTCAATCAACCATATCTTCAGGTTTTATAATATGATCATGCCCGCGATATTCCACTGGGTATGGAACTCTCGTTGGTAGTCCTTCTGCTTCTCTCCAACTGTCCCAAAGTAGTGCTAAGAACAGTTTGATCATCTTTCTTAGAGCTTGATTATGAACATGACCTTCAAATATTACTCCCGCCGGTTCCTCTTTCTTTGTCAACAAGCACCCACAAGTTGGGCAATACTTTGCTGCCTTCGCCTCAACTTCTACTTTGCATTCAGGGCAAAATCTACCCTTCGGGGTCGGAACAATCTTAACTCCTCCAGCTTCATATTTAGCATAATACTTATCCTTCTCAGATAAATAGTATTCATAGAATCGCCCTCTTGCTTTCAACAAACTGCCACCAAGCCTCCAGCACATTGCTCTTAGCTGTGAATTATAGTGCAATTTAAATCCCCTGCGCCGCTTCTCCGCCTTCCCATCCACTGGAGCAAAGCCAGCAAATTTCCACAGTGATGAAACAGTATCATCCTTCTCTATATCTACCAGCCCAACCACTTTACCGATGTTTTCCCTTCCAATTCCCTTCACCCTCTTAAACCAAGGATACGCTGGATGCGCTTTGATAAGCTCCGCAACTCTATCATTGACATAGGTTTCTAAATCCACCAGCCTCCGGTGCAATTCGTCTGTATCAGGATCGGTTCTATTTTGGCGCGTAAAATGGCTTTGCCTCACCTCAGAGGCTACTCTCAGTTTTTCAATAGCCAGGGTTGCATCTACTAATGCTGGTAATGGATCAAATTCTTTCATCTTTCACTCCTTTCGCTCTCATCCTATGGTTTTCTCTCCAAGGATGGCTCGCTCCATTATGTTGGGTTTCTTGGGTATATTGGCTCGCTCCACTGTAGTGGATTTCTCCAAGTCGTTGGCTCGCTCTTCGTTTTTGGATTCCTTATGGTATAAGACTCGCTCAAGTAGGTTAGATTTCTTTCCGATACTGGCTCGCTCCTCTTCCATTGGTTTCTCTAATCTAATGGCTCGCTCCAGACTTTTAGGTTTCTCCGGCAACCTAGCTCGCTTAATCTTGCTGGTTTTCTCGTTATCCGTGGCTCGCTCACATGCAATGGTTTTCTCAACATTATTGGCTCGCTTAGGTCAAATGGATTTCTCACTCTGGATAGCTCGCTCTCTAACAGTGGTTTTCTCCCACCCTATGGCTTTTCAGCTTCTTTCCTCCTTTTTCAAAATACTATCACAGTCTCTTTATCGCACCAACCGCTTAACTATCTCTGATAGTAAATTTAATCTCCGTTCATGTAGCGTCCCCGATCTTGCAAAGCCAGAAATTTCACTCGGCATACGATCCAGCCGATTTTCAATCTCCTCCAACTCCGCAATGAATTCCTTTATCGTAGGCTTTTTCGTAGTTTTAATCGCCGTTAATTGCCGAATTAGTTCGTCAACTTCATCCCAAGAAAGTGCGAGATGACCATACTGCCGGTTTACACTATCTGGATATATAAAAGTTATTGCGGGCCACTTTTCGCTAATTTCGCTAACCCACGATACTTCAACCCCTTCAACACGAGTTTCCACATCTAGAAGTGGTTGTATTCCGCCATCATCTCTCCAAATTATTAACTTTGCCATTTTACCCCCTCGATAATTTCCCTTTTCAAAACATTATCAAAGTCTTTCTAAAGTTAAAATATAAACAGGGATTCCCGGCTTAATACAAAAACTCACTGACTCGTCCCATTGTAATATGAATCCCATATCCCGCGGTTTCTTCTTCAATTCTGCAAGGTTGGGACCTAATGATACTTCTATACCCTTCGGGTAGGGATTCTTATATAAAAGTTCACCACCTTCCACAAGTTCCATCTTTACAATAGTCATGTCTTCCCTCCTTTAAGCATTCCGTATCACTTGCCCTCCAAAACACTATCATAGTAGTATTTTATCCTATCCCCAAATGTTTTGTCAACCCCCTTTTAGACTTTTTTAGGGCTTGACAAAGGATTTGCCCTTGTGTTAAAGTATCCTAAATGAAGGATAGAACTGAGAAATGAAAGCTTTTTTTATAATAGTAGTGGTTATTTTCTGCACACTTCTAGCTATAGAGTTAAAAAGCCGACATAAAAGAAGAATTAAATGAAGGATAAAAACGAGAAACCCAAAGTAATAGCCAAGCTAAAGCCCGGGGAAACTAAAACTGTAGAGGGAGTAACTATCACTGCCGACGAGGATAATCCCTCTCCGGTCTACATAGGCAAAGAAGAAAATAACCTAGTGGTTTGGTCAAATAGACGTGCGCTTATAAGATTTTGGAGGTAAGATGAGTTTTTGGAGATGGTTTTTAGGAAGTTTCAGTTGTTTGTTGAGTGAGATTTCTCTTACATCTCTTACATTTGTTGAATATGTGGGGGGTGTATTTATTATAGTAATAGGAGGAGTAGGCGCAGTTGGCACTTCCCTATGGTTTATTCCATTGATTCCAGTAGGGATAATTACAATGGCTCACGCATACTGGAGGGAATTTGAGAGGAACAAGGAGTAACTAAAAAAGGAGATGATTAGAAAGACATTCTACCTTATAGACATAGAGAATGATAATGGCATATTACGCTGGTCATGGACGGGTTTTAATGACTGGAACCTTATTGACGACCTTGACCGTTTCCTTGAAATATATTTTCCACCACCTTGGTGGGGAAGAGTGAGAACAGAGTTGGGACTTAGTATTCCAAAAACAGCACATACAATAGTGTTCTTTTCCAAGTCGTTGCCGGCTGTAATTGAGTGTCCACACTGTGGCAATATTATTGCGCTTGAAGTTAAAAGTGAAAACTAAAGGAGGTAAGCATGGAAGGAAGGCGTGGTTTTGTTTGCCACAATTGTGGGTTTGTAAATAAAGTTGAACCGGAGCATAACCTGGCACAGGAAAAGAGATTCAAGTCCTTTTCCGAGGAATACAAGGTTAAGCTAGCTGAATATGACAAAGCCTGTGCACGGCACAAGGAAATTGAAAGGAAGTGTGATGAAGTAAATAGGGGGTGGAGGAGACTCAGTGACTGGAAGAAATACTTCATTAACGAGATAAACAGGGGGGCAACATTTAGACGATTTTTGGCTCACTACCCTGAAATTACTCGTTTAAAGGAAAAGGGATTGGTTGAGTATAGTGGTAGTTATGTTCTAATAAACCACGACAATCTACCTTATCCGGCTTATCCTTTTCTGAACTTGTCTGCCATACCCAAAGAATGGAATTACAGCTATACTTGTGAGAACTGTGGGGTTGTCAATACATATTGGAAACCAATAAAACAAGGAGGCAAAGATGATTAAGCAAGATTTTGTATTAACTGAACTTGATGCGCTGGCAAAAGATATGGGAACTCTTGTTTCGGAAGAGTTGAAGTTACTTGAAGAGAAAAGGGAAATGTATCGAAAGCGGGAAAGTGGACAGCCTGTTATGGCTAGCCTATATAACCCCAATAAATTTATGGCTGAGATTGAATATTTTCAACGCCGGCTGGAGGCAATAAGGATATATTTGGCTAGAGAAACTATAGACCCACTATAGACCCAAAGAATATATACGGAGGTAAACATGGAAATACAAATCGGTAATCTTCACCTAACAGCTAGGGACGAGGTAGGAAGTTTAAAGAAAACGACTATTATTATTGATACTAGGGAATGTCCCGGTAATAATATCTTTGAAGTTGATGGTGAAGAACTGAAAGCAGCCATAGAGGCTTTAGAAAAAACATGCTGGAGGACATAATAAGTAAAAGGAGGTAAACATGGCTGATTTAAAAGACTTCGTTGGCAAAAGGATCCTGGTGAAAAAGGAGGACAGTGAGGATGTGTTCGAGACGACAATTGATGAAGTGTCTCCTTCCGGGGAGTATATGAGAGAAGGCGAAAGCTGGACCGAGGCAAAGGAATGGAATTTTGTTGAGGAATTGCCGCCATTCGCAAGTGCAGTATTCCCTGAGACAGACGAAGAAAAACCCACAGAAGAATAGTTATGCCACTTCTCAACTACACTACCACAATAACCGCCCAGAAAACTGTAGGTGAAATTATGGCTATACTGGCTAACCATGGCGCTAAAGCCATTTTAATGAAGTATGGTGAAACCGGGGAAATAGAGGCTCTGTCCTTTCAGGTTAACACAATCGCCACCGGTGAAATGGGAATACAGCTACCTATTAACCCAGACGCAGTTCTAAAGGTTATGTCCCGCCAGAACATACCCAAAAAATATCAGAATAGAGCACAGGCTATTAAAGTAGCTTGGCGCATTGCTGAGACCTGGATAAAGGCTCAATCAGCTATTATTGAAACCGAGATGGTGAGCTTAGAGCAAATATTTCTGCCTTATTGGATTACGCCATCAGGAAAGACACTCTATGACCACTTAATAGACACAAAATTCCAATTAGGTCAAGGGAGAGAGGATTAAAATGCAACCAATAAATATACCGAAGAAAAAACCATCCCGGGTTTACTGGCCTGAAAACTTGAAGGACAATGGTTATTCCGGCGAGCTAGACATCCGCGAAGGTGTTTGCACACTGGTAATTCCAAAGCCAGGCGCTAAAAGCAAAGATATAGCGAAGGACTTAGAGCTCGCTTCAAAAGAGTTCAAGAATAAGGCTGAAATGGAGGGAGAGGAATGAGTTTGACCACGATGGCAACTAAGTATCTCTTTACCGAACCCCACGCCTCTGACCTTGCTAAACTAAGGATAAAGGCAAGGCAAAAGCACCGGATAATTTATGACTGTCTTAACGCCATAGTTGATGGAGATAAAGTAAAATGCAATAAAGGAAATAGACTTGGGCGCGCTCCAGATGGTTCAATGGGTTTAACATCAGCACTTTCCGGCAGAACCGCATTAGTTTGCCAGGACTGCAAGGACTATGACGCTGATGAGGTAACTGCGAGGATAATCGGGGACCGAGTATATGACTAAAAACATCAATGGTATGCTCACTATCCCCGAGGTAGCAAGGCTATTACACATCCATCCTAACACAGTAAGGCAATGGACAAATAAGGGCTTGCTTCCTGCTTATGGCATTGGAACAAGGGGTGATCGGCGCTTCAAGCGAGAAGAAATAGATAACTTTATAGAAAGAGCTAAATATGAGAATACTAGGCTTTGAGCAAAAGTGGCCGAAGCTTCAGAATGATTCCTTCACTACTTTCCGGTTCCCTAGGCGTGATAAAGATTGGAGTGTTACTGAGCTTGTTCAAATAGTTATTAAGCCACGAAGTAAAGATAGAGAGGAGTGTGGGGTAGCAAGGATTGTCAATAAAGTGCCATGCCGGATATTTTTACCAGCTTACCCTGGTGGGGCTAGCCTTGTCACCGAGGCAGAGGCAATTACTGACGGTTTTCCAAACCTTAAAGCAATGCAACTATGGATGTGGGATAGATATAAAAGGCGCATATTTAACGAGCCAATGAATAAATTGACTTTGGTGTGGGAGAGGTCAACAGTATCGGATTTAGTCGAAAGATGCCTTGAAAAATAAGAAGGGAGGGCATAAATGAAACTACCAGAATTAACACAACAACCAATTTTACACATAGACGGAACACCCAATGAAGATTACCCTTTGCGGATTTTAAGAGTCTACAGACAGGAATGTGACTGCAAGTGGGCAGAGAATACCGACGGAAGCGAACCGACAAATCCGCTATTAATTATGATGAACGAGCATTGTGACCAAAGGGCGGAGATATTGGATAGGGCGATTGAGAAATTGAGCAGAAGCTAGAGGAGATATAAGATGAGCTTCCTCGTTAACAAGATTGGAGTAATTAAGGCAGGTGAGCGACACTTTTGCCGTGCTTGTCGTAAGTTATTGCGTGAAGGCGAGCAATATGAAATGCAAGAAACACCCAGACCTTTCAGGAGAATGACCGATTATATTTATACACACTACCCGAATTGTCCAGAGAAGATCGAGGAGATTAAGCTAGAGGAATGACTAATCAAGAGAAAGATGAATTAAGGCAACTGGTTAAGTGTGAAATAAAAATAGGTAGCAGTGCGAAAGAGGCTACAGCTAAACTAAAACGGTTGGGGTATAACGGCTCTACAATTAGGCGTTATTACAGAGCTCACTGCCCCGAAGAGCTAGAGGAATGAAGGCTAAAAGTTTAATCAGCCGCAACCCGCAAATCCAATTCGGTGCGTATTGCATTAGAGGCACCAGGATACCTGTTACGACTATTAAGGGTATGCTGAAATGTGGCGATAGTATTGATTACATAATGAGGAGTTACCGCATAACTAGAGAGCAAGCATTGGCAGCACAGAATTTCAGACAGTTAATGGAGCTTAATGGCTAAAATTAAGGAGGCTTAAAATGATAGACACATCTGACAACCCACAAACCGCAGTTAAAGAATTAGAATCCCAGCAGGAAATTCTTTTAAGGTGGCTTGATAATCCCCATATCACCAACGAACAGCAGCAGAAACAAGCGGAGGACCTTTTAATCTCCGCCAAGTTTGCTGTTAAGCAAGCAGAGGAGAAACGAAAGGACCTCACACGCCCTTTAGATGAGTCCAAGAAAAGAATTATCGAGCTTTTCAAACCCTATATGGACAAACTTGGCACTGGTATCAACGCCATTAACAGGGCGCTTAACCACTACCACGCAGATCAGGCAGCAGTAATAGAGGGAGCCAGGTTATCAGCGCTCGCCCGGGAAGCATCACGGATCGCCGCAGCGAAAGGAACCGGCGAGATTATCCAGCCGTTGGCCGAGCCAGTTGCTCCGGAGTTACCCAAGACATCACGCACTAATCTAGGAGCGGTGACATACCGGGACGATTATGATATTCAGATTATTGACCCTAGACTTGTTCCTATAGAACTGTGCGAGCCATCGATGCCCAAGATACGAGCTCGGGTGAGGTCAGGTATCACCAATATCCCCGGAGTCATAGTATCCAGGAAATACATACCGTCGGCGAGATTGCAGGGAGGGAAGTAATGAATAAAAAGGAGGTTAGTAATGTCTAGTTGGCAGGACACAGTGATGAGTGATGAGAAGATAGGTACTATAAGATTAAATGATGAGGAATACAACAAACTGGCTAAAGAAACGGAAAACTATAAGCCTGAAGAATTCAAGGGGGCATATTTCAATGACGAGGTCAGCAGAATTAGAAAACGCAACATAGCCCTAGCCCAAGCTGAAATCTCATTCAAGGCAGGGTATAAAGAAGGGCAAGTAGACAGGAAGATAGAATCCCAATAGGCATACGAAGCAGGTAAAGATACGGGTAGGAAGGAAGGGATGCAGGAAGGGGTGAAGTTCATTAATAAGTATGCTCTTACTGAGTATAACCCCGATTATAATTTGGATGTAGGTGACATAGTGCTACACAAGAGGTTTTGGCAAGCCTTCCTCAAAGAGAGGGGGTTAGAGAAATGAGTAATTTGCAAGAGAAGGTGGTAAATATACTTGAGGCAAGTGACCACGATGTAAATAAGACTTACAGGACTGAAGCAAATGAAGTTATCTCTGTAACCTTGAAGGCAGTAGGGGAATGGCTGGAGAAACGCAAAGCAGGTGAGTGGATAAACCATCAGGAAGGTAACACAGTTATGGTTTATGTCCACTACAAAGAACTTGAAATATTAAAGCGTGGCGAGATGCCAGGGGAGAAAGAAAAACCGAATGTTAAGAATTGACTGGTCCGACTTAAAGGCTTTATCCGGCTCGCACACTATCATTGCGATAGCCAAAATTAAAGGCTGTTCCCGGTCCACAGTAAAGCGTGCCCTGGAGAAATTACATATCAAGCATATCAAGCACATGTATCACGAAACATCACCGGATACCATGGCCAAGATAAAAAGGCTTTACGAATCCCATTCAACCTATGAGATTGCCAAACTGCTTAATATGCCCGTGGCTACGGTAAAAACCTGTGTTCACGGTATGGGTATTCAGCGCACCAAATCCCAAGCACTTAAATTAGTAACCCAAAAGCTGATCCAAAAGGATTGCCCACATCAGTTTACCATTAGAACTGAAGATGGATACGCCTGTTTAACCTGTAAACAGCATTTTTGTTTTGATTGAGGTCTTATGGTTCAAAAATCACTTCTAACAGAAAAGGGATTACTCCATTTAAATATAAACGCCAGCGAAATAATGGCTTTGCTAAATGCGAAGCATAGTAAGGATGTAATAATTCCCGAATGTAAGAATGGGGAAACCTGGGGAGCTCGCGATTTACTGAAAATGGACGCATGGGTATTAAAGCGTAGCTATTCTCCGCTTACTACGATTGGTTATGAGATTAAATGTAGCCGCCAGGACTTCGAGCAGGACCAGAAATGGACAGGTTATCTTGATTTATGCCATGAGTTTTATTTCGTCTGTCCTGCCGGTCTTATCCGGACAACTGATTTACCGAATAGAGTCGGCATTATTTGGGCATCCAAAGATAAACTTCACACAAAAAGGAAAGCACAAAAGGTTGAGCCTGATATTGAAAAGCTTTCCCGTTTGTTGATATATGTGGTGATGGCTCGGTCAAAAATAGTGGCGCCTAATAGGAATGAGGAGCCTGAACAGGAGCCTAAAAGTCGCCTACAATCCCTCAGAGAGACTGTTGAAAAGGCGAATGAGCGCAAAGAGCTAGCTTATTTTATTAAAGGGCATGTGAGACAAATATACGAGCAAACTAGAGAGATTGATTTTAACCTGCGGCCCCGGGAAGAAAATGTCAAGAGATTTGAAAAACAACTGGCAGAGCTCGGTATAGTGTGGGATTCTAATGCCTACCATTGGCAGGATAATATGCGCGTAGAGAATGAAATAAAGTTGCTCAAAAACCAGATATCCTTTAGGACATTGGAAGGAATGAAAAGGCTAGCGCATACCCTCACTGATGTAGTAGAGGAGATAGAAAAATATAGAAAGCCCAACCCGCCTTGACAAAGCCCAGCCTCAAATGGTAACATAAATTTATATTAGCTAGGCTGTTTCTGTGGCTCAAGAAACTCGTCCTTCGGAGAAACAGCACTACTATGCAGTGTAGGTTGTGTGGGGCTGTGAAGGTTAATGCCAGTTGAACCGAGCTAAGGACTGCATCTCATCGGGGAGACTGCCTTTCTGGTAGCAAACATGTATCAGAAGGCGGAAAGGTGAAGGTAAATTCCTTCAGTGCCAATGAAGATTGTGAAGCTGACAATCAGAGGTGCTTGGCAGAATAACCGACCAGCTTACCAGCTTGGGAGACTTGACAGGCTTCCCGGAGCAACCTAGCTAATCCACTTTTCTTGACAAATTATCCCCAAAAGTGCGTAATACTTAACAAGCATAGGTAAGCACTTTACATAATTAGCAAGTTCCCTTTCCTTGTCTCATTTCAACAAGACTCAATCTTGACCAGCGAGGCTTCATTTTGCCCTCTTGACAAAAAATAAGGCGATGTCATAAAATATATACCGTGCCCCGTAAAAATAATGTCATAACCATTAAAACACAGTCCCTTCTCAATATGACTCATGCGGTGCAATATCTTCACATAACCGCACGCACACTATTCCGTTGGATCGAGAGAGGCGAAGTCCAGCCGATAAGAATTGACGGTCACTTATTATTTAGCCGAGATGCACTGAAGCAATTAAAGAAAAATCAAAAGAAGAAACTTAAAGCGAGAAAGCGGTCAACAAAGGCATCAAAATAAGGGAATTTATAAGGACTTGTCTGAAAGAGGGTTTAGCACTGATTATTGGGCGGATTCCTTTGTGGAAACGCTACCTGCGGAGGGTAAACTTCTTTATATCTATCTCTGGACTAATCCTCAATGCAACCAGGCAGGACTTTACGAAATAACATTAGACCGGATAGCTTACGAGACAAAGTTGCCAATCGACAGTTTACATTTACTACTAAAGGCTTTGGAGCCAAAAGTAAAATGGTATGGCGAGAATAATATTGTGTGGATTAAAAATTTCCTCAAACGCCAGGCTAAATCACCGAAATTCTTAGTGGCCGCTAGCAAGGCCATGAACAGTATAAGAATACCAGATGAACTAAGGGCTGACTTTGAGCTTTATAATCAGAACCTTTTGGAAGGAGTTGCACCAAGTCAGCACATCAGCCTGACTAAACGCGAGTGCGTGGCTATCCGAGACGCCTTTATCTGCCAATATTGCGGTAAGGAGATCCAAGATGAAAGCGACTATGAAATGGATCACATTGTTCCGATTATCCGTGGGGGTAAGGACAACTATCCTAATCTGGTAGCAAGTTGCCGTGACTGTAATCAGAAAAAGTTTGATAAAACGCCGGCAGAGGCCGGACTACCTGAACCTAATCCTTCCAGCTTTCATGGTGCCCAGGCAACATATTTATTAAAAACGAACCGTTCCTTATTTGAAAAATGGCTTGTGGTGTTTCCTCAAAGACAAAAGGTAGCGTTTCGTGTCATAGGTGATGTTGATGAATATCAATCAATATTAAACAACATTAACCAATATCAGTTGCAGATACCCTCTAGTGCTAGTGCTAGTGCTGATCTGAATCTTAATAATATTAAAGGGGAGGGGGGAGAGGAATTGATTCTAAGTTCTCTTTGTGAAGTATATGAGAAGGAAATAGGTGTAATATCAGTTGCTATAAGCCAACAGTTAATAGATTTTGCGGCTTCTTACAAGAAAAGTGGTGCACCGTTAGGTTGGATACCCGAAGCGTTTACCGAAGCGGCGAGCCATAATAAGCGGAACTGGGCTTATGTTAAAGCTATATTAAGCAGGTGGATTTCAGAGGGGAAAGGAAAGTCAAAGCAAGGTGGAGAACAGGAGATAGCAGAAGAATGGGAAAAGAGACACAAGCAAATACTGGAAAGTTCAGCCGAGTGAAACAATGGGAGATATTATTTTGTCCGGAGTGCGGCTATGCAATTGAGCTTTGCAAACGCACAAGAAACTTTCACTATTGCCCTTTGTGTTTGAAGGAAGGAAAAGAAACCCCGCTACAAAAGAGGCTAAATAAAGTTTAGGAGGTATAGAAATGACAGAAGAAAAAGGGACAGCATTAACAAAATCCAAGAAGGCTTCAGAGAAACCTACAATTACAGCACAAGATGTTACTAATTATTTATGCCCAGAAGCTTCACCGCATGAGGTAGCTTTGTTTCTCAAAGTCTGCCAAACAGAGGGGCTCAATCCGTTTGCGAGAGAGGTATTCTTAATAAAATACCAGAGGGATAAGCCGGCACAGATAGTAATTTCAGTGGACGCCTTTTTAAAGGCTGCCGAAGCCAGTAAGGAATTTGACGGCTTTGAGGCAGGAATTATACTGAAGGATTCTACCGACAAGCTTGAGTTTCGGGAAGGGTCCTTCTTGTTTACGGAAGAACATAAGAACCTTGTTGGTGGCTGGGCTAAAGTTTACAAGAAGAATTGTGCAAAGCCATTTTATTCAGCGGTAACTCTTGAAGGCTACCGGAAATATACCAGGGACGGTCGCCCTACTGAGTTTTGGGCTGATAAGAAAATGGCAGACATGATTCGCAAAGTGGCCGTTTCGCATTCGTTCAAGGAAGCGTTTCCGAATAGGCTGGCAAAACTCTATACCGAAGCTGAGTCCGAGGCTGATTTTGAAGAAATTCCGGAAGGGACATTACCTTCATCTTTTGCTAAAAACGGCGAACCTGACTGGAATAAATTCTGGGTTAAGGTGACTGAAATGGGTTATAAGTCACTCGGCGACGGAGACGAAGTTCATAAGATTTTAGGCGTGGCAAGCCTTAAAGATTGGGTAAATAGCGGTAAGACTTTAGAGGACGCTATAGCAAAACTGACCAATATCAAGGCGAATATGAAAGCATTTGACCAATTACCTTCAGCGGCGCCAGAAGCAGAAACAGAACCAGAGCCAGGGCTAGAACTTCCTTTCGTGGATGTTGCGTTAATGAGAGGCTGGGAAATAGTGAAGGCAAGCGTTAAGGACTTGAAGCTCACAGAGCTCCAGGTTTCCCAATGGTTTGCTAGGTCTAATGTCCGGGTTACTTTGGCAGACTTTGATAAGGACATTCCACCGGAAGGCGTTACGAATGAAATTTTGAGCCATTTTGAGGAGAGCCTTAACACATACAAAAATAAAACTAAGGCATGGTTTGGGGAAGGCTAGAGTTCAATTTTGTGCTTCTCTAAGGATTTAGCTACTGCGCTCCACCATTCAGGCAGACCGTCTCCGCTCTTTTCCCATTCTTTATGTGCAGATTCCACAGCGCCTTTAATTTTTGCAAATCTTTGCTTAGCTCCGGAACCGTCAGGTATCTTACCTACAGCGCAGTATCGTGCTATTTGCTCGGGGTTCTTTTCAGAACTCATCAAGCCCAAAATCCCAGAACTCCAGCACATTTCTCTGCTGTCATAATTGAAACAAGTGCAGGGAGTTGCTTCAGCGCGGGCAACATCTATTACTCTACCACTCCCGACTGCCTGATGTTCAAGGATATCCAGCAGGAGTTCTTTATTTTGTGTGGCCTCTTCCCTTTCTAAGCCTGATCCTCTGGGTATTCCGCCAACATGGCGAACCATTTCACCGCTGACCTCGGTAATTGGCACATTAAAATGAGTAGCGGCTCTTTCAACATCTGTTTTGTTTAGTCCCTTCCTAGGTTCGCCTTGAACTCCCAACCCATCTGCCATAATTACCTCCTCTTAGTCATTTGCGGCGCTGGTCTCCTGTATGGTAATAAGCGCTTTGCCAAAGGTGCTTTGTGTCCAGTTAGTTTCTCTATTTTAAGCAGCAAATCTTCGAGCCGATTAGATTCTCTGGTGTAGATGGCTTTTTTATCCTGTTGCGACTCCAAAACGAGGAGCTTGTCAATGCCATCACTTATTTCGTTCCATTCGGCTTCAGGGAGGTCTATTGTTGGCATATTATCTCCGTTTGGTATATTGGGGCTTACTTTCCCCTTCTAATACCGCCCTAAATCTTGATTTGTCAAAGAGAGGATCTTTAAGTAGCTTAATAATTGCTTCCAACATCATATCAGCTCCAATTTCAACGCCTTCATTAAGCCCTGCATCGCGTAACACATGGTAACCCCTAGGTATGCCATTAGGGTAAAGTTTGTTCACATCTTCAACAGTAGTCTTGAATGGATTATTCCAATCTTTAGGTCTCCAACTCATTTTACCCTCCTAACAGTGCGTCAATCTTCTCTTTAATCTTTTCCTCTTTAACGCTTCCTACCTGTGAGTCAATGTGATTTTCGTCCCTAAAAAATATAATAGTTGGGACTGATTGAATTTGCAAGTCAGAGGCAAGAGTCATGTTTTCAACTACATCTACTTTGTAGAAATTAATACGGCCGTCATACTCTGAAGAAAGCTTTTCTAATGTGCTACTGACAGGAACGCAAGGTTTACACCATGGAGCCCAGAAGTCCACCACACTAGGCTTCGGTGAGTCTATCACCTTTTGAGCAAAGTTGTCTTGGTTGAGTTCCTCAATCATTCTTCCCTATCTTCAAGTGCTGAATCGGACTGTAGCCAATCTAACTTCGTATGACATCTGGGGCAAGGATTAGTATTTTGGCGAATAACTAGATTGCATATAGGACACCTATGTATCTGAGTATTGCGGTCAAATATAGATTTGGTTAGTAGAGCACCTAGAATAACTGCTCCACCAATCGTATTTATTAATTCCCTAGCAACTGCTATCATTTTCCCTTCTTCCTTTCCTCCACCATCTTTTTTAAACTCTCAACCTCAACCGATAACCCTGCCTTACTTACTGGTTTAGCTCTTTCGGTATAAATCACACAGGCGTCGGTTTCCCTTTGCTCTATAGGTAGTTGGTCGATTTTGTCTGTAAGCTCTGATGATACTTTATCGCCAGCAGCAGTTAGATTCTCTAAATCCTCTATCTCTCTATCACGCAGTAAAATATCATTTATTTGGTGCCGAAGTGAGCTTGATTGCGGTAACAGCCATCTGGCTATTTCCTGTTGTTCTCCAGGATAAGTCTTTACCTTACCAGGGACTAAATCATACCGCTCCATCTGGTTTAATTCTGAGCGGGCGCCTTTTAATCTCTCTCTAACCTCGGGGTCTTTAATACCTCTGCTTCTCGCCATTCGTAAAGCCTCATCAAGATCACCGGCAGCCTGAGATAAATGTTCATCTCCGCAGAGGTTTCCAGCGGTCCCGCCAATGATTTTATCTTCAGAAGTTTCAACTGGAATTTCAGTGGGGATTTCAGTAGGATTTTCCAGCACCGGCTGGGGGAATTGTTCAGGAATTTCGGGGCTTGGAATTGACTTTAACCGTTCCTCTAAATCCTTTATTGTTGGGATACTTGTTGTGACTTTAGGCTTTCGGTTTCTTATAAAATGAGTGCCTATTTTAATGCCCTCGTTGAGCAGAATATCTCTAAGGCTCATATTTAAAGATTACCACTTGAGGTTTGCGCTGTCAATTACTATGATTGCTGTTGTTGACATTATTACATGCTACTGTATAATAGTAGAGTAGGGAGTAATAGCAGAAATCATAGCAGAAAATAGTAGCAATGGCAGACTTGAGTAAACAGGAATTAAGAGATGCAGTCTATATGCTGTTCTCTAAAGGCAATCTACCGCATAGTGATAAAGTTAAAGCACTGGTTCCAAAAGCTGGAGCTAGGAATTTATATCATCATACTTGGAAACAATCTGGCAAGCCAGGGCATTACGAGAAAGGAGTAGTAGAAGCGCCAGAAGGGGTTGTTACTGGATTTGCCGGTATTCTTTCTGAACCTACCGGAGAAATTGAAGCACCACATCAAGCCGAAGTAGAACAAGACGAAGTAGAGCAAGACGAAACACATCAAAACGAAGCAGAACAGGAGCAGGCCGAAGAACAACAAGAGCAGCCTGAAGCCGAGAAGCTGGAGCCTTCACTGGGATCATCTGATGAGAGTGCCTTTGCTGAGATGAAAGTTTCTGGCGACACTCTACCGTTTAAAGTGAATATTAGCCCAAAAACACTTGCGTTGTACCAGATAGCGGCAACACAAGCAAAAGATGGTTTGACGTTGGGGAAATTTTTTGATATTACTGCCGAGGACTACTTTGTGGGGAGAGGAGTAGATTTGGGCTTAGTGGAATTAGGAGGCAAAGAACATGGGTGAAAAAAGAGTTTGGGGTGTATCTAGAGGGAACCAAGGCTCAATTACTGATCCTTTAACCGAGATTGTACGGGCAAATCAGGCGGATGCCGAAAGGAGAAGAATGGAACGAAAAGATGAAGCGGAACAACTAGAGCATCAGGTAAAAATAAAAGGACTTGAAAAGCAGGCCAAGGGTGAGGACGAAGCTGTAAAGAGCCAATTAGCTCAGGAGAATGAGCAGTTAAAAGAGGAAGTTCACAAGAAGGAAATTCAGCTTGTGGCGGAGAAGTTAGGTGGCCAGATTGCCCAGCTCGGCAAGAGCATTCAAGAAGGCGCTGATAAAAAAACCATTACCGAACAGGTTGCCGAGGTAAAACAGGTTGCTACTGATATTGGGCTGGGTGGTGGCAGTAAGTTTACCGACGTTCAGGAAGCGTTAGACCTTGTGGAGAGGTTAAAACCTGCTGCTAAAACGCTCCCGGAGCAAGTGAAGGACGCCAAGGACTTGATTGATACGTTCGGGCAGAAAACAGATGGGGGCTCCATGGCTTTCGAGATAGAGAAGATGAAGGGTGATAGGGAATTGGCAATGGAGCAGATGAGGGATGAGAGGGCTGGCAAAGACAGGGAGTGGCAGCTTAAAATAAAGCAGTGGGAAGAGGAAAGGGAGGATAAGAAGGCACAGATTATGGCTGAAATCCAAACTAAGAGAGAAGGCAATGAATTGCTCGCGAATGGTATTCAGAAATTGGGTGAAGTTTTGGTGGCTGCGAAAGGTGCTGGCGTTGGTGCTGCTACCGGTGCTATTGCTAACCAGATTGTTCAAGCTGTAAGTGGAGAGCAAGGGGAAATTAGCTGTCAAAAATGCCAGACAATCATACCAATCTCAGGAACGGATACACAGCTTACCTGCCCGGGTTGTGGAGCCAAATATGAAGTGCAACGAACTCCTTCCCCAGAAAAAACTGAGGAAGGAGTTAGTGGTTAAGTTCAGTTCACTCCAAGGTCACTGCAACACATACAAAGTTAAATTAACCAACATTAATCTACGCAAGGATACCCTACACCAAAACAAGTAAGATTAATGCACCCAAAACCAATGCAACCACTAAAAAACTATTGTAACATCTTTTTCTACATCTAGCAAGCCCATAGTGCCTTTACCATTAACTGTGGTAGCTACAGCTTCAAGAAAATCCTTTTGCTCTAGTAGGCGCTCGTATTCAGCGTGGGGAATTGCTAGATACCCATTACCTCCTCCCCGGTGAATACCGTAAACTGTCCTAATAAAGCCCTCAAGAAGCTCTGAAAAGTTTACACCTGAGCCTTTGGCTTCAATCCAAACTAAATCTATTGGCGAGTCTTTAACACCTTGATGATCTAACAACACTTGGCGGTTCCCATCGGGAATAGAAACTTGCCCCTTGCCCTTGTTCAGGATTCCCTTGTAATGATACCCTTGTTTTTCAAGCCACTCCTTAACTTTTAAGTTTACTTCGTCTTCTGTCAAACTACCTCAATAAAAATCAATTCAGTTCACTTTACTATAAGCTAATAAATGTGCAAGACACCAAACACCAACTCACGACAAGTCAAACCATGGCACTTAACCCAAACCCAAGGCAAGCCACGAGAAATTAAAAAAGTGCAACCCAACACAATGCACCACAACCACTAAATATTCAACCTTTCCGATTTCGCCTTGAATTTCTTTAGCCTGAACAACCCATATTGACCGGTGGAATATTTATCACCCAAGCCTACCTTATCGCCTAGCTTCTCCAATAACTCCTTTACAGTTTCAGGACTTATGGAACGAGCGAAGGAAACTATTTTCAGCTTCACGGTTATGGCATTTGGTAGAGTAACCCAGTAGGTTGTAGTAGAGCGTGTTCCGCCTCTCTCAGATTTAACCATGATGAATCTCTTGTGTGGGAAAGGCATTCCTTTTGGTAACTCATACTCGCTTTCCGGCGCCGGCGGGCTATCACCACCTACTAATTCACTTACCTTACCAATAGAAATTGAGTCATAGCCACCATCAGCAGGATAAGCTTTGACACCACCGGCAATTTGCTCGGTATAGCTTGGTCGTAAAACTGAGGCTTGTGCCTTTAGCCAGCCTTTCAGCCGAGCACTTGGATTCCAAATCACCTCCCCATCGCGGAGCCAATCGGCATGGAATACTCTGGTCTTAATATTGCCTCTTTTAACATCCTCTGTTTGGAAGCTGAAGGCAATATTCCTAACCTCCAACTCACAATCAGCCTCCCAGAAAAATACAGGATTACTTTTCGGCATTCTTTTTACCTCCTTTTTTGTTTTGAGCCATACACCCTTTCTAAAATATCTAGCAATTCACAAAATAATCCATCATAGCTTTGCCCTGGACGCCTTTGTTTATCTAAGCGTTCCTTTGTTTCTATTTTAACCCTAATAGTGGTTGTTTTGCTTTCCATAGATAATAATCTACCATAGTCTATAAATCTTGTCAACCCCCCATAGGTTGACAAAAGTCCTATGTTGTGGCTTAATTTAATTAAAGGAGGTGCCAATGACGGTAGAAGAGCGTATCGGAAATGCCCTAGGCGTCGCAGCATTGGTTGCCCTGCCTATCATTCTTGGCGTAATTATATATTTGAATAAAAAAGCACAGGTAGGAGGTGAAAGTATGAGAGGTAGAGTTTTTGGGAGAGGATTTGGGCAGGCAAGAGAGGATAGAGGCAAAGGAATCCCGCTGGATGATATTGAAAGGGCGATGAGGCACTATAATATCAGCCGAGAAGAATACCTTGCTCATCCCGCGGCATACCCACTGCCAGATAGAGGAACTGGACTTTATGGATAGAGCAAGCTATAACCACTGCATGTCCCCTTATATGAAGGGGAGTAAGCCCAAAGAGCAACGCCAACTAGATTTTTGTATTGGGAGCAAAGTTTGTAGCCGGAAAGCCAATAATGAAGATGATGCAAGGCAGATATGCCTATTGCCTAAAGAGCCGAAACCACCCAGGATAAAGAGAGGAAATGGGCAAAGTTGTGAGAGAGAGGTATCTGAGTTGGCTCATTGTATAATCGGCAAGATTGATATGTCTTTAGCCGGTAAGTCCATGGAGAACGCAATTAGAGGCGCCATGATGGAGTGTCGGTGTGGATAATAAAGGCATTGGCATAGCCATTTTAATTGGGCTGGGTTTGCTTGGCCTCTGGTTTTTTACCAGAAAGGTTGGTCCGCTTTTGCCAAGTCCGGCACCTAACGGCGGTAATGGATATGTTGGCCAGCCACTCAAGTTAATGCCAGCAGGTAGTGGCGGGATGCTCCATTACAAAAATCGAGAAACTCGTAATGTGGAATGGACCGAGGATGGCTTGCCGAGTAAAATAGTCATTGAACGAGAGTATTACCAACTGCCATGACGACATTAGAACCTGAAGATTTTCAGAAAATCCTAAACGGCGAGAATAACCCAATAAACCCAAAGGACATGTCTAAAGTGAGTGTATCTACGCCTGATGGAAAACCAGCCTCAATAGACGACTATGACAGCTTTATGAGTTTTCTAATGCAGGCTTCTCAGCTTGCGCAGCTAACTAAAATCAGGAAGTATTTTGACGACAGGACTAGCCGTGGACTTAACCAGGCATGGGGTATGGATCCTAATAATCCATTAATAATTACAGACCAACTTACAGTGATTAATGTTGATTATCCAGCGCAGTCATTTTCGCTGCACAATGATGGACCTGATACTGTTTATGTGTGGGTGAACGGCAGGTTGAGACCTCCAGCTATTGTAAATAGTGGCGAAACGATGAACGAGGATTTTGAAACCCATAAACTTAATAATATTCCTCTTCAGTGTGATCCCACTCAAACTGCCGCTGTCAGGATAGTAGCCAAGGACTAAATGGATTGGCAGAGCTAATAGAAAATGGCATCATCACTAGCAGGTAATGTCGCTCTTATAGGATGTGGTCCGACTAATCTTGTCGTGAGGTTCTTCACACCTGGCACGCAGGTTGAAATAATGAAGGCAGCGTCCGTTACTAATGCTGCTGGAAATTTTACGGTCTTAGGTGTTACGGCTGGCATTTATGATGTAGGAGTCAAATCACAGCATAGCTTGAGCATCCTGTCACCAAATGAAGTCTTCGTTGATGGTGTCCCTACTAATGTTAACTTTGGCAATCTCAACAGAGGAGATCTTGACGCTAATGACATTTGCAATATGCTTGACAGTGGCATACTTGCAGCAACACGAGCTTTACCCCAATTTTGGGGGGACTGCGTTGGCTACGCTGGTGATTGGTTGCTACCTTGTGATATTACCCCCGCTGGATGCGGAGGAGTTGCAGGAAAAGGAGCATCTTATAAGCTTATTGGTGGTCAATCTGTATAGAGTAAAATGCCGTCATACATCCCCTGTAAAAAGAATGACCCAAACGGTTATGTATTCTATGTTAGCTTAATCTCACAGGCTAATCCGCTGATTATGCAGGCCAACCCAACATTGGCTGCTGGCGATGCAAAGCTTGCCATAGATGATGCTGCGCCAAATAATCTCGGAACATTGCCTGCTGTGGATGCTGACTTTACTAAAAGAGTTAAGGTTGTCTTTAGCCAAGCCGAAACGAATGGAGACAACCTCACTATAATCCTCTCTGACGCAGCGGGAGCTGAATGGTGCGATTTAACACTTAATATCCAAACCGGAGCACAGACCTTAGACGAAATTGACACCCTAATAGATACTCTAATCTCCAGGCTAACTGCCGCACGTGCAGGATATTTAGATGAGCTGGCCGCAGCTAATCTTCCAGCCGATATTGATACATTGCTACTAAGACTATCGGCTGCCAGGGCACTTCTCTTGGACGAAATCACGGCCGCTCGTATGAGTGAGCTTGACGCAGCTAACATACCTGCTGACATAGATACGCTTTTGGCAAGACTTACCCTTGTTAGGGCTGGTTATCTGGATGAGTTGGCCGCAGCGAACATACCTCTTGATATAGACACGTTACTGCTAAGACTATCGGCTGCCAGGGCACTTCTCTTGGATGAAATCACTCCCGCTCGTATGAGTGAACTTGACCCTGTTAATATTCCTTTCGATATAGACACTCTTCTGGCGAGGCTTACCGCTGCCAGGGCGGCTTTTCTTGATGAGTTAGGTCCACTAAATATGCCTGCGGACATTGATACTCTTCTAGCTAGGTTGACTGCCGCTAGGGCTGCTTACTTAGATGAGTTGGGCCCGCTTAATATACCGGCTGATATTGATGCTCTTGTGGCAGGATTACTTCCTCCTAGAGCAACATTTACGCTGTGATGAAGAAATTGCTGGTATTCTTACTTCATTTGCTTACCAGGCATCACTCTTTTAGAACTTATGAGGGCTATGTTGGTAGTAGCAAAACTTGGACACACAGTAGATTGCGATTCTTCTGGACTAAGCATCTTCATAAACGGAGCGTCTATAAAGGATGAAGGAATTAAGGGGCAGTCTAAAAAAGGAATTAACCAGCCGAGAAGCAGAAATTTTAGGTCTGTTGGCTCAAGGTTATTCTAATAAACTTATTGCGCTCACGCTAGGGATAAAGCTGCAAACGGTTAAAAACCACAACACTAATATTTTTATTAAGCTCGGAGTTAGGAATAGAACTGAAGCCGCCCTAAAGTTATTGACAAAGCAGGTCAGTTAATTTAGACTGAAACTATGTATATCCTCTGTTCGCAATGTAGCTACCCGATAGGGGTTAATTATGTCGGAGAAATGGTAAAATGTCCTTTTTGCGGGCATCGTGAAGTAGTTCAGGAGGTAAATATGAGAAGTGAGAATGGCGTAGTAACTCAAGGCGAAGGAGTTGTTCTGCCTACATGGGTAGTAGCTGGCGGAATTGGGCTTCTGATAGGCATATTATTCGGCCCTACACTCCTGGCTTCTTCGAGAGAAGGCGCGCTTAAATTAGCTCGGATAGCCGAAGAAAAGCTGAAACAATGAGAGGAATAACTCAAGAGGTTGAGCCTACTACTTCATGGCTTGGGGCACCCACGGCGTTAGCGCTTTGGACAATCGGGACTGGTATGTTGGGTGGAGTAGCTAGTTTCGTCTTAAGCAGGAGAGCCGAAAAAGAAGGCTGGAGTAAGTTTAAGACGGGATATATAATCCTTGGAATTGTGCTTGTTAGTGCTGGGAACATTTGGCTGGCAACACAGATAAAAGGGGAAAGATGAAACTAAAAATTCGGGCAAATCTGGAAGATACTAATATGGGGGCCGAATTTGATGTTGAATTGCCGCAGAAATATTCTAATGTAGTTCATAAAAGCGCTGAGATTTTCAAGGTTGTTACGGAAGCCGTTGAGAGGATTAAAGAGGAATTAGGACGCGATAGGGACTAATTTATGTTAGGTATAGATTACAGCCAGCCTTCAGATAATCAGCCCATTTCGGCCTCGATTCTTAAAGAACGTCGATTGCTTACTTCGTGGATCACTCCAGACAGTTTAGAGATACAAAATAAATATGACCAGATAACAAGTGGGTTATCATCCACGGAAGATAAAATTCTGGCGTGCTTGAGATTTGCCTCAGATATTCCATATACGCAATTTGTTAAAGTCAGCGCGAACGTAGCCGGTAAGACCTTTGTTGAGAATGATTGCTGGTTACAACCTTCAGAGGCTATTTTTTCTCCTCGCCTAAATTGCGCCAACAAAACCTACTTGTTAGCTTCTCTTTTAAGGCAAGAATTACCAGCCGAGAGTGTATGGGCGTGTCTAGGTAATCTGAATTCTGATTCCCAGGACGGGCACGCTTTTGGGTATATTCGGCTGGACAGAGATTATATTCTTGAAACAACGAATCCAAAAGTGAAAGATAAATTAATTCCTATTGAGGCTGCTGGCAATATCTATGAGGATATAATTTACTTTAACGACATTGGCGTAAGGGCAGTGCCTGAAAGGACGATACGGGAGCCCCTCAGCAATTGTTATTGTATTCCGTTTTTGGAGGATTACTTAGCGAAGAATCTCTGCTATAACATGTGAAAGATGAATAATTCACTGCTAGTTGATGGTGAGACTTTGAGAAGTTTATATTGTGACGAGCATCTTACTCAAAGGCAAATTGGAGGAAGCTATGGTGTATCACATACATCTATCAGAAAGTTAATGAAAAAATATAAAATTGAATCCAGAAAAGGTGGTACTCAGAAGATATACGTTGACCAAGGTAAAATAGAGCAATTATATAATTCTGGCTTATCTGAAGCGAAGATTGCAAGGGTGTGCGATTGCAAACTTGGCGTAATACAAAGAAGGATGAAAGAGTTTGGCATTCCTACAAGAAAGCCTAGGGAGCAACCTCATCACTATGAACTCAAAGTTAACATAGATAAAGATAAACTCAAAGAGCTCTATGTAGATAAGCAGTTAACCTCGATAGAAGTTGCCACAATACTTGGTTACGCAAAAGCTACTGTGCAGAAAAGACTTAAAGAATATGGCTTAATGCGAACTTTTGCTGAAGCCTTTGCTATTTCTAAAATGAAAGGTAGAAGGAAGCGGTCATCATCTGAGCCTGGCAAAGTTATAAGGGGTCCTAGGGGGTATGTTCTAGTTAAATGTCCTGGGCATCATAAAGCTGATAATCATAACTATGTTTATGAACATGTTTTGGTTTGGGAAGAATACCATCATAAAGAGCTTCCTGAAGGACATATAATCCATCATCTGAATGGCATAAAGAATGATAACCGACCTGAGAATTTAGCCGCTATGCCCAGAAAAAAACATGCTAAAATTCACCATGACGAACCTTATAAAAAGCGCATTCGCCAGCTTGAAATAGAGAATCGGCAATTAAGGCGAGCGTTAGAAGATGGCCAGATGATATTTACTTTCAATGAGAACTAAGCCACTTGACAAAATAAAGGAAGATATTTAGCATATAATATATAAGGCCGTAATCGAAACGGCAAAAACGGGGATGAGCACTCTCGTGAGAGAGTTTGAAGGGCTCATCCCCTTCTCTTTTTGCGAGGGTGCTCACCAAAATAATCTAGGAGGTGTCTTATGATTAGATGGGGCGAAGATCTGGGAGCGCCGGCGGTGGTAGCAGGTGCGTATATAGTCGCTGAGCAGTATAAACCCGAGTGGACCAAGCCATTAGGCATTGGTCTTGCTGCTCTTGGTATGGGCCTCAATTATATGCGCGTTGGCGGACAGTTCACCAAAAACATGGGTATCGCCGCAATGCCATGGGCCATGACAAGCGTCTATGACTACATTCGTGGCGCCATACCGGTTACTGGCAGGCTCGTAGCAAATCCGGCGGCAAGGTTGGCTACTAGGGTATCTAGTTATCCGGCTCAGCCAAAGAACACGGCAGACCTATGGCCTAGAGCGGTATAAATAACGCCTGGAGCCGTAACACTCTGAATAAAATATAATTTTCGGGGAGGTAAAAACCATGTATGGAACAAGTTTTATAGCACCACAAGAGACAATGACTGCCACCGACATCAAGTCGTATAAGTTGGGGGCAATCGCGGCCGGTATCAAGCACATGCTTGATTTAGCTGTAGCGTCAAATGATGAGAATCTGGTTGTCAGGGAGATCCGGGCTCATGCCGATCTTGGTTATGGCACTGCCCTTGAGAATGAATGGGCGTTCACCCTAGTAGCAGGTGCCGATACCGTCTTTGCTGCTGTGGCTGCAAATCCAGCTAACCGAGCGGTTGTCTTTTACGGAATAGATGACTACGATGCTAATCCGGTAGCTACCTTGGTCACTTTCAGGACTGCTGCGGTTGGTGGAACGACTAAAATGATGGTTGACTTGCAGAATTGTCGTGGTTTCACCTATTGCGCCGGGATACTTAGCGAGCCGGTTGTTTATGACCCGCAGGAAACGGTTGTTATAAGCATACAGACTGATGCGAACCACGACCCAGAGCAGATCAAGTTCCTGGGTTATGTCATCGAGCCTCGTGGCACAGTCGTAAGTTAATAACTTGGGATTTATCACTGAGGGAGGGGTCTTTGTGGCTCCTCTCTCAGAGAGAAAAATAAAATAACCGACCATAGAATGGCGGTAGGAGGTAAAAACTATGGGATTAAGTAGCACAGTCAAGTCTATATTCCATTCAAGGGATTTAGGTATCAGGGTAGAGAGAGCGGCGCAACTTTACGGTGGCGTAACGACTGACATTTTCACTATAACTGGGGGGAATATTATGCTGAAATCTTTGTTTGGCATAACCTCCGTAGACGCTATCCCTAATGTAGCCCATACTGTTCAGCTTCGAGCTAATCCAACTGCCGGGGCTGCTGTAGTTTTAAGCACAGCAGGCGGCGACCTCGATAATCTGGCAGTAGGCACTATGTTTGGGCCTACTGGCACGGTTGGTGATCCTTGTGGGGTGGGCTTTGCAATCGCAGGTTTTGACAATGACTTTATTATCCCAATAGGGACAATAGACTTTGTTTGTGGTGCAGCTACTACTCCTGCACTGATTGCTTTCATCTTGCACTATGTCCCCTTGGATCCCGGTGCAATGGTAGCTGTGGCATAGGATAAAATAGATTAACACAGGAGGTAAAAAGCCATGGGAATGGGAAATACGATAAAAGCAATCTGGCAACTTTTACAAGGAACAACTTCTCCAGATGTTGTCGCCCTCTACAACAATCTGTATCAGAAACTAGAGGGAGCGAAGATGGGGGCGCATAATGGCAGAGGAAGCATTTTCTTTGTCAATGGAGGGGCTGATGGAGTTACTACAGGTAGTGATGCCAACGATGGACTCACTCCGGCTAATGCCTTTTTAACCATTGCGCATGCTCTTACTCTATGTACCGACGACAATGATGACTTCATCTATTGTTTCAATGTCTATCAGCAGGATGCTTTCCCGATTGAAGTTAATCAAAATAGCGTGCATATCATCGGGATAGCTGGACCAGACGGTGCTTGGCCGTTGATGGTGCCGACAGGCGATACCGCAATATTCAACTTCGCCGTTAGCGCAGGCGACAATTGTGAGATTGCTGGGTTTAGTCTTGGTGCCGGTGCCAATCATGCCTGTATTGAGCTACAAGGCGATAACAGTATGGTCTGGATTCATAATTGTAGCTTTGGGCATTTGTGGTCTGTTGCAGGGCAGGATGGGGTTAAATACATAGCTGGTGCTACCACTCATGGTGGTATAGTAGAAGATAACTGGTTTTATGGCAGCGAATGCGGTGCGGGGAAGTTGAGTAGATGTGGTATTATTTGCGAGAATGGCTGGGTTACTGAAGCCACTTTCCGCAATAACTACTTTATTGAAATGCCCGGATATGATGCAAATGGAACTGGTGGGGGCATATATGCCGCTGGTTGGTTAGACCAATGCTCAATTATCCACAACATAATAGGTGGTGGCGATGGAGAGACAGCAACCGGGTGGGCTATTTACCTTAGCGCTAATTGTATAGGCTGTGTAGTTTGTCGAAATGAAGCCAATAATGGCGTAGATGCAGCCGGGAAGAACCCATTCGTTGATGCGGCTGATAATAGTTGGATTTCTAACCAGTTTGGTAACACCTATGAATACCCTGTTGCTGCAATAGCATAAGGAGGATATGAGAAATGGGAGAAGAATACGGCTTCAAAGTTAAAAAGTGCTACTGTGGTGCTGATTTGTCAAGACTGCAAGCAGAGGCAACCAGCTTTAGGTATGGCAGACTTCCACAGGCTAAATGCCCTGAGTGCGGAAGAGACATGCTTCTCGATGCTGAGCCTGTTGAGGCAGTAAGGCCTGCACCTGCAAAAGTTTCTACAAAGACCACAGCCAAGAAATAGTAAGCAATAGCCGTGGGTGAGGGCGAGAATACTCACCCCAAATAATCTCCGCGAAGAGGAGAGTAGAGAAGGAGGTTATTACAATGGGTGATAACGGTAATGAGCAAAAGGTAAAAACCTGTCGTTTTAGTGGGGAGCCTTGCATAGGTGAGGCTTGTGAGCAGTGGGTCGAGATAGGAGTCCAGGGGCCTGGAATGGTGATGCCTCAAAAGCAGGGCATGTGCGTCTTTAAGGCACTGGTGCTGATAGGCAACTCACCGAAGATTATGATGGCTCCGCAACAACAGCAACGAAGCCCTATTAATATACCCAATTTAAGGCAACAACCATAATAATCTCTTCAAGGAGAAGAGATGAGGAGGTTATGATTACATGGCAAACGAAGAGCGATATTACTCCAAACCCGGGCCGATAGCACCACTCGCATTGGTCGATGAGTGGCTCGGCATCTGGTTAATGACTCAGTGGCAGTGCTATAAAGTCATGCACTATGAACCGATTCCACGTTCCAGGCAGTTTATCCAGGACTTTGGCGCGGTAGGTGCTGGTCTGTGGAGCGGGAATATTAGCACAGTAGCTACCCTACAGCAACGACTATCACCGCCTGAAGCAATGCAGATAAGGTTCTACCCGTTAGACGATATTGAGGTGATGTTCTTCATCGGCAATGCTGATACCAGATTTATGACTGCCCAGCAAACAGCGCGAGCGGACATGCTTACCATGCAGGTTGACCCGTTCCTTCACAGCACCGAAGTTGTGGTTCTGACAAATAGCCATCCGTTTATAAACGTCTTTAATCCGACTGGCGTTGCATTAGTCCAGTCACGAGTGCAGTTCTTTGGTTATCGGTATGCTCTGGACCAAGCTACTCATAAAGCATTCGCGACTGCCACAGAAGCAAGGAAGCTACTGGGGCCAGTCACATTCGCATCAAGCGGTGGCTTTTAAGGGAGGTAATGATTAAATGGAAAAAGTAACGAGTATTAGGAAAACCTCTCAGCTTGTTAACATAGTTGCGGCGGCAACTGATACCCTGATTTATACTCTGAGTCTGGGCAGGACGGCAAAAATCAAGAAAATCATGCTGATGAACAACACCGGGGTTAATGACACGGTTATTTTTGGCGAGCTTATTGCTGCCGCATGGACTCCGCGAATGCCTGAAATCTATGTGCTAACTCCGTTTGACGAGCAGTTGGGCGAGTGGGAGATCCCCCAGTATGAGTTTTGTAGCGATATCTACGCACGGTCCGCTAATGCTGGTGCCGTCGCCCCAATGTCCGTTTTAATTGAGGTAGAGGAAGTCGGCTAGGAGGTAGTTTAAAGTGGCTTCTTATGAGGAGTATTTAGACTACCTCAAAGTTGCGGTGGATTTCTTTCCTCAAAACTGCTTTCTGTCTAATACCCTGCTGACAAAGGTGTGATGAATGGGATTAGGGGCGCGAGCAAAATTCTTAGCCAGCCCGCCAAAGCTCTATTCAGGTGCGGTAACAGACAACTGGCAATCGGGGTTTGCAACCAGCGGATTAGCAGGTGCCGACTTTCTCACATTAGGCACAGCAGAAACAGTATATTTCAGTACGGGTTTGTTTTTCACGCCTCTGATATACGCCTATATAGGGGATTTGACGCCTGGTGCCACGATAACTTATCGCATCTATGCCACAATTTTTGGTGTTATGCGCCTTGCTGATGATGATGATTATATTATAGGAGTAGACTCTAACATTATGGCAATATATGGTTGGGTAGACCGAGGACAAATACGGATAGAGATAATGAGCGATAATGTTGGAGATAATGGAGCTGCCATACCCTATGAATATTCATTGAAAACGTATTGAAGAAGGAGATAAGATGGCTGAAACAGGTAAAAATGCTGCATTAGTTATGGGTGCTGGTGGTGCTGGTGCTTTAATCTATGCACTCTTAACAAAGAGGGAAGGCGGCGTGACACCGCCAGGTGAAATAATTTTCCATCTTGACGATGAGACGCGTGAAGCGTTAGCAACCATTATTTCTTTGCTGCAAAGCCAGGACGCTCATCTGGCTACAATCGCAGCCAAAGGGATTGGGACTGGGATACTAGCCAATAAAGGCGCTCTCGTTATCGGGCAGGTGAATGTTCCTATTGCTGGCACCGCTGTACAATTACCGGAGATCGCAATCCCTGACGGTTTTAAAGTAATAATACTGGCTAAACCGAGTAATGGAGGCTTTATCTATATGGGCACTTCAGCACCGCAGGCTGGAGATGCAACCAGCTATTTTGACAGACTGGATGCTGGAGACAGTATTTCGTTGCAAATAACCACGCTTCACTTAATTTGGATTAATGCTTCGGTAAACGGTGAAGGAATAACTTATATCGTGGAGCAAGGATGAGTTGGGAAGCTGCTAAGATACTTAAAGGGTTGAACGCTGATTCTGGGCGGTTGATAAAGAAATTCTTGGCTGGTGCTATTACTGAGGAGGGCCTTAAAGAAGGGTATGCTGAGATTGCACAGAGATACTACGATGCTCTTGTTAAAAAAGAAGTTATCGCTCCTTCAGGGAAGGCACATATTATTATTGCTAAAGAACGTAAAGGAACCTGGTTAGCTACAGAGGAGGCGATAAAGTGTAAGGCTGGCGAAATAACTTGGGAGGAATTGGTAGCCAACTGTTCAGCCAAGGTTATTCCATTAATAAGGAAAGAGGTTAGTGAGCTAAAGGATTAAAATGGCAGCTAGGATGCATGAACACAATAATATCGGTGATACAACTGAACTAGCGATTTACGAAGATATTTGGGCTTTCGAGACTTTTACTCCAGAAATAACACATTACCTCACTGGAGTTAAATTGCTGGTTTATAATGGGCCTCAAGTTGTGCACACCGACGTAACAGTATCTATAAGAGAACTTGATCTTATATCTGGTTTTGGAGAAGATTTAACCTCTAACACTTTTACTAGAGAAGAGTTAACGACTGATAATGGCGTAATTGCCACGATAATCCAATCAATGGCAAGTTTGGGTAATGGAATCGCTATAATGGCCGACCGCATTGGGCACATCTTCCGTTCAATAGATTATGGGGTCACTTGGACAGACCTTGGCGTGATTACTGGCTCAGGCTACTACCACCCTATGGCGTATCTAGAAGGTGGTATTGCTATTATTGGTGACGGGGCAGGGCGCATATATCGTTCAACAGATTATGGAGTCACTTGGACAGACCTTGGCGTGATTACCTTAGACCGTCTCTCCGGGATGACCTATCTGGAGGACGGAATAGCTATATGTGCTGACCATGACAACCACGTTTACCGTTCAACAGACTATGGGGCTACCTGGGTAGACCTTGGAGATGTTACTTGGATTCCCGGACCGAGATATATGTATATCTTTGCGATGACCTATCTGGAGGACGGCATTGTTATACTTGCCGATGATAATGGCCACATCTTCCGCTCGATAGATTATGGGCTTAATTGGGCAGACATGGGTGCGGTTGTATCTCGTAGAGTCTTCGCCATGGTATATGTACCATATATGGACTACAGAATTGTTTATCTAGGAAGTACCAATGGTCATGTTTACATCTCCATTGACTATGGGGTTAATTGGCTAGACCTTGGCGAAATTGCGGGTGGAATTTATGCTATGGCGTATCTTGGCAACGGTGTTATCATACTGGGTGATACCTATGCTCACGTTTACCGCTCGATAGACTATGGGGCTAATTGGACAGACCTTGGCGTGATTGCTTCGAGCCGTATTAATTCTATGGCGTCCCTCGGTGATGGGAAAGCTATACTTGGTGATTATGCTGGCCGTGTTTACTACACTACTGATTACGGCGCCACATGGTTAGACCACACAGGCGAGTGGAAAGAAATTAGACTGCCTAGATGTAGAGTAAACGCAGGCAGTATTTACGCCATTATACTTCGGTGCCCAGGCGGTGATTGGGAAAACGCAGTTTGCTGGAGAGCATCCCAGACTAAATGTGGTGTTGAGTATGATGGGTTTGCTGGTATTAGTGGCGATGGAGGCGAAAGTTGGTTCATACACGAAGAGATGGACTTTATGTTTGAAGAATGGGGAGTTAAAGGTGCTCATCATATCCCATGGCATCCAACTGAGCCAAACAGAGGTAAAGTATTAAGCAGAATGGGGAGCTTGTAATATGGGACGTAGATTTATGACTTGTCCAAATTGCAACAAGCTTACCTGGGCTAGAAGAAAAGGTAATCAATGTTTCTGTATGCGATGCCATAAGGAAATCCCTCAGAATTGCAGTGTGCCATGCCTTGATAATTTCAGTATTACCGAAGACCATATTTCTTATCCCGAAATCAGCAGGACAGGAGGCTTATCATAGACTGGATAATATTACTTGCATTTCTGGTTGCCGGAGGTATTGTCTTAATTTGGAGCTTATTAAGGAGGTATAAAGAATGAAGGAAATGATTATCTCGGTAACAGCGATTGTCTGTCTGACGGTGTTAGGCGTTCTCACAAAGGTCGAAGCTGTAGTTTACCCGGTGGCAGTAATAATAGCAGGGATAGCCGGACACTATATCCCGAAGGCATACAGCTATCTTAAAAACCTGAAGAAATATGAATAGCAGTCAGTCGGGCAAGGCGCAGCGGTTATTTCCCCTGGGTGGCAGGGCTTTCAGCCGCCTCCTTCATCTGTCAATGGGCAGAGTTTTGCGCCTTGCCCAAATAAAATAATAAAATGAAAAGCCTTTTTAAAATATCCAGGCAAGAGCTAAAGAGAGTTCTAATACACATACCTTTAGGCCTTTTGGTTTGTCTGCTTGGTTATGTTGGCTGGTGGCTCCCGGTAATATTCGCTACTATCTTCGTGGTCTATGAAGTTGACGAAGATTTTCATATCCGGAATGGCGCTTACACTGATCTGAAGGGCGTTCTTTGGGGTATTGGAATCGGCGGTATAGTAATGCTAGTATTGAAGCTAGTAGGCTTAATTTAGGAGGTTTAAAATGGATGAAATACCTATAGTAAACTATCGGTTTAATGATCGTTACTGGGTGACTGATTTCGTCACGCCTGGTAATCCTGATATCCAGCAGGTTATTGCCGATTTGGGAGATGCTAAAGGCGATGAATTTGTGGAGCAAATTGCAGAGTTTATCCGTGATAATTTCCAATATCCACTCTGGGATGGGAACCCTTCGGTTGACGGGCAATTGCTACGCTATACCCAGGGATTATTCAAACATGGCTACAAATGCTGTATGTTCTATGTTTGGGCTTTTCCGGCGGAGGTTCTTCAAAGTAAGCTCGGTTATTGTGCTGAAAGCGGAAATCTTGCTGAATCCCTTCTTGTAAATAAGGTTGCCTCTATGGCTGTTCTGGGCGATGTTTTAAGTTTAGATGATGCTTTACTCGGGCGCCATGAATGGGTAGAGACACCATATAAAGGCGAAGCTTATGTGTTAGAGACTACTATACACACCAAGGGTGCCAACAATCTCACTACTACTAAAGGCGTGTATGACAAGAATTCTGACTGGGCGAAACAAGGTGGCCTGTATTACTCTCCGCAAGCTCGATTTAACGATAAGAGCTATGAGGGTAGTAACCAGTTTATTACTTTAATGGCGTTACCAGCTAAACGCGTTCTCCTGTTTGGGCTTGAGGAGACGCAGAAAGTAAAGGCTAAGAAACTTTACAAGGAATTACGGAAGGAGAACGCAGTGCTAGAAAAAATGCTAAAGCAAGCTTGGGGGGTATAAAATGGTAGCAGTGAAACAGATGGGCCCGACAACCAAAAAAGAGTCAAAAAAATGGCGGAAGACTGAGAAAAAGAAGCTTGAGGCAATTGAGAATGCCTTTAAGTTAAATAGCAAAAAATGAAGAGGTAATATGTGGCAGCTTTTAGCCAGTGGTTCACCCGATGAATTTGAAACGGCATCGCCCACTATTTCTGATTTGCCTGCTGGAACACCTATAAGATTGGAAATACAAACTACACTTCCAATCGCGCCGGTATTTGATTTATGGGGTATGGATTGGGTGGTTGATAAGATGTGGAGCAGCGGCGTAGATGTAACTGAGGTGCATAGTGTCGGTTGGAATAAAGCTGTTGTCTACGGCACGGCATATTCCCCGGTTGTGCCGATTATCATAGCTATTTGCGTTGTTTTAGCCATTGGCGGGATTGCCTACATAGTCCACGAATTAAAGCTCTTCGCTGATGTAGCGGGACCTATTACAGTAAGTGTTCTGGCAATAGCTGGAATTGCCGTAGCAGGATTTTTAGGCTATGCTATTTATAAGCACTCCAGAGGAGGTGTTAAATATGAGAGGTCAAGTTAGCGCCAATAGTGGTGATTTTTCACTTGCAGGGGTTCCTAAATATAACTTAGATGGGAAATGGATAATGGGGTTTCTGACAGGTGGCCAATTCTTCGGGGATGGCGATGTAATCGAGATTGACCCGGAAAAGGCACACCTGTTTAATATCGGCTGGATTATCAACTGTGTAACAATGGACCTAGCATGGGATGGCTGTGCTACCGTTTACGATATTACTCACGACAAGAAAGTGGATTGGGAAAGGTCTGATGCTGGCGGCAAACAAGGTGAAGGTTGGGAGAGCTTGGAGCTTGACGCGATAACCGAGCCAACTACTTTAAGAATAAACATATATGCAAACCATGATTATCGGGCTCCTGAACCAGATGTATCTTTACAAAAGCAAAGGAAGTAATAAATGGCAGTAGGACATCTTGAGTTCTATAGCATATTAGATGCCACGGTAATACCATGGAGTATCTATTATGAATCTGATCTGCCTGTAAACATCTCTCTTGGCAATAAGGTTCTAGCTTCGGTTCTTTATTACAATGACACCGAATTTGCTGGGCCAATGACTTGTGAAGTAGAGTTTATTGACCCCGATAATAAATCCCAAGGTGAGAAAATATATACTAATGTCTGGGTGCCCGCAGGCGGATATAAGACAGCGGCAACAGATATTATTACTCTGAATAAGGTGGGTAGTTGGTCTGTAGTCGCAAAGCTTGATAACGCAGTCACAGATTTGAAGTTTTACTTTGTTATAAAGGTGGCGGAGGAAGCAGGTGGGTGGGAATTACTCAAAACTATTGATGTTACGCTCGCGCCCGAGTTAATTGGCGGCTGGAACTTGCTTAAAACTATTGATGTTACCCTAACTCCAACAGGGACTCCACCTCCACCTGAGTGTGAAACGGATGCAGACTGCCCAGCAGATAAACCTTTCTGTGTGAATGGTAAATGTGTGGAATGTAGAGTTAATACTGACTGCCCAGAGGGATATATATGTAAGGCTGGCAAATGTGTTAAGAAGGAAGCTGCATTCCCCTGGCAATGGCTTGCTATCGCTGGTGCGGCTATTGGAGGCGTAATATTACTAATTCCTAAGCCTAAAAAGGCGGTGAAGAAATGACAACCACGGAGAAGCTAGGAATAGGCATTGGATTAATTGGGGGAGTTTTAGCTCTATATTTTCTCGCTACTAGGAAGCCTTCTGGTGGTCAAGTTTTTGGTAAAGTAGTTGATGAAATGGGAGAGCCATTAAGAGGTGTGATAGTCCGATTTACTTGGTATGTAGATGGTGAAGAATGGTATAGGGATGCTGTTACTGATGCCTACGGGCTCTTTATTAGGGATGGCCTCCCTGTTGGTCAACATACTGTATCATTTATCAAAACATTCTACACCACCACGAATAGAACGGTAACTGTTACCCTTGAACATGCAGTAGGGCTTGGCACTATTGTAATGTATTCTGTAGGACCAACATAGTAGTAAAATGATTAAGTGGTTATTGGCAGGCATCGCTACTGGCGAAGGCATTCAACAAGTCATTGAGTTAAAAGAGCGCCGGCAGGTATTCAAACAAGCACGTGATTATGCTGATAGCGCTGGGAAGCCGCTGCTGGTAGTAGGAACTCCAAAATGGAGGTTCAGTCATCCTTGTGGTGATGTAACGATAGATATATCTCCTGAAAGGGCAAGGTTCTGTGATGGACAGATAGCAGATATAAGGGAAATACCTTATCCCGGTGGTTATTTCGGGGCAGCCTTTGCCAGCCATGTGGTTGAGCATTTATCTACTATTGAGGATGCAAAAACTGCCTTTAATGAGATGGAAAGGGTAGCTGATAGAGTATTTATCGTATCGCCTCATAAGACTTCAATAATGGCTTGGATTGTTCCCGGACACCATTTGTGGGTAACACCTTCGGGAGATGGCTATATAATAGAGCAAAGAGGTAACGCTTTGCCAAAAGAAGAATCCTATGTTATCTCCATGGAGGTAGTATGAATAAGAAGATACTCGGCATTGGAGCTATCATTGGTGTCGTAGCGACCTTATTTTATGCCTTAAAAGCCAAGGCAAAGCCGTGCGATGAAGGAACAACAAAATGCGTTGGTGTAGACCTGTATCAGTGTCAGGAAGGTGAGTGGATACTGATAGAGCCGAATGCTCAAGAATGTGGTTATGTGCCTGTAGTTTGTACGCCAGGTGATACGAGATGTGAGGGTTACGATCTATACAAGTGTGCTTCTGATGGTAGTGGTTGGACTGTTACTGAGAAATCTGAGAAGTGCATATCTCCGAATGAAGTAGTTGCTGAGATAGTTGAAGCATACTGGGATGCTGAACCGATTACCTTCCAACCAAATCAGGAACATATTCTTTACTTCAAAATTCGAGGACTCCTCCCAGCATATACTCACTGCCGTGTTCACCTTAGTGATTATGGAGTGGGCGGTACTGGTTCTTCAGGAACAAAGGGATACGATATTTGGCAAGGATTAGAGTATGAGGGTAGTTTTAATCCTGCTCTGTATGCTGGCTATCACCATATTAGATTCTCTGTAGTGCCACAATACGGGCAAGCTAGTTCCAAAGATTGGATATTTGGAATTGGACCATGTGGTAAGCTTCAAGATTCTCAAAGGTGGTGTGGTTCCGTATATAAACCACTAGGCACGGAAATAACTTGCCATGTTAATTGGAAAAATATAGGTTCTGCGGGGTATAGAGATATTGCTTTTGCTGTTGGGTCGTTTGCCAACTTCGGTTATGTAACAGACATTTGGGCTGAAGCTGGACAAAGTCTAACGACACCTGTGCCGATAGTGCTAAATGAAATAATTCACAGGCGTTTTCCGTATGGAATATATATATGGATAGGTAAGTACCCATTTAATACTTGGGATGATAGCACAACAAATATGAAACCTCCCATATAACAGGAGACTCTTATGAATAAAAGAATAGCAGTAGGATTAGGGTTACTCACAGGGGCGCTAAGTTTATATCTTTTCACTAAAAAAGCTGAGGTGTCCTGCACTGAAGGTGAAACTAAGTGTGAAGGCGGGGATCTCTATGCCTGTATTAGTGGCCAATGGGAATTGGTGGAAACAAATTCTCCGCAATGTCCGCAACCACCCGAATGTGAAGAAGGCGATACTAAATGTGTTGACACAGACCTTTATACCTGCGTTGGTGGCGAATGGCAATTAACAGAATCAGATTCTCCATCATGTAAAGTCGGCCCACCTCCACCTTTGCCTGAAGGCTTTGAAATAGACAAAATAACTGCTGAGCCATCTGTAGTTGTATTGGGTAATCCGGTAAGCATTAAAGTTACCTGGGTTTGCCCAAATCCCGGGCTTATAGAGAGAACATTCAGCCTTCAGTGTATGATAAATGGAACGACTTTGCAACACACATGGACTATCAATGCAAGTAATGGGAGTATTACCTTTGAATACACTCCAACAAGTGTTGGGACTTATACCGCTACTATTCCCGGCGATGGTATAAAGTTCAATTGCCCGAGCTCTGTTTCGTTTGAGGTTAGAGAAGAGGAGCCTGGAGTTTACTACTGCCCATTCGGTAGTTATATTGAGTATGAGAGTATAGATGCCCTTGCTGCTCATGTTGGATCGCAACACCACAGTAGTAAACCTGCTATTGGCGCTGGTAAATACTATGAATACATTCCTTGCCCTTATTGTGGCAAGGAATTCAGAATTTGCACTCGTTCAGCAGGCCTTAGCTGCACAAGCGGACAAAGAATAGGAGCAGCCTACGCCCTCATTGATCATATTCAAAGTTCTCATCCTAACAATCCATTAACTATACCGCGATGCCATATAGAGGTAATTGTGCCAGAGCCACCTGTTACAGAAATAAACATAAATACTCGTGATGCTGTCACATATTTTGCTGATTTTGATAGAGAAACAGGATATCGTGGCTATATCAGATGGCATGTGCTCGGCTGGAAATATGTTTGTGTAGGCTTTATGCCCACAATTTGTCACATGGAATACCAAAGAACAACAACTTTTGTTTCTAGCTTAGGAACGCACCATGTTATCATAAAAGGACCTATTGCCTGCCGCGCAATGATGGGAGCAGGTTTAGGTAATGTCCAAGTTCCTGGTGGCTACTATACAGTTAACGATGCGCCTACTGCCTTTGACCAAGATGTAACTCTAGCAAACCTTGGCGATAAAGCTGTTTTCAATGTAGAAACTGGCGAAGCAAGTATTGTGAGGTGGGAATGACTGTAGGAGAAGGGAAAAGACTATTTAAAGTTGCTGCTGCTATATTTATCATCGGGATTTTTGCTGGAGTTTGGCGAGTAGGTAAGTAATATGGCAAAGATGAGGTAATTATGTTAACCAAAGAGGAGATATGATGAGGAGGTTGAATGGCGGAACCTAGACAGCTACCAATCGTAAAAATCTGTAGAATAGATTATTACCGTGACGATAGGTTAAAACAATACAGGCAAGTTGACAACCCCCATAATTTTATAAGTTTTGAGGAGGCACCATTATTCGCTATAAGTGCCACTGCCCTAGAAATAAAGACCGCACTTAACTGGGCTCTGTCACCCGCCTACATGCCTAGACAAATGATTCAACACTTCAAAGAGGTTGAAAGCCGAGCTCGCCAAGCAATAAAAGAATTAGAGGCGCTAGAAGGAGGAAGTAGTGAAACGCCTCTCGATCAATGGAAAAAGCAGGCTGGGCTTAGGTAAGTTTTAGAGAGAGGTATAGTTTAGTGATAGAAACACCCCTTGAAAAGTGGGAAAGACAGGCTAAAGCAAAAGGCTTTGTCGAGCCAGTAATTAACGCTTATGAACGCAAAACTCCTGAAGCCGTTGCCTCAAAGGCAATCTATGGTGAAGCTCCTACGGGGCCGTATGCCACATTATTGAGAGATGTGTATGACATTTTAAAACGCACGCCATCTCCAGAAACGAAGCTTGGACCGGGGGTAGAGGTTGCAAGAACAGAGGCTATTGATAAGGTTATTACAGCTTATGAAGCTAAAACTATTACCCGAAATGAACTTGAGAGTTTATTAGAGGAAATATCTCCTGAAAGATTTGGAAGAATGACTTATGGGGAACTTAATGATTTTCTCTTATATTGGCGAGGAAGGTTTAAACCAGGGGCAACAGCAGTAAGAACTGCGAAGCCTATGACTGAGGATGAGTTTAATAAGTTTTTTGAAACTGAAGCAGTAAAATAGATAATGGAACATCCAATAGACCTTTATGTAGAAGCCCAAAATAATCTCAGAGAGGGCGAGAGAGATAAAGCTGCTGAGAAGCTATCTCAAGCGCTTGGGAGTGATAAAGTAACGCAGCCCATAAAAAATGGCATAGATAAATTACTTGACCCGGAAACCTATGCACACGAAGTAATTTTAGGTATAATAGAATCAGAAATTAGGAGAATACGAAATGGCAGATGAAGATCCGTGCGCCAGTTGCGTAAGTATGACGGAGTGGATACAAAATGAGGATGAGGGTGAAGAATGCCGCTCATGCCTTTTGCCTCCGGTCATTCAATGGTATAGAGACGAGCTACAGGAAAAGGGGCTAGATAATCTTGCCAGCCAAATAAAAGCTGCGGTAGAGAGTGGTGATCCATTGCTAATGGCCAAAAAGTTTGACGAGGTTAAAGAGAGGGTCCCGGGCAATGTGAAGGAACGGCTGAAGGAATTCGATTGCTATGCCCAAATACACAAAGGAAATGGAGATGGAGAATAATAGTAATAATAACGAGTTAAGGCAAATACGCTGCTCAGAGTGTGGTAGATTTTTGGGCATGGGTAATATTACAGAGGGGGAGCTCTATCTTAAATGCAAAAACTGTAAAAACTGGACAGTAGTTTTAGGTGGGGAAGCAGAGAAGCACTTGACAGGGCAAGCAATGTATGATAGGATTCTTGCAACTGGACAAAAGGCTCGTAAAGGCTAATAGTTCCTTAGAGAACATTAAGGCCAGAGAGCAAGGAGCCAACGGGTAAACCGTTGGTTTTTTTAGTTTAGAAAGAGCCGCCCAAATACTAAAAAGGAGGTTGCCAATGGCCAAGATACGTATGGCACAGGTAGCAGGTCTACCAGTGAGGACCCTTCGCCGGATGGTTGGGATTCCCGCTCACAGACCTAGCGCCTTCAATGCGTGCATCGGTGCGTCATTGAGGGGCAAAACTTATCCAACGCCACCCGTAGGAATGGGCGGACAACAGGACAAGCGTATTCAGTCTGCCTTTACTTCTGCTGCCAAAAGTTGTGGGCGCCGGGGATAAGGGGTGAAGTTGGGATGCAAAAGAGGGGGTTCATACCCCCTCTTTCTTTAATTCTGCAAAGGCGCAGGCTAAAACCTCAACCGCTGTATAGCTCTCCGTTCCCTTGTCTGGCGATTTAGTAATACTTCTCGAGCCCAGGCGTTAAAGCACTCTTCGCAAGTTCCGCTGTATAGCGTTCCTTCTTTGCCACAGACAGCACAGCTACCCTCTGTCTTTTCAGCCTCTTCTCTCATTTTAGTTACTGTAATATCTTCATGCAAGGTAACTTTAAACAAAAACCTTGAATTCTCTGCTCCATTCCACCAATCTTCTGCCTTGTGAAAACCCGAACCAGAAACATACTCCCTAATATCATCTATCCCTGTTACCTCTTTGATGAATTGAATGTCCACATCGCCTATTGTTTTGTGCCGGTAATACGAACTACACGTCGCTGTAGTCTGCCCGGTTTGACGCATTTCAGGCCGTAAAGTATAGACAAAGCCTTGATTTATTAACTGCTGGCGTTCCTCTGGGATGTTAAAGAAAATCATACTGCTACTGCCTTCTTCGTCTTCCTTTATACCATTAAATAGGACAGTTTGTAAAGTTTCGTTTTCCGCAACATCAACACCGATACCGCTCCAGATTTTAGATAACTCTGTTGACCAAAAGCTAGGTAGCTCATTCTCCAGTAATCCCTGCCACCTTATTCTTGGTGCCACAACGTAAGTATTTTGCTTTACCTCATCTTCAGTCGCCATTTCGTCAAACCGCTCACCAGCCTTGTCCATCATCCCTTTCATTTCACCAGAACCTTGCTTTGAGGCAAACTCACGCAAATAAGGTGGGCGCTTAAACAGGAAGCCACCAAAAAACGGAAGGTATGTCCCCTTGACCAACCTGGGGAAATGATAGGCTAGAATAAAAATCTGCTGGCGTTGTCTTGGTAAGCTCAAAAAGTTAATAACCGCCTCTTTGTCCTTGTTGCTGTCCAGCGGCAATTGAATGTCAGCCTCATCGATAAAGACTATGGCACTTTCAGTTGACGCTATTTCCTTAATATCCTCAAGGAACTTAAAATTATCAGGCAATAGATGTTTCTTATTTTTAGGTAATCCTACAACCGCTGGCCTTAGATTGTATTTCTTGCTATACCTCTCAATAATAAAATAGGCTAGCGCGCTCTTACCAGCCCCCATATCACCGGTTAGTAAATACGAGGCTTCCGGGACAATTACCTCATCCCACCTTGAAGGTTTAGGAGTGTCTTTTTCTTTTTCAGTGTTCCCTAGAAATTTGTCTATGTTCATCTTACTCCTCAATCTCATCCACAATATTAGTTACTACCGCTACCTCATCCTCTTCGCAATTGATACAACCTGTTACGGAACCAGCCTCAATACAATGCCGAACAAGCATCTTTGCTCTATCACTGGATACTGCATCAACTGAAACATGGACTATGAATGTCTTTATGTCTGCCATTTTAACCTCCTTCCACTAGCTTTCCGTGTGTATCAATCATTCTACCGTCAAGATGGTCAATCTCATGCTGTAAGACTTGACCAAATAAATCCCAACCTTTATAGATAACTTTTTCCCAACGCAGATTACGGCCAATAACCTTAACCGACTTGTGTCTAGTTACCTTATAGAAACTCTGTCCGTGCCTTATGCTGGCGCAACCTTCTACCACCCGATGCGTTTGTGAAGATGCCTTAATAATAACAGGGTTAATGACCACAATAACATCTGCGCCACGCCTCACAGCAACCATTCTAGTTTTCTCACCAAGCTGAATTGCGGAAAGCCCAACAAAGTTAGATGTATTGAGGTAGAATATCAACTCTCTGGCAAGTGCATTTACCAGGGTGTCAATATCTGTAACCGGCGCAGATACTTGATTTAATACCGGATCGGGGCGTTGTATTATCTCTCTCATTGTGCCTTCGCTACAACTAATTGTTTCCCAAGCTCAGACTCGGCTAACCGCATATTACCACCGGCAAAGCTACTAACCCAATTATACCAATCACCAGGCAATTCCACACCTTCATTCTGGCTAATCAATTTTAGCTTTGCCTCTAAATCAGCACTTTCCAGCTTCGCAAACGGATATAATTCGCACCGGCTAACTACTGTCTCCGGTATCTTCCCATCGTCAAGGCCATTCGTCGTGGTAAGAATTATTACTAAGTGCGGTGGCGGTTCTTCCAGTAACTTCAATAGGCTTCCCCACGCCTCGCCTGTTAGCTGTTGAGCTTCGTCTAGGATATAGACCTTCTTTTTGGAGATAGGCGCAAAGTGTGCCTTATAGCATAAATCTTTGACGCTATCTATCCCCCGGAATCTGCCGGCATCAATCTCCATGACATCCCAATGGCTATTTTTTCTGATACTACGACAATCCTGGCACTCACCACAAGGCTCACCCGTTCCGTCTAGGATATGTGAGCAATTCATCGCCATAGCCATGATCCTGGCAACACTCGTTTTGCCGGAGCCACTTTGCCCGAATAATAAATAGCTGTGAGCAAATCGTCCTAGCTTTGACTGTGCCTTCAAGACAGAAATAATCTTATCTTGCCCGACGATCTGGCTGAATTGATAGGGTCTATACTTTTCGTAAATCATTCTTTCTTACCTTCTGCTTCTTCCTGAGATTTGGCAATATGGTTTAGTTGCCTTTGACGAACTATCCGAAGATAATCTCCGATTAAATCTGATGTTTGTGGTATAAATTCTCTACCATCACCTTTAACTTGACATACAACACCAGCAGGGTATTTTTTCATAAAGGGTGGGCAATAGTCTGATGGATCAGGTCTAAAATTATCGCATGTTTTAAAGCTATTCCACTTCGGTAATTTAAGCCCTCCAAATAATGCTTCTAGCCTCCAATCGTAATGAAGCCAAGTCGCTTGTTCCCATTTTCCCATGTCTCGCTCATCAGTTAAATTGTCTACTGGTATGGCATATAGCCACCATCCCATGTAAACCCAATAAGGGTTATACTCAGCGTAAATGTAATAGAGTTTGTCTTCAGTAAGCCAATCGCTGTTGGTTCCCTGCCGATACTTTTCGTAAATCATTGTTACTCTCCTTCAGCTTTGGCTATTGCCTCACAAACTTGCTTATACAATTTACCAGGCAAGGCAAAATCTGGCAAAGTTTTAATGGCTTTCAACGCCGCATACATACGCTTGCTGGCTACTAAGAGGTTGGCATTAGCTTCCTGTTGCTCTGGCGTTTCGACCACCCCTCTTGTCTCAGTTGGTAAGACAATGGCTATTTGGCTATAATCGGATACTACATAGAGTTTGTTTTTATTATAGCGTTGTAGCTTCCATTCCCCCTTAGTGCATTCCATCGTGCCTCCTTTAATTCAAGCTCACCCCGATTATGTTTGTTAGTCCTATGTCAATATTTTCTAGCTTTATGCCTTTATCTAAAGCTATGCTCTTAATGCCCTCAAACCATTCCCATATTTCCGCTTCCGGATCAGCACTTTGGCTATCAAACGAGCCAGTTATTTCAACCTTAAACCTTACATCTTCTATCACTTCAAACCTCCGTTTCCAAGTCCAATAGGTAACAGTCTATCGTGTCCCAAGAAATACCCATTGAGCAATCCTGGCGGTGATCCATTTGGTCAAGAATATCCCCGGCTTGCTCCCGGCTACACTTTATACCTTTTTCTTTGGCTCGCTCTAACACGTCATACTCGCACCAAATAGCAATAGCAACGTGATCACCAGCACCCATACCATCAAATCTCTTCTTTGCCTCTGTTACTGTTGGCATACTATCCCTCCTTTAGATGTAATAATTGCTTTAACAAATCAACTTCATATTGGCTGTATCGTGGGTTTAGGTTATCTACTAGGAAGGCATCAGCTTTATTTTGGAACTCTTGAACTTTGGCGTTAAGTGAGTCCTCGCTTTTCACATGGGCAGTTGGTAACTTCACACTTCCATAAGAGGCTTCGTAGAATTTCAGGCATTCGCTATCATTCTTATATCCAAGAGTTATCTTTACCATTATGCCTGTTCTATCAAATTGAATGATGGCCATAATTCTGCCATTGGCTTTAGTCCATTGTTCTCCTGGCACTTCTTGCCAGTCATATTTTGGCTTGATATCCTCTTGCTTCGTAAATACCCACTTTCCCAAATTAGAGTCGCTTGCTTCTCGATTTCGGTATTCGTCATAGAATAGGCAGTATTTAATTTCTTGGTCTATTTCCCTTTGTAATGATTTCATCAATTCTTCACTACCCAATAGATTATGCCCATAAATAAAGTTAAAATCCTGAAGCTCTTTCTTTAGCTTCTCCAATTCCTCCCGGTAGCGTTTAACAGCTTCAGGTGAAATACCTCCCCAAAGTCCGCTACCGCGCCTTATTGCTATTCCAGTAGTTATCACTCTTTCACCCCCTTTACTTGTAAAAATGCTCTATTGCCGACCAAGTGTAGAAATAAACCCTTTGCTTTGTGAAAGGTATTTCGCTTTTGTAAAACTCATAATCGTTAGGGTATGTCTGCATAGTGTTAATCAACTCTGGCAGAACATCGCAATTTTGCAGAAATGCCTTCTTGCTTATTTGTTTAGCCCGGTTATCTACAATATCAATCAATGTCCCAATGTCCCCGAAAGGATTATCAACACAAGTGCCGATAAACTGTTTCATTTTAATATCTCCAGTTTAGCGCAAAGGGTATTCTTGGCATGGTCTATTACATTGGCATAGTAGTTATTTAGGTAGTCAATTTCAGCCTGCACCGCCTTACAGGTTGCTTTTTCTGGATAGGTGCAACGCATTACTCGGGGACATCTACCACCACAAAAACGATGTGCTGACCAACAATTAGTGCCTAATTCCTTTGAGTTTACTACAACTGCTTCCATTCTTACCCCCTTTCAATTCGTTTAATACCGGTCAAACTCTGCTCTGTTATGATCTGCTTTATGCTTCGGTTGCCGAATCGTTTAGCTAAACAATTCAGCCAAGCCATAAAACCAGGATTATGCTTCCTTACTGCAAAAACAAACTGAGCTTCAGTCAATGTAGTCATAAATCCCCCTTATACTCTAACCCGTGCCGGTATCGTCAATTTCAGCTCATAGCCATATAAGCCAATCCAAATAAAGTAGCCACCGATTAACCGATACGCTTTGATAAAATGTTTGCTCCCGGTATAGTTCCCTACTCTTAAAGAAGCTACACCGCGCTTAAAGATTGTTTTCTGCCAATACCGTTTAAACATCAATACTCCTCCGGTAATAGTATTGTTGTTGCTGAATGATCGGCTTCGGTTATAATCCAAATTTTAGGCAAGCCCGTTATCTCGTATGCCGAAAATATCCTTAAATTGCCTTGCCTTAAAGCAAGCTCGTTTTCGTCTTTGTCCTCTTTGTCCATATCCCCCCAATCCCCCCCAGCGTGCCGGCGTAAACTATCCAGCGTAAACTTGCTGAATTGAGTGTCCTCTGCTACTCGGTCATTTACTCCCCGAGTCATTACCAATTGCCCTAGCTTAAATTTACCGCCTATATCTATCATTTATTCCCCCTTCAGATGTTTTGTTTTCCGGCTCTTGTCTTTCCGGTTGTGGCGATCCTTCAGTTTAACATGGTGCTTTCTGCTCATAACTCCAACCCCCCAACTGATGCTAGAATTAGCTCTTGCCCTTTTCCTAACCCTAACCCTATACCGTGAATAGCAAAACAAGCCTCGCACATATACGCCCAACGCCCATCTTTTGTCCTGCCATCATATCTCGCGATCCTTCCGCAGAAGTCGCATTTAGGTAGTCGTTCTACTGTTACCTTTATATGTTCCATTATGCTATTGCCTCCGCTTCTTCTTTTTCTAGCCCTTCAGATCCCCACATACCCCGGAGCTCCTCCAGGTCAAAGTTTCTCCGGCTACGCTTCCAATAGTCCCCGTCGTGGTAATACCACGCTTGTTTAGAGTGAGCAAACCTAAAACCTAGATCCTTTAACTTGTCTTTAATAGGATAGGTATTACCGGCAACCCAGAGCCAGCTTCCTATAATCTCACCGGTTATGCCTTGATAATGTTTAACTCGATCCCATAGGTTAGCCATAGTTTCTGTTAATGGCGTTGTTTCCCTGCCTTCAGCGGTCTCCGAGCCAGTCCATTGGAAATTAATAGCCTCTAAGGTTTGGAAGGCGATATTAACGAGTTTCATTAGCTCAAGATCCCCGTTCTTATGATCCGGATGATATTGCTTCGCTTTGATCCGGTATGCTTTTAATACGGATGATTTCCCTTGTTCCGGATTTCCTAAAATACTCAATGCTTCTGATATTTTCATCATCTTCTAATACTATTACAATAGTATTTTAAGGTATATATAAAGAATAGCAAAATCAATTTTAGGTTGTCAATAGATTTTGCCGGTTTTTTGAAGTTTTTTTGAATTTAGATATAAATAGCTATAAAATTTTGATCATCAAAATTTTATCACCCCTAGCAATGATAAAAACGATTGTCATTGCGAGCGAAGCGAAGCAATTAACCTAATTTGGCTAGTATATTCTGGCAGGCTGCCTTTAATTCCGCTACGAGCTCGGCATACTCCGGCATATTCTTTATCTGTTCAATAGTATAGCCCCCTATCACTGGAAAGCCATGCCCCCTACTACCAGAACAATCCCTTACCTGGATTAGATAACTATCGTCAATGTCAAAAGCCCCGAAATGAACCCTACCTTTAACAATATCTATTTCCTTGTTCCGGAGTTTCGCCCAGCGCCCGGACTTATCTAGCTTCCTGGACATACCGCATACCGGGCAGGAAAGGAATAAGCCCTCTACTATATGCTCAATTCTAGGTTCTCGTTTATGTTTTGGTTCTGTTACTTCTCTGGGTGCTCCTCTAGGCTTCCAAGGCATGTTTAACCCCCTTTCTTAATTCTTTCTAATGTTAAATACCAAAGATTTGCCGGTGAAAGTTCCTCTCTAGGAGGGATGTCATTAGGAAGCCAACCCAACTTCTCTAGCTCGTCATACATTTGATCCCTAATTTCTTTTAGCATCCTTAATGCTACCACTTCGCTTATTAAATCACCCATAGGTAAAGCCCCCTTTAATTCCTTCAATTCCTTTTCATATTGCCAAGTATAAGTTCTAAATGGCATGCTTCATCATTTCGTCATCAACCTACTCTTTCGTCTATGATCTGAGTCGGAGATTCTTGAGTTCTCATTTATTTTACACCGTTTTCTTACTTTTAGTTTTTTAACTCCAGCATATTTATAATACCGGTCTGGCAATTTCACTATAAATACCCTTAAAAAACGTTAAAATTAGGGCTTTTGGGCCTTGTCACCACCTAAACATCAAACTTCCTCATTATTGTTGCGTTTTTGAAACACTAAAATATCCTCATGGTTAATTTTCTCTACCTCGGGGTGTTTTTGATAATAAATGATACGCCAAAACGACTAAGACGGTAGTTTCCTTTTATGCTGCTCAGTTAATTCAAACCCTGCTTGCTCACATAGTTTAATTGTGTCAAGGTCAAGACGGATAACCTGCTTGTTGCGGATGAAGTTTTTCAAAACGAGTATCATTAGCCCGTTTGGTTTCAAAACTTTATGGCATTGCTGATATACCTGTAGCATTGCTTCTAGGTAGGATTGAGATTTTAGGTTGCCGATGTTATTTTCATTTTCTGCTTTATATCTACCAGTGTCCGCCAACTTTGGATTATCTGCTGCTATACCTGTGTTACCATGTTGTGAAGAACTTGTTAACGCCCCCTCATACGGTGGGCTGGTTATTACAGCGTCTATGTTGCCGTAGGTGAGATTAGAGATATTATTATCATCGCCGATGTTTTCAGGCATATAGCTTCGCTTGCCAACTAAATCAGTGGGGCTATGCTTGCTCCCTTGATATCCTTTTTGAGCTATACCACCACCGCTTTGAGCTTCTGCATATGGTGGTGAGGTAATAATTTTATCAACCTCCCCATAAGGTAGGTTAGCTATGTTATCAGGATTGTCAGGCAATCCATCTTTTCGCTTACGGTATGCTCTCTCTCTTGCTTCTTTCGTAAAGGCGTGTCCTTTTATTTCACCTGTCTTAACCCTCTCCGCTAAATCTCCTGCAGTATTTATCATAAAATCGGGGTCGTGCATTTCCTTACTACCTGCATAAGGTGGTGATGTTACTATCTTATCAACCAGCAACCCCTCTAAATTCCTCGCATCGCCCTGTATAATATCCACATGCCCCATTTGATAACCCATTTGCGGACCCTTTTGCATTATCTTCCCAAAATTAGCTTCCATCATCTTGCAGAATTTATCCTCGAGTTCCACGCAAAGGATATTTCTGCCAAGCGCAGCACCAACAAGGATAGTGCCAATGCCGGCCATGGGGTCTAAAATAACATCGCCAGGCTTTGTATATTTCTCAATAAGCCACAATTCTAATGGCAATGACATCTTCGCGGGGTGAGCGAATGATTCAGCAGTAAACCATTGCTTTCGTTCTTTAGTGTCTACCTTAAACTCAAGATCCATAGAACCACCTTAACAGCATCACAATCCCAATAGCCACGATTACTGTTGCAATAGTTGCTAAAACTGTATGAAATCTAGTCATAGAAAATCTTAATTTGGCATCCTACCACAGGATAGGGTCTTGCCCTTCGTCTCCTCAAACGCCTCAGAAATTTAATGAGCTTTGTCATTCTGTTTCCCATCCCCTCTTAGCCTTTTTAAGTTTCTTGCCAATTACTTCTTTACGTAAACTCCATTCTCCATTGGAGATATCATTTATAAAATCATCATCAAACCCACACGCTCCTAAAACCTGCAACATAGTATCTCTACAATGTTCCCATGCCCATAGTCCCTTTAAGCGATCAACATCTGCTCGTAAAGTTATAACTGCCATTTTTACCTCCTTTGAATACCCTAGTCATAGCACCCGCCATAACTTCAAACTACCTAATTTTTGTTGATAAACGCAATCTTCGCGCTCTAATTCATCAAGTAACTGAATAGTCATATTTAATGGCAGCCCGGTTAAATAAGAAATTAACTTCAGGTTGGCTCTATGAGACATCTCGATGGCATATACTATCATTCGCTTTGCCTTTTCTTTACCACCAAATTCAGCGTATTCAATCATTTCCAATACTCCAAGAAAGGGTGCGCCTTCAAGATGGCCATGTCCACAATTTCAGGTTTTTCAGTGAAATAAGTCCCAATCATCCCAAATGTCATTGATTTTTTCCAACGCATGAAGTCATAAATATAAAGCAATGCTTGCTGTGAACCTATATCAAGATTGACTTTAATTAAATTATTTAGTAGACCGCGCCTAATACAATGCCAGCCGGTCCCATACCTTTCCGGCAATCCACTCGCCCTTTCAATATCATGGAATATCTCCGATAGCTTAAATTCCGAGTAGAGGGGCCGATAACCCTTCAAATACTCAATAATTTCGTCTGGGATGATATGCTCGCGTAGTTTTGAGCCATGTTTTGTAAGCACACGAAGCCTTTTGGTTTTCAAATTCAAGGCATCGGAATCCAGGTCAGCCATTTCAATACGCCGTAACCCGTAAGTCGTTGAGAGGGCAACGAGTGAAGTTGCAACACCTTCTAATTCCTCAAGTTGTTTAAATTTACCATCTTTAGCAGCATCTATCATCTGCTTAATATCCTCGGCCGAGAAAGCTATTTTATTCTCCTGCTCCTGCCATGGGACAGAGGCCATTGCAGTCTCAATTTCAGCAGGTGCTCTTTTAGAAAAAGACCATTCAATCTCAGGCTCTAGTTTGCCGGCTATCTCAAAAGCACGCTTCAGGATCCTAAAATGTAGCCTACAGGTCCCCGGCGCATAACCTTCCTTTGCCAGTTTTGTAATGTAATTAACGACCGCCCTTCGAGTAAAACTACCACCGTTAGAAGTATAAAACCGGCTGATAATACTGGTAAATTGCTTGACTGTTCGCCCGTTTGAACCAGCAAGTTCCTCAGTAACTTTGTTTATAAGGTCGGTTTTTGTCATTAAGGCACCTCTTGCAGTGTTATCTCATGAACAGTTTCAACTCTTAAAACCTTTACCATGGCTCCACAATGCGGACAACTTATTTCTATTCCATCTACAAGCGAATCACCATAGTCCCACAAATCTTGTATAGGCTTCCCACACTTTGGGCAATCTACTGAACTTGTATCCCCATAAGTCTCTTTCATTATGTTCCCCCTTTTAATCTTCTTACAATCGTATTTACTGTTCCCTTTTTGTCGGCTACAGATACCGGTGGCAGCCACTTATTATCGCAACCTATTTCAATAGTCAGCGCCTCAATCTCCTCATGGGTATGGTCAGCGAGATGCGCCTTTAGCCAGCCCTCACCGCAAAGAGGAGGGTTGTTAAGAATCCTGAATACTCCGGAGGGTTTCCCCGCTTTCTCTTTTGTCATACTGGCATCTCCTGCCTTAATTTATATGTTCCACTCTCTATTTCCCTTCCAATTAGCCTCCCCGGACTAACATTTCCAAACCCCTTATCATTTATTAACAAGGGTTTCAAGTTATCCTTCAAAAACACCGGTATTCCAGCCTTATCACATGCTTGCGCTATCTCTTCTACCCATTCAATCTTCGGCTGAGCAGTCAATTTATTGCCCCACCTCATCACAGCTAGTTCAGGATATTTATCGCACAGGGATACCATTTCTGGCAAAGTGCCTGTGCAAGCACCGATGATTACCCACTTGATAGCTCCCTTAAAGTTGTCTATCATACGTGTATCTATTTGCCCTAACAATGGCTCTAGTGACAGGAATTTGATGAAGGCGTGAACATCCGCCAAGTCTGCATAAGCGTTCCATGCCATCTTGGTATCAGTAGCAGTCACGCCAACGAAACAGTTAGTTGGGAATGGGCTGAATCGAGACAAGTTCTGTGGCTGCTTGGTTAAGGTGTAAATTCTATGCTGGGGATTATCTTTCATCATCTGAAGTTCTTGTCGTGTCCATTCTTCAGGCCAGTAATCACCCATCCAATCACTCATATCGTCAAGGAATATACCTACTGGCTTTTTGATTTTGTAAGGCTGTTCTAACCTCTCAGGCCAGAAGCGAGGATGGAAGGGGTCAGCCATTGTTTGCCTGGCTGTCATTTTAGACCAAGGTGTTCTGCGTATTATGTAATTACTAAAAAGGATATTCTCACTTGCCGAATATCTTTGCTTCAACCGCCCGTGAGCTAACTTAAAAGCGTAGCAAGGGAACATTCCACCT
>Ga0307432_1000164_pt1 | contig 54428 bp, 56 predicted proteins | sample SalMarWE160150MG_FD_202158 | JGI IMG/M metagenome (GOLD analysis project Ga0307432, IMG submission 202158) | Salt marsh sediment microbial communities from the Plum Island Ecosystem LTER, Massachusetts, United States - WE1603-150 | ecosystem: Environmental > Aquatic > Marine > Intertidal zone >...
TCACCTCAGCCGGCGACCCTTTGCCCTGGACAGAGATAATAAAGCCTTCAGGGGTAAAGTGGTTTCATGTCGTTCCCTCGGTGCGCCATGCCCAGCGGTGCGAACGGGCCGGAGTGGATGTGATAGTTGCCTCAGGGCAGGAGGCCGGTGGACATACCGCCTGGGAGCCGGTTCATAGCATGATCCTTTTGCCAGCCGTGGCCAGGGCGGTAAGTGTCCCCGTCGTTGGAGCGGGTGGATACTGTGATGGGGCCACCCTGGTGGCTGCCCTGGCACTGGGGGCCTGTGGCATTCAGATGGGCACCAGATTTATAGCTACTCAGGAGAGCGATTTTGTGCCGCTATATAAGAAGCGAATATTGCAAAGTGGAGAGAGGGACACCTTGGCGTCCAGGGGATTCGTTGGGCCGCTGAGGTACCTGAAGAACAGGGTCTCTATTGAACTGACCGAGATCACCTTGAAGAAGACCCCCAGGATTTACTTGGGTGAGCCAGATGCTAGCCTTGACCCCGATATATTTAAAATAGAAGCGCAGGGCATGAAAAGCCTGGCGGGAGACGATGATGAGAAAATGCTTTTTTATGGGGGTGAGGTAGCCGGCAGGGTCGAAGACCTACCTACTGTGAAAGAGCTGGTGGCCAGGATAGTGAAAGAGGCCGAAGAAACCATTTCCTCTCTGCCAGGATTCATTGCACCCAAATAATGCGTTAGCCGTCGAGAGGCGTTATATGCATCAAAGAGGGGCAAACGCAACACATGCGTTTGCCCCTGTATCGGTGCCCCCGCTATGCGGTAGGCTCTTCTTAAAAACCCAATGTTATATTGTCTATAAGCCGCGTTTTCCCAATCATGACCGCCATAGACACCAGCGCCGAGCGGTCGATGTCCTCAAGCTCCTCCAGCGAATCGGTGTCTGCTATGCTCACGTAGTCAATCTTCGCCAGCGGTTCGCTCTCAATCAATCCGGTCATCTCCTGTCGCAGGCGCTCAGCGTTTCTTTCGCCCTTATCCCATAGCTCCTTAGCATGGCAAAGCGCTCTCCACAGCACCAGGGCTGCCTTTCGCTCCTTTGGATTGAGATAGGTATTGCGGCTGCTCATCGCCAGGCCATCGCTCTCGCGAACCGTAGGCACGGCAACGATTTCAAGGTTCATATTCAGGTCAGAGACCATCTTCTTTATAACCGCTAATTGCTGGGCATCCTTCTGCCCGAAATAAGCCCGGTGGGGCTGAACGACGTTGAACAGCTTGGCCACCACGGTAGCTACCCCCCTGAAATGACCGGGGCGATATGCGCCCTCCAGCCTTTCAGTTACCTTCTCCACCTCAACCCAGGAGCTGAATCCTTCAGGATATATCTCCTGGTCGCTGGGCATAAACACCACAGCCACCTTCTCATCTTCAAGAAGCGCGAGGTCCCGCTCGGGGTCACGAGGATATGCTGCTAAATCCTCCCCACGACCGAATTGAGTGGGATTGACAAAGATGCTGGCGACGACGGTGAGGTTTTCCAGGCGGGCCTGGCGCACCAGCTCAAGATGCCCTTGGTGAAGGTAGCCCATGGTGGGAACCAGGCCAATGGAGCCGGGAAGCTGGCTCCGCAACCGCTTCATCTCTGCGACTGCAGTTACTACCCTCACACCGTTTCCTAGGACGAGCGAGAAAGCTCGGCGATAACGCTTTCATCCATTTTGTAGCTCTGTTTTTCGGTGGGGAAGCTTCCTTCCTTCACCTCAGAGATGTAGTCAGATACAGCAGCCCTGATGGTGTCGCAAAGCACGGCATACTGCTTGGCGTGCTTGGGCACAAAATCGGTGAAAAGACCGAGGAGATCATGCACCACCTGAACCTGGCCATCACAATCGGGACCTGCGCCAATGCCAATGGTAGGCACGCTCACCCTCTCAGTGATTAGCTTCGAAAGTGGGGCGGGCACAGTCTCCAGAACGATTGAGAAGACTCCCGCCTCATCCAGTGCCCTGGCATCCTTGAGTAATTGCACCGCAGCCTCCGGGGTTTTCCCCACCACTTTAAAGCCGCCGAACTGATGTACCGATTGAGGGGTTAGCCCGATATGACCCTGTACCGGGATGCCACACTCCACCATCCTTTTCACCTTCTCGGCAACATTCACACCCCCCTCCAACTTCACCGCCTGGGCTCCTCCCTCCTGAATAAAGCGCGCTGCATTGCGCAGCGCATCCTCCGTGGAGACGTGATAGGTCATAAACGGCATATCGCCGATCACCATGGCGCGCTGCGTACCGCGGACCACCGCCTTGGTGTGATGGATCATCTCATCCATAGTCACCGGTATGGTAGTTTCATACCCCAGCATAACCATTCCCAGGCTATCGCCAACCAGGATCAGGGGCATCCCCGCCTCGTCGATGAGCTTTGCTGTGGAGTAATCATAGGCGGTTATCATGGCGATTTTCTCGCCCTTCTGCTTCATCTCTCTGATTTCATTTACGGTAACCCGCATCGCTTTCCTCCTTAGAAGGAGAGCACTCCCTCTTTTACCTTCACTATCGTATTTTTCTCATCGACATAGACCAATTTGGGGTGCCAGTGTTGTGCTTCCTCCTCGGTGACAACATCATAGGCAAGGACGATAACCTTGTCACCTACCGACACCAGCCTGGCAGCGGCACCAAGGAGACTAATCTCCCCTGAGCCCTTCTCCGCCTCGACGGCGTAGGTCTCAAGACGAGCACCATTGTTAATATCGAGCACCTGAACCTTTTCATAGGGAAGGATGCCTGCCGCCTCTAGAAGCAGCCCATCAATTCCGATGCTACCCTCGTAGTCAACGCAAACATCGGTGACTCGAGCACGGTGGATCTTCCCCTTCAACATAGTTCTCATAGATTCTCCTCCTTTAAAAGCTCTCTCAACTCATTTGCTCTCTCTTCATCGATCCTCCCCTTTGCTAAGGCTATGGGGATGGTCTGAAGTCCCAACTCACGATACATGGAGAGCACCTGCGGCGCCGCTCTTTTTAGAGCAGACAGATGTTTCTTAATCGTGCCTAAGTCCCCCCGGGCTATGGGCCCGGTGAGACAGTCAGGCAAGCCAATATTATCGATATTATTCAACGTTCCCCTGATCAGGGGTAAAAGCGCCTTGGTTGCCTGCTGAGATGGAACCCCGAATGTCTCCCACAGGTCAGTGGACTGCTTCACCAGGGTGACAAAGTAGTTACAGGCGATCACTGCTGCAGCGTGATAAAGCACCTTGTCGTCGGCATTCAGCCTAACCCAAGTCCCATCGAGAGCTAAAGCCATCTCCTTCAACGTGGTGAGCAAAGGCTCCTCAGCTTCAATGGCAAACATAGAGCCTGGTATGTTCTCTATAGCATGGGTCACGCTGGCAAAGGTTTGAAGAGGATGAAAGCCACCAACATAAGCGCCATCCTCCCTCGCCTGCTCAAGAATATCCGTGGAGTCCGCCCCACTACAATGAACCACGCTTTGCCCTTTGTGCCAATAAAGTTCGGCCACAACCACCTCAATGGCGTCGTCAGGGGTGGTAACGAAAACAAGCTGAGCAGAATCAGCCACCGCCTGGGCGGTATCGCACACCCGACAGCCACCAACAGCGTCGGCAAGCCTCTGGGCGGATGCTTTGGTGCGGCTGTAAACGGCGACCACGGGATAGTCCTTACCACTTAGCCTCACCGCCAGCGCCGTGCCCACAGTCCCAGCTCCGATGAAACCTATATTTACCATCTTAGCTCACATCCCTGGCGGCTGGTATACCGCAAAGCCCCTCAGCCTCCCTTATCGCCCTGACGATCGCCGTTGTTGCTACCTCTGCCGCTATCGAGCCAATCAAAGTGACATCCCCCTGCTCTTCTCGCCTAGTGGCGAGGGTAAAGATGGCATCGCCGTCGAACATAGTATGAGCCGGGCGAACGGCCCTCGCCAGGCCATCGTGTGCCATCTGTGACACCTTGATCGCCTGCTCTTTGTCTAGCGAGGCATCGGTGGCCACAACCCCGATGACTGTATTGATGGGGGTAAGGCTTTTCGATTCCCTGAGTTCTTTCAGGACCTCGATGGTGCCGATAAAACCGCCCTTCTCTATGTCACGAGGGCCAGCGATGACCACTCCCGTCTCTGGTTCAACCACATCTCCAAAAGCGTTAACGGCAAAGATAGCGCCGACGGTGAAATTGCCCGTCCTCTGGCTCGCCGTACCCAGGCCGCTCTTGGTCATTCGCTCAGGCCCCATAATCTTGCCCACCGTCGCCCCAGTGCCGGCGCCAACGCTCCCCTCAGCCACCGGGCCATCAGTGGCGGCGAGGCACGCCTTATAGCCCTCCTCCGCTCCAGGTCTCACCTTTGCGCTGCCCAAACGCAGGTCGAACAGAATGGCGGCAGGGACGATAGGCACCTTGGCCACACCAACATCGAAGCCGAAGCCTCTCTCTTCCAGATAGCGCATCACCCCACCAGCAGCATCGAGTCCGAAGGCACTGCCACCGCTGATAAGAATGGCATGCACCCTCCCCACCAGGCTCGTCATCCGCAAAGCGTCGGTCTCCCTTGTTCCCGGCGCCGAGCCGCGCACGTCCACACCGGCCACCACACCCTCCTCACAGAGGACCACGGTGCAGCCAGTGGCTGCCTCTTTATCGGTGTAATGACCCACCTTTATCCCTTGCACATCGGTGATTGCATTATTCACAATCTATGTTCCTAAAACGAAAAAAACCTTCTCGGGCGTACCCGAGAAGGCGTAATGACAAGCTGAACCGCTCTCTGCCGTCTCGGTCGTCACCGATCCAAGCGACCTTTTTGTTTCTTGTTAAGCCTTACCAGTTTCAACTCACCGCCCCGAACTATTCGGGGTCGCTGGTTATATTATAATAACATAGAACCAAAACGCCTGTCAAGAGGTTTTATGCGCTGGGTAGTGTGACGTATTGCGTGTAAAAAGGAGGGGGCGTGTCCTTTCCGGTACAAGAAAGAATACTTAGAAAGGAGGACACGCCCCATGGCACAGATCAAAGACCCGACCGAACTAACGATAGAAGATTTGTGGCGGCAGGTCAAGGGGGATGAGGCTGTTGGGGTGATGTAGCGCGACCCTAAAGGGTCGCTTTAAGCGAGGCTAAAGCCTCGCACTACGCTTTATGGCGGTAAAATGGTAGGGTTCGCCCTTGCGCTGAAGGGCTGCACCCACCCGACAGGCTTACTTATTGTTGCGAGGCTCATCATGAACATCGTAGGGGCGTTCGGCCGAATGCCCGTGTCACAGCTTGCTCTGTTTGCAACACCGTTCGTGGTGAGCTTGTCGAACCAAGAACGGCCCTTCGACAGGCTCAGGCCGAACGGGGCGTATCCATTTCCTGAATAAAGTGTATTATTATGACAAGAGGAGGATAGATGACCAACCCATACAACATTTGCATTTGGCGACCAGTTTCCGAGTGTACAGATTGCACCATTGCTGGTCGCCTGAAATGTCATTTCAAATTGGGAGACCTTCTTCATTTTATGGGTCTGTTCCTATCTATTGTGCTTCCAGCCATTATCGGAATGGTGCTGGGTGGCTATAGCTGGTATATTCTGGGCTGGCTTGTGCTGCTTGCCATTCTTCTTGGAATCTGGGAGAATCGCGTTCTTTGCAGTCATTGCCCTTATTTTGCTGAAAAGGGCTCAATGCTGCGCTGTTTTGCTAATTATGGTCTGTATAAATTGTGGAGATACCATCCCGGACCCATTAGCAGGTCAGGTAAGATCCAGTTTGTAATCATTCTTATCCTGCTGACTTGCTATCCCTTCCCCTTTCTGATTCTCGGGGGGCAATACATTCTGGCTTTTCTCACGGCGTTGGGTATAGCAATATCGGGCTGGACTTTGCAAAAATTCCACTGTTCTCAGTGCGTCAACTTCTCCTGTGTTTTGAACCGGGTGCCAAAAGAGGTTGTTGATGAGTTTCTCAAGCGCAATCCCGTGATGAGAGAGGCATGGGAAGAAAGTGGCTGGAAGACAGGAAATATGAATTCATAGAAAACGTCACGCGGTTAACTGACTGAGCGTATTTGGCTTTGTGTTTTCGACACTTCCACAGGATTTGTTTCTCTAACCTTAGGCATACTTTGGATACGGTTGAAACGTTGTTCGCCTTATGATATTAGGGTGTATGAGGAGTTCCAGAATGATTAGTGAGATCATCACAAAAGTACTGAGACGATATCTTGTAGGCTCCGATTCACGATTTGTTTTTCACGCGATAGACGCGGTTGAGTTCCCGGCGATCGATAAAACGGGTCTCTATATCCACATCCCTTTTTGCAAAAACACTTGCCCCTACTGTCCCTATAATAAAATAGCATACGATAGCAGGCTTGTTGAGCCATACCTGGAGGCGATGCTGATAGAGATTGAACGGTACCATGCTCATTTGGGTGGAATTGAAATCTCGTCCATTTACATAGGCGGTGGGACCCCAACAAATCTCATAGACGAGTTGGGAGTGATTCTTAGAAGGATCAGGGACCGTTTCGTTGTAACTGGCGATATCTGCATTGAGACCAATCCGTCGGATATAAACGAAGAAACGGTGAGAAAATTGGTCGACTACGGAGTTGGTATGGTCAGCCTGGGAGTGCAAAGTTTCGATGACAGATATCTTCAGTTAATTGGTAGGAACTATACGGCAGACATCTTACATCCAACGATAGCATCGCTTTTGTCTTCCGGTTTTAAGTCCGTCAATCTGGATCTCATGTTTGCCCTGCCAGGCCAGTCGGTCAAAGAGGTGGTATCGGACTTACGGAAAGCCATCGCTTCTGGTGTAAATCAAGTAACTCTCTATCCGCTTTTTACTTTTCCCTATTCTGCAGCGGGGAGGTACCTCAAGCTGAAAAGGGTCAAGATGCCAAATATATTTACCAGAAGGAGAATGTATCGGGCGATACATGATTTTTGTCTCGAAAACGGTTTCCAACGGGTGTCTGTCTGGGGGTTTAAGCGAGGCGATGATCCGATATATTCCTCGGTCACCCGAGATAATTACGTTGGTCTTGGTGCTGGTGCTGGTTCGTATATACCGGGTGCGTTCTATTTTAATACGTTCTCCGTTGAAGAGTATATCAAAACTTGCCTCAACGATAGGCTGCCAGTAGCATTCAAGATGGACTTTAACGAATCGATGGCTCAGTACTATTGGCTTTACTGGCGGATCTATGAGACTTATATCCCCGAGAAGCGACTCTTTGAAATATTTATCGATAAAGACAAGAGAATTCGACCGCTATTGTGGTTAGCTGGACTATTCGGACTGTATGAGGAGGATGCAGAGCAGATCTGCCTGACCGAGAGGGGGGCTTTCTGGCTGCACCTGATGCAGAATTACTTTGCGCTCAAGTATATTGATAAAATGTGGTCTATTGCTATGAAAGAAGCGTGGCCACAGGAAATCGAAATATGATAGTCTAACAACAGCTTATCACATAGCACATATGATTTGCCTAAGCCTCGCATTTTACAAAGCCCAGAAAACATATCTGATACTTGGATCTGTATGACTGGAGGCAGGAGGTTGCAACCATATTCAGTGAATGATCGGCAGCGCTTATACAGTGACCTTGCCTGGGTTTGGCCCATCATCAGCCCGCCGCAAGACTACATCGAAGAGGCCGAACAGCTCTGTAGAATCATCCGAGAGCACTCTCAGCTTGAGGTAAAAAAGCTTTTAAACCTGGGCTGCGGCGGAGGCCACAACGATTGCACATTGAAGAAACACTTCAGAGTCACGGGCGTCGACACCAGCGAGGCTATGCTGGGTCTGGCAAGGCAGTTGAACCCAGAGGTCACGTATTCCCTTGGCGATATGCGAAACTTGCGGTTGGGGAAGCTCTTTGATGCTGTGACGATCTTCGATTCGATCAACTATATGCTCACGGTGGCAGACTTGCAGGTGGCGTTTTTGACCGCTTACAAGCACCTCAAGCCAGGAGGGGTTTTTCTCACTCTTGTAGAAGAGACTCCAGAGCACTTCCAGCAAAACAGGACTCAATGCACCACACACTCCAGAGGGGATATCGAGATTGCTTTTATTGAGAATGTATATGATCCTGACTCAACGGATACTACCTACGAGGTAACCTTCGTGTACTTGATCCGGCGTGATGGGCGGCTGGACATCGAAACCGATCGCCACGTGTGTGGCATCTTCGGTCTTGAAACGTGGCGTGGTCTTTTGGAGGGGGTGGGGTTTGAAGTCAAGCAAATGGAGTTCAAGCCTGCGGGTCGGGAGGGCGAGTGTTATCCGATGCTGGTATGCATAAAGCGCCCTTGATGTATGGCCGCGGCGTCCGGCCACTTTGCTGGCTGCTTGCGCTCGCCACCATGCACCTGACTCAATGACGAAGCACACAACGTTGGCTACCACGGTTGTATGACACAAAAGGAGGCTGAATATGAGCAAGTGGATGGGCTTGGGCTTCTGGTCCGTCGTCTGTATTGGGATAATCGCTCAATTTGTGTTGGGGCTTTTCTTCCTGTATAACTGTGCTGGCCTTGATGCGCTGCTATACATTGGGTGGGCAATATGGGCAGCATCCTTCGTCTTGGGCTGGATGCCCATCTTCATTTTTCGCCGTAGGGCTGGTGTGCAAAAAGGGGAAGGCTACATTCATACTACGGTTCTGGTTGACAGTGGGATATACGCAGTTGTCCGCCATCCCCAATATCTGGCAATGATACTGTTGAGTCTGGCACTCATCCTCATTTCTCAACACTGGGTCGTGGCAGTTATTGGCGTTGCGGCTATGGTATCAGTCTACCTTGCCATACGAGAGGAGGACGGGCGCCTTATCGAGAAGTTTGGCGATGACTACAAACGTTATATGGAATCTGTACCAAGGGCGAATTTCTTGGTGGGATTCATACGGCTGGCAAGGCATGGGACGCGGCCAAGCATTGCTAAAGGAGGTGGATTGAATGAGACCAAAGAAGATTGACAGGTCGCAATTCAAGGATTTTGTCGCGACATTTGTCGGCAGCGCCTGTTCAGTCTTGACCGTGGTGTTCCTGATCCTGTTCGACAATCCATGTGGTATTGAAGCGGTGCAATACGTTGGTTTGGCGTTCTTCGCTGCCGCTGGTGTCCTTTTCGTACTACATGCATATAATCTCGTTATCCCGAGAAGAAGGAAGGGTTGGGGTTATGCTGCAGTCCTTGTAGACACCGGTCTCTACGGGGTCGTCCGTCATCCGTTATATTTGGGCGTTATTATATTCTTTTGCGGAGGAATACTCGTTGGTCAACACTGGGCAGTCGCTGTTGTAGCATTAGTGGGTCTAGTGACCATGTACTGGAGTATGCTTTTAGAGGAACGGTCAAGCATTGAGAAGTTTGGAGATGACTATAGACACTATATGCAAAGGGTGTCAAGGATGAATATCATCCTTGGCGTTATACGGCTGTTGCGTCGTAGAAAAGTACAATGAAGAACGACTTCTCACAGCGTGTTTGAGGTTCGCTCCATCACCTTGTCAATTCCATTGACTTGGCAAATTATACGCTGAATACACCCCCTTGACAAAGACTCGTTGTCGTTCTAATTTACGTAAAGGGGGCAGACTGAGATGCTGGGGATGAAGACATGACCGAATTACTGAGAAAAAAGAATCTGGCTACAAAGTTTCAGATTCTGGCAGAGGTGGCGGCAAATCAACCGGATATACAACAGAGAGACATTGCCAAAAGGCTCGAGCTCAGCCCCCAGGCAGTCTCAGATTACATTAAGGAGTTGGTGGCAGACGGCTGGCTTACATCAGACAGACGGTCCAGATACCGGGTGACAAACGAGGGTGTGGGCTGGATAATCAAGGAGCTAAAGGAATTGCAGAGGCTATCCGACACCATTCAGAAGGCAGTGGCCAACATAGCGGTCTGCGCTGCAGTGGCAGATTGCGACCTTGCACCGGGCCAGAAAGTCGGGCTAGTGATGAGGGATGGCCTTCTGTATGCCACCGATGGGCGAAACATCACGGCCAGCGGCATAGCCATGTCCGATGCCAAGGCAGGGCAGGACGTGGGTGTCTCAGAGATAGACGGAATTGTACCCTTGGAGGTAGGCACCGTTACTATCTTCAAAGTGCCCAGCATCGGCAGAGGCGGGTCCAAAAACGCTGACCTTAGCAAATTGAAGGACGCAACCAGAGCGGAGAGGATGGTCGGCGCTATTGGGCTGGAGGCCTTGGTCGCACTGAGGCGTATAGGTGTTGAGCCTGCCTATTTCTATGGAGTAGCTGATGCAATGGTCGAGGCAGCCTATAGCGGGCTGTTCCCTATGGTGGTGTGTGTCGATGATGATACTACAGATCTGATCCGCAAGCTGGATGAGAAGAACGTAGACTATGAACTCCTGGATGCTCGAAACAATACAGGGCTTCATTAACTGTAGCAATTTCGATAAGTGACTGGATCGGCGTTGGCGTAAATCGCTTCCTCAAACGCCGATTTTTTCTTTCCTCCGATGACGGCATAAACCTGGAACATCTGTGATAAATGCCCATTAGGGTATTGACTTTTGCTCACCTCACGTCCATAATCTATTATACTGGATAATAATCCGCTGCAGTGGATTTCAAATTTATAGGAAACAGGAGGTGTATAGCAACAGAAACAGACTTAGACAACAAGCTTATGTCTGAGTAACTCGAAAAAGTTCAGAAAGGAGGACAAGTATGAACAAAGCTAAAGCGCGAATGGTAGGCGCAATGGTAGGTGCAGTACTGGCCCTAGCATTGATGGTGACTGCAGTAATGCCCGGGCTTGCCCTAGCATACACAACGTATCCTCTCCAGCCGGAGGACGCAGAGGTAGCTGACGCTTTATGCTATCTCGATGGGATACAGGCTGTGGATGGCAGCATCGGTGGCTATGCCGACTCAGCCTGGGCGGTGATGGCCATCGCCACTGCTGGAGAGGACCCCCACAACTGGAACGGCGGCGATGCTTCGATCGTTGACTACCTTAAGGACAATGCGGCTCTGCTGTCGGGTGAGTGGAATCTAGGTACCGCCTATGCCAGGTTAGTGCTGGCAATTGTGGCCGCCTGTGAAGACCCTTCGGCCTTCGGTGGCGGCGACCCAACCTATGCTCCTGACGGGGACTATCTCTCCAAAATGAAGGAGCTACATAACGGCACCCAGTTTGAGGATGGGTTTGGAACCAACGATACCCTTAATGAGGATTTCTGGGGGCTGATGGCTTTGATCGCTACGGGAGAGCCCCAGGACTCGCCCATGGTCACCAGTACGGTCGCCTTTATCCTGGATAACCAGGGTGAGGACGGTGGATGGTCATGGGCTACCTTTGAAAACCCCTGGTACTGGGAGAGCGATGTTGACGACACCGCCGCCGCCATCATGGCCCTCGTGGCTGCCGGAGTAGACCCGACGGCAGATTCCATAGTTTGGGGCCTGGAGTACCTCGAGTATGAACAGATGCCCAGTGGCGGTTTCGCCTCCTGGGGTGTGGAAAACGCAGGTTCGACTACATGGGCCATCGATGCCATAGTGGCCGCAGGGCAAGACCCCACCAGTGCGGAATGGACTACAGGGGGGAATCCGGTTGACTTCCTCCTGACACTTCAGGAAGAAGAAGGATCCTTTGTCTACGCTGATCCCCTCCCAGAAGGATATTTGCCGATGCGGGAGAAGATGACATCTGACGCCATCGTAGCGCTCCTTGATAAGCCCTATCCGGTCAAGGTGCGCCAAGTCTACACCTTCGAGGATCCATGGCGAGGGACCACGCTCACAATCAACACTAAGTGCAAGACATTCCGCTTCACCGCCCCTGACGGCTACGACTCGGGAACGGTTCAGGCCGACCACATGAGGGTAAGACATGGCAGAATCACTATCTGGCATAACGATGCCGACCTCCGCTTCGCCAGTCGCGCTAACATCAACAGGGACTTTTGCTTTGGCCTGCTTCTCGATAAGGCGACGTGGACCAGGTACCTTATCTACGACCCATGGGGGGTGGAGTAGGCGCCACCGAATCAACTGTAAGGAAGGGGCATAGATAGTGTGAAGAATAAGCTCGCCTCCGCGATTCTTATCATATCGCTTGCCTTTGCCCTCGTAATGCCAGGGCTGGCTATGTCAGCCCTGGCATCTTCCTATCCGCTACAGCCAGGCGACGCTGAAATACAAGACGCCCTGGATTATCTCAGAGATGCCCAGCAGGCTGATGGCAACATAGCAGGGTTCGCCATATCAGCCTGGGCGGTGATGGCCATATCGGCTGCCGGGGAGGACCCCCATGGTTGGAACGCTGGCGGGCCTTCCATCGTTGACTACCTGAAGAACAATTCGGATCTACTGGACTGGGACAAGGCAACAGACCTGGAGAGGTCTATCCTGGCGATAGTCGCCGCCGGTGAAGACCCCTCCAACTTCGGTGGGATTGACTACGTGACGGGGCTGAAAAGTCTCTATGACGGCACTCAGATAGGGTACGTGGATACCTTGAATGATGATTTCTGGGGAATCCTGGCCCTCATCGCTGCTGGCGAGCCCCAGGACTCACCAATCATCATAAACACAGTCGATTTCATCAAGCTATGGCAGGACGAAGATGGAGGGTGGAGCTGGGCTGCTGTCTTCGGTGAGAGTGATGTCGATAATACCGCGGCTGCCATAATGGCTCTCATTGCAGCCGGGGAGGACCCGAGTTCATCGGATGCCATACTGTGGGGCCTAGATTATCTTATTTGGGAGCAGGATGCTGATGGGGGATTTGCCTCTCGATGGGACCCACCAAATACGGCCTCAACATCATGGGCTATCGACGCCATAGTGGCCGTAGGGCAGGATCCCACCGAGTGGACCAGCCAAGATGACAAGAACCCTATTGATTTCCTGCTGAGCCTGCAGGACGATGTAAATGGCTCCTTCAAGTGGACCGAGTTTAGCTCAGCCAATCCAGAGTTCATGACTGCCTATGCCCTGCCGGCACTCCTAGGCGAGCCTTACCCGGTGGAGGCAGACTTTCCACCCCCGCCGACGCCAACGCCGACACCTACGCCTACGCCCACGCCTCCGCCCACGCCGACGCCCACACCTAAACCCACGCCTACGCCTGCACCCACACCGACGCCTACACCAACGCCGACGCCAACGCCGACACCTACGCCTACGCCCACGCCTACGCCCACGCCTACGCCCACACCTACACCCACGCCTACGCCCACACCCACGCCCACGCCTGCACCCACGCCCACACCTACACCCACGCCCACGCCTGCACCCACGCCCACGCCTGCACCCACGCCCACACCTACACCCACGCCTGCACCTACACCTACACCCACGCCTGCACCTACACCGACACCCACGCCTGCACCCACGCCCACACCTACGCCTACACCCACACAGACACCAATGCATACACCAACTTCAACCCCTGCGCCTACGCAGACACCAACGGTCACACCTGCCACTACCGCTACGCCGACACCCGCTTCGGAGCTTGCTGGTGAAGGCAATATCGCATCGGCAGGCGGAGTTGTGACGACAGAGGATGACAGGATCACCGTGGATCTCCCCCCAGGCGCGGTAGATGAGGACACAACCGTAACCATTCAGCCCGCTTCGGGTTGTGATGCTCCAGACGGGTTTAGGCTAGGCAAGACCTGCTTCTGCATAACGGCGGTTAGCGATGGCGCGCCAATCACCGATTTCGGAACGACCATAACCATTTGTGTCCATTACACAGATGACGATGTACATGCTGCCGGCGGCGACCCCAGCCTTTTAAAACTGGCATATTACGATGAGGCGGCACACGAGTGGGTGGTGCTGAACACAACAGTGGATACCGACACCGGTACTGCCTGTACCGACGTAAATCACCTGAGCGAGTGGGCGATACTGGCATCAATGACGGGTGAGTTACCGCCCTTGTGGCTTTGGCCAGTTGTCGGACTGCTAGCTGCGCTAATAGTGGTATTGACGGGGCTTCTTGTCCGCAGTGTGCTAAAACGGATCAAAACTCAGGTCGATTATGAACAGGTAGGTACAGGATGAAGGACGAATAATATGAAGAGGAAGCTCGTCCATTTTCTATTTATCATATCGTTTGTTTGTGCGTTTATCATACCTGCGCTGTCTGTTCAGTCAGTGCCAGCAGATGATTCAGTAGTCGTTTGCTTCAGGGTCGAGGGCCCCGCCGACGAGGACACTTTCGCCGAAACCGGCGAATACCAGACCATCTTTGCCGGGGATGTAACTGTTCCTACCGAGGTCACTATTACAACAGTCACTGGTAACACCTGGCATCTATATGTCAAAGCCTCAGACGGCCATTATTGGGCTGATTGTACCGCCGGCTCTCGTACTGGCGAAAGCCATGACCGAGGAGCAGCGGACCAGAGCATAGGGGCCACCAGTGTCCTGGCGGCGCTACACCAAGCCAGCCAGCAGGGCAGTTTCACCTACGAAGTGAGTGACAACTGGTTCCCGGGCATGGGTATGTTTATAGGGGCCATAGGCGGCTACAGCGGTTCTGGAGCTGTAGGGTGGAGCTACCGCGTGTGGAATCCAACGGATGCCTATATGCCAAATTTCGCCAGCGATATGTTCCTGTTGGGCTACAGCTCCATGCCCCTCTCCCTTCCCCACGAGCAGGTACTGTGGTACTGGGGCGGCACGGGTAGCTGCTACCCCCTGAAGGTAACCTCAGACAAAGCAACAGTAGGCGTTGCCGAGGAGTTCACCGCTACCGTCAAATACTATCAGGACCAGGGGTGGAGCGGCTCGGGAAGCTGGGAGACCCTCGCTGGAGCCACCGTGGATGTCGCCGGCGAGACTTTCACCACTGACGATAACGGGGAGGCAAAGGTCTACCTTGAGAGCGAGGGCACCTACGACATAACAGCCACGAAGGGCTTCGATGGAAGCTCCTACTATATCCCCAGCGACAACCGGACGGAGGTGAGCGTTTCCGGAGGGGAAACCTCTAGCTGGTGGACTCAGACCACCCAAGCCCACTTCAGCAGCGGGACACCCGATCAGGTGGATACCTCGGTCAGCGCCGGGGATGTCTTGCTGGCCAGAGGAGGCTCCGTGACCGATGATTACATCCTGAATGGCGGCAGCGACACACTCGCGGGAGAGCATTTCTATGATGAGTTCAAGATTCTTGGCGGGGCGACCTTGATTGTCCCCCAGGGTGAAATCCTCAGGGTGCACGCCAACTACATAGAAGTAGACGCCGCATCGACGATAAACGCCGATGGCAGGGGCTACGCCGGCGGCACTGGCAGCACGGGACACGGGAACGATGGGTTTGGAGCGGGCGCTGGCTCCAGGGGCGTACATAGCGGCAGTTATGGTGGCGGCGGGGGCGGTGCCGGACATAACAAAGACGGGGGCGGCGGTTCTTATGGGACAATCCCGGATGCAGAGGGGGGAGACGGTGGCTACAAGTACGGGCAAATCTGCCGAACAGGTGATGACACCTTCTATATGGGTTCTGGCGGTGGCGGCGGCGCTGGAAGTGGCACTGATGCCGGTGGAGCGGGGGGCAATGGAGGCAGCGCGGTGGTGCTAGAAGGCATGGACACGGAAAGCAGCGACCCCACCGTGGTAATCAATGGCAGTATTACAGCAGATGGGAACGATGGCTCCGATGGCGTTGCTGCCGGATGTGGTGGAGGTGGTGGCGGCAGCGGCGGCACGATATTGATAAAAGGCAAGAACCTTAGCATAGGTAATGGCGCGCTGAGCGTTGAGGCAGGAGACGGAGGAGATAAGGGAGGAACAGGTGGCGGTGGAGGCGGAGGTGGCACCGGCGGACACATCAAGGTCTTCTATGAGAGCTGTAACAACTCGAGCGGCCATCATACTGGCAGGGGCTATGGCGGAGACGGCGACCCATACGACGGTAGTAACGGCCAGAACGGAAGCGGTAGCCAGCGCACGTACTGGTACGACTACCTGTACAATGGTGAGACCTACTCGCCGATACTGCCCTACTACGGTTCGGGCACTTTGGTCTCCAGTGCTTATGATACTGGATATAACAATGCTGACTTCAGAAAGCTGCGCTGGTGTGCCACTGCGCCATCAGGCACGGAGGTGAGGTTCCAGATCGCCACTAACGACGACAACTCAACCTGGGACTTCAAGGGGCCTGATGGGACAGCAGGCACATGCTACGCGACGAGTGGCGCCGATATCTGGTCGGGGCATGATGGTGACCGCTACATCAAGTACAAAGCCTTCTTCAGCACCACTGAGGCAGGTAATACACCTACCCTGAGCAAGGTGGGCATTACCTTCACCGAGGCTGGTGCTCCTACACCCACACCCACACCTACGCCAACTCCAGAGGTTATCTCCTTTACTGTCACCGACTATGGCAACGATGGCGTCAGATTTGGCGTCGTTTACCCCGGAGAGGACGACCAGCCAGCCGATTGGGGAGGGGAGCAGGGTGCCATTACTCTTACTGTCGGCAGCGAGACCACTGTGGATGTTAATGTCCAGCTCAAGGGCGGTGACTTCACCGGCCCTGGCACTGTAGTCATCGGGAACGTTAAGTATAACGACACTAACACCCCCAGCGGCGCTCCCACCCTGACCACAAACTACGTTATATGGTACTCAGTGCCGGTGCAAACTGGAGACCATGTTACGCAGGTTTATCACTGGATTTCCATACCCAATGCTCAAGCGGCTGGAGATTATACCAGCACCTTTTATTATCAGGCGATCAAGTCGGAGTGAAGAGGGATGACCAGCGTCAAAGAGAACAATGGTAGAACGATGAATAGGAAACCCATTCTCATCGCTGGCATTTTGCTGTTGTCCATCGTTTGTATCGCAGTGCAATATGCTCTTCCAGTTTATGGATCAAATACTGAGTCTTCTCTCGGTGCTAGCGTCAATGTCGTACCACCCTTTACAGAAAGCTACGGAGGGAGTATCGCTGCATCACATCGCTGCATTTTCGCCCGGGCTGCATTAGGTGAACCAGATGGCAGAGGTGCGGTGATGTTCCGTGGTGGCTGGGTCAGTATCGAACTGGAGCACGCGCTTACGGGGTGTAGTGGTATCAGTACCTGGGCAGCGAAGCTGGGTTGGGGGGCTCCCAGTTTCATTGTGTACGTCTCTGCCGATGGTAGCACATGGGTAGAGATCGGTGGTGTTAGCTGCGCATCCAGAAGCTATACCCGTAACGACTTTGATGGAGATTTTGGAGATGTGAGATATATCGGGGTGAAGCGTTATGGACCACGATGGTCGTTGCTGCTAATCGATGCAGTATGGGCTAGAAGCCAGTAAGAGCGTTGTCATGGAATAATGGTATTTTTTTAGAAGCCGTTTGAGAATGTGTATACCCAGGTTATTGGATGATTATGCCTGATGAATCAAGTAGCCACAAACACTCTGGTGTACACACCTCCAACATCGAGAATCAAGCGGAAAATAAAATTGGGAAGCTCCAGTAATAAAGGAGGTGATGCCTAGCGAGATGGCAAATGGGCTGAGGTTTTTGGAGTGGCAAGAGTAGTGCACCAAGGGGTGAGTCTTCTGAGGAAGAGAATCCGAACTAGAAAGGAGGTGAAAGATGAAAAGGGTATTAATTAGTCTGGTGCTGGCTCTGGTGCTGGTAGCCGTTGTGGCAGCGCCGGCAATGGCTGTAGAGGATACGTCGGAAGCTACAGTGACGGTAAAGGAGTATGTGTCGGTGACTTTTACTGACCATGCCCCGGCTGGCTTGCAATTTGGCAACCTGAATCCGGGGGCAGTGAAACAGGCGGAGGTAAATACGCCTGCAATCACTATAACGACGGCAGTGGAAAACAACAGTGACGTTGATGTCTTCCTGAAGGGCGAGAACTTCAGCGACGGTGGGACAAACAGCTTTGCCATCAGTAATGCGTTCTACCATGACTCCGATGATTCCGGGTCTGCCGCAGCGATGCCGAGCGACTACGCAGGGAGTGCGTGGAAGACACTTGGCGCTGGGGCGACGCTAGATATCTATCACTGGCTGTCAATTCCGGCTGAGCAGGCTGCTGCCAGCTACACAAGCACATTCACCTACAAGACCCAAGCAGCCCCGTAGTAGTTGAACGGTAAAGGGGGAGTCACTAGGGGACTCCCCCTTTAGCCCAGAGTAACAGACAAGGGAGGATTGCCGAGCGCAGAGTATGAGAAGGCTTATAGTTGTATTGCTAGCAATAGCCGCGTTCCTAGTCATGCTATCGCCTGTTCTGGCTGATGAGGAACCTAAGTATAACTTTGCCAGCGCCCAGGGAAGCGAACAGATACGGGTCGTGCCCGGTGATGAGAACTGGGTGGTGATTTACTTTTATAACATCGACGGCAACCGCATCACCCACATTACTTTAGAAATAAGCGAAGCTCCAGACAACTGGGAAGTGGAGATAGAGCCGGCACAGCACGAAATAGAGGTCGAAATCGGAGGCGCGGTGGTTACCGTCATCGAGAATTTGCATATTGAGCCATCCGAGGTATTATCCGAAGAGCTGGAAGATGTCCCAGAGGACATGGTGTGTATCACCATCCCTGGCAGGGGCTATGCCCTGGCGAAACCGGCCCATATCGTCGTTCGAGTACCAAACTCGGAGGCAACAGGCGCCACTGGCGAGATAGTTATCGCTGGCGAGGCTGAATGGTTGGAGCAAAGCGGGTCGGCTTCGATCAAACAAGCAAGGGATTTTGAGTTTTCCGTCACAGTTGTGTCCGAGGCAACGGATTCCACCGAGACCATTCTAGATGGCGGCGACAATTCTGGTTTCTCGATAATGAGGTGGCTGCCAGCGATCATAGCTGGTGCAATTGTCCTTCTCGGAGCAATCTTGATACCCCGCCTTGTCGCAAAGAAGAAGCGGGGTGGATAAGCGAAAATGTAGTATAGCAGGGCCACCGCCGCCAAGGATGATAGACAAAAGACAAGTGAAAGGGAGTGCGACATGAAGCGTAGCTGCCTGCTGGCCTTGGTCATAGTGCTGCTTATTCTTGCTCTCGCTCTGGGCGGCTGCTCGCCCCGGCCGCCTGGGGAGACAGGCGCAGACATAACAGTCAGGGTGGTGGCGACCCAGGACTTCGGCCAGGAGTTGATGTTCAATGAGACACTGGAGGTGGCACCAGGAACCTCAGCGATGGAGGCGCTCCACCAGGTAGCGCAGGTGGAGACGGCATACGGCGGAGGGTTCGTCAACGCCATAAATGGCGTTCGCTCCGAATACAGCCACGGGACGACGCAGGACTGGTTTATCTGTGTCAACGGCATCATGAGCAACGTAGGGGCGATGGATTACACCCTCCACGATGGCGATATAGAGCACTGGGACTTTCACAACTGGGGCTTCCGCATGTTCATTCCCGCACTAATCGGCGACTTTCCTGAGCCCTTCGTTCACGGTTATCGGGGGGAAGTTTACCCCCTGGTGGTCGTATATACAGACGGGCTGCAAGAATACGCCAAGGCTTTAGAGGGTATTCTGTCTGACTTTGGGGTGGGAAACGTCTCCATTCACCATGCCACTGAGCTAACAGAGAACGACAAGCAAAATTTCAACATTATTCTCGTCGAAACCATGGATTGCAGCATGGTATCGGAGTTAAATCAAGCATGGGACAGGCTGGGATTCTTTGTACACTTTGAGGATGGAGCTATGGTGGTCTACGATTCAGAAGGCGACATTGAGGCCGAATATGGAGCCGGATGTGGAGTGGTCCAGGCAACCCAGAGCCCGTGGAACCCGAAGGGCACTGGGGTCTGCGAGAACATTGTGTGGATGGTGTCGGGTACAGACGAGGCCGGGGTGAAAAGCGCTGTAGATGCCCTGATCAGCCACAATGATGAGTATAAATATGCCTACGCCATAGTGGTAGCGAATGGGGAAACAGTCAAGGTGCCTCAGTGATAAGCTTCAGGTACAGGGAAAAGGGAACCGTTATCCACAGACTCAACCCGTTCTGCAAGCTGGTGTGGGTCGGCAGCGTCTCAGTCCTCGCGCTGATTCTTGATAATCCGCTGTTTCTCCTCTTGCTATTCCTATCAACGCTGCCGCTGGTGGTGACGGCAAAGGTATGCAAAGAATGGACCTCATTTATGAGGTTCGCCCTATATCTCTGCGTCGCCATAATAGTGATTAATGCCCTGGTGAGCTATCACGGCACACACATCCTGGCGGAGGCCCCCCTTCGTATCCCGGTGATGGGTACGCCGAAAATAACCTTGGAGGCCATAGTCTACGGTGTAGCGATGTGCCTGCGTCTTCTAACGATAATCTCTGCCTTTGCTATACTCACCTTTACCGTCCATCCCGATGACATGATGCTCTCGATGATAAAGATGAAGCTGCCCTATAGGTCAGTACTGGTAACTTCGCTCTCCACCAGGTTTATTCCTACCCTGTTTGACGATGTGGAACGAATTACCGATGTTCAACGCTCAAGGGGGCTTGAGCTCGACAAGGGGAGATTGCCGCAAAGAATAAGAGGCCGAATGGCTATCATAATCCCCTTGCTGTCTAATTCCCTGAACCGAACAGTTCAGGTTGCTGAAGCGATGGAATCGAGAGCCTTTGGCAGTGGAACAAGGAGATCCTTCTATAAGGAGATAAGGACGAGCCCCACCGATGTCGTCACCCTGATATTTGGATTTCTCCCCCTCGCTTTCGGCATCTTCATGCGTTTTTCAGGATATGGGGATTATCAATATTACCCAACTCTGGAGAGAATGAATCTCAGCGGTCTTGAGTGGGCTATGTTGCTCATGCTGACGCTTCTTCTATCGACAGTGGTACTACTGGCATTTATGAAGAGAAGGTTCGATCTTGATTAGGCTAAGAGGCTTAACCTTTTACTACGGTGACGCTACGAAATCGGCGTTACAAGATGTGAATCTGGAGATTGATGACGGCGAGTTCATCCTGGTGACCGGTCCATCCGGGTGCGGTAAGTCGAGTCTCTGCCGCTGCCTCAACGGCCTGATACCCCATTTCTATGGGGGCAAGATAGCAGGCAGAGTGGAGGTACAGGGGCTGGATGTAACAAAACATTCGACCAAAGAGCTAGCCACCATGGTAGGCATGGTGTTTCAGGACCCGGAGAACCAGTTGATAGCTATGGACGTAGAGCGGGAGATCGCCTTCGGCCTGGAGAACCTTGCCTTTTCACGGGATGTTATTGCAAAGAGGATGGAGGAGTCGCTGGATACACTCGGCATCCCACACCTTCGCTATCGGCAGGTACACGAGCTCTCAGGTGGCGAGAAGCAGAAGGTGGCCATCGCCTCCGTTCTCGCGCTACACCCTGATATTCTTGTGCTGGATGAGCCTACCTCGGAGTTGGATCCCAAAGGCGCCGAAGAAGTCCTCTCCATAGTGGAACGGCTGAACGATGAGCTGGGCATAACGGTTGTATTGATCGAGCACCGCCTGGATAGAGTTGTTCACCTCGTGGATAGGATGATAGTGCTAGATGGGGGAAGCATTGTTGCTGACGGAAACCCCAGGGATGTTCTGGATAGAATAGAGACCGCCAAAGTCGGTGTTGGCGTGCCACCCATAATCAGGGTGGTTCAAGGTCTGAGAGCCAAGGGACTCAGCGTTGGAGATATCCCCCTCACCGTCAAGGAGGCGAGGTCGATGCTGGATGGGGTTTTCCGGGACGTGGACAAAAGTGCTCTGTCCCGGGTGGAGACCGCTAAGGGAAAGCCGATAGTCGACATAGAGAGGCTGTGGTATGTCTATGCCGAGGGGCCCACTGCGGTGAAGAACATTAGCCTGAAGATATTTGAGGGGGAGTTCATAGCAGTCATGGGAAGGAACGCCTCTGGCAAGACAACGCTGGTCAAGCATATAAACGGCCTGTTGAAGCCAACGAAGGGACAGGTGATTGTGGATGGAATCGATACCCGGAAGGCTACCATAGCCGAGCTGGCTCAGGAGGTGGGCTTCGTTTTCCAGAATCCCAACGACCACCTTTTTGCAGACACCGTTGAGGAGGAGATTGCCTTTACCCTGAAGAACCTGGGCTATGAGGGCAAGGAGGCAGCATCGAGGGTTGATGACATGCTGGAGATGTTCAAATTGAAAGATTATAGAAGGCAGTATCCGCGCTCTTTGAGTGGTGGGGAAAGGCAAAGGGTTGCTCTGGCATCTGTCCTCGCTGCCCACCCCAAGGTCCTCATACTGGACGAACCGACCAGAGGAATGGAACACAGGCTTAAGGGCGAGCTGATGAGATTCGTGAAGGATTACCGCGATAGGGGCAACGCCGTCATCCTGGTCACCCATGATGTGGAGACGGTCGCGGAGCACGCCGACAGGGTGATACTGCTGAGCGAGGGTAGCATTGTAGTCGATGGCCCAAGGCACGACGTTCTTTCGCAGGCGCTGTTGTTCTCGCCACAGATAAACCGTCTGGTTCAGGCTTTTGAAAAATATGGCGTTTCCGACAAGATACTAACCGTTGAGGAAGCCCTTAACATATTGAAATGATACCTTTATGCCGTTATTGCGAGCGGAGCGAAGCAATCCCTTTCTGGAGATTGCTTCGTCGCTATGCTCCTCGCAATGACAGGGAAAGGCGATGAGGTCAAGATATTTTCATGTGAGAAAGAGCTACATTTTCTTAGTGCTCATATTCGCCATAGGCGTAGCCGCTATTGCTATCGCCATGTTCCCCTCCTGTCCGTTAAATGCCTTTCTGAACTGGGGACTGATAGCAACCATTCTGGTCATCCTAGCCATAGTAGCTTTCTTCTTCGAGTTTGAGGCGGCAGCGGTAGGTTCAAAGGAGATAGCACTGGTGGCAATGCTGGGAACCATATCCGCTGTGCTAAGGGTCCCGTTTGCTGCAATACCTAGCGTGCAGCCGTGTACCTTTCTCGTGATCTGTTCCGGGTATGTATTCGGGCCGGTGGCTGGCTTTATGGTAGGAGCGATAACAGCGCTGGTATCAAACTTCTTCCTGGGACAAGGGCCATGGACACCATATCAGATGTTGGCCTGGGGGCTGGCTGGGGTCTCGGCCGCCTTTGTCAGGCGATTCAACCTTGGAACAGTAGGGCTTGTGATCTTTGGCATCATCTGGGGTTACCTGTACGGCTGGATAATGAACACCTGGTACTGGGCCTCCTTCGTCTATCCACTCACATTTAGAACCTTTATTACCTATCAGTTCACCAGCGCATGGTTTGATACCTTTCATGCTTTAGGGAATACCCTTTTCCTCGGGCTGTTTGGCATGAAAACCATCGCTATAATGGAGAGGTTCAGGAAACGATTCAACTGGAGACTATCGAGCCAAACCAACAGCATACATTAGTCCATTTTAGTATGTTGTTCATTCATTGACGGAAAAGTGCTTTGCTAGATTAAAGACGCAAGACATCGGTATAAGTGCTTCCTGACAGGTTCTATCCGTGACGCCTTTCCCTTTCTACTCAAAAACGACAATTTCACCCAAGAACGACAAACTCCTCACATACCCTCTTGACAAAACCGGAAATATCCTTATAATAGTAATAGTTAGGCTAGTCTAACAAAAGTCAGGGGCGGGATCATTTTTCGGAGAATTAAATGATAACTGGACAGACGGCCAGCATGGAAGACTACCTTGAGGCGATAGCCAAGCTTGGCGAAGTGGAAACTGAGGTGAGGGTAACCGAGATAAGCAAAAGGCTGGGTGTTAAGAAACCCAGCGTTAGCGCCGCTCTTTACAAGCTTTCCGAAGACGGCCTTGTGGAGCATCGGAAATATGGACACGTGGAGCTTACTGGAGAAGGCCAGAGGATAGCTGAAGACGTTATACACCGTCATGAGGTGCTGTTTCGCTTTCTATCCGAAATACTAGGTGTAGATCGTGAAATAGCTCAGGTGGATGCCTGCAAGTTGGAGCACTGGCTGAGTGAGAGCAGCATACTGAGGCTAACCAAGTTTGTGGAATTTATCTTGACATGTCCTAGAGGAGAAGCTGTGTTGCTAGAAGGGTTCAATTACTACTTTGAAAATGGTGAGCGTATTGAAGAGCTAGTGGCAAAATGCCTTGAGGAAGAGAGATAAGCATTAATTTTTTTTTAATAAGCGAGTTAGATACGTCTAACAATGTTGTAATAACAAAGGAAATGAGTGAGAAATTGCAAGGTGCGAAAGCCCCTCCTTTCAGTTTGAATGGCCAACGGATTACGCGTAATAGATCGCTCCTTCTGGATTTAATCCGAAGAGGGGGCCATATCAATGCCGATGAGCTGTATCGCGAGGCAAAGGAAATGATGCCAGAACTCAGCCTATCCACAGTTTATCGTAACCTTCGGCTTTTCGCGAGACTCGGCTTAATTGACGAAGTAAGAATTGGAAAGAACAGATATCGCCATTACGAGATTAAGGGAGCTATCGAACACTATCATCTTGTTTGCCTCGGTTGTGGGCGACTCGTCGAGTTCCGATGTCCCCTTGTTGAGCAGTTGAAAAGCAAGGTCGGGCAGGAAAGCGGGTTTGACATAACAGGAATTGAACTCAGCATGGATGGCTACTGTCCGGGCTGTCGAAAACAGAAATGAAAGAATGAGCCGAGTTAGGAATTGATAGGAGGTGTTATATGGCGGCGAAATCCTTAGCTGAATTGAAGCCAGGAGAGAAAGGCAAAATCGTCAGGGTGCGAGGTAAAGGTAGTGTGCACAGGCGCATCATCGACATGGGAGTGGTAACTGGTACAGAGGTTGAGATGCAGCGGGTTGCCCCCTTGGGGGACCCGATCGAGATAAAGGTAAAGGGTTATTGCCTCACTCTGCGCAAAGAAGAAGCATCCAATATCTTCGTGGAGGTAAGTTAGAGAGGGGCCTATGATGCCGCTAAGCATGGTAGGCGCTGGCGAAGTTGTCCACGTGGTCGGCGTTAGGGCTGGCTGGGGGCTACAGAGAAGGCTTGCCGACATGGGGCTGACCCCAGGCGTACAAGTAAGGGTGATCAATAGCCAAGGGCGCGGTCCTGTGGTCCTGGACCTCAGGGGGTCGAGGTTGTGTCTGGGTTATGGTGTGGCTCACAAAATCATGGTTAAGTAGCTCTGTCGAGTAAAGGAGAAAGTTGTGCTATCACGCATCCTGAATGAACTGAGGCGGTCTGCAGCACCGGTCTCAAGGCGAAGGCTAAATGTGAGTTGGCCAGAATGCGGTAGCTTATAGAATTAAGCACAATGAAAACAGAAAGGAGGGCGGAGAGAATTGGCTAAAGAGATAACTGTTGCCTTAGCGGGGAACCCCAATTCAGGCAAGACTACGGTGTTCAACAATTTGACCGGGGCCAGGCAGCACGTGGGCAACTGGCCCGGGGTCACAGTGGAGAAGAAGGAGGGAAGTTGTAGCCATGATGGCTACAACATAAGTGTTGTCGATCTTCCCGGTGTCTACAGCCTGACTGCCTATTCTCTGGACGAGGTCATTGCCAGGGACTTCATAGTGGACGAGAAACCGGATGTAGTGGTTGACATCGTCGACGCCTCGAACCTGGAGCGGAATCTCTACCTTGCAGTGCAACTGTTGGAGATGGGGGCAAAGCTGATAATAGCCCTCAACATGATGGACATGGCTGAGTCCAGGAAGTATCAGATCGACGTTAAGGAGATGTCCCGCCTTATTGGGGTACCTGTGGTGCCGATGGTGGCTAATCGCAACAGGGGGACAGCGGAGCTTCTGCAGACCATAGTCGATGTTGCCGAGGGCAAGGTCGAGGTGCCTGGCCTGCGGCTGGATTATGGTCGCGAGGTAGAGGAAGAGCTGGCAAAGTTGGAGCAAATCATCAACGGCAATCCCCTTGCTCGCCGTTACTCCTCAAGGTGGCTGGCGATAAAGCTCCTGGAGGAGGACGAGGAGATAATCAAGAGATTCAAGGAGGTGAAGGGTGGACAACGAACAAGTGCTACCAGATGAGCCTGGTGACAAAAGCCTCAGCCGTGCCTGGCGAGAGAGCCTCTCGCATCTTAAGAGCGTTTACCGGGATGAGGCTGAGACGGTGATTGCCGATGCCAGATACGGCTTCATCAGCGGGCTGATGCACGATGTCCTCAAAAAGCCTTCCATCGAGAGGCTAATGCTGTCCGACAAGATAGATAAATTAGTGCTCAACAGGTGGCTGGGCATCCCTCTATTTTTAGCCATACTGTACGGGGTGTTTCAGTTCACCTTCGTGGTATCTGGCCCCTTCATGGACTGGATCGACGAAGGATTCGGCTGGCTGGCTGGTCCAGCGGCGGGCATCTCTCCAGGGTGGTTCGGCTCTCTTATCGCCGATGGGATAATCGGTGGAGTGGGCTCGGTGCTCGTCTTTGTGCCGGTGATATTCCTGCTCTTCATCGCCCTATCGATACTTGAGGACAGCGGCTACCTGGCCCGCGCCGCCTTTGTGATGGACCGGCTGATGCACAGGATCGGGCTTCACGGCAGGTCATTCGTTCCTATGATGCTGGGTTTTGGCTGCAACGTCCCAGCCATCATGGCCACCAGGACCATAGAGAACCCCAAGGACAGGCTGGTAACCATTCTGGTTAACCCACTGATGTCCTGCGGGGCCCGGCTGCCGGTGTATGTGCTGTTTGCGGCCGCCTTCTTTGTAGCTTACCAGGGGCTAGTGGTCTTCTCCATGTACGCTATAGGAATTGTCCTTGCCATCCTAATGGCGTGGCTATTCCGTAAAAGACTGGTACGCGGCGAAAGCGGCCACTTTGTTATGGAGCTTCCTCCATACCGCTTGCCTACGGTCACTGGAGTCGTGGTGCATATGTGGGAGAGAGGGAGGGTGTTCTTGGTCAGGGCGGGAACCATCATCTTCAGCGTAGTTGTGCTAATCTGGCTCTTGGACTACGTTGGTGCCTTGGAGCCAATAGGAAGAGCGATCGCCCCCATATTCAGCACCGCCGGCTTTGGCCAGTGGCAAGCAGGGGTGACCCTAATCTTCGGTATACTGGCTAAAGAGGTGGTGGTAGGCACATTTGGCGTCCTGTTTACCGGTGTTGAAGAGCTTGGTGGTCTGGGGAATGTCATCGGCTTTGAGCTGGGCTGGACATCGCTCGTCGCTTTCGCCTTCATGGCCATGTCACTGATATACGTCCCTTGTATGGCGGTTATCGCAATCATCAGACGGGAGACAAACTCCTGGAGATGGACTGGCTTCGTTATCGGTTACACGCTAGTCCTGGGCTGGATTGTGGCGACGCTCATCTATCAAATTGGCAGGCTCTTCACCTGATACTTGAAGAAAAATCGAACCGGGCGGGAGCCTGCCTACCGCCCGGTCATAGGATAAGGAGGCAATGACATGAGTAAAATCAAGTTACGTGGAATCTCTAAAGCGAGGGGTTCTGGCCTTGTATTGATACTTGCTGTGATGCTCGCAATGGCAGTGTCTCTTCTGGCCGCACCGGTCTATGCTCACGCGCCATCTGGCGCCAGCGGCTCGGTTGAGGAAACGGACCTTATGCCCATCTGGATCTTCGATGAGGACGGTGAATTATACAAGTTCGCTATCGAGGAAGACGACCTCGTGGGCTATGGCAGAGGGATGGAGCTGATCGAGATCGAGGTTGATGGCGAGAGTATTCCCGATGGCAGCCTATCGGTCTGCGAGGTTCTCACCTTCAGGGTGTTGCAGTTGGCATTCTCCCAGCTATGGCCGGAGGATGTGCCTAACATGTTGGATTTCGCTGTCAGATACGGCCACCCCAGTAATGGCAGCAAGGCCACCTTTGAGTACGTTACCCGGGCGTTCACCCATGGAGCAGCCGAGCTTGAGCTGGCAGAGGGGGTAACGAAGAGGAATTTCGATCTGGATGTCTTTTGGTACGAAATCATCAACACGGACACCGGTGAATCCTTTGAAACTCGCGTCCTTGAGGGCGTCTTTCCTGACGGCTTCTTCGAGCTGAGGACAAAGGTGAAGACCGAAACCGCAACGGCGGCTGAAGAAGCCGATTTTACGCAGCAGTGGGAGGAGGTCAGAGACAAGTTCCTGACATTGGAATCAGACGAGCTGTTCGATGTTGAGGAAGAAGAGGAAGAGTCGCCTCCATACTGGCAAATAGTCTTTACTCTTGGGCTTACAGTTGTTCTGCTCGGAACCATTGTCATCTCACTGACGGGACGAAGAAAATAGCACATCTGGAGAAGAGGTCAGGCGATGCTTTCGAGGATATTGGAGGAGCTTAGGGAGGCCAAAGGGCCGCTAGACCTGAATGAGATGAGCCGGCGTCTGGGTGTGGAGCGAAGAGCCTTGGATGGAATGCTCCAGTTCCTTGTACGTAAGGGTCGACTGCGTGAAGTTGGCCCTATTGCAGAGGCTTGCTCTCATTGCACCGGCCGTTTCAGTTGCGCCCAATTAAAAGTTGGCGTTCTGTTGGGCAAGGCGTATGAGCTAGTAGTCTAGGCTCGGATGATGTCCGTCCCTACGCTTATTGCAGGTAGGCGTACGGGGAAACCGCAGGAACAGACTTCCCGTCACTGAGCAGTATTATGCAGGTTGATGTAGGCTTTGCGCTATTGCTGACCACTCTGGCAGGACTGTCAACAGGGATAGGCAGTGCCATTGCCTACTTTATACGCACGCCGAAGTACTCCTACCTGACAGTAATGCTGGGCTTCTCTGCCGGCGTGATGATCTATATCTCGTTCGCCGAACTGCTCAAGACTGCTATCGACCAGGTAGGCTTCGCCACTGCCAATTTGGGCTTCTTCATTGGCATAGCCTTCATTGCCGTAGTAGACATACTTGTTCCTCATGAATACGAGGAGGAACGACGTGAGAGGGCACAGCCCTCAGTTGCTGGCCAAGACAATTCAAGGCAAGAAAAGGGAAAAGGATTGTCTGTCTTGTACACCACAGGCAAGTCTTCGATCCTTATGCGGGCTGGCGTTCTTACCGCTGTGGGAATCGCCATACACAATTTTCCTGAAGGACTCGTCACCTTTAGCAGTGCAGCTACAGGGGACGTAACTCTTGGAGTAGCAGTCGCTGTTGCTATTGCCATCCATAACATCCCGGAGGGCATGGCCGTGTCAGTGCCCATATACTATGCCACCGGCAGTAGGCGACGAGCCTTCCTGTACTCCTTCTCATCTGGACTGGCTGAGCCTCTAGGAGCACTCATCGGCTATGCAATTCTACTTCCCTTTCTAACACCAACCGTGCTCTCAACCCTCCTTGCCTTCGTGGCTGGTATCATGGTTTATATCAGCTTGGTTGAACTCCTACCTCTGGCACATCGATATGGCAAGCATCAGCTTGTAGTCATAGGCATAGGAGCGGGTATGCTGGTTATGGCGGTCAGCCTATTCCTGCTGAGATAGCTCTTTGAGACGAGAATGATCCTACATAAGGCTGTGGATGAGGGGTTGATGGATTTGCCGCATATTTTCAGGTAAACCGCCGGACTATAAACAGTCCGTGCCCTAAGTCATCTCAAGGTGATGTTTTCCATTGTACCCTAACATTACTCCGAAGGGGCATGGCCCTCTTGACAAAGCCCTGTTTATATGCTAATAAGTATATTAGCGGAGACTTATACTAACTATGGAAGAGAGCCCCATAGAAAACGTTGAGGAGCAGGCGGCTTTATTTGCCGCCCTTGCCGACCCTACTAGGCTGAAGCTGCTAAAGTTGCTCTGCAGACAACGCGACCCCCATGCGTTGTGTGTCAATGCTCTGGCGTGGCGTCTTGGAGTCAGCCAGTCAGCGGTGTCTCAGCACCTGCGCGTTCTCAGAAGTATTGGGCTGGTCAAGGGTCAAAGGACGGGCTATCGGGTTCATTACTTCGTAAACCCTGAGGTTCTCGGATATTTGCGCGACCTCGTCTCGGATACGTTGACAGTGGAAAAGCGCATCGAGGAAATAAAAAAAACAGGCTGAAAGCGTCCAGCATAAGAATATACTTGATCGCCAGGCAGCCCTTTTGTATCGAGAGGAGGTATTATGGCGCGCTCTAGGAGTACTGAAAGCTCAAATGTAATACAGGTGAAACCAATAGGGAGAGTGAGAAATAAGATCGAGCCGCAAGAAAGGCCGCTTCAGGACAGCCCACTGGCAAGAAGGGGGCAGAAATGGCGGAATCCAGCCTCATGGGGAGAGACGGTGTCTGAACTCGTCATACACAAGAGGCTGGCTGAGGGTCTAGACGGGATTGAGGAGTACTCGCACGTTCTGGTGTACTACTGGACTGGCAAGAAGTCGGAGACGCTTCCCTGGTACCAACGGTTCATGACCAAGTTCCACCCCGGTGGGAGAGAGGAGTTCCCTCTGGTGGGCGTATTCGCCACCCGCAGCCCAGTGCGGCCCAACCCTATCGGCGTCACAGCGGTTGAGCTACTGGAACGTAGGGACAATGTGCTCAGGGTGAAGAGGCTGGATACCTTTGATGGCACTCCCATTATAGATATCAAGCCATACATGCCTTACTACGATTCGGTCCCTGATGCGAAGATAGCCGACTGGGTGTCAGATCTTGCGAAGTTCTTGCTAACAGGGAGCACAGTTAAGTAGAAGTGTAGCCTTTTACGAGATTAGGAGGGCGGATGGATTTAGGCCTATTTTTTCAAGGGAGAAAAGATGGAAAACGGGTTTGCGGTTGAAGCGTTCAACCTGACTAAGTACTATGGGGAGCTTCTGGCCGTTGACCATATCAGCTTTGAGGTTGAGAAAGGCGAGGTTTTTGGATTTCTCGGTCCGAATGGTGCGGGGAAAACCACTACCATAAGGATGCTTACCGGGCTTTCCAAACCCACGGATGGGAAAGCCTCCGTTTTGGGTTTCGATGTCGACTCACAAATCGTGCAGGCTAAGAAGCATATAGGGGTCGTCCCCGAGATTTCGAACCTGTATGATGAGCTGTCGGGCGTTGGCAATCTGCTATACATGGCACAACTCTACGGTGTTCCCCGCGCTCAGCGCAGGAAAAGGGCAGAAGACTTGTTAAGGAACTTCGGGCTTTATGAGCGGAAAGATAGCTCTTCTAGTACATTCTCCCGTGGCATGAAGCGTGCCTTGACGATTGCTGCAGCCTTGATTCACAACCCTGAAATACTCTTTCTGGACGAGCCCACAGTTGGTTTAGATGCGGTGGCTGCTCGCTCTTTGCGCAATTTGATCGGCAACCTCCGCCAGCAAGGGATAACCATCTTCCTTACAACTCACTACCTGGAGGAGGCAGACCTTCTGTGTGACCGTGTTGCTATTCTGGTTAAGGGGCGAATCGTAAAGATCGATACCCCTAAAAATCTGAAGGCTGCGGCGGAAGAGGAATCGGTAATTGAAATCTCTTTTAATAGGGAGATATCCAGGTTAATAGAAGACCTATCTAATAGACTTCATGGAGCTAAGATAGTAGCGGTAGACCGTGATAAAGTAAGGATTTATGGCGGTATTCCTGCCGATATATATGGAAAGTTGTTCGGATTCGCTGGGGACAGAGATATTGAAATACAGTCAGTGAACAGTATTAAACCCAGTCTTGAAGATGCCTTTATCAAGATCACCGGTTTGAGCCCGGCCGTAATGGCGATTGAGAAAGGCAGAAGGTAGATGTGGCGCGATAACCTACGAGGCATTTACTACATCGTCTTAAAAGATATGAAGACGTACTACCTCAAGCCGCCTTCGGTCAGTTGGGGCATCGTCTTTCCCACCGCCTGGATTCTGGCATTCTATCTAAGAAGTCCCCACAGCTTTGAAGAGCTGGTGCCTGGACTCATTGCGATGACAGTTTTGTTCAGCACCACCGCTGCAGAGGCTGTGGTCATCAATTTTGAGCTTCGGCTTGGCTCTCTGGAAAGACTGCTATTGGCACCTATCAGTTTGCCCACAGTGCTTCTCGGGAAGGTATTGGGAGGCACTGTTTTCGGACTTATCATGGCAACCATAGTAACGGTGGGTTCGGTACTAATTTTCGGACTCCATCCCAACATACTCTATCTTATACTTATTCTCATTCCATCGCTCCTGGTATTCTCATCTCTCGGTGCCCTTTTGTGTGTTTTGGTGAAGGAGGTATTTGAAGCTCAAACCTTGCTCAATTTGCCTCGCTTTATAATGATATTTCTTTGTGGCGTTGTTTACCCTGTCTCAGCTATGCCGGTCGCCTTACAGTATGTTTCGTATATAATACCCCTTACCTATACTGTTGATGGACTGAAGCACTCTTTTTCGGCAACTTCGAGCATCATGTTTCTTGTGGATGTTTTGGTGCTGGTGGGCTTCTTCATCCTTTTCATCTTCCCAGCGACGAAACTGCTTGCCAGAAAGTTTGAATAGGGCAATAATAGGGGTGGGAAAGCGATATGCGCGTTGCAGTGTGGTACAACAATCAGGATGTGCGGGTTGAAGAGATGCCTGTGCCGCAGATCGGTCGCGGTGAGATTCTGGTCAAGATCATTGCCAGCGGTATCTGCGGCAGCGATGTGATGGAATGGTATCGCATCCACAGGGCGCCGCTGGTACTGGGCCACGAGATCGCCGGCGAGGTTGTCAAAGTAGGGGAGGGAGTGGAAAAGTACAAGGAGGGCGACCGCGTCACCGTGGCTCATCATGTCCCGTGCAACACCTGTCATTACTGCCTCAGCGGACATCACAGCGTCTGTGATACCCTGCGCAGCACCAATTTCGACCCCGGTGGCTTCGCCGAGTACGTTCGCGTGCCCGCCATAAACGTTGACCGCGGGGTGTTCCTGCTCCCCGAAGAGTTATCTTTTGAAGAGGGTGCGTTCACAGAGCCGCTGGCCTGCGTGGTGCGCGGGCAAAGGCTAGCGCATATGCAACCGGGCCAGAGCGTATTCGTCGTCGGCAGCGGCATGACCGGCTTGCTCCATGTAGCATTGGCACGTGCGCTGGGGGCAGGGCGCGTAATAGCGATGGATACCATTAACTATCGGCTGGAACAGGCGCGGCGCTTTGGTGCTGATGCTGTAGTAGACTCAGAGGATGATGTGCCGGCTCGGCTGCGTGAGGTGAATGACGGCCGATTGGCCGACCTGGTGATACTATGCCGCGGGGCATGGCTGGCTCAGGCGTTGCAATCGGTGGAGCGTGGGGGCACTGCCCTCATCTTCGCCGCCACCAGGGAGGGCGTTACCATCCCCATTCCGGTAAACGAACTGTTCTGGCGCAGCGAAATTACCATCACCAGCACCTACGCCGGCCCCCCTGAGGACTCGGCCACGGCGCTGGAGTTGATCCGCGCTCGCCGCGTGCCGGTGCGCGACATGATCACCCACCGTCTGAACCTGGATGAGATCGGCCTGGGTTTCAACCTAGTCACCCATCCAACGGAGCACAACTGTATCAAGGTCATCATCGAGCCCCAGCGATAGCTGAGGTACAAGTCGGCCCCCACTTATTGGCAACGAGCCTTTTTATGAGTGGATTCTATGCGAGTTTTCTGATGACGCCGACGACCTTGCCCTGGATTGCCACGTTCTTGGGGTCGGCGTAGATTGGGGCCATACTCTCATTGGCCGGCTGAAGGCGGACCTTACCGTTCTCTAGATAGAACCTCTTCAAAGTTGCTTCCTGCTCTCGCTTGAGCCAAACGGCGACCATCTCCCCGTTCTCTACCGTAGCTGCCTGTTGCATCAGCACCAGGTCGCCTTCGACGATAAGGGCATCGATCATCGATGTCCCTTTCACCTTAAGGGCGTAGATCCCCTCTTTATACTTGGTGAACTGCTCGGGGAGCTCCAGAGATTCCGCTGAGCCCTCCACGCTCCACGTCTCCGGGGTGGGCACGGGAATCGGCTCGCCAGCAGCGATAGTACCGATAACTGGCACGCGCAGTATGCGCTTGGCGCCCAGCCCGATGCCCCGGGAAACCTCCCGGTCTCTTCGGATATGGCCCTCTCTCTCCAGAATCCTGAGGTTGTATTCAACAACAGAGGTGGAGCTTATACTACATCCCCGAACAATGTCTCTAATTGTAGGGGGATAGCCCCGGTCATCGAGGAATCGGCGGAGGAAGTCGAGAATGCGACTCTGCTTGACGGAAAGTGCTTTCATTTGCTACCCCTTCTATCGAACTTTTGTTCTAATAAGGATAACACTGGATACTTTGTTTGTCAATAGTCTGTTGGTTTATCAGAACCCGACTATCAAGTCTCGATTCATCCTTCGTGCCCTGGGGAGTGCGGGGTTGTATCACCTTACCCCCTTCCTTCCGCTGAAGGACTCTCCTCCCGTCAGTGTCGGATCATTCGACAAGGAGAGGGGGGAACAAACATAACTGGGGGGCACCCCCAGGCCCCCGCCAGCTCCCTAGAGCCGAAGGCGAAGAATCTCATCCCCTCTCCCTTGAAGGGTGAGGGTGAGGGTGAGGGTGAGGGTAGAGCTCCCCCTCCCTCTAACTCCCTCCCGCCAGGGGAGGGAGGACTTGCTCCCCTCGCTACCTCCCCGAGATTGCTTCGTCGCTGGCGCGCTCGCAATGACAAGAATGTAGGGGCGTCCTTCTAAGAAGGATTGAACGCCCCTACTTGAACGAGCGCCTATATTATTCGGGACGAGTATGGCAACAAAAAGAATGAGTCACGCAATGAAATTGAGGAAAATCATATTTTGCTGAGAAAGTAGCGGTTCTTACCAAAGAAAAAAGAGGCTTGTTCTAAAAGGCGGGGAATGTAGCGTAAAGCAATCGGACCTAAGACTTTATAGGGCTGATAGACCCGGTATCCCCCATATTGAAGATCTGAGCATTCCTATCTATCCTTTTAATCAGCCCGCTCAAGACCTTACCGGGACCTACCTCAATGAAGGTGGACACACCGGCACCCACCATGTACTCCACGCTCCTCTGCCACTGAACACAACTGGAGATCTGATTGATTAGCTCCTCTTTGATCTCATCGGCGGTGATCGTGGGCTGGGCGGTACAATTCACCACGATGGGTACGCTGGGGTTTTCAAAGCTAAGCTGAGAGATCTCCTGAGCCATTCCCTCAACAGCGGGTTCCATCAAGGAGGAATGAAAAGCACCACTCACCTTGAGGGGTATGGTGTAGCGTGCACCCATCGCCGTTGCCAGGTCTACGGCACGGATGATGGCCTCCTTGGGTCCGCTGAACACGACCTGACCAGGAGAGTTCAGGTTAGCGATCTGGACGCCGGTCTCCTGGCATATCTCCTCCATAGAGATCTCATCGAGACCGATGATAGCAGCCATGCCACCTGGGGTTCTTTGCCCCGCCTCATGCATCAACCTTCCCCTCTCTCTGGTGAGGCGGACCGCATCGGCGAAGTCAAGCACTTTGGCGGCAACCAATGCGCTATACTCTCCCAGGCTATGCCCGGCCATGAAGGCAGGATTAACTAGCCCTCCATTCGCCTCCGCAGCAGCCCTGAGGCAGGCAACGCTCACTGTAAGGATGGCTGGTTGAGCATTAATTGTCTGAGAGAGCTCTTCTTCGGGACCCTCAAAACAAAGGCGGGACAGGGAGAAGTCCAGCGCATCGTCCGCTTCCTCGAACGCCATCCTGGCCTGGGGGAAGGCATCATAGAGGTATCGTCCCATGCCTACCCACTGGGAACCCTGCCCGGGGAAGACATAGGCTGTGTTCTGCGTCGAAGGCCACTTCGTCTGAGTCAAACGGCCGCCCCTTGTTTAGTCTATGCCCCCTTCTTTGATTTTACTTCGATTGCTTGCCTACCTGCGTAAGTTCCGCAGATAAGGCAAACGTGATGAGCAAGCTTGGGACTATGACATTGAGGGCAATAATCGATGGCAGGCACAGTCACCGCGTCGTGAGCGCGCCTGTTTCCCCGACGGGACCTGGTAGTCTTCCTTTTAGGAACTGCCATATCTATACTATCCTTCTTTATCAGAAACCAGCATCGCAAGCTTAGCAAGCCTGGGGTCTATGTCTCTTGGTGGACAATTGCATGGACCGAGGTTTAGGTTATGCCCGCAGGTGGGACATAGCCCGGCGCAATCCTCCCGACAAAGGGGTTTCATAGGAATAGCAAGAAGCAAGTACTGGCGCACCGCCTCGCTCAGGTCGATCTCCTTGCCCCCACTGATAGTGAAAGCGCTCTCATCAGCATCGGATGAATACTCTTCTTCGATGTGAAGGGTCAATGGTTGTTCCATGGGAACGAGGCACCTACTGCAAACAGCCTTGAACATTGTGTCGACGGTGCCGCTAACGAAGATCCCCTTATCAGTGCGGAGGAGAGTGACCTCCCCGGAAAATGGCGATTCGCCAGTCTCACGGAAACCATAACGCCAAGTTGTACCTATAGGCTCGCTGGTAAGCTTCGATACATCAATTATCATCTTAAGTTCTTATTATTATATTATTAAAAGATGGATTATTATAAATACAATGTTGCTTTCTGTCAAGTATGCTTACTAGCACCTAATACCTGGCGGGCAATCGTCATCCTCTGCATTTCTGAGGTCCCTTCATAAAGTTCGGTTATTCTCTGGTCACGATAGTACCGTTCCACGGCAAAATCTGTGGTATAGCCATAACCACCGAAAATCTGAACCGCCTTGTGGCAAACCCGATGAGATGCCTCACTGGCGAAGAGTTTTGCCATAGCGGATTCCTTGAGAGGAGCACGCCCTTCTTGCTGTGTTAGCCAGGCAACCCTGTATGTCAGTAGCCGAGCGGCATCGATGTCCGTGGCCATATCAGCTATCATCCACTGAATCGCTTGCATTTGAGCGAGTTCCGTACCAAATTGCTTTCTTTCCTTAGCATAGGCGACGGCGGCATCAAAAGCTGCCTCGGCTATACCTATGGCCTGGGCGGCTATGGTTACCCGGCTGGCATCTATGGCTTCCAGCGCCGTTCTAAATCCCCTTCCCTCTTCGCCTACCATATTGGCACGGGGTATTTTGCAATCCTCAAAAATCAGCTCTGTCGCTGAAGCAGGGTGTAACCCCATCTTTTTTTCTATCTTGCCTACGGAGAAGCCGGGGGTGTCCTTGTCTACAACAAAAGCGCTGATGCCTCGATATCCCAGCGATCTATCCTTGGTGGCAAAGGTGGTAACAAAATCAGCTTCAGCGCCATTGCTTATGAAAATCTTATTGCCGGTGAGAAGGTAGTATTCGCCTTCTTCGGTGTACCTTGTTTCCAAAGCGGCTACATCACTGCCAGCCATTGCCTCGGTTAAGCCGAAGGCAACCGTGGCTCCCTTAGTCACGCGAGGAATGTAGTGACTTTTTTGCTGCTCAGTACCGTGCATAGTAATGGGATACATACCCAAGCCAAGGCTGCATATATATGACACGCTTAAGCCAGCGGAAACACGGGCTATCTCCTCACAGGCTATGACAAATGCTACCTCATCCAGGGTTCCTCCATATTCTTCGGGAAAGCCAACGCTGTAGAGTCCAGCATCGGCCATCTTCTTGACAGTTTCGTATGGGAATTCCCCGGTCTCATCCCATTCGGCAGCGTATGGTTCGACTTCTTTGGCACAAAAACCGCGTACCATTGTTTGGAACATCTTTTGTTCTTCAGTCAGTTCGAAGTCCATTCTTTGAACCTCCCTTTTCGTTCTAGAATTTTTCAGTCGTTTCTCATGTGCTTGGAACTTGGCGTGATATGCTGCTTTTCCCTCTTCCTTTCTGTTCCTGAAATTGTGTTCCAGGGAATCGGGAGGCCATTTTAGCCAGAATGGTGGGAAACTATGGGCTGTTGTACTCGCCGCTTCTGTTCGAAGGTGGTTGTTGCCGTTCATTAAGGACAAGGACACCGAATAAGCAGGAACTAGACGATCTCACGGCTTCTGAGTATGGCCACTCCGATCCAGCATATCAGAATAGAAAAAGCGAGTGCCATAACAAAGATGAACCACGCTGGCGCATCATACAGACCGGCTACAGGTCCTATGTCGAAGAAGGCGAGGATGCCCAGAACGAAGAGCGCTAGAGCGCCACAGACAATAAGGCCGCCAAACACGAGTTTCAGTAATGAGGCCATGGTCATAACCTCCTGACAGGTGTTAGTTGCCCGAAGTATAGTAAGAAGTTATATAAGTGTCAATCGCAATCGACCAGAATGGATACGGCGGTGGTTATATAGCTTGAAAATGGGCTGCCTGGCTATGCTAGCCCACGCGCTTTCTTGAACCTGTCGGTCATCATCGGCACCACTTCGAACAGGTCGCCGACAATTCCATAGGTTGCCACCTGGAAAATAGGTGCGTTGGGGTCTTCGTTGATGGCGACAATGACATCAGCCGTCTGCATGCCGGCCAGGTGCTGGACTGCCCCAGAGATGCCGCAGGCGATATAGAGCTTGGGGCAGACGGTCTTCCCCGTCTGACCGACCTGATGCGAATAGGGAATCCAGCCATCATCTACCGGCGGCCGCGACGATGCCAAAGCCGCTCCCAGGACGTCTGCCAGTTCTTTCACTATTTGGAAATTCTCCGGCTTCCCCAAGCCGCGGCCGCCAGAAACGATGATATCGGCGTCATCGAGCTTGACCTTTTCAGTCAGGTCCTCAATGAAATCAAGAAGTTTGGTTCTGGAAGTGATAGCTTCCTTATCGAAGTCCACCTTTATTGTCTCACCCTGTCGGCCTTCGTCCGGTGCTGACCTTTTAAATACGTGAGGGCGGACGGTAGCCATCTGGGGCCTCCTTGCCTGGCACATGATGGTGGCCATGACGTTGCCGCCGAAGGTAGGGCGCGTCTGCAGCAGGAGCTTGCTTTCATGATCGATATCGAGACCGGTGCAGTCAGCGGTGAGCCCGGTATAGAGGATGGAGGCCACCCTGGGGATGAACGAGCGACCCATTGCGGTGGCACCGGCGAGCAGTATCTCCGGCTTGTGCTTGCGGATTAAGTCAACGAGCACCCTGGTGTAGAAATCTTCCTGGTGGTCTGCAAGTGCAGGATCGTCCGCCAGATAGACTTTGTCAGCACCATAGGCAACAAGTTGTTCGGCTGCTTCGACATTGTGGCCGATACATACGGCGCACAGCTCGGTCTCCAGCTTGTCCGCCAGTTTTCGCCCCTCTGATACAAGTTCGTAGGCCACGCCTTTCAGCCTGCCATCTCTCTGCTCTGCGAAAACCCACACTCCCTGGAAGCCCTCGCTGACCGCCTGCTCGACTTCCTCGATGGTTATGGCATCGAAGTCGCAGGCGTCCACGCAGGCGCCACACAGATTGCAGCCCTCCCCGACATGCGCCTTGTCATCGACTATCTCTATGGCGCCGAAGGGGCAGACCGGCTCGCATGAGCCGCAGCCGGTGCATTTCTCAAGATCTATCTGAATGCTCATCTTCTTTGCTTTTTCGGGTCAGGCTTTGATGGGAGTTGCTCCAAGTATTGCAAGTAGGCCGTTGGCAATTCGTGTTCACGTGCTCCCCTGAGTATGAGCTCTTTATACCAATCATATGGTGTGGGGTCAGCAGTCAGTTTCTCTGAAACATAGATTTCGACTTTAACAGGATTGTCGCCCTCGGTCAGAGCTTGCGTGCTCATTCGCTGATAACCTCCCTCCGCTCTATCAAGTTTGTCTAGCTCTGCTGACTCGACTTCGTACAGAACACCCCAGACAACAGCACCAAGGCTTTCAGTCAAATTGGCCTTGCCTGAACCGTCTGCACCTTTTTTATTGCACACCATGCGTTTGTCCAATAATTTGGCTAGCCCGACCACTTTTGCAGAGCAGACATGTGAACACAATCGCCCTATGCTCATGTTGGCCCCGTACGCAAAATACACAACATTTGGATACATAGCTTGGCCTTCGTCAATCGCCTAACGAGAGTGGACATCGACAAATGTAATCCATTTTCCTTTTGAATTTGTCGCGCTGATCTTCACTTGAAGGGTCTCGAAGACAAGATAAATACTCCTCAAACACTTTGACTAACTGTTCATGAAACAACTTTCGGTTAACGATGATCCCTTCACCGTCTTGAGTCAACTCAACCAATGGCACACTTTGGCCAATACGCACAAGCGAATTACCTTTGACCTCTGCCTGGTGGAGAATACCACAGCGGATTTGGTCGTAGAATTTCGTTGCTGTCTTCTCTTTGAAGAAGTCGCGGAACGAAGTTTTGGTCAAGAAGTGAACAAAGTATTCCTTTGACTTTCCGTCCGGGGTATTCTCTTCTCCTTCCCGAGATTGTTGTAGTGTCTCGATGAGCAGGCAATCCAACGCGAGCACTGCAAATCCAGAGTATTCGCAGTCTTTGATGAGGTCAATGAACTTGAAAAATCGGCCCCGAATGCGATCTTCAAAAATGTCTATAGCTTTCTGCCATTCCTCCTCATGTGAGAAGGTCAGAGCGTTCCAATCAGCGATGCTATACTGAGGGGAGATGCGCATAGTGCTAGTATGTTGAGTATTCTTTGACATACCCTAGATTACTTCCTCCAGCTTCTCAAGTAGCTGGTCTACCTGCTGTTCAGGGTTCCCCTGGAGCATCTCGCTCTTATGCTCTCGCTTGGGGAAGAAGATCTTTACCACGCGAGTGGGCGAGCCAGCGATGCCAGCCTTGTTTGCATCCACACCTATGTCCTCGGCTGTCCAAACAGGTATTTGGGCGCTCTTGGATTTCATGGTGCCGCGTATCGATGGCAGGCGGGGCACGTTTATCTCCTTGACCACGGTGATTACGGCGGGCAGGGGCATTTCGATGACCTCGTAGCCCTCTTCAACCATCCGCTGCACCTTCATATAGCCCTCTTGTATCTCCTCGACCTTGCTCACATAGGCCACAAAAGGTATCTTCATCATCTCAGCAAGCTCAGGCCCTACCTGGCCGGTGTCGCCGTCCAGTGTCTGCCGGCCGCAGATTATGACATCGTAATTCGATATCCTGGATATCGCTTTGGAGAGGACATAGGAGGTAGCCCACGTATCGGAGCCGGCAAAGGCGCGGTCGCTGAGCAGGATGGCCTCATCGGCGCCGAGGGATATCGTCTCCCTGAGCGCCTGCTCTGCCTGGGGGGGGCCCATGCTGATGGAGGTCACTTTGCCGCCACACCTCTCCTTGAGGCGAACGCCTTCCTCCAATGCATAGGCATCGAAGGGGTTGACGATGCTTTCCACTCCCTCTCGGACCAGAGTATTGGTCTCGGGGTCGATCTTGATGTCAGTGGTGCCTGGCACCTGCTTTATGCAAACGACGATGTTCAATCCCGCAGCGCCTTCCTTTTCAACAGCTCAAGCGCGATAACGTTTCTCAGCACCTGGTTGGTGCCCTCCCATATCTGATTGATCTTGGCGTCCCGCATCATCTTCTCCACCGGGTAGTCGCGCATGTAGCCTGGGCCGCCAAAGACCTGCACTGCGTCGGTGGTTACTTTCATCGCCATATCGGTGGCGAAGACCTTGGCCATTGCACCTATCTCGGAGATGTTCTTGGCTCCGCTGTCAATGGTCCTGGCTGTGGCGTAGATCAGGGCCCTGGCTGCTTCCAGCTCCATGGCCATATTGGCCAGTATATGCTGAATGGCTTGAATGGCCGAGATCGGGTGACCGAACTGTTCACGCTGCTGGGCATAGGCCACCGCTGCCTCTAGAGCTCCCTGGGCGAGTCCGACGGCGACGGCACCAACGCCAGGGCGAGTTGAGTCCAGGGTTTTCATGGTCACGATAAACCCTATGCCCTCCCTGCCCAACATGTTCTCTTTGGGCACGCTACAATTATGGAAAACGAGCTCACGGGTAGCGGAGGTGCGCATGCCCATCTTCTTCTCTTTCTTGCCGAAGGTGAAGCCGGGGGTATCTTTCTCCACTATAAAGGCGCTGGCGCCGCGGCTGCCCCGGGAAGGGTCAGTCAGAGCAATAACTGTATAAATTTCCGCTTCGCCGCCGTTGGTGATGAACTGCTTGGTGCCGTTGATGATGTAGTCATCCCCATCGCGGATAGCGGCGGTCCTTATGCCGCCGGCGTCGCTGCCGGCCCCCGGCTCGGTCAGGCCAAAGGCGGTGAGCTTGGCCCCACTGGCTATGTCAGGGAGGTATTTACGCTTCTGTTCCTCATTTCCATAGAGTAGTATGGGCACGGCTCCCAGTGCATCGGCGGCGAAGGTAACGGCGACGCCGCCGCAAGCCCGGCTTAGCTCTTCAACTGCCAGGCATAGCGTAAAGACCCCTTCTCCCAATCCATCGAACTCTTCGGGTATGAAGATTCTAAACAGGTCGGCATCGGCGAGGTCTTTCATTAGTGCCCAGGGAAACTCCTCTTTCTCGTCCAGCTCCGCTCGAACCGGGAGTATCCTCTCCTCGGCAACCCTTCGAGCCAGGCTCCTGATTAGCTCCTGCTGTTCGGTCAAGAAATACTCCAAGACAACTCTCCTTCAGACATAATGAACTACATTGTAGCTATTTTGTGGAACTTATCAACCCTCCGTGAACAGTCACATCCTGTATTTCAACTGTCATTTCGAGCCAAACGAAGCCCTTTGCCGTTCTGAAGGGCCCTTTGTGCATCGAAGGGCTCAGGACAGGTTTGTAAATCCGTTCGTGGTGAGCCTCCACCATTCGTGGTGAGCTTGTCGAACCATGAACGGCCCTTCGGTTAACTCAGGGAGAACGGGTAAAAATCTGGGTAGGTTGGAGCATCCGCTCCAACCGTGCCCGGAGCAGATGCTCTGGGCTACCCTTTTTATGATAGGCCATTCAGCTACGCTCAGGGAGAAAGGGAATAAAACAGGGGGGTCCAGAGGGGAGTTCCCCCTGGCGGGGCTCTCCGACCTGTCGAAGCAACTATAAAAATTGAGATAGGAAATCCTCCCTCCCCTGGCAGGAGGGAGTTAGAGGGAGGGGAGCTTCACCGCCCACCTAACCCTCCCCTCGCCAGAGTCGAGTCTTCGACCTCAAGGAGGAGGGGATAGGTGGTCAACTCTCTGGTGGAAGTCTGGGAGTTGTCCCCCAGGAACGCTTTTGGGGCCAAAGCAAAAGATGTATACTACCTGCGCCATGTATAAAGACACCATTGCTGCCATCTCCACACCCCTTGGTCAGGGAGGGATCGGTATCGTCCGCCTCAGCGGCAAGGATGCTTTGCCCATCGCCCAAAAACTGTTCAACCGCTGCCTGTCAGACCGGCGATTGGTCTACGGGAAGATCACCGACCCTTCTAATGGGGAGGTCGTCGATGAGGTGCTGGTGTCCTATATGGCAGCGCCTCACACCTATACCAGGGAGGACATTGTGGAAATCAATTGCCACGGTGGCCCCTTGCCCCTTCAGCGCATCCTTGGGCTGACGCTACGGTATGGGGCTCGGATGGCGAACCCAGGAGAGTTTACCTTAAGGGCATTCCTCAATGGCCGCATTGATCTGGCTCAGGCGGAGTCGGTTTTGGACGTAGTTCAGGCTAAGACAGCGGCCAGCTTACGGGTTGCGGTGAAGGGGCTTGGTGGGGGCTTGTCTCAGTCGCTAAGGGCAGTGCGCAGCGAGCTTATGTCCGTTCTGGCGTATCTCACAGTGAGGATCGATTTCCCTGAGGATGAGGTGGAAGAGCAGGATGTAATCCCTCCACTGGAGGAGGCGCGCCACAGGATAGGGGAACTCATCTCCAGCGCCGATGCTGGAATGGTCTATCGTCAGGGGGTGAGGACCGCCATCGTGGGGCGGCGCAATGTGGGCAAGTCAAGTCTGCTGAATCGCCTGCTCCGGCAGAGTCGCGCCATTGTCTCCCCTGTTGCCGGCACTACCAGAGATACACTGGAGGAGGTGGTGAACCTGAAGGGGGTGCCCTTCGTCCTTGTCGATACGGCGGGCATTGTGCAGAGCAAGGACCTGGTGGAGTCCCTCGGGGTGGAGCGCAGCCGCAGGGCTATCGAGCAGGCGGATTTCGTTCTACTGGTGATTGATGCCAGCACGTCCTTGAAGTCCTCCGATGAGGAGATAATCGCCCTTCTCTCTGATAAGGAAGTGCTGGTGGTGGCCAACAAGTGCGATCTCCCCCGAGAGGTAGGCATTGACCATCTGCCGTGGGCCATGGCCTCGATTTCCGCCCTAACCGGGGAAGGGCTTGAGGAATTAGAAGAGACGATGGTAGCAAGCGTTCTTGGGGGGAAGATAGTTACCTCCGATGCCCTGCTGATTTCTAACCCTCGCCACAAGGCTTGCCTGGAGCGGGCGGAGGCTCACCTTGAGCAGGCGTTATCGAGCATTGAGGCGCAAATGCCCGATGACTTCGTAACCATCGACCTCACCGCTGCCCTGAATGCCCTTGGCGAGGTCACCGGTGAGACGGTCAGCGACGAGCTACTGGAGACCATATTCAGCAGCTTCTGCATCGGCAAGTGAGAAAGATGTTGCGATTATTCCACCAGTCGACTCTCGTCTAAGGTCGCCTGACGTGACCCTGTCAACACTCGCAGCAGTCTTTTTGCTTGACAGGGAGAGAGGGCGGTTAGTATAATTTCAACTACAAATGGGGATATAGCTCAGTTGGGAGAGCGCTGCGTTCGCATCGCAGAGGTTGGGGGTTCGAATCCCCCTATCTCCACCATTTTTAAGTCGGCGTTTGTCTTGGGGAGCAAGGGCTAAGTAAGAAGCCAATGGAAATAAAATTGAACGTCATTCCTAAACCTCGCGAGGGGAGTCGCACAGTCATAGAATCTAAGGTTAGCCCTGCATTCAAAGGTGAGGCAGACGTGGACTATCTTTGTGGAGAATGCGGAGCCATTCTAGCGGAGAAAGTGCGACGGGGGCAAATAACAAATATCGTTATCCACTGCCCAAAGTGCGGGCAATACAACGAATTCCCATAGGAGGACAGCGTGAAGCTTAATGCTCTCCAATTCGAGTCTATGGCCATATCGGGTAAGCCATTTCCGCTGTTTCTTGATATCAATTTAATGGGGCGCAAAACTCTTAAATTTACTGTGACCCTTGAAGAAGACGAGGATGGCTTCATTGTAGCCAGTTGCCCTGCGCTGCCTGGGTGCCACTCTCAAGGCAGAACTAGAGAAGAAGCCATTTCTAATATCACGGAGGCTATTAGAGGCTGCATAGCCAGTATGCGTAAACATGGAGAGGCGCTACCTATGACCGATGTTGAGGAGGTGGAGGTGGCGGTTTAGTAGTATATCGCCCTATCATAGCATGATGCTGTTAGGGGCATTATGCCTTAGTAGAATTGATAGCTCATGAGTACACGCCTTCCTGTGTTATCAGGTGATGATTTTGTTAAGGTTATGCGTAGGATAGGATATATTTGGGATCATACTGAAGGTAGTCACATGATTTTGATCCATCCTTCCGGGCACAGGCTGTCAGTGCCCCGACACAAAGAGCTGGGACCAGGGTTGTTGCGGGCGCTGATTAAAGACGCTGGGCTTAGCAGGGAGGAATTTATCCGGTTGTTAGGCGAGTAAAATGGGAGGGTACATCAGCCAGAGTACGAAAAAAGCCCCTGTAGCTCAGTGGATAGAGCAGCGGTTTCCTAAACCGCGTGTCGGGCGTTCGAGTCGCCCCAGGGGTACCATATAAAGGAAAGGCAGTTTAAAATAGGGGTGTAGCTCAGTTAGGGAGAGCGGCGGTCTCCAAAACCGCAGGTCGCGGGTTCGATCCCTGCCACCCCTGCCATACGCCGAGGTGGTGGAATCGGTAGACACGCCATCTTGAGGGGGTGGTGGGCGAAAGCCCGTAGGAGTTCAAATCTCCTCCTCGGCACCATAAGCGGAAGTAGTTCAGGGGTAGAACGTCTGCTTGCCAAGCAGAAGGTCGTGGGTTCGAATCCCATCTTCCGCTCCAAGGAAATCGAAAACCGCAAGGAGTCGGGGATTCTTGCTGGTGATTATGGCGACGTAGCCAAGTGGTTAAGGCGGAGGTCTGCAAAACCTCTATGCGGCGGTTCGAATCCGCCCGTCGCCTTTTTTTGAATTTAATCTCTACTGAAAATCGGGGATTGAAATAGCCCCGATTTTGTCTTAAAGTTGCAGGAAGCCGAGGTGGCGGAATCGGTAGACGCGACGGACTTAAAATCCGTTGGGTGTTTAACCCATGCGGGTTCGAGTCCCGCCCTCGGCACCAGAAATGGGAGCGTGGCATGGTATGGGACCCTGAGTTCGAGGTCGCCTTTCACCCCAAGACGATAGCGATAGTGGGGGTATCTAGAAAGGCTCATCTTTTTGATTTCGTAGCCAATCTTCAAAACGCCGGGTACGAGGGGCGTATCTATCCCATTAACCCCAGGGCAGAGGGTGAAGAGCATCGAGGCTTAAAGTTCTATCCCAACCTTGTCTCGGTTCCTGAGCCTATCGATTTGGTGATTATATCCACTCCGCGCGAGACTGTCCCCGCGGTGCTCGAGGATTGCATTGCGGCCAATGCTAAGAACATACATATATTTGCTGCTGGGTTTAGAGAGGTTGGAGATGCCAGAGGGATTAAGCTGGAGAAGCAGGTGGTTGAGATAGCGAAAAGGGGTGGGCTGCGTATTTTAGGTCCCAACTGCATGGGGCTTCATGTACCCTCCTCCAGGATAACTACATGGGAGGAACTTGATCCCCAGAGTGGCCCTGTAGCCTTCGTCTCTCAGAGTGGTGGTCATGCTGGTCAGTTTGTGCGTGAAGGTGCCCGCTGTGGAATTCGCTTCAGCAAGGTGATCAGCTTTGGCAATGCCGCGGTGCTCGATAGCACCGATTTTCTGGAATACCTCGCCACCGACCCGGAGACGAAGTTGATCTGCATGTATCTTGAGGGTGTTAAGGACGGGAGCAGGTTTACCAGCCTGGTGAAGGAGATTAATAACATAAAGCCGGTGATCGTGTGGAAGGGTGGACTGACTGAGTCAGGCTCTAGGGCTGTAGCTTCCCATACTGGGTCCCTTGGGGGCGAGAGGGAGGTGTGGAATGCTTTCTACAAGCAAACCGGGGCGGTAAGTGTTGGCAGTATGGAGGAGCTTCTCGATGTGACCATGGCCTTCCTCTATCTTCGCACCCCAGCCAGCCGCCGGGTTGCGCTTATCGGGGCGGGAGGGGGCAACAGTGTTGCCGGCGCCGATAGTTGCGCCCGATCGGGGCTGGACCTGCCCACCCTGACCGAGGCAACTATAAAGGAATTATCAAGTTTTATACCACCAGAAGGGACTATCATCAAAAACCCCTTAGATATAGGCGTAGTATTGATGGATATCAACATGTTACTGCGTTCCCTGGAACCCATTGCCGCCGACCCCTTAATCGACTCGATCATCTTCGCGTTGCCTCTGGGGATGCTGCCCAGGAGTATCACTGATGGTCAGGCAGATGATACACAGTTGGGCAGGATGGGCGTGGTATGGAAGGAGCTACGCCAGGGGGTTTTTAGCAATTTGGTCAAGTTCGATCGCGAGAATGCTTTTCGCAAGCCAATAGTTATAGTGTTGCAGCAATCCGCGGGTGGTTTTTCCCCTGGGCTGCAGGAACGGATCCAGCAGGGGTTCCTGGAGGCTGGAATCCCCGTTTATTCCTCTCTGGAGAGGGCGAGTCGCGCCATGGCGAAACTTATTCAGTATCACGAGTCTCAGACAGAAGCACAGTGGGACAATTACTAATAAGCTATTAGAGCGTGATTAGCTCCTGGAGAATCGCTTCCGACAAATCCCTGAGCGGTGCGAGGGGTAGGGTATTTGTTAAGTCAGCGTGAAGCGGGGTAATTGAGATTCTGTGCTTATTTAATGCCCACACATCGGTGCCTTCATCGTATTGCCACTGAGCCTTCCCCCGCACGATCCAGTAGTATGTCCTCTTGCCGTCGTGCCCCTCCTGGATCACGTCCTTGTAGCTTCTACGCCCCAGTTGGGTGACCTCGATCCCCTCGATCTGGTCAAGGGGCAAATTGGGTAGATTGATGTTGAGCAGTGTTTCTTTCAGGACGGGATATGCCTCGATTCGTCTTACCAGCAGCGTTGCCAGCCGGGCCGCCGGCTCGGTGTGGATGTCCTCCATGGCGCCCACCGATATGGCTATAGAGGGGATGCCATTAAGGTGTCCCTGGAAGGCGGCGGCTACGGTACCAGAGATGAGCACATCGTCGCCAAGATTTGCCCCCTCGTTGATGCCGGAGGCTACCAGAGTTACCTCATCTTCAATAAGATATCCCAAGCCGAGGATGACGCAGTCACCGGGGGTTCCCTCCACCGAGTAGGTCTTCACACCCTTAACCAGGGGCTTTATCTCCATTGCCCTCAGTGGTTGATGCAGCGTCACCGAGGTTCCTACAGCGCTCTGCTCCCGGTCCGGTGCTACCACCACTACTTCGCCAATCTCTTTGAGCGCTGCAACGAGGGCCCATAGCCCACTGGCATGGATGCCGTCGTCATTGGTTACCAGTATCGTCAAGCCATGCTCTCCAGTACACTTTTCGCGGTGACGCCGATCTCGCCGGGGCTTGGGACTATGGTTGCACCAGCGGCGCTAAGAGCAGCGATCTTTTCTCGGGCGGTGCCCGAGCTTCCGGTGATGATGGCGCCGGCGTGTCCCATCCTTCTCCCCGGCGGGGCGGTGGCTCCACAAACGAAGGCGACCACGGGTTTGGTCATTTCCTTGATATACTCTGCTGCGTTCTGTTCAGCAACTCCACCGATTTCCCCAATGAGGACCACCATCTTGGTGTTGGCATCTTCCTCAAAGAGCCTCAATAAATCGACGGGAGTGGTGCCGATAAGCGGGTCGCCACCGACGCCAATGCAGGTGGACTGTCCAATCCCTAGATCTGTCAATTGCGCCACCGCCTCGTAGGTGAGAGTTCCACTTCTTGACACCACGCCAACCTCTCCAGGCATGTGGACGTCCCCTGGCATAATACCTGCCTTGCATCTGCCTGGAGTAATGATCCCTGGGCAGTTAGGCCCAATGAGGCGAGTCTTCTTCCCTCTTAGATAGCTAAGAACGGTAACCATGTCCAATGTTGGGATGCCTTCGGTGATGCACGCCACTGGAGAAAGGCCAGCGTCAGCAGCCTCCAGGATGGCGTCAGCAGCGAATGGAGGAGGAACGAAGATCATACTGGCATTTGCCCCCGTTTTCTTTACCGCCTGTTCTATGCTATTGAACACCGGCACCCCATCGAAGCTAGAGCCCCCCTTCCCCGGGGTGACCCCGGCAACAACATTTGTTCCATATTCGATACATCTTCTGGTATGGAAACTGCCCTCACTTCCTGTGATTCCCTGAACCAGAAGCCTGGTATTCTCATCGACAAGGATACTCATTCAAACCTCCCTAATTCTTCATTTGCTCCGAAAATAGATTTGCTCCGTTTACCCTTAGCCTGTCGAAGGGCCTGTCCTGAGTTAACCGAAGGGCCATTCATGGTTCGACAGTCCTATCCTGAGCTGAGCCGAAGGGCTCACCACAACTGGTAAATGGCACATAGCTTTTAATAATTCGTTGATAGCCAACCGCCTATTAGTTCTTTCTGGCTGCCACTACTTTCTCGGCAGCCTGGGTAAAGTCTTTGGCCAGGATCATAGGCAGTCCTGATTCGCCAAGGATCCTCATCCCCTCGTCAACATTTGTTCCTCTCATCCTGACCACTACCGGCACCTTAATGTCCAATTGTTTTGAGGCCTCAATCATTCCCTGGGCGACGATGTCACACCGAAGGATACCGCCAAAGATGTTCACCAGCGCTGCTTTGACCTTGGGGTCGGAAAGCATAATAGTAAAAGCCCTGGTCACCATCTCCTCGCTGGCGCCGCCGCCTACATCGAGGAAGTTTGCCGGCTCGGCGCCCGTGAGCTTGATAATATCCATGGTGGCCATAGCAAGCCCTGCTCCGTTGACCATGCAGCCAACATCGCCATCCAGCTTTATGTAGGAGATGTTATGTTGTGATGCTTCCAGCTCAAGCGCATCCTCCTGGCTGGGGTCGCGGAGTTCGGTATAATCGCGATGACGGAAAAGGCCGTTATCGTCGAAGTTCACCTTGGCATCCAGCGCCAGTAACCTGCCGTCCGTAGTAACTATTAGAGGATTGATCTCCACCAGGGAGCAGTCCTTCTCCTGGAATAGTCGGTAGAGGTTTCCTATCAACTGGGTCGCCGGCCTGATTTGGTCTGGTGCCAGGTTCAAGCTATAGGCAAGCCTGCGTCCCATAAAGGGCTGAAACCCAGTTATCGGATCGACATATGCCTTAAGGATCTTCTCCGGGGTCTTGGTAGCCACCTCCTCGATGTCCATACCGCCAGATTCGCTGGCCATAATCGCCGGTATGCCCTGTGCCGAATCGATGATGATGCTAAGATACAATTCACGCTCAATTGGTGCTGCCTCCTCGACAAGGACTTTATCCACTGGTACCCCTTCAGGCGATGTTTGGTGAGTAACCAGCTTCGTACCGATGATTTGGCTCGCCAGTTTTTCCGCCTCTTCGGGTGATGATGCGGTCTTGATCCCGCCTGCCTTGCCGCGACCGCCAGCATACACCTGTGCTTTAATAACTACTTTCTCTCCAAGTGTGGAGGCGATCTCTTTTGCTTCCGCTGGCGTTGCCGCTACACCTCCTTTGGGCACCGGGATGCCATAGCTGGCGAAGATTTCTTTTGATTGATACTCGTGGATTTTCATATAACCTCCTTACTTCGTACTAGAGGATGCTTAATTTTGATTCCCCGTTATATTTTAGGTATATTCCCCTCTCCCTTGACGGGAGAGGTCTAGGGTGAGGGTTCCGCACCCCCAGATTTGTGTAGGGGTATTCTGCCCCGATTATATCGGGGTGCTCTAGGCACCGTAGGAGCAGATGCTCCTACCTACCCACGGTTTTCTGCTTTGCAGCATCAGGCACAGTCGCCCAATGAATTGGGCAACTACATTTCTAAACAGCCTCTGATATTTAATAAGCCCTTCTACTTGGAAGCTGCACGTATAAATCGTGGCTATGGGCTCCCACAGGTGTAGCCAAAAGTTCGAACAAGCGGAGGGGGTGGGATTCGAACCCACGGTCCCGGAAATCGAGACAACGGTTTTCAAGACCGTCACCATAAGCCGCTCGGTCACCCCTCCCAGAATTAGTATACATCCGCTATTTTATAACCTCAAACCTGGTGTAGGGGTGGAGCGCCTGTGGTATGGCTATGCTGCCATCGGGTTGCTGATAGTTCTCCATTACAGCGATGAGCACGCGGGGCAGAGCAAGCCCTGAGCCGTTTAGGGTGTGGACAAACTGTAGCCTGGCACCTTGCTTGGGGCGAAATCGAATGTTGGCGCGTCGCGCTTGAAAATCGCCACAGTTGGAACAGGAACTGACCTCCAGCCATTCCTCGCAGCCAGGGGCCCACATCTCTATGTCGTAGGATTTGGTGGAAGCAAACCCAAGGTCTCCAGTGCAAAGCTGGAGCACCCGATAGGGGATGCCCAGCCTTTGGCATACCTCCTCGGCGTCGCTCACCATCTTTCCCAGCTCTTCTTCCGACGAATCGGGTGTGGCAAACTTGTAAAGCTCCACTTTATCGAATTGATGTCCCCTTTTAATCCCCCTTGTGTCCTTGCCAGCCGACATCTTCTCGCGGCGAAAACAGGCGGTATAGGCTGCATAGTAGAGGGGCATGGTGCCTGGGTGGAGGACTTCATCGCGGTGAAGGTTGGTCAGTGGCACCTCAGCGGTGGGCACGAACCACAGGTCGTCCTCCTCATCGTGATACAGGTTGTCAGCGAACTTGGGCAGGTTTCCCGACCCCACCATGCATTCCTGTTTCACCATAAAGGGGGGATAAATCTCGATATAGCCGTGCTCCAGGATATGGAGGTCAAGCATAAAGGAGATGAGGGCTCTCTGAAGGTGTGCCCCCAGCCCCTTGAGCACGTAGAAGCGGGTTCCTGAGAGCTTGACGCCCCGCTCAAAATCGATGATCCCCAGTTTTTCGCCGAGCTCCCAGTGGGGAAGGGGCTTAAAATCGAATTTTCGAGCCTCCCCCCAACTTCGAACAATCCTGTTTTCGCTTTCGCCCATGCCCTCTGGCACGCTGGGATGAGGGATGTTGGGCACACGTAACAAGAGGTCGTTTAATCGCTCATCGGTTGACTTCACCTGTTCATCGAGGGTCTTGATTTGTTCACCGATGTGGCGCATCTCCTCGATAAGCTGAGGAGGCTTCTCGCCCGTCTTGCCGATCTCCTTGCTTACCTCGTTTCGCCGTGCCCTGAGTGCCTCCACCTCGGCTAGCAGATTGCGGCGCTGTTTGTCCAGGGAAAGGATTTCATCAATGGGCGCGCTGTCGTGGCGCTTCTCAAGGGCGTCGCGAACAAGGTCGGGGTTTTCGCGGATAAACTGCAGGCTAAGCATAGGTTTTCCTTCTACTTGGTACGCAGTTGGGGGAACAGTATAACCTCTCTGATCGATTGTTGGTTGGTGAACAGCATCACCAGCCGGTCGATGCCCAGTCCCAGCCCTCCAGTTGGAGGCATGCCGTGCTCCAGGGCGAGAATGAAGTCAGCCTGGTATCTCTCTGCCTCTTCATCGCCAAACTGGGCCCGCCATTCCTCTTGACTTATAAACCGTTTTTTCTGCTCCTCGGGGTCGTTTAGCTCGGTGAAGGCGTTGGCGATCTCTATTCCCCCAGCAAAGGCTTCAAAGCGCTCCACCAAGCGCTTATCCTCTGGCTTCCGCTTGGCTAAGGGCGACGTTTCCACCGGATAATCCAGTATAAAGGTTGGCTGAACAAGCTTAGGCTCCACGAAGGCGGAAACCAATTTGTCGATGAGATAAGCCGGGCTAAGTGTTTCCTCCATTTCGATTCCCAACTGTCGAATTGCGTCACGCAGTGAATAGGCATCGTCATATTGGAGAAAGTCGATGCCGCAGCCTTCCTTGATGGCTTCTCTGAGTGTAATGCGCTGCCATGGTGGCGTAAAATCAATGGTATCCCCGGCGAAGTCGACCCTGGTTGTGCCCAGAACCTCCTGGGCCACATGGGATATCATCTCCTCCACCATCTTCATCACATCGTTGTAGTCGGCATAGGCTTCGTAGCTTTCAAGCATGGTGAACTCAGGGTTGTGCTTGATGGATATGCCCTCGTTTCTGAATATGCGCCCAATCTCATACACCTTTTCGAGGCCGCCCACAATGAGCCTCTTAAGGTAGAGTTCGGTGGCGATCCTGAGGTACAGGTCTTGGTCTAAGGCGTGATGGTGGGTTATAAAAGGTCGAGCCCTGGCTCCGCCTGGAATAGGATTGAGCACAGGCGTCTCTACCTCGATAAAGCCTCTTTCGTCGAGGTAGCGTCGAATATGAGCGATTGTCCTGCTACGTACCAAGAATAGATGCCTCACCTCCTCATTAGAGATGAGATCAAGATATCTCTGTCTGTAGCGCTTCTCCACATCGACAAGCCCGTGCCATTTCTCTGGTAGTGACTGCAGGGACTTGGAGAGCATGGTGAAGTCGGTAGCTCCTAATGTTATCTCTTCGGTATGTGTCTTGAAGAGATTGCCGCTCACCCCGATGATGTCTCCGATGTCGAACTCCTTGAGAAAAGCATACTTCTCACCAAGGTGGTCGCTACGGAAATAGACCTGGATTTTTCCGGAGGAGTCGCGGATATCGATGAAGGCTGCTTTTCCCATAGGTCGAGAAGCCATGATGCGACCGGCAAGGTTTACCTGGGCGTTCTCGCCTGGCTCAAAGAGGGCGATGGCTTCTTTTATAGTGTGGCTACGATGGTAACGATGTGGATACGGGTCGATGTCTTGCTGGCGAATCCTACGGAGCTTTTCCAGGCGCTGGTGGATTATGTCATCGATGCGAGCCATCCTCCTACTTGATCTCCACGATCGTCAGCTTGCGCATACCTGCTGGCACCGGAACCTCCACCTCATCACCCACTCGCTTGCCCAGCAGCGCCTTTCCCACAGGCGATGCGTTAGAGATCTTCCCCTCGCTCGGGTTTGCCTCGGCACTTCCTACGATAATATAGTAGTCTTCATTGCTGTCCTGATGGCGAACAGTCACTTTTGACCCTAACTGTACCGAATCCAATGACAAAGCCTCAGGACGAATGATCTTTGCGTTGGCGATTATGTTTTCGAGGTCGAGGATCTTACCCTCCACGAAGCCCTGCTCATTCTTCGCCTCCTCATATTCCGGGGAGTTCACAGCGCTACGCAATTCCTTGGCTCGCTGGATTCTTTCCGTTACCTCTGGGCGGCGAACTGTGCGCAGGTATTCCAGTTCCTGCGCTAGCTTTGCCAGACCCTCTGGGGTAAGGAAATTTTCATTCTGAGGCATACTCCACCTCCTTCCGCCACTAGTAAAAAGACTGAAGGCCAACAACCCTCAGTCACATACCACTAAACTATTGAATGTTACTCAACCTATATTATAAAGGCTATAATGCCATTTGTAAAGAGTTTTAAAACCTTATTGTTGATGTTCTACGATTTTGTCACCGTCTAACTGTTCTGGGAAAATGTCATCCCATGAAGGAGATGGAGACATTGAACAGGAAAGAGCAGGGG
>Ga0307432_1000169_pt1 | contig 54014 bp, 43 predicted proteins | sample SalMarWE160150MG_FD_202158 | JGI IMG/M metagenome (GOLD analysis project Ga0307432, IMG submission 202158) | Salt marsh sediment microbial communities from the Plum Island Ecosystem LTER, Massachusetts, United States - WE1603-150 | ecosystem: Environmental > Aquatic > Marine > Intertidal zone >...
TTGTCAGCCACAAAAACGTCCTCGACGTAGAGCAAACTACGCCTCCGGGCGTTTTTGGCCTGCCGCCTTGTCCTCGGACTTTTCGCTCGGCCTCATAACGACCAGGTTATTCGGATAGGCTCTAAATGGTTGCTGCTGGGTCAAAAGGTGTTCTTTAAGTCTTGTAACCGAGCCAATTCTTCCTGACACATCTTCAGTTGGCTGGGTTCGGAGAGCTTCTTTTCTGCGGCCTGCAAATGCTTTACTGCCAGCTCTGGCTGGTCAAGATGGCGTGAATATAATATGCCTAACATCAACTCCACCTGCTCAGCATATTCGTAGTTGCTGTAGTGAGTTAAGAACTGTTCATAGGCCTGGGCGGCTTCTTTGGCTCTGCTGTCGCTGGTAAGCTGATTGGCAATATCCAGAAGATGCTGGCGGGGCAAAATCTGCTCACTATCAATTCCCATGAGTTCCAGATACAATTCAGCCGAAGCTGGCAAATTACGCTGCAGAATCCGTTTGCCAATCTCGTTGCGAAGCTCTTGTGTTTTCTTATTCTGCTGACTCTTAGCCGGGCCATCGCGGGTTTTCTCGACGTCCTTGACCTTTATCTGCTTAGTCCTTAACTGGCCGGTAAATGGGTCATAACCACTCGATACGGTATCGTGATACTGACGGCGCCGATTCCACCGTTTTATCATTGCCCATAAGTCGAAATTGCTGCCCGCAATCAGACCGGTGGCAAGCACAAATAACATAGCTGCAATCCCAAAGGCATATCCTGCCAGATGTGCATTGTAGGCAATGGCGCCTGGAATTCGAGCGATAACATTATCAATCAGGATCAACTTAAAGGCAATAAAGTATAATGCCGGCACTTCTAATGTTCCAATGAAGAAAAACCAATATATGACCGTTATCAAAGTCTGTGGAAACAGAACCAGATAAGCGCCCGTTACAGCCGCCACCGCACCACTGGCTCCGAGAACATGACTACTATGCAGCATGGCATGGCCAATCCCGGCGAAAATCCCACCAGCTAAATATAAACCCAAATATCCGATGTGGCCGAGCCGGTCATTGACGTTATTGCCGAACAGATACAAAAAGAACATATTCCCAAGGACGTGCCAAATGCCACCGTGTAAAAAGGCATAAGTTATAAATTGCCACCAACGCCACGCCTCGGGCGTCAGCATAAACTGTTCCACCCAGTGGTGAACCGGCACGAGCACAAGTCGGCCGGACTCAAAATACCTATGAGGCCCATAAGTAAAAAGGAAAATAATTACATTAATAGCTACCAGGGCGTAATTTGCGTATGGTGTTTGTCTCGGCCGAATACTTGTCCGAATAGGTAATATCATAGCTAACTACCAATTTAAAATGATTACAATCAAAAGGTTGCTCATTATAATAGTAGAAAATGGCTATGACAAGATATAAAAAAAGGACGGCAAAAGCCGTCCTATCCAGGAAAAACGTGCGTTATAGCTATTATCCCTCGCGGAAAACACCAGGCGTCGAAAACAGTTATTTACAGCAACCAGCGGTGAGCAGCGTCGAACCGCAACTCTTAATCCAATAAAAATATAAATATAAAAAACCATAAAGCCAAACGTTTCGGCAAAAAAAACTTTATTTTTTATCAATGTATTGGTAATCAATTACTGTTGCAATCTGCTAAATTGTTGACGGAGTTGTGAGCAAGACAGATGAACAGAGAAGTCATAAAAAAGCGCATTAAGGCCATTCGCAACCAGCTAAATAGAAGCCGCATAAATTGCCTTGTAATAACAAAGCCAGCCAATGTGACTTACACCACCGGCTTTCTGGGCGATGATAGCTGGGCGGTAATAACCAAGGCCCAGGTCTATCTTATAACCGACAGCAGATATACCGAGCAAGCCGACAAGGAATGTGTGGGATGTAAGATAATCCAGCGACCTGATTCCCTATCCAAAGCCGTAGCTAAACTGACAAAAAAACTAAAATCAGTTCAGACGGTAGCTGTTGAAAAATCCACCTCGCTTGCTGATTTTGAGCTTCTGAAAAAAAATGTGAAAGCTCGGCTCAAAACCGTAGCAAATCTTATCGAGACTATCCGTAGCTGCAAGGATAGCAGTGAAATTGCAGCTATCAAAGCTTCTGCTCGGGTAGCAGCAAAAGCCCTTAAACAAACTCTTGGATATATTAGGCCGGGCATAACCGAAAACGAATTGGCCGGCTTGCTCAATCTCCAAATTCGCAAGCTCGGCGCTACAAATAGCTTCGATACGATTATCGCCTTTGGCCCTGACGCCTCGCGTCCCCACCATCAGCCGGGTAGAAGAAACCTTAAGAAAAAAGACACCATATTGATAGATTTCGGAGTTAAATACAAAGGTTACTGCTGCGATATTACCAGATGTTTCGCCGTAGGAAGGCCGACAGTTCTTTACAAAAAAGTTTACGATACTGTGCAGCAAGCCCAGACTGCTGCTATAAAAATGATAAAAGCCGGAATAGAAATCGCCAAAGTAGATGCTGCTGCCAAGAAGGTGATTCGCAAAAGTGATTTATCTGTGTATGGTCACGGCACAGGCCACGGCCTCGGATTGGAGGTCCACGAAAAGCCGGTAGTATCTGCTAAAAGCAAAGGCAAATTCAAAGCCGGCCAGATTATCACTATTGAGCCGGGGGTATATATACCGGGCAAATTAGGGGTCCGCATTGAAGATGATATTTTGGTGACGGGAAAAGGATGCAAAGTTTTGAGCACGAGCGAGTACAAGGGGATTAATGAAATTGTTGTTTTATAATGAAGTAGAAGAAGGCACATGAGAATTAAATCAGAAAGATATTTGGTTGCGATTTTACTTATGGCATTGCCTGTTTTTGGTGCCCAAGCTCCCAGTATACCTGCCGATGTCAAGGAAACAGTTCGTTTCCGGGTGGACCACGGCTACAATGTGGGTATCATAGTAGGCATCATTAACCCGAGCGGAACTCGCTACTACAGCTACGGTAAAACCGCAGTTTCCGGCAATCAAAGGCCGGACGAGAACACCGTTTTTGAAATCGGGTCCATCACCAAAGTTTTTACCAGTACACTCCTGGCGGATATGGTTGAACGGGGCGAAGTGACACTGGATGACCAAATCGAAAAGTATCTTCCTAAAGGTGTGCGTGCTCCGACGCGCAATGGCCAAAGCATAACTCTGGCTCACCTTGCGACGCACACTTCCAGCCTACCAAGACTGCCCGACAATCTCCTGCCAAGTGACGCGAATAATCCTTATGCCGATTACTCAGTGGAGCAGATGTACGAATTCCTGTCTGGCTACAGGCTACAGCGGGATATCGGTGCGCAGTATGAGTACTCCAATTATGGTGGTGGTCTGCTGGGGCATATTCTTGCGCTGCGAAGTGGGATGAGCTATGAAGGGCTGTTCGTACAAAGAATCGGCAACGAGCTTGGTATGGGCAACACGCGGATTACATTTACGCGCGAAATGACAAGACGCCTGGCAAAGGGGCATACCGGCAATATCGAGGTCAGCAACTGGGATATCCCAGCGCTCGCGGGTGCGGGCGCATTGCGTTCAACCGCTTTAGATATGCTGACATTCTTAGCTGCTAATATGGGTTTGAAGCAAAGTCGTTTATACTCTGCAATGAAGACCACCCATAAACAGCGCAACCAGGCAGGCCCGCCGGATATGCACATCGGCCTCGGCTGGCATATCCGAACCAGTGGCAACCGCCGGCTCATCTGGCATAACGGTGGTACCGGTGGCTACTGGGGCTTTGTGGGATTCGTCAAGGACAAACAGACCGGCGTGGTTGTTTTAACCAACACATCCCAAAGCATAGACGATATCGGATTCCACTTGCTCGACCCAAATATCGCGCTGCGAAAATTCGAGATGCAAACCAGGCTGAATGCAGCAACTTTCGAAAGTTATGTAGGCAAATATGAGCTCGCGCCGGGTGTGGTCTTCGACATCGCCTTGCAGGATGGACAATTAACAGCGCAGCTCACAGGACAACAAAGGTTTCCTATATATGCAAAGTCGCAGACAGAGTTCTTCTATAAGGTGGTCGATGCACAAATTACCTTTGTAAAGGATAAGGATGGAAAGGTTACAGCCCTTGTTCTACATCAGCTTGGCCTTGACCAAACCGCGAAAAAGATTGAGTAGGAAAGTAACTATCAAGTATTGAGCGGCAGCTGCCCTCATTTGGCTTTTGGGGCGGCGTAAGAGTATCAGAGATAATTTGCTTGCCCACTGAAGCAGTGCATGATATAATAGAAAGTAGTTCGCTAGGGGTGGCCCTTTTAGGCCTGAGAAAAAGACCCTTTGAACCTGATCAGGATAATCGCCCTCGCGTTTTCTTGCGTGCCTCTGCCCCTGCTCCTGTCTTCCGACAGGAAGACGCAGGGGCAAGACGAGGCAGTAGGCGAAAGCAAAAGCGGGGACGGAGAGACCTGCGTAGGAAAGCAGTTTAAGTCGATAAATTTGACATCTAATCGCTTCCGCCGCAGGGCGTCCTGTGGATTAAGGAAGCGATTTTTATTTTTACACGGAGTAAAGATGGTTACGCAAATACAAGCAGCGCAGGCGGGAGCAATTAGCGATGAGGTTAAATCTGTCGCTGAGGCAGAAGGCCAAGACGCCGATTTTATTAGCAAAGAAATAGCAGCAGGCCGGCTGATAATACCTGCAAACAAGCTGCATCTGGAATCAGGTCTCAATCCGATTGGTATAGGCAGATCGCTCAGAACAAAGGTAAATGCAAATATCGGCACAAGCAGCGTCCGCTCTTCAGTGGAAGCTGAGATAGAGAAGATGCAAGTCGCACTTGCCGCCGGCGCCGATGCCATTATGGATTTAAGTACCGGCGGCAATCTTGATGAAACTCGCGAGAAACTATTGGCTCGCTGCCCCGCACCTTTTGGAACGGTACCAATCTACCAGGTCGTAGAAGGCAGAGATGTCGAGGACATAGATAACAAAACAATCCTTGAGGTTATCGAAAGACAGGCCAAACAAGGGGTCGATTTCTTTACCATTCACGCCGGTGTTTTGAAGGAGCACCTGCCGCTCTTGGAAAAACGAGTCGCAGGTATAGTAAGCCGTGGCGGAGCACTGCTGGCCAAATGGATGCTATATCATAACAGGCAAAACCCCTTGTATGAAATGTTCGATGATTTATGCGGCATATTAGCCGAATACGACATCAGCTTTTCTCTCGGTGATGGCCTTCGTCCCGGCTGCATCGCTGATGCCACTGACGATGCACAAATCGCAGAATTAAAAACCTTAGGCGAGCTTACCCAAAGGGCACAGGAAAAGAATTGTCAGGTTATGGTCGAAGGCCCGGGCCATGTGCCGTTTGACCAGATACAATACAATATGGAAATCCAGCAGGAAATTTGCCGTAGTGCCCCTTTTTATGTCCTTGGGCCGGTTGTGACCGATATCGCTCCCGGCTATGACCATATAACATCAGCTATTGGTGGAACTGCTGCCGCCTTTTATGGCGCATCGTTTTTGTGCTATGTCACGCCGAGAGAGCATCTCGGCCTGCCGAACGCCGACGATGTCCGGGCCGGCGTAATTGCAGCAAAAATCGCAGCCCACGCCGCTGACGTTGCTCGCGGCTTAAAAGGTGCCGCCGAAAAGGATAAACGTCTGAGCATTGCACGGGCGAATCTGGACTGGAAGACGCATATAGCTGAATCGCTCGACCCGAAGACAGCCGAGAAAATGCACCGTGAAGTTTGTGAGGAAATCGCGCCAGAGCGGTTACCATCCGCCGACTACTGCTCAATGTGCGGCCGAAAGTGGTGCAGCGTTAGAATAAACAAGGAAATCCACCAAGCAATAAAACATCAACACCCCTTCGGCTTCGCTCAGGACAGGCAGCAAACAAAATCAAGCTGACCGTTGACAGCAAACTCATGTTTTCATCGAGTCCAGTTCGATAAATGCTAATGGCAGAAAGATAAAGACCGGCACCCATGCCCAAAATCCAATCTGGTAAAAGCTGTTGGCCTCCGGGGCGAGCATTTTGCAGATAAAAGTTGTGACAAAACACACCCCTACCACAGCAAAGCTAATCATAATAGCCGACTTCATCGACTTTGGGTCACGACAAACCAAAATTGGCAGACACACCAAAAGCATTGCCAGATTGATAATCGGCTCGGTAACGCGAAAGTGCTTCTGGCTGTACAATTGACGTCTATCTTTGACTTTTGCTCCTTGAGCTGCAAGGACAGATAACTCTCGCCAACCTAACAAAGTTTTATGCTCAGATTTGCGTCTGATAGGGATATCTTTTGGTGTAATGTCACTTCTATAGTAGCTTATTTTTTGAGCACTTTTCTCGGAGTCTTTCTCCGTGAACAAACCGTAAGAGACCCACTCGCTGGTTTCAGGATTTCGGCTATACAAATCCCACTGGCTGGTTTTGCTATTATAAACTGCCTTTTCGGCTGATATCCGCCCCGTTACTTCCCAGAGGGTTGAATTCGGAATCCTCGAGCGTGTGATGATAGTGGGCTGATGCAGTGTTGATGTTCCTACATCAAATCTTGGAGAGCAAATTAGTGAGCCCTCATTGTCCCCGATAAACCACACATTATAGGATTCCTGGCCGGGTATATCGTCCTGGCTGCGCACAAGCTTATTGGCAAGTTGTGGTATGATAAATTCCTGGTCAACGACCAACAAAGCCGTTAGCAGCAACGCCAGAAGCACTATTGGCCCAATCACCCGTTTCAAACTGACACCTGATGCCATCATAGCCACTAACTCATTGCAGCGCACCATCTTTCCCAAGGAAAACGCCGCTGCAACTACAGTCATCATCCCTGCAAAATCACGAAAGTAAAGTGTGCTGTTCAAACCGTAAAAGATAAATATGTTTTTAAAAACAGCTAAACTGCCAAGGTCGGCGTGCTCCGTAAATTCATCGAGGTTCACAAACAAATCGATAATTATTCGCAGACCTATCAATACGCCAAAAGCAATCGCATAGCCGACCGCAAAATTCTTTGCAACATATCTATCCAGCGTCTTCATACCTGTCTCTCATCCACCATAGCTTGGTTTCTATTATGTGCCTGACTTTCTTTTTCCGACAGCTTGTGATAGATAAAAATAACCAAAAAGAATATTATTAGCAACTCTACGGTAAATTGTATATAAGCACCACGAGTAAGTTTCCAAATAGGGAAAAAACGTTTACCTTCACCAAACAGGGGGAAGTAGCTGTAAGTAACTTTATATTCTATATTGTTTACCTCTAATGGTTCCATTTCAATTGCCCAGCGTTTGAGCTGTTGCCAGTTATTGGTGTCAAGTCTCTCACGTTGGCAGTAATTTTCGTATAATTTAAAAAAGTCACTTATATGGGCATAATTGTGAATGTAATTAGGCCTGCGCTTGCTGAAATCTTTGCGTTTCCAAGGCCCCGGCGCCACATAAGCCTGCCATTTGGCCCTATTGTAGTCCACGTTACCGATAACCATAGCCGCTAGCGCGCTGGCCGTTCCGGTACGGTCAACACCAGACTTGCAGTGCAACAGGACCGGCGTTTCCGCTTTCTCTAAAGCGTCTATCAATTCCGCTAACTCTGACGTAGTCGCAAGACGTTTGCCACTTAGATGAATAGATACCAATTTCACACCTAACTCATCAGCAGTCGATTGCTCTTGCTCGATTACTTTCTCGCTACTGCCTCGAAGATTTATCACTGTCTTTATTCCGTATCGCATGACCCATTTTCTGAGATGTTTTGGTGATGGCTGTGCCGACCGATATACCTTATTGGGAACCACTTCTCTAAAATTCGCTTTAATCACAAAGAAGAACAGATAATATCCTATTCCCGTTAAAATCAGCAAAAATAAAAAGGCCTTCACGCCAAGTCTATTGGTTGCTGCTTCTTTCTGTATCTTGCTTTCAAGCATAACAGCACTCATCTAACTGAGCAACTCGAGTTCCATCATAAAAGGTTTATAGAAGTATAACCAACAGACTAACAGCACAATATTTAATCCCGCTGCACAAAACGCGGTTTTCTTCACTTCCGACTCGCCGTGCTGTGCACTTGGCGCAGCAGGTGTAACTGAAGCAATTATAGAAACCACAGTTCCGGTTATATATACAACCGGCGAAAATAGTATCGTAAGCAATATAAGATTCTCAACGAAGATAATAGAGCTTACTTTGATACTTACGAATGACATTAAAATCAAAAAAACCACCATTCCGACCCAGACAGATGGTAATATAATCCAAACAAGCACTAAATTTTGTCGTCGCAAGTTATTTCCTTTACCTCTCTCATCAATGCTCTTGCCAACTCAATTTCTCAGCAGTCTATGATATATCACAACTGCTAACAAGGACAGCAGCAGCAATCCTACCCACATCACTGCAATACCTGAAACGCTTTGCGAACCAAGATTTTCGGTAATATGCTTGCCGCTCATTATACACACTATCAGCCCTGCAGCAGGCACACAGCTCGCTCCGAAAGCGCTCAACAAATGTCCGCCCTTCTTTATTATACCCAGACCGATACCAATCAATATCATCGACACGCAGCCTATTCCGAACACCAGCCGGGAATGTTTCTCCGCCTCTATTTCAGCCAATGTTTTCCGTATTTTTCTCTGTAGCTTATTTTGTAGGGTCGTCAGTCTCTCACTTGGCCCTTTATGTAGTTCTGATGACACCACCTCCGGGTCGATATCATTCAAAACCTTTCCCGTTTTAAATTTGTCTCTCACCGTTTCAGGTGGTATCAAGCCGCGTATAATATGTCGCATTCTCACGTATCCTGTGCTTTCTATTTGTGCATTGTAAATATCCATTGTCAAAGTCGGTGCCAGTTCATCACCCTCGATTTCCAGAAAGGCCTTTTCAGCATGCATTGTGCTTAAACGTTCTTTGCTGGCCGCATCGGACTCAACCACTACAATTTTTTCGGATAGTTCCACTTGTTTTTCGCCTCGTGCAACGCATTGGTTGGCCCTGAATTCAACGAGCTTTTCGCCACTGTGCAGTTTGTAGAAACTATTGGCATCTTCAGTTAATTTAGCTGCAATATCTTGCGCTAATAACTCTGCGGTGAATTGAGCATAGGTTTCGCGAGCCAGTTTTGCAATTGGATAAAACTGCATAAGGTCCGCTTGAATTCTTTTTACTTCGTCAATCTTCTTGAACTTAATTTCATCGCCTAACAACGAGCCAAACTCTGCTGTAAACGACCCCCATTCAAAGGACATACCCTCTTTGTTTTCGGGGCCGACCTGATATGTGTTATAAGCAATTATTTGTACTTGTTGTACCTTATCGAAATTTTCATCCTGCTTGAATTTCACCGAGGCCTTTTCAGCGGTAATGATTTTTCTTATTCCATAGTTCTTCACCTCAGCGGCGACCACCCCAAAAAGTGCATCATTTTGCGGGTCGGTCTGGTCAGCATAAATTAAATACTCACCATCCGGAGGCAGCTTATAATATCCTCTTCGCTGGATATTTCGGAAAAGTATTTGTTTGGCATCTGCTTTAAGAGCACGTTCAGCGCGGTGCACAAAAGCCGGCATTACGTAGAAGCTCAAAATCAGATTGGCAATCGCCACCATAATTGCCAGAATCAGGCCGGGATAAATCAGTGTCAGCAGAGAAACTCCGCTTGCCCTGCAGGCGTCAAGCTCATTATCGCTTGCAAGTCGGCCATAGACCAAAGCCCCCGCAAATAAAGCCGACATTGGCAACACAAACGTCAGCGTTATCGGCAGAAAATAGCTCATAAGATGGATAACCTGCCGAGGCCCTAACCCATATTCCTGAACAGGTCGAAGGATGCTACCTAAGCTCAGGATTACTGTTAGCGCCAATACCGCCAGCAAAAAAATCCTAAAAAGCTCACGAAATATATATCTGTGCAATGTAAAAACCATTTTGGTACTTCCGACCTTCGATATTGTTTCTTCTATACGCAATATGATATACGCAATACCCTCATACCTTGCAACAAAATTCTCCACACGCTACTTGCCAACACTTCTTTCGTTACGAAAAACCCACCAGTAGCTTTTTAGTCCCCAAATAGCCAATTTTGTATCAAAAAATCGCGTAAGTTTGAAAAAAAGTCCTGCAAGATCAAGCATTGTTTCATTAGAAATGCAAAAAACAATGGAACCTAAGACAGATTATGCGTATCTCATTAAACGAGCAATGAAACTTGATATATTATACTTAGGCCAACAGCGAGAGACTGATGGCTTTGCACTGGCTGAAAGATAGTAAGAAGATAATAGCCCCTGATAGCTCGCTTTCGTTGTATAAACTTTTGTCTAAAAGCCATTATGCTCGGCTGTCCTTTGGGGTTTTTATGGTATATCCAGCCCTTCGGCAGTGAGCTCAGGACAGTCGAACTGCGGGTCAATATCCTTGATTCTATCAGCATAAATCTCGTATGAATATTTTTCCAGCAGCTCTTTTTGGTATTTCTGTAGAGCTTCTTTTCTTTGCTCACTTCGCATCTTCCGTTTAACACGGTTTTGCATATTGCTTGAATATTCCTTCACCTCGCCGGGCTTTTTTCCCAACATTTTCACAATACGCCACTTGACCCCATCGTGGTGAAAGCCCTTTACCGGCCCAATTATTTCATTTGGTTCACCCTTCCACAAATCCTTAAAGAAAATCCCTTCCTTACCGGGATAGGTGTTAAGAGAACTGCCTTTTTTCTCCAAAGAGTACTCTTGTCTAACCAGCTCGAAATCCTTGCCACTGTCCAGTTCGGCCTTTACCTTCTGGGCAGTATTGTGGTCTTGGCACCAAATCTGGTCAATCTTAAGTTCATTTTGTATCCCGAAAGCTTCTTTATGCTTATTGAAGTAGGCAATTATCTGTTCTTCGCTTTCTGGTCCTTTAATATCCCGAACTTTTTCGTATCTGATTACACGGAACAGTCTTTTATCTTCCTTTTCTTTTACTTGTTTTAAGAAATTTTCATCCTTGTCAAGCCCAACCAACCTGGCCTCAGCAACGAAAACCGGCTTGCGCAAAGCTATGTCTAATAAACGCTCAACACCTGCCGGGGTATGCAAATCTCTCGGACGTGATAGTGGTGACATTTCGCACAAAGTATCGAACCAGTCCTTCAAGGTTACCTTTCCATTATCAAATTTGGCCAGAACAATGTTTTTCTCTTCCGGCGTCAATTCACCTCTTACCTGATTGCCACGAATAAATCCTGATCTGCGGGGTTTTTCAGGATGCGATAAAAGTCTTTGATGAATCTCAGCTGCTTTCGGGAAATTGTCACTGACCTTTTGAACATGCAGCTTTTTATAAACTTCACCGTAATACTCATCTATGGATTTGCCGGCCTTTGCCCTTTCAAGCATTGCTTTTGCACGGCTTCTCTTTAGCTTGGGATTGGCTTTTACCTTTTCATCTATTTCTGAGTCTGTTACTTCTATTTTGCTTTGCAGGTATCTTCGCAGCAATAATCTTACAAGCCTGGTCTGCTTAAATCGCTCAACCTGTGCCCGTACCGTTTCACGTTCCATATAGTTCTGCTCGCGGGCGTCCATCACTATTGCCTTTTCTGCTATCATTTTCATAAGTACTGTTTTAGCATTTACCGGCTCAGCTTCACCGCTGTAGTCTCCGTAACGTGGACGGAACTCCTTCATAAGTCTTTTCTCAAGTGCTTCCTTGGTAATAATATAATCGCCTATTTTCGCAACAACATTTGGTTCAGCAGGTGCTTCGAAAACAGGCGCCTCCTTTCGGGCTGCGTCGGGAGACTTCGCCCCGACGAGTGGTTTCTCTTGCGCAATCTCTGGTTTTGTATCAACGGCTTCCGGTTTTCCACAGGAACAGCAAAGTACTATTAACAGCCCCAGAAAAGATAATGCCAATTTACCCCGACCGGGTTTATTAGAAAACGATTTAACCATATCTATTCTCCTCGTATGCCATCAATAAAGACGAAAAACTGTAGAATCAGGTCAAACCAGAGATTATTAGTGGATGACCTTATTGAGAGGGTAAGTAATTATACCTGATGCTCCTGCTCGCTTCAAAGCAGGAACCAGTGACCGCTCGACCTTATCGTCTATAATTACTTCTATCGCAATGTACTCAGAATCAGCCAGACTTGAAACGGTCGGACTCTTTTCTGCAGGCAGTATCTTCAAAACGTCCTCCAGGTCGCTCTTTTTTACGTTCATTTTTAAGCCGACTTTGCTTTGAGCCTCAATAGCTGCATTTAACAATATGGAAATATTTTCGATTTTCTCCCGTTTGAACTTATCCTGCCAGGCCTTTTTGTTTGCAATTAATCTTGTCGTAGAAGCTATCACGGTATCGATTATCCGCAGATTATTTGCCGCAAGTGACGCACCGGTCTCGGTTAGTTCTACTATCGCATCCACCAGCCGGGCCTTGACCTCCGTAGCACCCCAGCTAAATTCAACTTTTATATCTATACCTTTATCCGCGAAATACTTCTTTGTTACATTAACCAGTTCGGTTGCAATTGTGCCACCGGCCAAATCCTGTGGCTTTGTTGCTTGTGATTCGTCTGGCACAACTAATGCCCACATGGCTGGATTGCTTGTGGCTTTGCTATAGGCAAGTTCACAAACGTCCACTACGTCGCAGCCGCTCTCCATTATCCAATCATAGCCAGTGATACCGGCGTCGAAAGCACCGTCTTCAACATATCTGCCCATCTCCTGTGCACGCAGCATTACGAGCTTGATTTGCTCGTCATCTATACCCGGCAAATAACTCCTCTCAGAATCTAAAATGTGGAAACCAGCTTTGCCTAAGAGCTCAATTGTTGCCTTTTGTAAACTACCTGCAGGAATACCTAATTTAAGTATTTTTTCTGACATCGTAAACCTTTTACAAGAAGTCCATTTTCTTTTTAGCCACAGAAACACGAAAAAGTGTGAAGTGCCTAAATGCAGTAAACGCAATAAATAACTTTAGTCACTTTAGTCACTTTAGCTCACTTTAGCTCACTTCTTTTTCTTTGCCTTACGTGTAGTTTTTCGCTTGTGTTGCAGCTTCGACGAATCACCTTCTCTTCGCAGTAAAGCATAGAACTCGTATGCGTTTGCTGCCGAAATCCGTTTAGCTAAAAAACCTTCTATTTCCTGTTCGTCGGCCTCCGGATGAACCAGCTCGTTGTCTCTCAGATATTCTATCATCTGTTGTGTAAGCGGTATGGCGTGGCCCTGCAAAGATGTTAGCATGCAATAATTGACCACAAATCGGCTGGTACCATCTATTCTTTCAAGAGCTTGTTTAGCCGGACGCTTGCCGATTTTCTTCAGCGACTCTAAGCTGACCTTATTATACTCGTTGAATATTGCTCTGAAAGCTCTGATAAGTCTCAATGCTATATCCCTTGTGGCAGGTGTGTCCTCGCCCAACACTTCTATGATTTCTTCTTCTCGAGAAACACGCAAATCATTCAAATCAATAAAATAATCATCGAATCTCTTAATCGCAACATCCGTTGCTGCTCTGCTCATATTTTCGCTAACGATAGCATAAACAAGTGCGTCCGCTACTCTCTCATGAGCTACTCTTTTAACCTTCGCTTGTTCGGACTTCAATAAGCGATATAGCTTACATGCTTTCTTAGAATATTCTTTACTGTTTTTCACAACAGTCTCTGCAGGAACGATTAGGCGTTTAAATGGATGGATATTCCACCATTTCGCATAAATCAGTCTTCCCTCTGGTCAACTGAATCCTTCTTTTGAAGCTCGCTGACTGCTTGGTCTATCAGTTTCATAGTCTCAAGCGTTTTTTTGAACTTCTCATCCTTATAAAAGTGCAGAACAGGACAGAATTTGCTCTGTAATTCACCTGCCAGCAGTGATTGTATTCGGTTTTTTGCATGTGTTATTGCCACAAAAGTTTTGTTTTGTGCGGCATCATCTTTACCAAAAATGCTAAGATACACATCGGCACTACGCAAATCTGCGGCTATATCAACTCTTGTAACGCTCACGAGTCCCTCAATACGAGGGTCATTAAGATGGCTGGTAATAGCTTCACTAACCACTTCTTTCACTACGCGAGCTACTCTTTCTTGTCTGCGCGTTGCCATTATTTACTCGTATCTCGCTACATGTTTCACGAGATAGGCTTAACAATCAAATTGTTCTGGCTACCTTGATGATTTCATAGAAGTCAAAAACGTCATCGACTTTAACATCGTCGAATCCTGCTATCTTAATGCCGCATTCCAGACCCGCTTTGACCTCACGAACATCATCTTTGAAATGCTTCAGAGTTTCTATGCTTAGATTGTCCTTGAGCACGATGTTGTCACGTATCAATCGCACCTTTGCATTCTTGCTCACGACACCACTGCTGATGTAACAGCCAGCCACTGTACCAACTCGTGAAATCTTAAATATTACTCTCACCACGGTTCTACCGAGGCTCTTCTCTATCTCTTCCGGTTCGAGCAGACCGGACATGGATTTTTGTAAATCTTCGGTTATCCGGTAGATTACATGGTAGAGTCTTATCTCAACTCCTTTGGCCTCTGCAATTTTAGCTGCGTGCTCATCGCTGATGACATTAAAGCCAATGATAATTGCGTTCGATGCCTCAGCAAGTACTACATCGCCCTCTGTAATCCCACCCGGCGATGCGTGCAGAATCTTAATCCTTACTTCATCGGTGCTCAACTCGGATAAATATTTCTTCAAAACGTCAACCGAACCCTGCACATCAGCCCGAATGATAAGATTCAACTCTTTTGTTTTACCAGCTTCTATCTGACTGAATAAGTTATCCAGAGTTACTTGCGTCCGTTCCGCCAGCGAGTTTTCTCTCAAACGTATCTGGTTTTCCTCGGCAGCGGCCTTCGCCCGATTGATATCGTCCAGACAGTAGAATCTATCACCCGCCTGAGGAACGTCGCTCAGGCCCGTTATCTCTACCGGTGTAGAGCTTGTAGCTGTCTTTATATTCTTACCGTAGCTATTTTTCAACATTTTTACTCTGCCGTAACTACAACCTGCCAGAACCACATCGCCCTTGGTTAGTCGGCCCTCCTTAATTAACAAAGTTGCCACCGGGCCTTGCTGGGATGATACCTTTGCTTCCACCACCCATCCTGTAGCGCCGATGGTGTCATCAGCTTCGAGTTCGAGCAATTCTGCTACGTAATCAAGAGATTCAAGCAAATCATTTATACCCTCACCGGTAACTGCACTGGTTTTCACGACTTCCGTTTCTCCTCCCCATTCAGCCGGTGTCAACTCTTGTTCAGCTAACTGTGAGTAAATGCGATTTACGTCGCAACCGGGCAAATCTATTTTATTCAATGCAACAACGATTGGCACCCCGGCTGCCTTACTGTGTGCTATCGCTTCGACGGTTTGGGGCATCACTCCGTCATCGGCGGCGACCACCAGCACCACAACATCAGTCATATTGGCACCTCTGGCACGCATAGCCGTAAATGCCTCGTGTCCGGGAGTATCAAGAAATGTCACCTTCTTATTGTCCCACGTAACTTCAGATGCACCGATATGCTGCGTGATACCTCCAGCTTCACCGGCTACTATCTGAGTTGACCGGATTTTATCCAATAGACTGGTCTTACCGTGGTCAACATGCCCGAGCATTGCCGCAACTACAGCTCGTTTCTTGAGATTTTCTCTTGGACGTTCTTCAAATTTAACTCGTATCTGCTCTTCGAGTGTAGTTTTGTGCTCCACTATCAACTCAGTATTGAACTCCAGAGCGACCAGCTCCGCAACGTCGCTGCTTATAACCTGATTGGCTGTGGCCATTACACCCTGTTGCACCAATCTGCTGATAATATTACCCGATTTAACCGCCAAAGCTGCAGATAAATCCTTTACAGTGATTGGCTCGCTTAATACTGCTTCTTTCGGCTTGGCAACCACAGATGCTCCCGCACGAAACTTGGTGGCGATTTTCCGCGTCGGCCTTAATCGCAATCCTTCACCACCAGCTGCACTAAGCCGGGCTTGTCTTTCTTCGATATCTCTTTGGCGCCATTTGCTAACGGTTCTGGTTCTCCGCGGTGCTTCCACATTCCTCTCGTCTCGCCGACGACCGTGCGTTCTCTCTTTGGCTCGTACTGGTGCTCGCCCAGCCCCTTGGAGGGGCGGGGCTCGCCTACTCTCCCTGCTTGGAGCCGAAATTGATTTTTTTTGGTTCTCCTCGTTATATATCAATGGTTCGGTTACGGGCTCATCGTATCTGGGTCTTGGCTTTGGTTTCGGTCGTCGTAACGGCTCCGGCGCCTCGACTCGAACAACCTGTGGGCCGCTCAGCTGAGCTGGCTCGGGCTTCTCCAGAATCGGCCCGGCTGGAAGTATCGGCTCCGGCTCTTTTGGCTCTTCTGCGATTACCGCTGTCGATGCTTGCTGCTCGCCCTCTATAGCTTCTGTTGTCTGGCCAGCGGCAGGTTCAGTTGCCTGTTCAGCTATCTTGGTTTTCTTGCTCGGCTTGGCTTTCTTGGCTGTTTTCGCTTTCTTTGTCGTATGCTTTCGCTTTACCTTCTTTTTAATCCGTACCTTCTTCAGGTCAATCTTCTCAGTCGTCTCAATTGATGTTGTGCCCCCTGCCTCGCTGAACCACTCGTGAATAGTCGCCGTCAGACCGGCAGATATCACTGACATATGGTTCTTAATATCAAGACCCTCATCCTGACACTTCTGCACAATAGCAGCGCTTTTCACGCCAAGTTCCTTAGCCAGAATGTAAACTCTTGTAGTTGCCATAAAATAGCACCGATAAGCACTAAATCCTAAATCCTAAACAATATCTGAACTCGAATGTCTAAATGTTCAAGACCTATCGTTTTGGTCATTTAAGTTTTGGTCATTTGAGCTTGTTTAGGATTTAGATATTAGAATTTAGGATTTATTATTGTTCATTTTCTTTTGTTTTTATCTGCTCAGCCAGTTCTTTTTCTGCCTGCTTTTGTTTCGACTCAGCCGCCAAACGCTTCGCTTGCTCAACTGCTGCCGTAACCAGTTTCTCTGCAATGTCTGAATCAATACCGAGTTCGCTAACCAGTGGTTCGACACCTACATCCTCCATGTCTAAAACAGATATGACCCCAAGCGCTATCAGTTTGTCAACCATTGTATCATCAGCGGCTTCAACGCTCTTGACACAGCTTGTTAGTTGTTCAATACTTTGATTGTATTCGTTTGGTGTTAGTATATCGATATCCCAGCCGGCCAGTCTCGCAGCTAATCGAACATTCTGTCCATGCTTGCCGATAGCCAGACTAAGCTGGTCCTCATCCACAACCACTGTCGCTCGTCCCAGCTCGAAACACAGGGCGATTTCACTGACCTTTGCCGGCATCAATGCATTTACCACTAAAACTTGTGACGACTCGTTCCATCGCACAATATCTATTTTCTCTCCACCTAATTCATCAACTATATTTTTGATTCTGCTGCCGCGCACACCTACACAGGCCCCAACCGGGTCAACCTTCTCATCGAGCGAGGTAACCGCAACTTTGGTTCGGTAGCCCGCCTCTCGCGCCAATGCTCGTATTTCGATAATCTTTTCGTTAATCTCCGGTACCTCCAACTCAAACAATCGGCGGATAAAATCGGGGTGTGTACGGGAGAGAAGGATTTTGACCTGATTCGAAGTCTCTTTTACATCGAGAATCAGACATCGAATTCTTTCGCCCGGCCGGTGCGTCTGCCCCATTAGCTGTTCGCCTTTGGGCATATAGCCTTCGGTCCAGTGGTTCAGATTAACAACCAGTGTCCCGCCCTCGTATCGCACAGCTGTTCCGCTTATGATTTCCCCTTTTCGCTGGACAAACTCGGTGTAGATACTATTCCTCTCATCGGCTCGTATTTTCTGAATCATCACCTGCTTGGCTGTCTGAGCAGGGATCCGGCCGAGCCGCCTTATATCAATTTGCTCACCACTCTTAAAGGTCTGAACCTCGCCTGTTTCCCTGTCAATATGCACTGATATGTTGCTGTCCGGTTCGCCGAAATGCTTCCTGACCGCTGAAACCATAGCTTCCTCTAAATCAACAAAGATAGACTCCCTGTCGATGTTTTTATCACGTGCGATATTATCGACGATTCTTATTAATTCCTGACTCATTGTTCTTTTTTTTCCTAATCCAGCACCAATTTTTGCTCTTTCTAACCCAGCACCGCAAATTGGTGCCGGACAAAAAAAGTGGAAACCATCCAAGTTTCCACTTCAAAAAACACCCTAAACAAGTCGAGTTTGTAGCTTATCCTTATCCTACATCAGCCGTCTCCGATAGGGTTCACAAACCATCAATGAACCTCGCTTGTTCCCAAAAACTGAAGCAGAAACATCGATTTCCAAGCCACCATTTGCAGTAGATACATAACTACACAGGCCAATTGTTCCACTACCGGGCACTGTTCGCTAATCCTGTCAATGTCATTTTGAGTACCTCTTAAGTACCTTTTCAGCTTAGCTTTGGTAGCCATTAATCCTTACAGTCAAAAGCGTTATTATAATCGTCAAACTTACTATTGGCAATAACTTTTTCACCAAATTTGTATATTTTTTGGCCCAAATCCGGCCAAAAAACAAATATTTAATAGTTAAGAATAGCCAAAAACCAGTAAAGTCCGAAAAAAATATGCTTTTTTGACCTGCTGTAACCTGCCACGAAGACACAGAGGAAATTAGCCACAGAACACAAAGAGCACGGAGATTGTGAAAAATTCGAAATCCTAATCCTTCGACCTGATTCGACCTTGCTCATCACAGGATGCTCAGGACAGGTCCCGGAATCCTAAACGGCTCGACAGGGACATTCGGCTTTGTTCCCTTCGACACTTCGATAAGACTCAGCGCGGGCAAGCTCCCCACTTCGCCCTAAATAGAGGGGCTTCGCAGGGCGAGCAGGACAAGCAGGGCAGGATTATTGCCGGTAGTGGTTAGCCCCTGGTCTTGTATCTTCTTCTTAGTTTCTGATAGCAATCCCAGGCCATACATCTTATCCTCACCAGAGGGACTCGTGCTACGCTGCGAAGTGCCTGCTCCGCTGAAGTAGCTCAGCTACGAAGGCCGGAAGCTTCGCTACCTGTGGCACAAGCTACGAAGCACGAGACAGATAAGATTGAACTTGATGAAGGCCAGAGAATCAGCTATGATATCACAACGTTGGTTGTGTATTATTGAGCGGTGAACTATGTCTGAATTTGACAGAGAAAAATTTAAAGAGTACTGGAGAAGAACCGAGGTAATCAGAATATATCAGCGTATGCTTTATACGTTCGGAGATATGGAGCTGCCTTATGTATTTGCCGCTGAACACAGCCAGCTCAGGGATAGAACCATTGTAAGAAAGGGCATCATTCTGTTTCAGAGGCCGCAGATATTGCTGCCAAGATACTACAGCGGCCCAGAGTTCAAAGAAGGTTTTGAGCACGCAAATGTAATTCCTCCGGAAGCTGTTTATCTTTTCAGGTCTATGGGACTGCCTTATTCTCATATAACCAATAAAACGATAGCTACAGAACAAATAGAATATGGCGGTTTACAGGATGTCCTGGATAGATTTAACACAGAAATGGAGAACGAGGAGAATGCCGAAACAGGGCTTATAAAAGGTATCCTTGATGGGGCGGATATCTCTTTGATGAGATATTCGTTGGGTTTGGTAATTAAGTCGGCTCAGGAAAACGTGAGAGAGTTTTTTGAGCACCTGCGCAGACAGAGAGGAGAGCCAATAAGGCCTGATGAAAAGATTACGGACGAAGACATAAGGAGATTGTTCGAATAGGGTCATCGCCATTATATAAGCCTTGGGGGATTTTCTTATATCTTAATTTCGCCTGGACTTTACCTTGCCTGTGTGAAAAAAGAATTAGATTTGAGCCCCTTGGGCCTTCTGGAAAATTGTCAGATAAAGTACCGCACTTTTGTTGCTCGGCCTGAGTGCGGTGCTTCTGAGAAGAAGATGATGCTTTTTTGCTGGCTTGGCAAAACTATTCTCCTGAAAACAAACAAAACCCAATTCTAATTCAGAAAACACTCTTTTTATAGGTCTATTTTGCCGGTTCTTGGGTTGATTGGCAACTCACAAGAAACATAGTAAAGCAATATATGAAAACGACCGAAATAAAAAAGATATACGCCATTCAAAGAACTGCGTAGGCACGTGTTGTGGCTATGCGCAGTTTATATACGGTATGTGAAGTGAAAGGACGTATTATGAATGGGAAAAAGAAATGTTTGAGATGCGGTGGCATTAATCTTCAAGCCGGTTCCGTTCAATCCACCGGAAAAATCTATTTTCGTCCCAAGAGCGCTAAATTAGCAGCGGTACTGACAGGTGGTGCTACTGTTAGTGCCAGTACCTGTCTCGATTGTGGCTATGTAGAATTGGCTGTAGACGCTGATAAAGTAAAGTCGCTTCTGAAAAAGCCTTAAACCCAGGCAAGCTTGCCCGTGAGGTTTATATGCCATCACAGGTGACTCTGGGATGCAAATAGTCGGCGTGCCGGGCCGGGCAGCGTTTTTGCCGCTTGGTCTGGGTGCGGTGGTTTTAAGAAAAAAGACGCTAAAAGAAAAGCATTTAGTTCGGTGTCTCGATTCACTTCGCCATTCCTTGTTTAATATTCTTTAGCCTTGAGTCTCTCGCCTTGTTCCATCTCTATCCTGCGCTTGTTTTATTTTTTATTTAGCATTTTTTTGTTCCGCAGGAGGTAATGATTAGAAGCGATAGATTTCTCGCCTATGGCCGATTTTGACTATATCGATTATCGAGTTTTTATCCTCGATAGAGTACACTATTCTATAGTCCCCCTGGCGGATGCGGAAGCGTTCTTGTCCCGAAAGCTTCTGTGCTCCATGAGGCCTTGGATTTCCGGCGAGTGATTGAATGCGTTTGATGATTCTCTGAAGGTCTTTCTTTGGGATGTTTTCCAGTTCTTTAGCAGCAGATTTTTTAATGGTTATTTTATATTTTACCATTTTTCCTGAGCTTCTTCAGAACATCCTCCAATGCCAGGCTTGGCTCTTTTTTACGCTCATCGAAAGCTGCTAAATCAATGGAATCCTCTGCTAAAGAGAGTTTAATCGCCTCTTCGACCAATTCTGACATTGAATGTTCTGTCTCTGCTGCTTTTATGCGAAGTGCATAATGCAATTCGGGGTCCAGATAAATCGTAGTTCTTTTTGTATTGGTTTTCATATCGTTACCTTACTATCGACATTATAGCATTAAATCATTTTGATGTCAAGTCGCCATTTTATGTTTTTAAGATTTTTTGTTTAGCATTTTTTTGCTCCGCAGGAGATGGTGGTAGTGCTGGGCGAAGCGGTGGGCCTCATCGCGGACATACTGCAGCAGTTTGCGGGCGGGCGAATGGGCAGGCAGTTTCAACGGTTTTGAGCTGCCCTGTAGATATATATCCTCCTCTCGCTTGGCAATCGAAGCAATCTTCGTATTGCGTATTGCGTATTGCGTATCGCGTATTACGTTTGTTCCTTTTCCTTTTTGTGTTAATTCGCGTAAACGTGTGGATATCATATCTTTAAGGGCTGTTTCGGCAGCTCTTAAATGCCCCAGACCTCCGTCGATTAAAATAAGGTCGGGCCAGAGCTCTTCACCCCGCAGGGCATATTTGTATCTGCGTTTGACTACTTCGGCAATCATTGCATAATCATCGATACCTCTTACGGTCTTTATTTTGAACCGCCGATAACCGCTCTTAAACGGCCTGCCGTCAATGAATTTAACGAGCGACCCGACTGCTGCGGTTCCTGCAATGTTGGCCACATCGATGCCCTCAATAATCCTGACCGGCTGAGAGCTTTGCAGTATTTCCCGCAGTTGCAGCAGGGCCTCAGTCGGGTCAGCCGCAAAGACCTCCGGCTGGACATCTTCGTCGGGCAGGCCTCGGCGGTCGAGTCGTTCAATTAGCCGAATGCGGTCGCGAAACATTGCTGCCTGCTCGTAATGGAGGTTCTCGGCTGCCTCGGCCATCTGTTTTCTTATCCGGCGCAGGATTGTCGAACGCTTCGACCGCAGAAATTTTATAAAATCGCCAATAATTTTTTTGTAATCAGCTTTAGCAATTTTGGCTGTGCAGGGAGCGGTACATTGCTTTATACTGTATAAAATGCACGGCCGGAAAAATCTGCCCTTCGGGTCATTTTCTCTAATATTCAGGGTGCAGGTTCGAAACTTGAATATTTTCTGCAATTCTACTAAAACCAACCGCAGGTCCTTTGCGCTGGCAAAGGGCCCGAACAATCTGCTGCCGGCCGGTCGGGGTTTTCGGGTGATGTAGACGCCTGGAAAATCTTCACCTGTAGTAATCTCGAGATACGGAAAGGTTTTGTCATCGACAAGGTCTGTATTGTAAGGCGGACGGATATCCTTTATCAGACGTGCTTCTTTTAGGATTGCATCGACTTCGGTTTCGGTCTCGATAAAGTCAACGGTCCGGATTTTATTGAGCATTTCAGTGATTTTAGGCCCACGTGATGCGGTGAGGCCCGGCCTTCGCAGCCGCTTCGGCGGAGTAGGCTCGCCAGCTGGTTGAAAATAGCTTGCCACTCGGGAACGCAGATTTTTGGCCTTGCCGATGTAAAGGACTTTGTCGCCCGCTGCCTTCATAAAATAAAGACCTGGGCCGGTTGGAAAACTCTTTATCTGCTGGCGAATCGCCTCAAATCTGTCTTTTTTGATATTAGAGGCCATTTGTGTTGTATTTTAGCTTTGCAAGGTAACTGGCAAAAGCGTTTTCTGCCTTTTTACCATAGAATGAGACAAAACATTTGCCAATTAAGTCCAGATTGATACAATTTGCTCCCCAATTCAGAGCTATTTGGTCACGAGAGCTGATTATGCAACCTAAAATCGTTCTGAAACCAAATCAGACTATTGTTTTTATCGGCGACAGCATAACCGATATGGGCAGAAACCAGCCGGCTTACAGGCCGCTTGGCTCTGGTTATGTACACTTCGTGGGCAATTTGCTTTTGGCAAAGTATCCCCAGTTGAATCTTAACATCATAAATACTGGTATCAGCGGTAATACCGTCCGGGACCTGCAGAAGCGTTGGGCGAGAGATTGTCTTGAGTATAAGCCGGATGTATTGAGCGTCCTTATCGGCATCAATGACCTGTGTCGTCAATATTCAGAGCCCGAAAAGGTGCCTGCCGGGGTATATCCCGATGAATATGAGTCAACATACAGGCAGTTACTTTCGCAGGTAAAACAAAAATTTAACAGCCAGCTTGTGTTAATTGAGCCGTTTATGTTTTGTGATGACCAAAAAAATAAAATTTTTCAGGACCTTCGGGTCTACATTCGGATAGTTCATAATTTATCGCAGGAATTTGATGCCGTTTTAGTGGCGTTGCAAAGCTGGATTGATGAACAAATCAAGGAGGTACCACCTGAAAAATGGTCGCAGGATTCGGTGCATCCCTATATTTGGGCGCACGCCTGGCTCGCCCGGCAATGGCTCAAAGCTGTAGGCCTTTGAAAATTTTGCCTATAAAAATTTTTTCGCTGTAGATTGAGTAGCTACAAGGGTTAAGAAAAAAGGTTAACAAATTTACAAAAAAAATCTGACTTTGGTCTTTACAGCTTATCGAATTATTATTAATCTGCCGATATTGACTTTGCAGCTTGTGTTACTATATCTGGCGTAATTCCTATTTTCTCTTACTACATGTTGTGGTATCAATGACTTTCGTTTTTGAGCCGGGAGGCACGTAAATGTCTTACAAATTCGAGCCTGAAAATCCTTTCAAGAGCCAAAAATCACAACCCGAAACTGCTGTAGAAAATGACCAATCGTCGGGACTACGGCTGGGCCTCTCACCTCCGGCGAAGCTGGGCCGCCCAGACGAGAGGGGTTTGAAAATAGAGCATTCCTTTTCAACCCCCGGCGTGCACCCCTTCGAGCAGCTTGAATGGGAAATGCGTTCTGCCAGGATTATGAACGATAGTGGCCAGGCAATCTTTGAGCAGGACGGTATAGAAGTTCCGATATCCTGGAGCCATTTGGCAACAAAGGTTGTGGCGAGCAAATACTTTTATGGCGATATCGGCTCTGGGAAACGGGAACATTCGGTAAAACAGCTTATCCATCGAGTTTGCAAGACCATTGCTGACCGTGGCGAAAGGGATGGTTACTTCGCTACCGGCAAAGATGCCGAGACCTTCTACAATGAGCTGACCTGGCTGTGTGTAAATCAATATGGAGCATTTAATTCACCTGTGTGGTTTAACGTAGGCCTTTTCGATGTCTATGGTATAGCAGGCAGTAAACATAATTACCATTGGGACCCGCAGCTGCAAACCGCAGTTACCTGCGAAAACAGCTACGAATGCCCACAGGCATCAGCCTGTTTTATTCAGTCGGTTAAAGACTCAATGGGGGATATAATGCGCCTGGCGACAAGTGAGGCGATGCTCTTTAAGCACGGCTCTGGCACCGGAACAGACCTTTCTACGCTGCGAAGCAGCAGAGAGAAACTCTCCGGCGGAGGCAAGCCATCCGGGCCTTTGAGTTTTATGAGGGTTTATGACCAGATAGCAGCGGTCATTAAATCTGGTGGGAAGACCCGCCGGGCAGCAAAAATGCAATCACTAAAGGTCGCCCATCCTGATATTAAGGAGTTCATTACCTGTAAGACTGAAGAAGAAAAGAAGGCCTGGGCACTTATTGAGGCCGGTTACGATGGCGACCACAACAACGAAGCGTATAACAGCGTGATGTTTCAGAATTCCAATCTGTCTGTGCGCGTAACCGATGAGTTTATGCAGGCGGTCCAAAAGGATGCAAAATGGGCTACCTATGCAGTAACAACAGGTGAAAAAATGCAGGAGCACTCGGCGCGTGGGCTGATGGAGTTAATTACCGAGGGCACAAGAATTTGCGGTGACCCGGGCATACAGTACGATAGTACTATCAACCGCTGGCACACCTGCCCAAATTCCGGGCCAATCAATGCTTCAAACCCCTGCAGTGAGTATATGTTCATCGATAATTCGGCCTGCAATCTGGCTTCACTGAACCTTATGAAGTTTTGCAGGGATGACGGCTCATTCGACATTGAGGCCTTCAAGAAGGCGATTCGGCTGTTTATCATCGCCCAGGAGATTCTGGTTGATAACGGCAGCTACCCGGACAAATCGGTTGCCATAAACAGCCATTTGTTCCGTCCGCTTGGCCTTGGTTACGCTAATCTTGGCTCGCTTATTATGAGCCAGGCCTTTGCTTATGATTCTGACCAGGCAAGGGCATTGGCCTCGGCAGTCAGTGCTATAATGACGGGGTCTGCTTACACGGCAAGTGCTGAAATAGCGCAGCTTATGGGGCCTTTTGAGCAATTCAGCAAGAATCGCGATGCTATGCTCAAGGTCGTAAATATGCATCGCCAGCACGCTTATGATATTCCGGAATCTCATTGTCCGGACTATTTGCGCAATGCTGCCAAGGATGCGTGGGACCAGGCCCTTGACGCCGGCTCAAAAGTGGGCTTTCGGAATGCCCAGGCAACCGTTCTTGCCCCGACTGGAACTATCGGCTTTATGATGGATTGCGATACTACGGGTATTGAGCCCGATATTGCACTGGTTAAATATAAATTATTGGCTGGCGGCGGAATGCTCAAGCTTGTCAACAAAACCGTGCCTATGGCTCTGGAGCGGCTTGGCTATGGTATCGACGGCATCAAATCAATCGGCGACTACATAGATAAAAATGAAACTATCGAAGGGGCAGAAGAGCTCAACCCGGACCATTTGCCAATCTTTGATTGTGCTTTTAAGCCGCGCAACGGCAAAAGGTATATCCATTATATGGCACATCTCAAGATGATGGCCGCTGTCCAGCCTTTTATATCCGGTGCTATTAGCAAAACTATCAATATGCCGAAGGAAAGTACGGCTGAAGAAATCTCAACAGCTTATATGGAAGGATGGAAGCTCGGATTAAAGGCCGTGGCAATCTATCGCGATGGTTCCAAGAAACTCCAGCCCGTTTCTACCAAAAAACACAAGAAAACAAAGACCGAAGCTGCTGAGGCATCCGCCCCTGCCCGTCCATTCAGGCACCGGCTGCCGGATACTCGCCAGAGTATAACGCATAAATTTTCCGTAGCAGGGCATAAAGGCTACCTGACGGTGGGGCTGTATGAGGACGGTCAGCCTGGTGAGCTGTTTATCACTATGGCTAAGGAAGGAAGCACCATCGGTGGCCTTATGGATGCAATAGGCACCTGTACTTCAATGGCACTGCAATATGGCGTGCCTCTGATTACACTCGTGGACAAGTTTCGCCACGCCCGTTTTGAGCCGTCAGGAATGACATCGAACAGGGATATTCCATTTGCAAAGAGCTTGATTGATTATATTTTCTGCTGGCTTGGCTGTCAGTTTATACCGGGTTATGCCGAGAAGAATACTCCCAACAGGACGACCACAACGAGCAAAAATTTAACAACCGCCAAACAATTAGTGGAAAAGACTAAAGATCTGGCACAAAAAATTGCTGAGGCAAAAGCCGGCTCAAAAGTCAAGGCAAAGGATGAGGACCAGAATACCTCAGAGTCAAAGCAGGTAACCAGGCAGCCGTCTGCTGGTTCTGCGAACAGGCTTGCCGGCTTGGCAAGTCGAATAAAGACCCTGGTAGGTGCGTCCGTTACCGATTCCTCCTTGTCCGCCGACTTGTCCGGCGTAGCGCAAGCGAAGTCGGAAGCCTCGGCGAAGGCGGATGAGCAATTGCTGTCTGAGATGGAGGCCTTAGAGCAATTTAACGCCCAGTTTGCCCATTTTAGTGATGATGCTCCTGCCTGTGACGTCTGCGGTGCGATTACGGTTCGCAACGGCACCTGCTATAAATGCTACAATTGCGGCAACTCAATGGGCTGCTCCTGAGAAGCGATTCTGTCATTCTGAGCGCAGCGAAGAATCTCAAAATATACTTAAGTCCCATACTGGTGATTTTGTTTATCTTCAGGGTTTACATCTACTCCAAAAGCCCACCGGTTTATCCGGTGGGTTAATATCCCTTTATGCTGGGAGTCATATTTAGCCCGTAAAGCTCAAGAAACAGGCAGATTTTGCTTGTTTTAACGGTCTTTATATGTTATTATGAGATGAGCTACGATGTAGCGGTGCCCTTTGGTTTGCGCACTTTCGTTGAGGATTGTTCGTACGAGAGTCCTTAACAATCCAGTCGAATTTTCCTGAACAGGAAGTTCAATGCAGGAGGAAGTGGTCATGAGAAACAAAGCTGTCTCAATAATGCTGCTGGTTGGAATTTTGTCAATTCTGGTGTCGGCGGGTGCTAGTGCTGAGCCAGTAATTGAATGGGAAAAGACATTTGGTGGAGCAGGAACAGGCACTGATTGTGCTTTTTCTGTCCAGCAAACTACTGATGGCGGTTATATTGCTGCTGGTGTTACATGGTCTTTTGCCACCGGAGAATATGATGTCTATCTCATTAAAACAGATTCCAATGGTGATCTTGTCTGGCAAAAGATCTTTGGAGGAAGAGATCACGACTATGCCGAGTCTGTCCAACAAACCTCTGATGGCGGATATATTGTTGCTGGTTATACATATTCTTTTGGCGATGAAGAAAAAGGTGATGTATATCTCATTAAAACTGATTCCAATGGTGATCTTCTGTGGCAAAAGACATTTGGAGGAACGGATGCCGACCGGGCTTATTCTGTCCAACAAACCACAGATGGTGGATATATTGTTGCTGGCGAAACATGGTCTTTTGGCGCAGGAAGCTATCTCATTAAGACAGATTCCAATGGCAATCTTATGTGGCAAAAGACACTTGGAGGAATGGCTTATTCTGTTCAACAAACCTCTGATGGCGGGTATATTGTTGCTGGCGATGCTGAAAACGATGTCTCTCTCATTAAAACTGATTCCAATGGTGATCTTCTTTGGCAAAAGACATTTGGAGGAACCAGGTACGAACAGGCTCTTTCTGTCCAACAAACCTCTGATGAAGGATATGTTGTTGCTGGCGAGACAGAGTCTTTTGGCGCAGGAAGCTTTGATGCCTATCTCATTAAAACAGATTCCAATGGCAATCTTATGTGGCAAAAGACATTTGGAGGAACCAAGTACGACCGAGCTTCTTCTGTCCAACAAACCACTGATGAAGGATATATTCTTGCTGGTAGGACAGAGTCTTTTGGCGCTGGAGTCAGTGATGCCTATCTTATTAAGACAGATTCCAATGGCAATCTTATGTGGCAAAAGACATTGGGAGGAACCAAGAACGACAGTGCTTATTCTGTCCAACAAACCTCTGATGACGGATATATTGTTGCTGGTTGGACATCCTCTTTTGGCTCTGGAAACACTGATGTCTACTTAGTAAAGATTGTGCCAGAAAATCAATTACCAGTTGCTTCGTTTACTTATTCTCCAGAAAATCCTGAAGCCGGTGAGGAAATAACTTTTGATGCATCTGCCTCTTATGACCCTGATGGAGAAATCGTCTTTTATGAATGGGATTGGAATGGCGACGGGGATTATGATGATTTCACAGCCTCTAAGATAACAACCTTTTGGTGGGATGAGGCTGATACCTTTAAAGTTGCATTAAAAGTCATTGATGACAAAGATAATGTGAGTATTTTATACAAGCAAATTACTATAGGAGAATCTTTGGCAAGTGAGGTCAATGCTATCCTTGTTGGGTTTTGGCCGGATTGGTTGAAACTGTGGTGGTGGAGAGATCACAGAAATTTCGTAAAAATTGACGATTGGTTAACGGAGTTTGAGCCAGACTCAAAACCCCGTAGCTGGCTTAGTGCTGAATTTGATTGGTGTGAAGAGGCCGATTTGATTAAAATACTTAACAAAGAAATAGATTCCGATGAAGCACCAAGTCTTACCTATAAAATTTATGCACTGAATGTTATAGAGGAAGAAAAATTAGTAAACGCAGCCATCTCCCAAATAACACCAACTTACCAGTTCCTGCTGAAGCCATTGTTCAAGTATGCGCTGGGTAGCGTATGGAGCTTACCAAAAGGATTGGCTGAAGAGGGAATTTTAAGATTAATAGATAATATCGGCGTATCTATTGGGATGCATACTATTAACTTGGCCTTGAAAACGGTTAATTTAACAGATTTGGACAAGGAACTCAAACAGGCGATTTACGTTGAGGCGCTTGGAGTTTACTTTAAGCACCGCTTAATTCTTCTTGAACCCCATGATTATGCTTGGGGGCAAGCAAGCCCTCTGGTGGAGGTCAGTATAAGTTTGCTTGCGGAAGAAGAAAAGCAGGAAATGAGGGAGGCGACAGAAATATATTTTGAGAAGCTGGAGGGAATATACAATGGGGGTATTGTGCCGCCTTTTTCTGGGCTATCCGAAAACTTTAAGAAGCAAAGTAGAGATAAACTTAGGGAGCTGCTTCTTTCTGCATTAGAGAAATACAAGGGTGAATTAACGAATAGGAAAGGAGCGCAGATTGCTAGTCCTGGTGAACTTCGGGTCTATGATTCTGAAGGAAGAATTACAGGAGTAATAGGTGGAGAAATGAGAGAGGAAATCTCAAATTCAGCATATGATGATGAGACTAAAAGGATGGTTATATTTATGCCAAGTGATTCCTACAGATATCAAGTTGCAGGCACAAATCAGGGAACTTACGGACTAGTAGTAACTTCCGTTGAAGATGGAGAAATTACTACTTTTACTGCCACTGACATTCCCACTTCGCCTAATGCGGTTCACCAATATACTGCTGATTGGGAGGCTCTTTCGGCAGGTAAAGCAGGGGCTACCCTTAAGATAGATGCTGATGGAGACGGTGTTTTTGAAAGAACCATTATCTCAGATAATAAGCTTACTGCTTGTAAAGTAGCGATTGAATTATTAGGTTACGAGCTTATTAGCCAGGATAAGGTTAGTGAAACGGAATTTGAGTACACTTTCCGAGTTCTTGCTAAAAATTCTGCCAAGCAAGACGTGAAAGACATCACCTTCAAGCTTGTTGGAGAGCCGAATAACACGTCGGTCATTGACGGTATAGTTTACTTTTCCATCATAAAAGCAGGAGAACAGATTTTAAGCGATGATACCTTTAAGGTTCGCAGCGGCAAAAGCCCTGATGTATTGGTGAGCGACCTTGTATGGCAAATATGCAAGTGTATCCAGCAATCAAAATCTGATTTTAATCGCGATTGGAACGTCGGCCTCCTCGATTTAGCTGAACTTACCGACCAGTGGCTACAGTCTTGTTCAGACCCAAACTGGTGTGAGGAAACGGATCTTGATCAAAGCGGAGTTGTCAACTTTATCGACTTTGGCATTTTTGCCAAGAATTGGCTCTGGAAAATAATACCTGCCGACCTCGATATTGACGGCGATGTGGATTTTGCTGACTATGCCGTCTTTGCCTCGCACTGGATGGACGGGAATTGTGCGGAGAAAGGCTGGTGCGATGGGGCGGACCTTGATAAGAGCGGTTCTGTGGACTTGTTTGATTTAGCTGAATTAGCAGAACACTGGCTGGTAGGCCGTTGAATCGCTTCGGATTCTCTCCAGAGTTTCCTCCGCTTAACTCAAAACTTCCTTCAAGCCAGCCGCATAGAAATTATGAGGCCATCGCAGATGGCCTGTTGTCTGAGGACGAAGCTTTAGCAGAAACTCGTTGTTAAAGTCAGTCAGCTTAAGATAAGTCAGATTTTCTGACTTTGTGGACGAAGGCAATATTTTATGACAAAGCTTGCTTTGGGAATAGGATTTGCCGAGAACACCAGGCTGACCGAATCCCTCTGTGTACTCCTTGTCCGGCGTAGCCTCGGCGAAGACGGATGTGACCTCTGTGGCCAATAAAAAATCTGCGTAATCCGCGATTAAAAAGATAAAAATTTCTCTTGAAAAATAGGCAGAGTATGGTATAATACTCACAATTGGGGGAGGCCCCGGAAACGGGGCTGCGGAGACCCCGCCTTCGCCTGGAGCTACGGCGAGGCAGGCCGCACGTCACAGGACAAGCCTGCCCTGAGCGACTCGTGGTGAGCGATGTCGAACCAAGTCGAATGGGTTGTCCAAGTCAAAATATATTCGGTAATTAACCCCTTAGGGGGCAGTTAGTTACAATAAGGACTAAACAATGTTCAATAACCAATTACCAGTAACCAATCACCATACAAGTCACGAGCGACCAGCGACGGATTAAATATGCAAAACAAAGCCAATTTTACCGGATGCCTAAAATGAACATAAACTTTTGTTTCACAATGAACTATGAACAAAAAGCGATGAAATATGAAAATAAAAACAAAGCCCAATCAAACCCAACTTGTAGTGAGATTGCCTGCCCTGCTAGTCCCGAGCAAGGTCGAGGGAAGCTTGTCGAAGGGGTCGAACCTACTTGTAGTGAGCTTGTCGAATCTATTTCAAACGACGCGCATAGTCATTGACCGGGTCAAGCCCAAATTCTTTAATTCATGTAAAAATAGTTTGACAGAGCTGACTAATTCTCTAAAATACAGGTTTTTTATTGCTTTGTTGCTCTTTATTTTGAGGAATTGTCATTCCGCACTTGATGCGGAATCCAGAATTTCAATAAAATGGATTCCTGCTTTCGCAGGAATGACATCTCTCGATTAATCTGCGACAGACCAGATAGTAGTAAAATGGGTATTTCTATGAAGAGTTTTATGGCAAAAAAGGGTGAAGTTGAGCATAAGTGGCTGCTTGTGGATGCCGAAGGGGCAATTCTGGGCCGAATGGCTGCTAAAATAGCGCCTATACTTATGGGCAAAACCAAGCCCACATATACGCCGCACGTGGATACGGGCGATTGTGTGATTGTGGTAAACGCCGACAAAATAAAGGTTACCGGTAAAAAAGCCCAGATGAAAGAATACGATTATTATACGCATCATCCCGGCGGACATAAATTTGTCAGCTTCTCTGATATGATGGCCAGAAAACCTGAAAAGGTAATTGAATTGGCTGTCAGACGGATGTTACCAAAGAATCGGCTCGGCAGAGCGATGCTGAAAAAATTGAAGGTTTATCGTGGCCCGGAGCACGACCATCAGGCCCAAAAACCAGAAAAGATAGAATTGTTTTAAGAGTACAAAATATGGCTAAAACCAAAACTGATAAGCCGGATACCACTCGTCGGGGCGACCCAGCTTCGCCAGAGGCTTCGCCGGCGGCGAGAGCCCGCCGCAGCCCGAAAAGAGCGGGCAAGACCCCACCCGCAGGGCGGACCATGCCGAAACCAACCGAGACCGGCGGGTCCAAGGGCGGTTACTGGTGGGGTACCGGCAGAAGAAAAAGTTCTGTTGCCCGTGTGCGAATCAAGCCCGGCAATGGCAAATTGCTAATCAACAAAAAAGGGCTTGACGATTACTTCAGAAGAGAACAGGACAGAAAAGCAGTTTTGTCGCCCCTAAGAGCAGTTGAGGCGGAAAAGTCATTTGATATCTTTATCAATGTCAAGGGTGGTGGAACTACGGGACAGGCCGGTGCGTCGCTGCTGGGAATTGCAAGGGCATTAAAGAATTATGACGAAAACCATATCCATATACTGCGGGATGGCGGCCATCTCACACGCGACCCCAGGATGGTCGAGAGAAAAAAGCCGGGACGGGCAGGTGCGAGAAAGAGATTCCAGTTCTCGAAGCGTTAGTTTGCAAATCTGTAGACTATCAAGGAGCCACTGGAATTTCCGGTGGCTTTTTTTATGGAGTATATTTCAATGTCAAGATTAGAGCATAAAACAAAAGGGGCGACTTTAATATTTGTGGCGTGCGGATTTTTTTGCATAGCCAGCTCTTTGATTAAATCCGGCTCATATATCGGTGCGTATAAGCTGGCTTTTTTTCGATTCGTCATAGGGCTATGCCTGATTGCTACCGCTGCAATGTCAGGGCAGGTAAAGCTTGTTTTTAATAATAAGAAACTACTGTTTTTACGTGGTCTTACAGGCGGAATAGCTGTTTTTATATCAGTCCTGTCCATTACAAAGCTGGGATTGAGCAAAGGGATAGTTCTTTTCAGTGCATACCCCATCTTTGGCAGTATTTTCGGTGCGATTTTCCTGAGGGAACGGCTGCGCGTGATAAATTTTGCGGCTCTTTTTACCGCTCTGGTTGGTATTTACTTTGTTGCTTATGAACAAGGACAGGGTTTTACACTGCTGGTCTTCGGCAAATATGAGCTCATGGCGGTTATGGGAGCGGTGATAGCAGGAGTAGCTATTACGCTGATACGCAAGCTCCACGATACAGATGACTCACTGGCGATTTATTTTTCCCAGTGTGTAGTCGGTATGTGGCTGGTCATAATACCGGCTTTCAAGGGCGGTACAGTTATTGGGCTAAAGGCGGTTTTTATCCTCCTTGGTATGGGAGCAAGTGTCACTATCGGTCAATTATTAATGACAGAGGGTATGAAATATGTACCGGTTAAAATCGGTTCATTGCTTCTTTTGCTCGACCCTGTACTTTGCTTTTTGGCTGGCGTGGTAATATTTAGTGAACCTCTGACGCTTTTCTGTCTGTTAGGTTCGGTGCTGGTTGTCGGCTCTTGTGCGATTGTCTTGGTCAGCAGGAAAACTTGACCGCTCAAAGAGAAACTGATATTCTTGGCCAATATTTGTAATAGGAAAGGAATGTACAATGATACGAGTTGCGATAATCGGAGCAAGCGGATATACCGGTGCTGAATCGATACGGATAATCCTGCAGCACAGCGAGGCAGAACTGGTCTATTTAACCGCCTTGCCGGAAGAATGTGGAGCAGTAGAGGATGTCTTTCCGCAGTTTAAGGGCCGGTGCAATCTGCAAATCGAGCCGTTGGATTTGGAGAAACTTTCCGGCCTGGCTGATGTGGCCCTTTGCTGTCTGCCCCACAAGGTCTCTATGGGATTTGTGCCGAAACTTTTGGACGCAGGGCTAAAAGTCATTGATTTCAGCGCGGACTATCGGCTAAAGGATGTCGCCGTTTACGAGGAATTTTACAAGGTAAAGCATACTGATACTGCTAATCTATCGCGGGCGGTATTCGGATTGCCGGAATTGTTCCGCCAGCAGATAAAAGGTGCAGATTTGGTCGCCAATCCCGGCTGTTACCCTACGGGGGCATTGCTGGCCATGGCGCCGTTACTAAAAGAAGGGCTTATCGAGGCGGACTCGATTATTGTAAATGCGGTAACCGGCATATCCGGGGCAGGCCAAAATCCATCGAGCAAATTCCATTTTCCCAATATGAACGAAAATTTGTTTGCCTACGGCATCGGCTCACACCGCCATATGCCGGAGATGGAACAAATCGCCGGCGAAATTGCTGCCTGCGATGTCCAGATACTATTTCAGCCACATGCAGGAGCTTTCGACAGGGGAATTCTCTCGACGATTTACTGTCAGCCGAAAGGCAAGACAAGTAATGAGCAATTGATAAAATTATATGGCGATTTCTACACCAATGAGCCGTTTGTGCAGCTCTGCAAGGATGCCCCCGCCGTCAAGGACGTTGCGGGGACGAACTATTGTCATATCTTTGCAGCGTGCGTGAAGGGCAAAATTGTAATTTTTTCGGCGATTGACAACCTGGTAAAGGGCGCATCTGGTCAGGCGATTCAGAATATGAATATCATCTTCGGCCTCGATGAAACCCTCGGCCTTGCTTAGGATTGAATATGGCTGCCAGCATACTAAAAATTGCTACCTGTCAGTTTGCTGTAGGAAAATCGATAAAGAGAAATTCCCGGCAGATTCAAAATTTCCTGCACAAAGCACACAGGGCCAAAGCGGATATTGTACATTTTTCCGAGTGTACCCTTAGCGGTTATGTAGGGACGGATTTCCCGAACTTCAACGGTTACGACTGGGAGCTTCTAAAAGAAGAAACCCTCAAGATAACGGCTTTGGCGGGTAAATTGAAATTGTGGATTGTGTTAGGCAGTGTCCATCCACTGACCCCCGACAAAAACGTTCGGGGGCAGGCCGAGCCGAACAAGCCCGCCACACGTATCCGCCACACGAATGGTGGACAAGTGGCGGGCAAGCCACACAACAGTCTATATTTGATAAATCCAAAAGGTAAGATTGTCGGCCGCTATGATAAGAGATTCTGCACCAAAGGCGACTTGAAGCGTCTTACGCCAGGGAATCATTTCGTATTTTTCAAAATAAATGGTGTAAAGTGCTCGCTTCTTATATGTTTTGATTTGAGATTTCCAGAGATTTATCGCGAACTGTACAAGCAGGGGGTAAATTGCATTTTGCAGTCGTTTTACAATGCCCGCCAGCATGGCCCGAGCGTTCACACTCATATTATGCGGCAGACAATGCAGTGCCGGGCGGCGACAAACCATTTCTGGGTTAGTATGGCAAATGCGAGCGGCTATTATTCACCATATCCATCGTGCATAATCGCACCCGATGGCAAAATTATAAAGCAGCTCAAGCAAAACCGTTCAGGAATGATGGTCAACACTATTGACTTGAAAAGGAAATTCTACGACCCTATGGCCGATTTCAGAGAACTGGCAATCGCCGGCAAACTCAGCAATGGCCCAAAGTTTATAAAAGACCAACGGTCAAGAAATACAACAAGTCTTTAACGAGGTTGAAAATGGCGAATAATACTATTACAGCACCGAAGGGATTTTTGGCGGTGGGAGTGCATTGCGGGATTAAAAAATCCGGCAAGCTGGATTTGGGGATGCTCGTTTGTCCGACAGGCGCAAAGGCAGCGGCTCTCTTTACAACCAACAAAATCACTTCAGCAGCAGTACAAATCTGCAAAAAGCACATAAAAAGCCCCAATATATCAGCCATAATTGTCAATTCCAGCAATGCCAATACCTGCACAGGTCAGCAGGGCATCAAAAACGCAATAAAGATGTGCAGTGAAACAGCAAAGCAGATTGAAGAAAACCCACACAGCGTTTTAGTTGCTTCCACCGGCATTATCGGTGAGCAGTTGCAAATCCAGAAAATTATGGCAGGTATTTCAAGGGCAACAATGCGGCTTTCAGCTTCCGCCAAAGCGGGTCTTGATTTTGCAAAGGCGATAATGACCACCGACACAAAGCCAAAGCAAGCTGTCCGCCGAGTTGAAATATCGGGTGCAAAAGTTACGATAGCAGGTACAGTTAAAGGGGCTGGTATGATTGCCCCGAATATGGCAACAACGCTTTGCTTTATCACGACCGACGTTGCAATAACAAAACCACTGCTGGCAAAAGCGTTGAAGGCAGCAATTGGCAACTCGCTAAATAAGCTGACTGTTGATGGTTATCAAAGCACTAATGATACTGCGATAATCCTTGCCTCCGGCCTGGCGGGAAATCGGCCTATTACAAGTCAGTGTCCACGATATAAAAAGTTTGCAAGAGCTCTGTCAGAATTATGCGATGATTTGGCTAAGCAGATGGCTCTTGATGCCGAGGGGGCAACACGGATGTTCAAGGTGGTTATCAAAGGTGCAGCTACAAAAGCCGAAGCAACAAAGGCCGCAAGGGCAATAGCCGATTATGATTTGGTAAAGTGCGCAATTCACGGCGGTGACCCCAATTGGGGCAGAATCATCTGCGCTGTTGGCTCAGCAGGTGTGAAATTAAATCCTAATAAGCTATCCTGCAAACTCGGTGATATAGCTGTTTTCAAAAATGGCATGCCAAAAAAGTTTGACGCTAAAAGAGCAGGTAAGATTATCTCTCAAACTGAACACACAATAACAGTGGATTTGGGTGTGGGAAAACAAAGCGATTTTTGCTACGGCTGCGATTTAAGTACCGATTATGTAAAAATCAACGCACATTATCACACATAATAGAAGAACACAGCAGCAGAGCATAAAAACACAGGCAACTTTTTCTTGTAAATTTAGATTTTCCATCTTTTCATCAAGTTCGCCGCAATAAAATGCTTGAAAAACGATTCTGTTTCGTTAAACTCCACTGAGTTTTATATGCGTTTTATAAACAGAAGCTGTAGTTGATTCGAAAGGGGTGAAAAAGGTGGATTTTTCCGAGAGCATCGTTGCATTGGCTGGCATTCCGCCAATCTGGTGGATAGCACCGGCAGGGTCCGTCCTCGCATTGATTTTTGCGATATACTTCTATAAAAAGGTGATGTCTGCCCCTGAAGGCACTGAGAAAATGATAGCCATTGCTCGGCACATCCGTGAAGGTGCTTATGCCTATCTGTTCAGGCAATACAGCATTGTATCACTGGTATTTTTGATTCTATTGGTTATCTTAACAATCTGTGCTTATCTGGGTATTCAGAATCCGTTTGTTCCGGTAGCATTTTTAACCGCAGGTTTTTTCAGTGCCCTTTCCGGCTTTTTGGGTATGAAGACCGCGACAAACGCTTCAGCCCGTACTGCCTATGGCGCCAGCGAGAGTCTGAATCGTGGCCTGCAGGTCGCCTTTCGTTCGGGTGCGGTTATGGGTCTTGTGGTCGTTGGCTTCGGCTTGCTTAATATCACCATCTGGTACTGGATTCTTGACAGGCTCGTCTATACGCCTGAGCATATGAGAGAGGGCTTAGAATTGCTCGGCCTGACCTTAGTACCCAAAGGAATGGACCCCAGCCATAAGCTTATCGAGATTACCACCACGATGATTACGTTCGCTATGGGGGCCTCTACACAGGCACTTTTTGCCCGTGTTGGTGGCGGAATTTTCACCAAGGCAGCCGACGTCGGAGCAGATTTGGTTGGCAAGGTAGAAGCCGGTATCCCAGAAGACGACCCCAGAAATCCGGCTACAATCGCTGATAATGTCGGCGACAACGTCGGGGACGTGGCCGGTATGGGGGCTGACTTATATGAGAGCTATTGCGGCTCGATTCTGGCAGCATCAGCGTTGGGAGCTGCTTTGACACTTTCATCCCAGCAGGCCTTGAAAGCTGTTCTTGCCCCGATGGTTGTGGCAGGGCTGGGTATTATCCTTTCGATTGTCGGTATCTTTATGGTTCGTTGTAAAAAAGATGCCAGTCAGAAGGATTTACTTCGGTCCCTTTTGTTTGGGACACTTGGCAGTTCGATTATGATTGTTGTTGCTATGGCGGCTCTGGTCTGGGCCGGCTGGATTACCTGGGGTGTCTTTGGCTCGGTTATTTCCGGCCTGCTTGCCGGAGTACTGATTGGCCAGTTTACCGAATATTATACTTCTGACAGTTATAGTCCGACCCGTGGTATTGCAGAGCAGACGAAGATGGGACCTGCAACCGCGATTATAGAGGGCATCGCAACGGGTATGTATTCTGCTGGTCTGCCGGTTATAACGATAGTCGTCTGCATTTTGTGTGCCTTTGGCTTTGCTGGCGGTTTTTCAGATATATCAATGGGTCTTTATGGCATCGGCTTTGCCGCAGTGGGAATGCTTTCTACATTAGGAATTACTCTTGCAACCGATGCCTATGGCCCGATAGCTGATAATGCCGGCGGAAATGCGGAGATGAGCGGCCTGGGCGAAGAGGTCAGAGAAAGAACCGATGCCCTCGATGCACTCGGCAATACTACCGCAGCAACAGGAAAGGGCTTTGCCATCGGCTCGGCTGCTTTGACGGCTATGGCACTATTGGCGGCGTACATTGAAGGAGTTAAAATCTGGATTGCGAGACTCGCATCGGAAAGTGTCGATGGAATCTATCGAGTTGGGGATGTTGTGTTTTCCGACAGCGGGGATGTTGTGGGCGCCATCAATGTCAAGAGCGCCTCAATGATGGATTTCGTTAATGCCTATGGTCTGAATATTATGAATCCCAAGCTAATCGGCGGGCTATTTATTGGTGCTATGATGGCCTTTGTGTTCTGTGCGATGACGATGAAGGCGGTTGGCAGAGTTGCTGGTGAGATGGTTAATGAAGTCCGCCGTCAGTTCAGAGAAATCGTCGGTATTATGGAAGGAACAGGTGAGCCTGATTATGCACGCTGTGTTTATATTTCGACCCGTGGTGCACAAAAAGAGATGATTTTGCCGTCGCTTTTGGCGATTATCGTACCGGTTCTTACAGGGCTGCTTTTAGGTGTAGCGGGTGTGATGGGGCTTTTGGCTGGAGGGCTAACGTGTGGTTTTGTTCTTGCAATTACGCTTAATAACGCCGGCGGGGCCTGGGATAACGCCAAAAAATATATCGAAAAGGGCGCCCACGGCGGCAAGGGCTCCGATGCCCATAAAGCTAGTGTTGTTTGCGATACCGTTGGTGACCCATTTAAAGATACTTCCGGCCCAAGTTTGAATATTCTAATAAAGCTGATGACGATGGTCAGCGTGGTTTTCTCAGGTGTTGTGGTAAAATTCGCCCCTGTTATTGGTAGCTGGCTTGGCATCGGTAGATAATTCCCGCTGGACTACTGAGTTGACGTAACCGGCTAATATGAGTAATCTATTGGGGTGGCCAATTTGGCCATCCCTTTTTTATTGAAATTGAAGCTGAGGCAGAAAATTTGACAAAGAGGCAAATTGCAAAGACAAACCCTGTTAGAAACTTGTCTGACGACAGTCAAGATTCTACAAGCGGGGACCAGCAGCGAAAGGGCAAGATTTCTAACGGGGCAAAGGCATTTGCGTTGGCTGCGGCTAATATAGCGGCTGACCGACATTGTAATGATATTGTGGTTCTGGATTTGAAGGGTAAGTCACCTGCGACTGATTATTTTGTAATCGCCACCGGCACAAGCGACAGACAGATGCGCACTGTCGCCAATGAAATATGTGAAGAGGCAAGAAAGCGGGGCATGAAGCGTTTCGGCCGGGCCGGTTATGAGCAGGGACGCTGGATTTTGCTCGACTATGTCGATGTCGTAATCCATATCTTTGACACCGAATACAGGGACTACTACGATTTGGAGCTGCTCTGGGGTGACGCAAAGAGATTGAACTGGGAAGGGGCCGGAAAAAAGTGAAGCCCGCAGTTGACATACTCGAAGAAAGAATCAGCACTGCGATGGCTGCTGTTACCGGCCAAAAGGATTGTGCAGCTATAGTAAGACCCTCCACAGACCCTAAATTCGGCGACTATCAGGCCAATGGTGTAATGGCGCTTGCCAAAAAGCTCAAGACCGAACCTAAGAAACTGGCTGAAGATGTGGTAAAAACTTTATCCGCCGCGGCGGATTTGGACATCGCTGATGTTTGCGAACCGCCGGAGATTGCAGGGCCCGGCTTTATAAATCTGCGGTTGAAACCGGAGTTTATAGCTGACAACTTATTGCTGGTGAGCAAAGACCCAGACCGGCTCGGCATAGAAAAGGCCGACAAACCGAAATCTATTGTAGTTGATTTTTCAGGGCCTAATATCGCAAAGCAAATGCATGTCGGCCATTTGCGAAGCACAATTATTGGCGATTGTATTTGCAGGATTCTGCGCTTCCTCGGACACAATATAATACCTCAGAACCACATCGGCGACTGGGGTACGCAGTTTGGGATGTTGATGGCTTTACTGGATGAGAAATCACAAGAAACACAGAAACACACTGGAGTTGCGCTTGATGATTCTGAACTTAGGTTTCCTCTTATTGTCTTTGAGGAATTCTATAAGGAAGCAAAACAGCGATATGATAAAGATGAAGAGTTTGCAAAGGGAGCGAGAGCAGCAGTAGCAGCTTTGCATCAGGGGGATCCGAAGTATACTATGCTCTGGCTATGGATTGTTGGCGAGTCGATGAAGCACTACAGTGAGATTTACAAGCGGTTGACTGTGACTTTGACGGATGGGGATGTTCGTGGCGAGAGTGCTTATAAAGAGGATTTACCAAAGGTGGTGGAAGAGTTAAAGAATGAGGGAATTGCTAAAGAATCTGAAGGTGCTGTTTGTGTTTTTCCGCCAGCGTTTAAGAATAAGGAGGGTGAGCCGCTGCCATTTATTATCCAGAAATCAGATGGAGCGTATCTTTATGCGACGACTGATTTGGCAGCAATGCGATACCGGGTCAACGAGTTAAAAGCTGACACCATAATCTACGTTACCGATGCCCGGCAGAAGCTGCATTTTGAGATGCTCTTTGCAGTGGCAAGAATGGCGAAATGGGCAAAAGATGAAACGGAGCTCATCCACGTTACGTTCGGCAGCATACTTGGTGAAAATGGCAAGCCGTTGAAAACACGAGAAGGAGAAAATGTCAAATTGAAAGAGCTGCTCGATGAAGCAGTGGAACGAGCAAAGACAATCGTCGAAGAAAAAAATCCCGACCTTCCAGCAGATAGAAAAGACCAAATCGCCCAGGCCGTTGGAATCGGTGCCGTCAAATACGCGGACTTTTCCAATAACCGAACAAGCGACTATGTATTTAGCTTTGATAAGATGCTGGCGATGGACGGCAACACCGCTCCATATATGCAATACGCCTACGCACGGATAAAATCCATCGAACGAAAGGCACAGACCAAAGACGTGGATATCGAGACCGAGCTTGCTGGCTTGAAAGAGCTAAAATTGACCGAGCCAGCTGAGCTGGAGCTGGCCAAGCAGCTTATCCGTTATGGAGAAGCAATACAGGACACTATCGCTGATTACAGGCCCAATTATTTGACAGCATATCTGTATGAATTAGCCCAGAAGTTCAGCGTTTTTTATACGAATTGTCCGGTTCTGGACGCCGGGCCGGATAAAAGGCCTACCCGGCTGTTACTTTGTGATTTGACGGCAAAGACCATCAAGCACGGCCTGAGCAAGTTTTTGGGTATAGAAGTTGTCGAGCAAATGTAGAAAAAATTAGACACGGATTAAAACGGGATTTATACTGTTTAAGGCAAGGATAAATAATTAATCATCATAAGGTTTGTAGGATGGCTTATTCACTCGAACAGAAGATACCTAAAGGCGAGCTGTTGGAGTTCTGCGAGAGGAATCATATCAGGAAACTGTCTGTTTTCGGGTCTGCTATTCGCGACCAATTAGGGCCGGACAGCGATATCGACCTTTTAGTGGAGTTTGAGAAAGACCATACGCCGGGCCTTTTTTCGATTATCAAAATGGAGATAGAGCTTACAGAAATGCTTGGCAGGAAAGTCGATTTACGGACTCCAGAAGATTTAAGCCGGTATTTTCGTGGCGAGGTGGTAAAAAATGCCAGAGTTCAGTATCAAGCAGAGCATAATCCCACGCGTACAACGCAAGGCTAAATATTTAGCCGGCGGTTTCACCGCCGGTTTATAATCTTTGCAATGAAAATCATCCAGCAGCAATTTAGTTTGAGCACGAAATCTCGTTGTCAGTTGATAGATATTACGAGCCAGATCGGCTCGTTTGTTAATCAATCGGGTGTAACTGACGGCGATGTAATTGTCTATTGCCCTCATACAACCGCAGCAATTACCATAAACGAAAACGCTGACCCGAGTGTTTCACACGATTTACTTTTGACTCTGGAGCAATTAATGCCCCATCGTCGACCTGGCTACCAGCATACAGAAGGCAATTCTGATGCACATTGTAAAAGCTCATTGATTGGCTGTAGCGAACAAATTTTAATAGAGAACAAGACACTTTCACTTGGGACTTGGCAGGGAATTTTTTTCTGTGAATTCGATGGCCCTCGCAGCAGGAAAGTATACGTCCAAATCCGCGGAGAATAAGGAACTCAGGTCATACAATCCCTACTTTTTCACCAAGTTCACATTGGTTGAAGGATATGCGCATAAAAAGGGCGAGGTGGTGGGACCGGCTGGGGGGGAGACCGGTGTTCCACACTGCCTCGCCGAGGTTCGTAAGCTGCCAGAAACAGCAGCAATTCACTATTTTAACAAAGCAGGAAAACTAATGTTTCTTTGAAAGCTTGTCAAGTAAAAAAAACTGGCTTTTTCTTATTTATCTTACCCCATAATCTATATTCTTTTAGTTTAATTATTATACAAGTTATGAGGATAAAATGCAAGGCAAAAGTTGCTTTTTTTTGTTTTTTGTAACTATTGCATTATGAGTAGTTGCACTCGTTAGCTAAAGTTATCGGCCAATAAGCTAAAAGGCTGTCGTTTCAAGCCTGTTCGGTGAAGGAACTGCAAGCCCGCCTGTAACCCTTAAAATAACCGAAATTGCCAAAGGTATCGGTCTCCGGATGGGTCTCTCGGCTCCGGCGAAGCCTATGGCGAAGCTGGGCCGTCGAAGATGGAGGTGCCACGGGCTCTTGCCCGTGGGGCTCCGCTATCTCAGGTTGACAGTCACAATAGTTCTTTATTAAGCGCGGCCTGGATTTGTAGTTGGTGAATCCTGCCTACGGCGGATTCAGGGGATTAAAAAAATCTGTCAAAAAGTTTGTCTTGCTCGTTTTTGTACTGGCAAAAATTTTCTTAGATTGATATTTTGCTTATTCATTTGTTTTGTAGTAGAGTGGATTTTGGTTTTTAGCTTTTAACTGTTTTTTATGGTAAAGATTTCTGATAAAATAAAACGTGTACAAGACACCGTCAGCTCTGCCTGTGCTCATGTTGGCAGAGACCCCGGCGAGATAAAGCTCGTCATTGTGACCAAGTCAGCTACCTTCGAAGCCATAAAAGAAGTCATTCAACTGGGCTTTACCGACCTTGGCGAAAACCGGGTTCAGCAACTAAAAAAAGTTTCCACTCAGGTAGCTGAGTTTTTACAAAAACCAGAAGGCGATTTTGCTCTGCCGAGGCAAGTCAATTGGCATATGATAGGCCATCTACAGCGTAATAAGGTCCGCCAGGTCTTGCCTATAGCTTCTCTGATACATTCTGTTGATACGCTTCGGCTGGCGGAGGAAATAAACGCTTCAGCGGCAAAGCTGAACTTACGTCCCAGAATACTTTTGCAGGTTAATGTCTCCAACGAACCACAAAAATATGGTGTTCCCGTAGGCGCAGCAACACATCTGGCTGAACAGATAGAGACTCTGCCAAATCTAAAGTTGATTGGCCTTATGACAATGGCACCGCTAACGCATAATAAGGATGTCGTTAGAGCTTGTTTTGTTCGGACAATGGAGTTATTTGTTGAGATGCGCGGCGAGAGGATTGTCAGCCCACAGTTTACCGAGCTAAGTATGGGAATGAGCTCAGACTACGAAGTTGCCATTAAGGAGGGTGCAACTATCCTTCGCATCGGCTCAGCAATCTTCGCCGGGTGAAACCTTTCATATATCAGTGGTGAATCGTGATTTTAGACCCGGCCGGCGAACCACAAAATACCAATCTTGCAGTGCCGTAAAAACGCAAGAAAAGTGCAAAGTAGCACACCAAACAAGCCGAAATTAGCTTATAGATTGTGAACCCGCGTCTTTTTGCAAAGGCAGGAACGTGGTCGACTGAATGCTAACGACTAAACATTGGTTGACAGAATGAGTGAGTATTCCTTCAGGGTCCCATAACGTAACCAAAAAGATAATTAGCATGGAAAAAGCGGAATTACTAAGCTCAACCGAGTCAACAAAAAGCTTCACAGATGTTTTGTACCTGACAAATAAGGAGCAAATGCCGCTTGAAATAAAGCGGCTTTTGAAGGAGAAGAGGCTTTCGTTTGCGATAGTACCGATAGACAAATTTGCTTGGATACGTAACCGACTTGATTTAATCGGAACCATCATTATCGACGCAAAGGAATTGGATGCATCGCAGCAGCAGAAATTGGCTCGAATTATTGAATCGCTCGAGATAGAAAATGTTGGTGTGATTTTGCTCACCGACCGTGTGGACGTACCAGTTAAAAGTTTTTCTTTGGCACCTGCGAAGACCAGTTTTTCTATGACAGGCACAATGAAGGCAATCTCCATAGATGAATTGTGGCTTAGAATCAGCGTCAATCTTGCATATCGCAAAAAGAGTTATGGAATTGTAGTAAAACCTGCGGGTGTGCCAAGACAGGCGCAAAGCATTTATAGAAATAAACTGGCAGAGCAGCTTCATATGACCGGAGCCCTCGTGGATAACCTGGAAGAGCAGCTTCGTTTGGCTGGTCTTGTTCAACAGGATTTTCTTCCCTCTGCCTTACCTAATACCGGTAAAGTGCAATGGGCTACGGTTTTTTTGCCGGCCGAGTGGGTCTCAGGCGACATTTACAATATCGTACGTATCGATGAGCAGCACATCGGTTTTTATGTAGCTGATGTCGTCGGCCACGGAATGCCTTCAGCACTTTTGACAATTTTCCTGAAGCAGTCTCTGGTTATGCGAGAGACCATTGAGAGGAATTACCACATATTCTCACCGTCGGAAGTTGTGAAAAATCTTAATGTACGGATGGCTATGCAAAAACTCTCCGGCTATCAGTTTGCTACCTGCTGCTATTGTTTGTTGAATACGAAGACACTCCAACTCACCTATGCTCGCGCTGGACATCCATATCCAATTCTTATCAGAACTGGACAGCAGCCGGAACAATTGGAGATTCGAGGCTCACTTTTGGGAATCTTTGAACAGGCCGAATACACCCAAAAGACCATTCAGCTTCAAGCTGGCGATAAGTTGTTGTTGTATTCCGACGGAGCAGAGCCTTTTATAGGCAGCTTCAATGACTTAACCGGCTTTCATTTCAAAGAGCAATTTTGCGAAGTCAAAGATTTACCTGTTGTTGAACTGATGGATAAACTCAACGAGTTTGCGCAGAATCAAAAAGTTGCCCCAGCTGAAGTTGACGACATTACAGCAGTTGGCCTTGAGATACTTTAGTTGGCCCGCGTTCGGACCTTATGACACGTTACAGAGACCTAAAGCGTACTTTCGCATCTGGGTAGGGGCCCAGTCGTAGTTACGATTAGCATTTTTGAATCGGTCGCCTGCACCTCACATCTTTCAGGAAATTGCTTGCAAAAGCACCTCTTGCAGTTATACTTAACAGCACAAGAGCACAAGGGCACTTATGCCTTGTGCTCTTGCGGCTTGTGCACTCTCGTCTGGGCTTCCGCCCGGATGGGGTCCTGATTATTAAGAAAGGATGTGCAAATGGCAGAGAAAGATACCGATTTGCAGAAAATAAAAGAGCTTATCGAGATAATGAAAGATAATGACTTAATCGAGATTGAAATAAAGCACGACGATGACAAAATCTTTTTGAAGCGTTCCGGAGGCCAACAGCCGATTGTAACCGCTGTACCGATGGCCGAACCTCAATCTGGCGGAGCTCCCTTGGAGCAAAACTACACTACACCTGCACCTACAGGCGCTTTAAGTCAACCTTCAGCCCCGCAACAGCAGGAAGAATTAGTGGATATAAAATCACCTATCGTAGGAACTTTCTATGCGACGCCAAGTCCTGATTCGGCCCCTTATGTTGAAATCGGCTCACAGGTTAATCCGCAGACGGTCGTTTGTATAATCGAGGCGATGAAGGTGATGAATGAGGTAAAAGCCGAAGCATCCGGAACGATTGCTGAAGTGCTGGTAACCAATGGTCAGGCCGTTGAATATGGCCAGGTCCTTTTTAGAGTCAGGCCGGATTGAGCTGTGACCCGTGCCACGGGTCCCGAAACACGAGACACAAAAAAATGTTTTCAAGAATTTTGATAGCGAATCGTGGTGAGATAGCGCTGCGTATTATCCGTGCCTGTCACGAGCTTGGCATTGAGTCGGTGGCGGTTTATTCCGAAGCCGATAAAGATGCTCCATACTTGCAGCTTGCTGATGAAGCCGTTTGTATAGGTCCTGCCGGGTCGGCGGAAAGTTACCTGAATATCCCCCGTATCGTAAGTGCCGCCGAAATCACCGATGTCGAGGCAATCCACCCGGGTTATGGTTTTTTGGCTGAGAATATAAACTTTGCCCGGATATGCCGGGACTGCGGGATAACGTTTATTGGCCCTCCTGTGGAGGCGATGCAGCTACTTGGCGATAAGGTCGAGGCCCGTAAGCTGGCACGCAAGGTGAAAGTGAAGGTAGTGCCCGGCTCGGATGGCACTATCGAAAATGAGTCCGAAGCGCTGAAGCTGGCAAGCAAGATGGGCTATCCTGTGATGATAAAAGCCGCAGCCGGCGGTGGCGGACGCGGTATGAGAGTTGCGCATAACGACATCAGCTTTCGTTCTGCATTTGGCGCAGCGCAGTCCGAAGCGAAAGCCGCCTTTGGAGATGGAAGTTTATATCTGGAAAAGTGCATGCTTGAGCCCCGGCACATAGAAGTGCAGGTGCTGGCTGACAACGATGGCAACGCCGTACACTTTTTTGAGAGGGACTGCACTATTCAGCGAAGGCATCAAAAGATGATTGAGGAATCGCCCTGTCCCATCCTGGACGAGCGCGGCAGGGAAGAACTATGCAACGCTGCTTTGCGGATTATAAAAGAGGCAAAATATGTTAATGCTGCGACTATCGAATTTCTTTTAGACAAGGACAAAAAGTTTTACTTTATCGAGGCCAATACCAGAATCCAGGTCGAACACACCGTTACCGAAATGGTTACAGGCCACGATTTGATTAAATGGCAGATAAAAGTTGCCGCAGGCCATAAAATCAAGCTCAAACAAAGAAATATTAAACATTCCGGCGCTGCAATTGAGTGCCGGATTAACGCTGAGGACCCCAAAAATAATTTTGCTCCTTCTCCGGGCACGATTGAACGGTTAATTCTGCCTGGAGGACCCGGCGTTAGAGTCGATACACATATTCACCAGGGCTGGACGGTCTCGACAAGTTACGATTCGATGCTCGCCAAGCTCATTGTTCATCAAAGAACGCGGGCCGAAGCCATCGCAACGATGAAAAGAGCTTTGGCCGAGTTTGTCATCGAGCCGGTCAAAACCACTATCCCAGCCTGCCTCGAAATTATCTCGAACAGCCTCTTTGCCAAAAGCAAAATCGACACCGGCTTCGTCGAACGAAACTTCTGACGGTTGTCCACGGACAACCGTCATTCTCGCGCAGGCGGGAATCCATGCTTGCCCCGCACCAAATCGTTTCTTCCCACATATTAAAAGGATAACAATTTATAGTTTCAGCAGGTCTCGATAGACAGCTTCGATAGTATCAACCATTGTTTCCGGTGCGAATTTTCCTTTTACAGATTCTCGGCCTTGCTCACCAAGTTTTTTTCTTAGGTTCTCATCTTCTATCAACTCCGCACAGGCCTTCGTTAATTGCTCGACATTCTTTGGCCCGATTAGTCGGCCGGTATTTTCGTTTACTACCTCTCTTGCACCATCGATATCAAAAGATATTGCCGGCTTACCGCACAGCATCGCCTGCGGTAGGGTTCTTGCAAGACCTTCTTTTAGTGAGCAGTGCACAAGTATATCCGATGCGGCAATCGCAAGAGGAATCTGGCTCGGCGGCAAAAGGCCGGTAAATTTCACCTTTTCAGCCAACCCATATTGCTGAACCTGTTGTTTGTAATGGTCAGCAAGATTTCCGTCACCTACAAACAGCCAGGCAGCATTATCGAATCGCTTGGAGAGCTGCCTTGCTGATTCAATAATGTATTCGTGGCCTTTGAGCATAAATAGGCGCGCAATAGTGATAATTACAATAGCGTTTTCATTGATTCCATACTTTTGTCGAAACTCTCTTTTGCGTTCTTGCGAAATTGGTTCTAAAAACTCATCTTCTTCGATAGCCGAATATGCGGTAACAAATTTTTCAGGTCTTCCTATGCCCGCTTCCAGTGCCTTTTCGGTCATCGCATCTGCAACGCTGATAAAAAAATCCGTTCGTTTCGCAGCAGCTTTTTCAATCGCGATATAAAATCTATTTAGCCAATTACTCTGATATGGATGAAACGACCAGCCGTGTATCGTGTGCACCACCGCCGGCAAGTTTTTATCCCATTTACTCTTTAGGCCCCATCCTGCGAACCGACCCAATATTCCAGCTTTAGCTGAATGTGTATGGACAATATCCGGCTGTATTTGTCGCAGGTGGCTTTTAATTTGAAAGTAGCTTATGGTGTCATATATAGGGCAAATGGGACGTCTTAGTTTATCAACAATAATTGTTTTATATTTTTGATTTTTTGTCTGCTCGAATAGTTCTCCTTCAGGCCCTATGGCAGGCCCTGTTATAAGCGTAACATCGTGGCCACGTTCAGCTAACAGCTTGCAGGTAATAAGCGTATTTTCCTGCGCCCCACCGAGTATCAAACGAGTTATGATATGGACGATTTTCAATATTGAATCTTTATCAGACATAATCCGGAAGCCGGTGCTAATGGCCCTGCTGCCTGCCGGTCTTTTGCTTCGAGAATTTCTGTTATCTTTTCGGCTTTCCATCTGCCGAGGCCGACCTCGACTAAAGTGCCGACAATATTTCTGACCATATTATATAAAAACCCGTCACCTTCGACATCGATGTATATCCACTTGTCCTCGGTTGTAACGTTGCAGTTAAAAATAGTCCGTACGGTCTGTTCTCGTCTGTCTTTGGCGGTTGCGAAGGATTTGAAGTCTTTAGTCCCAACGAGCATTTGCGCCGCCTGGCTCATTGCCGCTACGTCAAGTTTTTTCGGAATGTGCCAGCACTGATTTAATCTGAGAACCGGCCGGTGCCTGCCGGTGTAAATCGTGTAGCGGTAGAGCTTGCTTTTCACATCGCCTAAAAGGTCGAATTTCGGTGGCGCTTCTTCGGCGGTAGTTACGACAATGTTGCGCGGAAGTCTGTCGCTGATTATCTTAGGGAAGTTCTCCGTAGGTATAGGTGAATCAATCTCGAAAAGTGCGACCTGGCCAAGCGCGCTTACGCCCGCATCGGTCCTGCTGGCGCCGTGGACGAAAGTTCGAACTCCGGTGAGGTTCGACAGGACCTCGACAAGCTCGCTCTGGATGGTTCTCTTTCCCGGCTGAATCTGCCAGCCGCTATACTTGCTGCCGTCATACTGAACGATGAGTTTTATTTTACGAACAGCCATCACGGCTGATTATAGCAGTTTTTCCGCAATCTGCACAGCGTTGAGCGCCGCCCCTTTTCGCAGTTGGTCGCCTGCCACCCAGATATTGATGCCTCGGTTCTCAGCTATCGACTCATCCTGCCGGATTCGGCCAACGAGGATATCATCTTTGTCGGTGGCGTCAATCGGCATTGGGAAGCGATTATGCTCGCGGTCATCCAAAACCGATACCCCTGGCGCAGTGCTCAATAAATCCCTGACCTCATCAGGCGTAATCGACTTGGTAAATTCAAGGTTAATGCTCTCACAGTGCGCCCTGAATACCGGGATGCGAATACACGTACAGGTAATCGCTATATCAGGGCAGTCGAAAATCTTCCTGGTTTCCTTGACCATTTTGACCTCTTCCAGATTGTAGCCGTTGGCGTCCAGGTCAGAATTGTGGCTGAAGGCATTAAATGCTATTTGATACGGAAAGGCCTTACAGGTTGGCTCTTTTCCGTCGAGAATTTCACGGCTTTGCCTTTCAAGTTCGAGCATCGCCTGCATTCCCGCACCGCTGGCCGCCTGGTAGGTGCTGACTACCATTCGTTTGACCGGATTTGCCTTATGCAATGGCCAGACAGGCACAATCCCGATAATGGTCGAGCAGTTCGGATTGGCGATTATCCCTTTATGCTTCGCAATTTTCTCCGGATTTATCTCCGGAATTACCAGTGGAGCATCCGCATCCATTCTAAAGGCCGAAGAGTTATCGACTACAACCGCACCTGCCTCAACCGCAGCAGGCGCAAATTCCTTACTTCGCGCTGCACCGGCACTAAATAATGCAATATCAATCCGGGCAAAACTCTTTTTAGTCAGTTCTTCAACGATATATTCTTTGCCTTTGAATTCGATTTTCTTACCGGCTGAGCGGCTGCTTGCCAGCATCTTTATCGAATCAAACGGAAAATCCCGCTCTTTCAGGATTTTCAGAAATTCCTGTCCCACCGCCCCCGTTACTCCAGCAATAGCCAAATTACAACCCATATTAAACATCTCCTGAGTTAATTTTCATAATCGAGATACCCTTACATAAGCAAGGGGCAGCCACACTAAGACTGCCCACTTTTTGCCTTCAAATATCGAATACAATATCGAATTATATATTTTTTATCGACAAAATGCAACTATCTTTCACTAATATACATTATTTATTTTACTTCTGCCGCAACCGGCCTTTTCTGCCACACTTCCGCCATAACAGACGCAGTAATAATGCAGATAAACACGAAAATTACCGCCGGTATTGCTGTTCTCTCGGTAAAATGAGCCAGTGCCAGTACTGTCCCCAAACCGGCATTTTGCATTCCAATTTCAATCGCTAAAGTTCGCCTTCTCCGCAATTCCATCCGAAAAATCGACCCTACACTATAACCGGCAAGCATCCCATAAATATTTAATATCACCACCGTTATCAAAACCAATATTGTCACCTGTGCCAGCCGTTCTTTATTTAGTGCTATCACTAATGAGCAGATAAATATGATAAAAGTCACCGATATCGCCGGAAAAATAGCCAAGACCTTCTCCAGCTTCTCTTTAAAGTAATGCCTTACACCAAATCCTATGAATAAAGGTACTATTACCGTCAGAATAACATGCAACATCATATTCCAGAACGGAACTTTCAGCATTGAACCCGCCAAGATAAATGTCAACCCCGGTGTGAGTACAGGACACAACAGCGTAGAAACCGTTGTAAGTGACACAGAATATGCTGTGTCTGCCTTGGCAATATAGCTCATCACATTGCTGGCCATCGCACCCGGCGCCGAACCCGTTAATATTAACCCGACTGCTATTTCCGGCGGCAACCTGAACAGCTTCGCCAACACAAATGCCCCCAATGGCATAATGCTGAACTGTGCACACGAGCCGATTAGAATGATGGTCGGTTTAGCCGCAATCCTTTTGAAATCTTCGATTTGGAGCACCGCCCCGATGCCGAACATCGTCAAGGCAAAGAACCAGTCCATTGCCGGCCCCAAGGCGACAAAGGGTTTTGGGAAGATGTACGCAACTATCCCAAAGAGAAGTACCCATACGGCAAAAAACTTCGTGTAAAAACCGAGTATCTTCTTCAACATACGAAAAAGTATAAACCCTTACTGTCTCGGTGACAATCTCAAAAATACTTGTCCGCCGTTTGTTAGGCGGACTTAGCCCTGCAATTTATTTCGGGGGTTTTGTTTACCTTCGCTATACAAAAATAAAAGCCCCGCTTTAAGCGGGGCTATAGCTTTATCTCAGATATAGGCTGTTCTTAATCGCTTAGCTGCAGAAGCACAAAGAATGTGTAGCGTTCTCTTCTTACTTTCAAAAGGACGCTGCCTTTCTTCTTGGCATTTATTATCTCCTCGTTAAATTCTCTGGTATTGCTGATTTCTTCGCCGTTGACCTCCTTAATTAGCGCTCCGGGTACAATACCCGCTTGGGCAGCACCTGAGCCCGGCTCGACATTGCTCACTAATACTCCGCTCTGACCCTCATAGTCGTATCGTTGAGCTAATTCATCCGTCAGGTCTCGCACGGAAAAACCCAACTCCTCCATCGTTTGCTCGGTTCGGCCTTTCCCCGTAAGCTCGCTTAAGGGTGGGCGTTTGGCCAGCTCAGCGGTGAGAGTCTGTTTTTTGCCATCTCGAAAAACCACTATCTTTACACTTGTGTCTGGCTCCGATAGAGCCACCCACTTTTGCAGCTCCTTAGCTGACTCAACGGCCTTGCCATCAAACTCAACAATAATATCATTGGGTTTCATCCCTGCTTTCTCAGCCGCTGAATCCTTATGTACCTCCGGGATTAGCACTCCTTTAGTATCTTTTAATCCGAAGTATTCCGCTAATTCGGGTGTCAGGTCCTGGATATCAACGCCTAAGAACCCACGTTTGACCTCTTTGCCTTCTTTAAGCTGGTCAAGGATGGCTTTGGCCATATTTATAGGGATTGCAAATCCGATACCTATATTACCGCTCGCACCGAGAATGGCTGTGTTAATTCCAACTACCTTGCCATCAAGATTTATCAATGGCCCACCGGAATTGCCGAAATTTATCGCTGCATCGGTCTGAATAAAGTCTTCGTATGTGGTCAGGCCAACGCCGCTTCGGCCTTTGGCACTTACAATGCCGGCTGTAACTGTACGACTTAAGCCGAAAGGATTGCCGATAGCAAGAACCCATTCTCCTACCTCAAGATTGTCAGAATCAGCCAGTTTGAGATAGGGCAGGTCCTTGGCATCAATTTTTATTAGAGCCACATCGGATTCAGGGTCGGTGCCTTTAATCTCAGCGGTAAACTTTCGCTCGTCTGCAAGCTCAATCTCGACTTTTTTAGCTTCTTCAACCATGTGATTGTTTGTGAGGATATAGCCGTCTGATGAGATGATAAAGCCGGAACCCTGCACCGGCCGTGTCTGCTTAAATTTCCGCTGGGGCGAGCGTTCACGAGGGGACCGAAAACGATAGAAAAAGCGGTCAAAGAAATCATCGCTAAATGGGTCAGATGAATCGTCAAAAGGCCATTCCCGCGAAAATGGATATTCTCGAATAATCACTCTCTCTGCTTTTAGACCCACCACCGCCAGTGAGGCATTTTCAGCAATCACTGAAAAAGTCTTGCCTATCTGCCGTAGCGTAGTAATACTGTTCTTATCCTCGGCAAAAGCCGGCAGCGGCACCATAAATAGGGCTATCAGGAAGAGGGTTGAAATTACAAGATAGCGTGGGGTTTTGTTACTCCCGTTAGGGATGGCCAAGACCATTTGCTTCAAAGTAATTTTTCGCATTTTTTATCTCCTAATCCAGTAGAAAAAAACCAACAATCGAACAACCGAAAAGTTGTTGTCGGCAATTTTATACGATTTTATTACCAATAAGTTCACATGGTCAATCCTTTTTTCACGTAAACGTATAAAAAACCACAGGATACAGAGGTCAGAAAACAAAAATCTGACTTCTGATATTAGCATTTGACACACAGAATCTTTGCAGGTAAAAACAGCCGTTAGTAATTTTGACATTTTGTCGGAGGTAAAAAAATGCAAGTCATAGATTTTTTGGACAAGTCGAAGGTTAAGAGCCTATCCGAATAACCTGGTCGTTATGAGGCCGAGCGAAAAGTCCGAGGACAAGGCGGCAGGCCAAAAACGCCCGGAGGCGTAGTTTGCTCTA
>Ga0307432_1000171_pt1 | contig 53882 bp, 53 predicted proteins | sample SalMarWE160150MG_FD_202158 | JGI IMG/M metagenome (GOLD analysis project Ga0307432, IMG submission 202158) | Salt marsh sediment microbial communities from the Plum Island Ecosystem LTER, Massachusetts, United States - WE1603-150 | ecosystem: Environmental > Aquatic > Marine > Intertidal zone >...
CTACTTCTTCGGATTCTTTTTCTTCTGCAGCTTTCTTTTCAAAAAAGTTTGTTATTAAAGGCATGGCAAAAAGAAAGAAAGCTGCAACTGCTAAAATTACTATAAGGGCAGACAGTATGGTAATTACAGTATAGAGCTTTTTCTTATCCATTTTATACTTCCTTGAAGAAAGTTTTAAATATATTAAAACCTAAAACTACCAGGTCTGGATAATGTATCGTACTTTTATATAACTATCAGAAATAATTACAACTTATCAACAATTATCTAATAGAAATAAAGATTTATCAATATGTAGCATTTGTATCATATTAATTTTTTTAAAGTCTGTATTAAAATACAAAAATAAAATAATGGTTTTTCTTCAAAATCATCCGGGCTTTTAAAGTTTTACCTGATTCTATCATTTCCTGTTTCAATGGCTCTGACTATATTGACAGGGCCGGCCTCCTTTGTAACTACTATGGTAGAATTACTGGTTACGGGCTCTGATTTAACGGATAGAACCACTTTCTTTTTTAGTCCGATAAGCTCTTCTACCAGTACCCTGTCAAGAACAATTTCACTGGCATTATCACTTAAATATAAAATATTTGCGGTCTCATCCAGTGATTTTCTGAATTTTTTGTAATCATTAACTCCGATAACCTCCCGTGCTACAAAATAGGTAGTGTCAGACCTATAAGCAGGAGAAGAATAATAATCTAACTCAGATAGCATGTTATATAGAGCTTTATCTGGCTATACTATGATTATTCAGGGACTGAAGATTGTAACCGGAATTCTTATAGTTCTGCAAAAGGGTTAAGAAACCATGGAGATGCTAAGGTCATGAGGAAGAATACCTGAGCAAGGCCGGTGGGTTTATTCCTGAAAAAAGCAGGAAATTTTAAGATTGGGTTAAATGTTATGGTATAATACTAAGTTATGAAAAGGACTATTTACATATTTATTATAAAATACTATGGGCTTTAATTTTGAGTTTAATGTTGTTCTTGCTATTGGAATATTTCTGGTAATTGGTTTCTTTGGCGGGCTGGCAGCTCGAAAGGTTAACTTCCCGACTATAAGCGGATTTATTATAGTAGGCATAATTTTAAGTCTGTTAGATATTATCCCCGGAGAATTAATTGAAGGGGAATTAAACATAATTACAGAGATTAGCCTGGGGATAATTGGATACCTGGTAGGAGGGGGATTATATCTTAAAAGGCTAAAGCAGTTTGGTAAGAGTATTCCCATAATTACATTTTTCCAGGCAATAGGAGCGTGGATATTTGTCACTGCAATAATAGCTTTTCTCGGTCCGTTTTTAATAAGAGTTGATGTGGGCGGTACTCCTTCTTTTATTTCATGTTTGCCTATTGCTATAATTATTGGAGCCATATCCTGTGCCACTGCCCCTGCTGCAACTATAGCAGTTATTCATGAATATAGGGCAACCGGTCCGTTTACGACCACTCTTTTAGCAATAATTGTGCTGGATGATGCTATAGCAGTTATAGCTTATTCCATTGGTGCGAATATTGCTGATTCTTTAATAATCGGATTAAGAAATATCTCTCTTTATAAAATGTTACTGGCTCCTATTATTGATATATTTGGAGCAATAGCTCTGGGTACCATTTTAGGATTTGGGCTGACTTTTGTAGGCAAATTTATAAGAAAGGTGCCACAGATGATGGTTATAGTCCTGGGTACAGTTTTTTTATGCACCGGTCTGTCCAGTGCTCTGGGGCTGTCGAATATCCTGGCAAATATGGTTATGGGCTTTATTGTGGTAAACAGAATGGTTGATAGTGAAAAAATGTTTGAGGCAGTGCACAGCATTGAAGGGGTAATTTTCGCCATGTTTTTTACTTTAGCCGGTGCACATTTTGATTATACCATATTGAAAACTTCTGGAATCATAGCTGTAATTTTAGTTATTAGTAGATTTATAGGAAAATTTATAGGGGTTAATATTGGAGTGTCAGTTTCTAAATCACCGGAAAGCTTTAAGAAATATTTGACCTTCGGTCTTTTTCCCAAAGCAGGTGTAACCATGGGTTTAGCCCTGCTGATAAAGGAGCATGTTCCTCTAATTGATGCTAATATCGCCAATGTATTCATAAATGGTATAATAGCATCTGTTATAATAAACGAGATGGTTTCTCCGCCATTAATTAAGTTTGCTCTGGTTAAGTCCGGTGAGGCTTATAAAAAAGATTAAATAATTATATGATGAATAGGTGAATTAAGGATAAATGAAAGAGCTTTTTGCAAAAGATATTATGACCAAAAAGGTAATCACCATAAACAGGGATTCTACAGTTGGCGACCTGGCAAAGCTTCTTATAAAGAAAAAGATTTCAGGAGTACCTGTTGTTGATGAGAAAAATGCTATTGTCGGTATCATTACAGAAGGGGATATCATATTAAAGGAATCAAGTCTGCCCCTGCCTATTTCTTTTAGTTTCAGTTTTATGAATAAGTATGACACTTATGCGAAAAGTACAGAAGAGTACTTAAAAACAAAAGTTGAAGAGGTAATGACCAGAACTGTAAGGACTGTTAGAGAAGATGAACCATTATCTAAAGTTGTAAATATTATGCTTAATAATAAAATTAACAGGGTACCGGTTCTGGATAAAGAAAATAAACTGGTAGGAATAATAACCCGGGCAAATATTATAGAATCTATACTGAAAAGCGAGAAAAAGTATAAATAGTATATTATGTCCCGGGGTGTTTAAGAAATCTTACCAGAGCATAATTTCTCTCTCTTCCAGCAAACTCTTTTTAATTGTGTCTTCATTTCTTCTCAGGATTATATCACCAGAATTTATTCAAAAGTGTTAACGTAACCTGCTAGCAATACAGAATATTATTTTAAAATCTCACATTTTCAGTATAATTTGATTTAGTTTATTTATGGATTTAGAAAGGTCGCCAATGATTAAGGCTGTTTTTTTTGATATGGATGGGACAATTGCAGATAGTGAAAAGATACTCTGGAAAGTTACAGGGGATTTTATGGCAAAAAGGAATATTATCTTAGCAACCTCAGAAGAAAAATTATTTTATGGGCTGATATGGAAAGAATCAATAAAAATAATACTGGAAAGCAGGGGTATTGAGTACAAACAAAGCATAAAAAACACATTAAAGGAACGATATGTCAGGACTTTAAGAAAAGAAGTAACCCCGGTACCTCATGTGCTCGATCTTCTTGGAAAGATAAAAGGGGAATTTAAAATAGGGCTTGCCACAAACAGCAGAATTAGGGAGGTTGAAATAATATTTGACAGATTAAACCTTGCCCCCTACTTTGACCTCAGGCTTTCCAGGAATGATATAAAAAAAGTAAAGCCTGACCCTGAAATTTACTTACTGGGTGCAAATATTTTTAACGTCAGACCCTCTGAATGTGTTGTTTTTGAAGATTCTATAGCAGGTGTAACAGCTGCAAAAAGTGCAGGCATGAATTGCATAGCAATAACAAATACCTATGCTGCAAAAGACCTGGGAATTGCCGATGCGGTAATCGGTAGCTATAAGGAAATAGACCTTGAAACAATTAAAAGGTTTGGTAAATCTTAAATTCAGCTTTCCTTCTTGCTCTGCCCGGCTCTTATAAGTTAGTATACTACATTCTGAAGCTATAATAATAATTTCGTTATTCTTTACTGCAGTAATAGCACCCGGCAGGCTTTTTCCACGGTCAATCAATATACTGACAGGCAGGGCTCTTAAAATCTAAAAAATCTAAAAAAGACTTGACTTTAAATAATTTTATATTATATTATCAATTATTGATATCAATAATTGATAATAGCAATAAACTGATATGAAAAAAAATATAGATTTAAAAAATTTTACCCGGGAATTAGAAAGAGGTTTGTTCTGTCTTTATATTCTCTGGAAAGCTGACGAGCAGCCCGTTAGTGGAATTGACCTCTCGGAACTCGAGCATGACCATGGCCATGAAGTAAGTGCTGGCAGGCTTTATCCAAAACTTCACGATTTGACCGAAAGAGGCTATCTCGTCATGGAGAAGGTTAATGAACATGGAAAGGTCCATAAATATTACAAGACAACCGAAGAAGGCAGGGAGCTTTTAAAAAAGGTCAGGGATGAACTGGGCGAACCCATGAAGGATTTTTTAACCGGCTGGATAGGAAGGCTCTTTTACAATATTGATATCGGGAAAAAGGAAGAGGAGCGTTTCAAGAAGTCCGAAGAGTCTATTCTCCAGATGGTTAGAGACGATATTTTACGAATATGCGGTGAAAATAAGGATACAAATGTTTCATTAAAATTGCTGGGGTCAAAAATTAAAGCTTCTGAGTCTTTTATTTCTAGAGCAAGAAAGCAGCTTGAGAAAGATGGTTTAATTCAGTTTCAGAAAGGTTCTATTGTATTGACCGAAAAAGGTAAAAGAAAAGCAGGTTATATAATTAAGAAATATTCTATCCTTGAAGATTATTTTAAAGAAAGAAGAGATAATAAAAATCCCTATAAAGAAATTGACTTTCTGGAGCATTATATTTCCGAAGGAGCTCTCAATAACATAAAAAAGCTATCAACGTTTAACGGGACAAGTGTTCCCCTTGAAGAACTTGGCCTGGACAGAGAAGGTTTGATTACCGATATTGAGTTTTATGTTGGCGGGTTGTTCGAGAGAATGGTAAGCATGGGGATATTCCCGGGAGAAAAAATCAGAATTATGCACAGGACCCCGGATGGTTTTGTTGTTTATGTAAGTAATAAAAAAATTGCTATAGGAAAAGATATAGCGAAAGGGGTTATGGTAGTAGAATATGAAAAATCTTAAAATACTCTTAATTGGTCAACCAAATGTAGGCAAGTCGAGTCTGCTCAATGCTTTAGTGGGTTCAAAGGTCATAGTGTCTAATTATCCCGGAACCACCGTAGAAGTTGTCAGGGCTAAAAAAACATTTGGAGAAACGAAAATAGAGTTTGAGGATACCCCGGGGATATATTCTATTTCTGATAGAAGTGAAGAAGAAAAAGTTACGGAGAGAGCTCTGTTCGAGGAAGATATAGACGGAGCGGTAATACTTGCCGATGCGGTATCTCTCGAAAGAAGTCTTTACCTGGTCTTTCAGGTGCTGGAAGCCAGGATTCCCGTTATTGTGGCTCTTAATTTTATTGAGAGTGCGGAAAAAAGGGGGATTATAATTGATTACAGAAAATTGTCTAAATTACTGAGTGTTCCCGTAATTCCCATCAATCCATTAAAAAAAACAGGACTAAGAGAACTTATAGATGCATTTTTAGAGTTAGAAGAAACTAAAAGGACGACCTTTAATGTTAAATATGATGATGATATCGAAAGGGCGATAGAGGAAATATCCGGTCAGGTAAATGGCAGGCTGCCCAAAAGATTTGTTTCATTAAGGACTCTGGAAGAAGACAAAGATTATTACGGGTATTTGAAGGATAAAAATGTAATTGAGAAGGCTAAAGAACACCTGAGAGAACATCCCAGAGTTGCATGTGATATATCCATAACCAGGTATGGAACGGCTGCGTTTATTGCAGAAAAAATTACCCGATTGTTCAAAGTAGAGGGAAAAACAGGGAGTATGGAAGATAAAATTGACCGGGTTCTTCTGCACCGGGTGTGGGGCCCGGTTTTAACTGTTGTTACCTTTGCGATAATATTTGGCATATTGCTTTATCTTGGAGGATGGATAGAAGAAACTCTTATGGGTCTGGCTGAAGAAACAATTTTACCTGCGCTTGACATGGGAAGCAGCTTTCCTGCCATGGCTTTAGAAGCAGGATTAACGGGAGTGATGGCCGGTGTTTCTATTGCCCTTCCATATGTTTTTTTATTTTATATAATTTTTACCCTGATTGAAGATAGCGGACTTCTTTCCAGATTTGTTATAAACGCCGAGAGGTTTTTGAGGAAATTAAGTCTACCCGGTAAAGCAATTATCCCGCTGGCTCTGGGTCTGGGCTGCACTGTACCCGCTACCAGCGCTACAAGAATATTATCTTCAGAAAAAGAAAGATTTTACACAGCGTCCCTTTTTACTGCGGTTCCGTGTTCTTCAAGGCTTGCTATAATAATGGGAATAGTCGGTCATTTTGGAGGTAAACTTCTGGCAGTTTATGTTCTGGCCTCTCTTGTGGTGGCTTTTTTAATCTTTGGTTTTATTATGAAAAAAGTAATGCGAATTGAAAAGAAGCCTATTTTTCATGAATTGCCCGAGCTGCCGACTTACCGGGCACCTTCGATAAAAAATATCCTTACCAAAAGCTGGATCAGAATGAAGTCCTTTATTTATATAGTCATACCTTTCCTTATTATAGGAGGTATGGTTTATTCGGGATTGGACGCTCTGGGTGTTACTAAAATGATGGTAAAACCTTTCTCTCCTATTACATGGTGGCTGGGATTACCTGATGTAACTGTTGTTCCATGGCTTTTTAGCTATCTGCAGAAGGACCTTTCTTCGGCGATGCTTTTCTCTGTCCTCGGGAGCAGAATAGCTGAAGTTTTAACACCTCTTCAGATTTATACATTTGGTATGGCAACTACCCTTGGAATACCATGTATGATTGCCACGGGTATGCTCTGGAAGGAATTTGGAGCAAAAAAAGCTATTATCCTGACCCTGGTCTCGGCAGCTTACGGCCTGTTATTTGCCGGTGTGGCCTTTAGAGTAGTTTCTCTTTTTTTGAAATAGTCTGCTTTAAGTAAAATAAAAATTACCTGAAATTAAAACCTTAAAAAATTTATTGGTTTAATAACTATTTTTTAAGTTCCTTCACCATTTAGCCATACCGGTTATATCTGGTATTTTTGCTTATTGACAATATATTGGGAGTATATTATTTTTATTAAAGAGGCCTTTTAAACTGTTTATTTTCTATATTTAAAATTAAATTAAACTTAACAGGAGGGAAATAAGATGGGAACAAGAGCAAAGGATATAGTTAAAATGGATGTAGAAAAAGTTATTGAAATGCTTAATAAGGCGTATGCAGATGAGTGGCTTGCATATTATCAATACTGGGTTGGTGCAAAAGTGGTAACCGGCTCACTGAGGGGTATTGCAGAAAGTGAGCTCATTGAACACGCTACTGAAGAACTGGGGCATGCAGAAATGATTGCCGAAAGGATAATCACCCTCGGCGGCACTCCAATTTTAAACCCGGATGACCTTGCTAAAATGTCTAATTGCGGTTATGATGCTCCGGAGGACCCATCGGTAAAGGCTATTGTACAGCAGAATGTAAAAGGTGAGCAGTGTGCGATTGATGTTTATAATAAAATGCTGGAGGTTTTAAAAGATAAAGATGAGGTTACTTATAAAATGATTCTGGACATACTGGAAGACGAACTGGAGCATGAACAGGATCTCCAGACAATAATGGAAGACCTGAAATCAATGGGTAAGTAGTTTTATAGTATTTATTTTTCTTTTTACAATATATTACAGGTCCGGGATTAAATTTCCTAATTTTCTATCCTCGGGTTTATCAGGACTGCCCAGTCCTGTGCAGAAGAAGAACAGGCTTTAATTTTTAGAACAACATTTCCGGATTCTCCTTCATATACACCGAGGTCGATATCTAAGTTATCTAAAACTCCATCATAAGTATGAGATGGCACAGGTGTCCCAATTGAAACAATAAGCCCACCTGTATAGATGTGTATACTAAAATCTACGCCATCGGTTCCAGTTGCCCCTTCTATAAAACCAATCTCTGCTTTAAATCTTGCTCCTTCTGGTATAGTAATTACATCCGAGTACAATCCTGATATAATCCCATAGCTTTTCCATTCAGGATGTGTTTGAAGGACTTTGGGATAAGTGTTACCATCCTCTAATTTTATGTTAGTCCTATAGCAGGCAAATCCACGGGAATCATCCAGTCCTACATTCCATAAACCACTATCCCCTGTTGAATTACTCCAATCAGCACCCGGTGCTCTTTCAAGTAAGTCATAAAGAAAGTGAATGTATATATCTTCGGACCTGATGTCCTGCCCTCCTTTTCCGTCAGATACTGTAACTGTAACTTTATAGTCTCCACAGGTTGAAGGAGTGGTCCAGTTAATATTCTGTGCATGGGCATTATCTATTGCTCCACCGGTAACAGTCCAGTTATATGTAAGGCTATCTCCATCCGGGTCGGAGGCGCTTACTCCCAGACCGTATGTTTTATTTATGTATTTAGTTCCCATTACAGTTATTTCAGAGATTTCAGGCGGGTTATTTGGTATGGGGCATCCCCATGGTATTACTATATAATCGGTTGCAGTCCCTTCGGTATTGGTAGCAGTGGCGGTAAGCTTGTAGGTCTCATCGGGGCTTGCAATATTGACCTGGGCTTTTTTAGTGCCCCAGGCTCCGCCGCTGTCATCCCTGCTCCAATCAACATCCGGGGAAGGATTTCCCGTGGCAGTTGCTTTCACCCTGTAATAGCAAATGTTATCTGCCGGCGAATAAGTGGGTCCTTCGTATATTTCAATGCTAATGGTGGGAGCTATTTTTTCTTCTTCCTCTTCTACTGTGACTTTATCCTCTTCTTCAGAAGTTGCAGCTTCCTCTTCCTTATCATCTTCTTCTTTAGCTTCACCTGTATCTGCTTCTTCAGCTTCTACCGCTTCCTTTTCTTCTGCTTCTTCAGTTTCTGTAGATTCTTTTTCCTCTGCTGTTTTATTTTCAAAAAAATTTGATATTAAAGGCATGGCAAAAAGAAAGAAAGCTACAACTGCTAAAATAACTACCAGGGCAGAAATTATAATGATTATGATATTAAGCTTTTTCTTATCCATTTCTTGCTCCCCTGCAGTAAGTTATAAATGTACTAAAAACCTTAAACTACCGGTTCTGGATAATGTATCGTACTTTTATATAACTATCAGAAATAATTACAACTTATCAACAATTATCTAATAGAAATAAAGATTTATCAATATGTAGCATTTGTATCATATTAATTTTTTTAAAGTCTGTATTAAAATACAAAAATAGAATCAGGGAGTTTTTCTTCAAAATTATCCAGACTTTTAAAGTTTTACCTGATTCTATCATTTCCTGTTTCAATGGCTCTGACTATATTGACAGGGCCGGCCTCCTTTGTATTACCGGGAGCTAATAGATAATATGTTCGTTGACATCCTATTTGCCCTGTTGTTATTATAATTAACATTGAAAGAAAGACTGATTATAAAATTGTAAATAAAATAAGGAATAATAAAAAAGTGAAAAGTAAATCAGGAAATCAATTTTTTACCAGGAGAGATAGTGTTTTAGCGGTTATTGATGTTCAGGAAAGGCTTATAAAAGTAATGAATAATCGCGATAAGCTTATAGCTAATTTAGTTAAACTGGTTAAGTTTGCAAAAATCATCGACCTTCCGGTGATAATAACCGAGCAGGAGAATCTGGGGCCAACTATAAAAGAAATCACATCTGAAATATCAAATTTTGAACCCATAAAAAAGATTGAATTCAGTGCCTGCAAATGCAGTCAGTTTGCTGAAAAGCTAAGTAAATTATCAAGGAAAAATATCATTCTTGCCGGTATTGAGGCCCATATATGCATAACCCGGACTGCTCTGGATTTACTGGCTAATTATAATGTCAGTGTTGTAAGTGATGCCGTAACATCAAGAACACCGGAAAACCGGGATATTGCACTGCAGCGCATGATACAGAGTGGAGTAATGGTTACTTCTACAGAAATGATAATATACGAGCTTTTAGAAAAAGCCGGTACCGCTGAATTTAAAGAAACTCTGGGCCTGGTAAAATAGCTTTATATTACTCATACCTTAAGGCATCTATCGGGTTGAGCCTTGCGGCACGCATTGCGGGATAAATACCAAAGAAAAGCCCCACTACTGTAGAGAAGCTTAGGGCAATGACTATGGGCATCAGAGTAATGGATGTATCCAGGATAGTGAACCTGGTAAGTATCGCAGATACCAGAACTGCAAACAGTATGCCAAAAATACCTCCGGTTATACTTAAGACGGTACTTTCTACCAGAAATTGGATCAGTATATCTCTGTTTTTGGCTCCTATGGCTTTTCTTATACCTATTTCCCTGGTTCTTTCGGTAACGGAGACCAGCATTATATTCATTATTCCAATACCGCCGACAAGTAGCGATATGCTTGCTATACCTGCAATAACTACAGTAAAGATACCGGTTATTACACTGATAATTTCAAGTATCTGTGTCTGATTCCGGACACTGAAGTCATCTTTTTCTCCGAATCTGATATTTCTGTATTTTCTCAATATTGATTTTATTTCTTCGCTGGCTGCATCTATCTTGTCTTCACTTATACTCTGGGCCAGTATCATGTTATATGAATCTATTCCGTAAAGTTTACTCTGGGCAGTGGTTACCGGGATGCTGATAAAATCATCCTGGTCATTTCCGAACATATCGGTTCCTCTGGATTCAAGTGTCCCTATCACCTTAAAATTTTTGCCGTCAATTTTAATTATTTTTCCAATAGGGTCTATATTGCCGAATAATTTTATAATTGTTGTCTGTCCGATTACTGCGACATTTGAGGCATTTGAAACATCACTCCTGGTGTAAAACTTGCCTCTCTCTATATTCATGTTGTAGAGCTCATTTCCCTTTTCTGATGATGCGTACACCGTTGTACGGGTGCTCTTATTTGAATAGGAAACAATTGATGAACTAAAAACTACAGGTGCAGCTTCTGTTATAAGCGTTGCATCTCTTTTAATTACCTCGAGGTCTCCTGATTTTAATTCGGACTGCTGGCCGCTTAGCATCATTTCTACTTGACTGTCGCTTCCTTCCGGATTTCCGGGAGATATTATGATAAGGTTGGAGCCAATGCCCTGGACACTCTGCACCACGGACTGCTGGGCGCCGGTTCCAATGGACAGCATTGCTACAACAGCCCCCACTCCTATGATAATTCCCAGCATGGTAAGAAAAGACCTCATTTTATTTAAGAACAGAGCCTGGAAGGCAATTTTTATGTTTTCAAAGAATCTTTTCATTTTATGTTAACCTCAGTTTGCTTTTAGCTTCTCTTCAAGCTCTGGCATCTGGCTCAGTTTCTCTTCTGCGGATATCTGGTTTTTAACTTCTTCTTCCCCGTGAATAATGCCATCTCTTAAATAAATGATTCTATGGGTGTGCTTTGCTATATCCATTTCGTGGGTGACTAATATTATAGTTTTACCTCCGCGGTTTAATTTTTGGAATATGGCTATAATCTCTTCACCTGTTCTTGAATCCAGATTTCCCGTGGGTTCGTCTGCAAGTATTATGGAAGGTTGATTGACCAGGGCCCTTGCAATGGCCACTCTCTGTTTTTCTCCCCCCGAAATTTCATTGGGCCGGTGTTTTATAAGGCCTGTCAGCCCCACAGACTCTATAGAGTCCAGTATTTTCTTTTTTTTATTTACCACTCTTTCCGTAGAATAAATCATGGGAAGTTCAACATTTCCATAAATATTTGTTCTGGAAAGAAGATTAAATGTCTGGAAGACAAAGCCAACTTCCTTGTTTCTGATATTTGCCAGTTGATTATCATTAAGCTTACTTATATCCGTATTGTTCAGGTAATAGTGCCCGGAAGTGGGTATATCAAGGCATCCGATAATATTCATTAAAGTTGATTTTCCTGAACCGGAAGGTCCCATTACAGCAACAAATTCGCCCTTTTTTATTTCGAGATTTATTCCACGCAGAGCATTAACTCTAATGTCGCCTATTCTGTAAACTTTTGTAATTCCGGTTGTTTTTATAATAATGTCGCCGCTGTTATTTATCATCTTATCAGTAAATTTAAAAATTAAGATTACCGGCAGAGGTATAATTAATTGGGGAGACCAGTATTACATCTCCTTCGCTTAAACCTGATATTATTTCAACAAAATCATAATTAGATGCTCCGGTTGTAATCTGTCTTTTTTCTATATTTCCATCTTCGGTAACCAGGTCTATATATGTATTTCCATCCTCCTCATATACTGACTGTACGGGAACATACAGGACATCTTCAACTGCGGAAGTAGTTATATCCAGACTTGCAGAAAGTCCATAAAGGAGCCGGGGAGCATTTTCGCTTTCCGGTGTTACTGTCAGCTCAAAAGAAACCACCCCGCCTATATTGGTGGAGATGGGAGAAATCCCGGTTATCTCACCACTGAATTTGTTCTCATAGTAAGCATCCAGTGTTATATCCACATCCTGGCCCTCTTTAATATTAACCACATCAATTTCATTTATATCTGCTTTTATTACAAAATCATTATTTATTACAGAAATGGCGCTCATCCCAGGGCTGGCATACTGGCCTTCTTTATAGGTTGATGAAAATACCATACCATCGTAGGATGCATAAATTATATTATTATCCAAATCTAATTTAGCCATTTCCAGGTTTATTTCCGATAATTTTAGCTGTGATTCTGCCAGCGCTATATTTTTGGCAGCAAGGTCAATCTGTGTCCGGGCAGACCGGGTGCTGGAAAGGTTTGACCAGTAGGTAGTGGACTGGTTTAAGAGTGACTGGTCATAAGAGCCTTCTGCTGATTTTGATGAAGATGTACCCTGTGCTTTAGCAGATTCGTAACTTGCCCGTGCAGATTCCACATTAGCCTCATACTGGGCCAGCTGGGTATCGGAAATAACGATAAGGGTCTCGCCTTTAGCTTCTTGGAGCAATTTTTCAGCATTTTCTAAAGCAACCCTGGCGCTTTCCTTTGATTTATCTGCCATATTATTTGCATTTTCTAAAGCGGTAAAAGCATTTCTGGCAGATAACTCTGACTGCATGGCACTGGTTTCTGAAAGTTGTATTGCTATATGATTTGAATCAAGTGCCTGCTGGTAGTTTATCCTGGCAGTATCCAGGGAGTTTCTGGCTGAATTAAGATTCTCTTCAGCCTGGGCGATCAGCAGCTGCTGCTGGCTGTTATCTATTTCCAGTAAAATATCACCTTTATTGAAAATATCTCCCTGTCTTAGTGAGTATAAAACTTCACCTGAAACCGCAGGAGAATAATCGTTCCTATCGCTGCTGTCCACGTAACCGCTGGTGCTTATGGTCTGGACTATATCACCTCTGGTAACTTCAAAGGTACCCTGGCTTTTTAGGATATCAGCGGTATTGTTACAGGAATATAAGGTTAGTGAAGTAATTGAAACTATTGCTAATGCAATAATAACCATAAATAAAGAAAATTTATTTTTAATTTTTTCTTTCATTTTATCCTTTTTATATCATTATCAATTATTGATATCAGTTATTGATAATATAATACAATATTATCCAAAGTCAAGTTTTTTACCGGGATTTTTAACAGTCCCGGCCTGCTGGATAAAAAAAATTAATTTTTTTAACTCAGTAGCATTAAACCAGATTTTATATAATTTTTAAACAGGAATTTTAAGAATTGTAATTTTAAAATATAAAAAATATTAATATAATAGATTAACCGTGTTATTGTTATACAGAAGAAATAAATTGCCAGTGGTTGTAAGAATAAAAATAATTTGTTACCGGAAAAATGAAAGGAAGAGTAAACAATGAGTAATGGAACTGAAATTGTAGAAATCTTTGCCAGAGAGATTCTTGATTCAAGGGGGAATCCAACTGTTGAGGTTGAAACAGTTCTTGACTGTGGAGCAGCTGGAAGAGCGTCAGTGCCTTCCGGAGCTTCTACAGGAGCATTTGAAGCAATCGAGCTGAGGGATGGTGACAAGAAACGATATATGGGTAAGGGCACGCAGAAAGCGGTAGAGAATGTTAACTCACTTATTGCTCCTGAAATTGAGGGAATGGATGCTATTTATCAGCGTGAGATAGATATGACCATGATTGACCTGGACGGAACGGAAAATAAGTCCAGGTTGGGGGCCAATGCCATGCTTGGAGTATCCCTCTCTGTAGCAAAAGCTTCTGCAGCTGCATTTGAACTGCCTTTATATAAATATCTGGGAGGGGTAAATGCTTATATACTGCCTGCTCCGATGATGAATATATTAAATGGTGGAAAGCATGCTGATAATAGTGTTGATTTGCAGGAATTTATGATAATGCCTCTTGGCGCCCCTACTTTTAGTGACGCCTTAAGGATGGGTTCAGAAGTATTTCACAATCTTAAAAGTGTTTTGAGCCGGGAAGGACTGGGAACAGCTGTTGGTGATGAAGGAGGTTTTGCTCCTGATTTAAAATCTAATGAAGATGCCATAAAGTATATAATCCGGGCTATTGAAAAGGCAGGCTTTAAACCGGGTAAGGATATTTATATAGCTTTAGATCCTGCTGCCACTGAATTTTATGAGAAGGGTAAATATAACCTTAGAGGAGAGGGCAAGGTTTTCACTTCATCGGAGATGGTGAGCTATTATAAGGGACTGGTAGAAAAATATCCCATAATTTCAATTGAAGATGGAATGGCTGAAGAAGATTGGGATGGATGGAAAGAGCTGACAGAAGAAGCCGGTAAAAAGGTTCAAATTGTGGGAGATGACCTTTTTGTTACCAATACCCAAAGAATAAAAAGGGGGCTGAAACTGGGGGTGGCTAACTCTGTATTAATCAAGGTTAACCAGATAGGAACACTATCTGAGACACTGGATGCAATTGAGATGGCTAAAACATCCGGTTATACGGCTGTGGTCTCCCACCGTTCAGGAGAGACCGAGGATACCACTATCTCCGATATTGCAGTTGCAGTAAATGCCGGTCAGATAAAAACAGGTGCCCCATCAAGAACGGACAGGGTATGTAAATATAATCAGCTGCTCCGCATTGAAGAAGATCTGGGAGACGAAGCTAAATATCCAGGAATGGGAGCTTTTTATAATTTAAAAAAATAAGTTATGGAAGTTATTACCGGTGCAACTGGCTGTCTTGGCGGGGTACTGGCAAGACAATTGATAAGCAAGGGTAAAAAAGTAAGGGTCCTTATACGCAGCACGTCTAATTTATCTTTGCTGGATGGCCTTAAAGCTGAAAAAATTAAAGGTAACCTGCTTGATAAAAATTCTCTGGTTAGAGCCTTTAAGGGCGCTGATATTGTATATCATCTCGCGGGCCTGATCTCAATAATGCCCGGGGACAGAAAATTAATTCGCAGGAATAATCTTGATGGGACACGTAACGTCATAGAAGCATGCATAAGGTGTAAGGTAAAAAGGCTGGTATATACCAGCACCATAAGTGCCATAAAAGTGCCTCCGGATGGAACTGTTATCGATGAAAGTATGCCTTTTGATACTGACAGCAGAAGAGGAGAATATGACCGGTCAAAAGCCATAGCCAGCCTGGAAGTTATCAGGGCGGCTTCAAATGGGCTTGATTCAGTGGTAGTGTGCCCTACGGGTATAATGGGCCCCTATGATTTCAGGAAATCGCTCATGACACGGACTTTTATTGATTTTGTCAGGGGAAAAATGAATATAAATGTAAATGGGGCTTATGATTTTGTAGATGTCAGAGATGTTGCGGAGGGGATTATCCTTGCAGCCGAAAAAGGTAGAAAGAGCCATTTTTATATTTTATCCGGTGAAAGAATTACCATGGATGAAATGATAAAAGAACTGGCTGAAGTCAGCGGCGTGAATCCACCCGGATATATATTGCCTGCCTGGCTGGTAAAAACTGCCGGTCTGGTTACACCTCTATATTATAAAATATCGGGTAAAACCCCGAGATTTACTTATTATTCCATAGCCACTCTGCAATCCAATTCACATATAAGCCATAAAAAAGCAAGCAGTGAGCTGGGCTACAGTCCGAGACCGGTAAGGGAATCAATAAGAGATACTTTTTTCTGGCTTAAAGAGAATAATATGCTTTAAGCCGGGCTTCAGGCAATTTATAGGTAAATCAGTAAATAAAGGGGATGAGAGCCCTTCTATCTTCCGGGTAATCTGAGAAGTTATACCGGTACCACCTGTGGTTTGAAAGTGCCCGGGGCAGCAGGTTGGCAATGGTAAATACAGCAAAAGCCAGACCGGCAATTGACCAGGTGGCAATTGTCCAGCCAATCCATTCTATTATTTCTCCAAAATAATTAGGGCAGGAGATGTATTTAAATAGGCCGGCGGCAGGAACTTTATAACCGGAGCTGCCCGGTTTCCTGAGATTTCTTAAGATTCTATCAGATTGCATATTTATAATCATTCCGGAAGAAAACAATGTGAAGCCTAAAATAAAACGGGGATCGGCAAGCCAGTGTATGTCATAAATCGGGGAAATAAAGAAAATGTAATATCCATTGATATAACCGTTTATGGTATTAAAAAAGATGGCAAATATTATTAAAACAACGGGAAACTTTTTGTACCCTGACCTGATAAGAAAGGGATAGATAAAAGTGCGGTTAAAGTAATGTATGGTCCACATGAGAGTAAAAATTAGTAATACTATATTTGTTTTTCTGTCACTGAGGATAAATAGCAGGATCATTATAAAAAAAGCAGGAAACTCCATTATAAGCCATCCAATCCTGGATTTGATAGTCGGACCCCAGCCTTTTCTTATATATCGGCCGTATGGAGCGGTTACCGCAAATAGAGTGGCTAAAACCATTGATGCCGCAATAAAGACAGTAATAAGAAAAATATTATAAATTAATTGTCCTGTCATCTATAGCTATAAATTAATTTAATAATCCATAAAGTCGTGTTTAAAGGCTTATAATTACCTTACTCCCTGTAAATATAAACGGGAATATTAAATGCAGGTTTCATATCTTTTTAATATCTTAATTGTTTTTAAAATAGTTGCAATTTTAAATCAGTATATAGTATATTATAAATCAGGATAAATATGTTTTTTTGAAAAATGGATATCAATTACATAATGGGTATATTGTTAACCAGTTGATATAGTTAATAATTCTTAATCAGGGAATCCAGTTAGAATCTGGAGTGGTCCCGCCACTGTGATAGGGTGTGTGCTCTCAATAGTAAAGCCACTGGTAAAATTACCGGGAAGGCAGAGAGTAAAGTCCCTTAAGCCAGGATACCTGAATATTATTAAGTTTTCTCTCTTCGGCAGAAAGAGGGGGCTTTTCATTTTTAAAGAAAACTCCCGGCTGAAGAGACCGGGAGTTTTTTATTTAATAAAAAAGAAGAAGGAGAAAAAATGGTGAAAAAAATTTTTACCGCTGTCAGTGTAATCCTGATCCCCATGCTTGCAGTAGCATTGCTTTCTTTTGCCGGCTGCAAGAGCGATATGGATGCGGGGGCAGATTCCGGACCGATAGAGGTAGTGGATGGTGCGGGGGAAACGGTTGTCCTGTCTTTACCCGCTGAAAAAGTTGTGGTTATCTCACCCAGCGCGCTGGAAATAATCAGTGGCCTTGGAGCCATGGACAGGGTGGTTGAAGTTGATAGTTACAGCGTAACGAGTGGCGACCCACTGGCTGAAGGATTTGAGGGTGCCGGGGATTCCTACGGGTTGAATATAGAAAAAATTGCCGAACTTGACCCCGTTCTCCTGATAGCGGTAGCCGGGGGTTCCGATGACGATTACCGGAGAGTAGAAGAACTTGGAATTGAGATTTACAGGGTTATAAGTATTAGTGGTATTGAAGGTGTTTATGAAGAAATAACCAATATAAGTAAATTGGTCGGCTTTGAGGAAAAAGGAGAGGAACTTGTAGAAGAACTTAAAAAAAGTGTGGACGGGATTTATAATGAGGTTAAAGATTTAAAAAATGAAGATAAGCCAGAAGTTTTTTACGAGGTATGGAACGACCCTTTAATGAGTGCGGGGAAGGATACTTTTATTAACGACTTGATTGAAAAAGCCGGGGGAATAAATATATTAGCGGAAGATGATATAACCGGCTGGCCGGAGTATAGCGTTGAAACGTTAATAGAGAAGAACCCGGATATTATAATTGCCCCCATGAGCCTGGCCGGGGACCCTTCTGTGATATTAAATGATGAGAGATTTTCAAGTATTGATGCTGTAACTTCGGGGAGAGTCTATAGTGTTCCCGATAACCCGGTGTCCCGTCCAAGTCAGAATTTAATTAAGGCACTCCAGATGTTATCAAAAGCATTTCATCCGGAAATTTTTGGAGAATTTGAAATAATAGAATAAAATATTTTTTGTTATTTAAGTTTTTATAATTCGTCATAACTATTTATCTGTGGATACGATACTATAATGATGGGAACCGGAAAAAGGACAATAAAATATATTCTGGTGTTACTGGCAGTTCTTGTGTTGTTAATAATAGTTTCCGCATCCATAGGTGCAGCCAGGATTAGTTTAAAGGATACCGCACTTATAATTTCCAGTTTTATACCGGGAATTAAAAATCTTATAAGCACCGGCTCTATTACTGACCAGGACACAGTCATAATTTCTCAAATAAGGCTTCCCAGGATATTTCTCTCTATATTTGTCGGGATAGCACTTGCAGGCTCGGGGGTTATCTTCCAGGGTTTATTTAGAAATCCTATGGCAGACCCTTTTGTAATTGGTGTTTCGGCGGGGGCTGCTTTTGGGGCGACGATAGGCCTGGTATTTGTCAGGGGTGCCGGATTGCTCGGTATTTCGGCCACAACCATTTCTGCTCTGTTTGGAGCTATAGCGACAACATTTCTGGTCTATTATATCGCCAGGATCAGGGGCAAAGTTTCAGTTGTCACCCTGCTTCTCTCCGGAATTGCTCTGAGTGCCATGTTGAGTGCAATGACTTACCTGATAATGCTTTTAAGGGTCCAGGATATGGCCAAAATAGTGTTCTGGGTTATGGGAAGTTTTACTTCCGCCTCCTGGGATAATTTTATTATACTGGCCCCGGTGGTTACTGTTCTGGTTTCTGTTTCAGCTTTTTTTATGAGGGATTTAAATATATTATCTCTGGGAGATGAAAGGGCAATCCAGCTGGGTGTACAGGCTGAAAGAGTTAAAAAGATATTACTGGTAATGGCGTCGCTTATAGCTGCTGTAGCTGTATCAATGAGCGGGATTATTGGGTTTGTGGGTCTGGTAACACCACACATTCTGAGGATGATGGTGGGGCCCGATCATAAGATTTTGTACCCTACATCTGCAGTTGCAGGCGGGATAGTCCTTCTTTTATCAGATACTCTGGCAAGAACGATGCTTATGCCCAGGGAAATTCCTGTGGGGATTATAACTTCCATTATAGGCGTGCCATTCTTTTTATATTTATTATTAAAATCAAAAAGAAATGTTTTTTAAACTCTGAATTTAATTTATTTTATATAGTATGGAACCGGTATAAGATGAAAAAAAACAAAAACATACTTTCTGCAAGGAATCTGAGCTTTTCCTATAATCAGGAAAAAGTGCTGGACGATATAAACTTTGATGTTGAAGAGGGAAGTTTCATTTCAATCCTTGGCCCCAATGGGGCAGGAAAAAGCACTCTGGTAAACCTTATAAGCAGGGTTATTGATGGTTATAGAGGCAAAATTCAGATCGGGGGAAGGGATGTAAGGAATCTAAGTTCAAGAGAGATTGCAAGAATAGTGGGAGTTGTGCCCCAGTATACTAATCCCGGTTTTAATTTTACGGTAGCTGAAATGGTTATGATGGGAAGGCATGCCTACATTTCAAGATTTGAATTAGAAAAAAAGGAAGATTTTGATAAGGTTAATGAAGTTATGGAAAAAGTAAAAATACTGTCCTTTGCAGAAAGGAAATTTAATGAACTCTCCGGTGGTGAAAAGCAGAGGGTAATTGTGGCCCAGGCTCTGGCCCAGGATAGTCCTGTATTGCTTCTTGACGAGCCGACTTCTCACCTTGATATTAATTTTCAGATTGAATTTATGAATTTATTTATGGACCTGAATCAGAAAGAGGATAAAACCATAATAGGGATTTTTCATGACATAAACCTCGCCCTTCAGAGCAGTAGCAAAATAATGCTCTTAAAAGAAGGCAGAATTTTTGGATTTGGCGGTGCAGAGGATATATTAAACAGGGTAAATATAAAAAATGTATTCGGAAGTGATGTTTTCGTGGGCAGGAATCCGGTGACCGGGAAACTCTATATCAGCCCCAATTTCAATCCGGAGATAGATTGGGGTATCAGTGGTAAGCCGGGAAGCAGAGACCTCAGGATACATGTTATAGGAGGCGGGGGTGCAGCTTCACCAATAATAAGCCTGCTTTATAATAATGGTTATAAAGTGTCCTGCGGGGTGGTGAACACCCTTGATACCGATACAGACACTGCCCGGATGCTGGAAGTTCCCTATGTGGCCGAAGCCCCTTTCTCACCCGTAAGCATAAGTTCCCAGAAAAAAAATCTACAGTTTATAAAAGCAAGCGATATAGTTATCCTTCCTGGAGTGGAATTCGGGTCCGGTAACTTTTCAAATCTGGTTTCAGTTAAAAAAGCGCTGGATTTAAATAAAAAAGTAGTGGTCATAGATGAGAAAAACATTGAGGATAGGGACCATACCGGCGGGAAAGCGGTAAAACTTTACAGGGAAATAATAAGGCAGGGAGCAGTGGTAGCAAAGACTGCAAATCAGGTGCTAAAATATTTATCATAAGGTGTAATATGGGGAGAAAAATACCAAAATCTATTATGATACAGGGTACCGGCTCGCATGTAGGGAAAAGCGTGGCTGTTACCGCCATATGCCGGATTCTCAAACAGGATGGATACAGCGTTTGTCCCTTTAAATCTCAGAATATGGCCCTGAATTCGTACGTAACTGCTTCGGGGGGAGAGATGGGCCGGGCGCAGGTGGTTCAGGCGGAAGCATGCGGACTGGAGCCGGATGTCTATATGAACCCTGTGCTCATAAAACCTGTTGCTGATTCCAGGGCACAGGTAATATTTATGGGAGAGGTAGTTAAAAATATGAGCGCGGTTGAATACAGCGAAAAGAAGTTTCTTTATTTAAATAAAATAAGAGAAATTCTGAATAATTTGAAAAAAAAGTTTGATTATATTGTCATAGAAGGAGCCGGCAGCCCTGCCGAAGTAAACCTTATGGAAAATGATATTGTAAACATGCGTATAGCGGAGATTGCTTCTTCAAATGTGATACTGGTAGGAGATGTGGATAAAGGAGGAGTGTTTGCCAGTTTTTATGGTACAGTGAAGCTTCTTCCTTACAGATACAGGAAATATATAAAAGCCTTTCTGGTAAATAAGTTTAGAGGGGACATAAGTCTTTTAAAACCTGGCAATGATTATATAGCTAAAAAATTAAGCATCCCGGTGCTGGGGACTATTCCCTTTTTTAAAGACATATATATTGAAGAGGAAGATTCGGTAAATATAGAGCAGGAAAAAGGAAAGAAAGATATTCTAAAAAATGACAGGCCATACAATAAAGAAAAAAAAATAATAATTTCTGTTATATATCTTCCGCATATTTCTAATTTCACCGATTTTAATGCTTTTGAGCTGGAAAAGGAAGTTGAACTGGTGTATATAAAAGACAGGGAGGAGCTAAGAAATTTAAAATCTCACATGATTATTATACCAGGCAGCAAGAGCACCATAAACGATTTGTTATATTTAAGAAAATCAGGGCTCGAAGAAGAGATAAAAGAACAATACCGCAGGGGGGTTGCGGTCCTGGGTATTTGCGGAGGGTTCCAGATGCTGGGCAGAAAGATAACCGACAGATTTGGTAGTGAATCAAAAGATACCGGCAGCATAAAAAGTATTGGACTGATGGATATAGATACAGATTTCCTGCGGGATAAAATCACCAATCAGGTAGAATTTAAGATTAATGAGGATGTTATGTTTCACCCTGATTTTAAAAAAATATCCGGGGGGCTGACCAAAAATAAAACCGACATCATGAAGGGCTATGAAATACATATGGGAAAGTCCGGCGCCCTTACAGGAAATTTCCAGAAGCTGGTCCCTCTTTTCAGGGTTTTATCAAGAGGAAATAAGAGCACGGATTTCTATGACGGGTTCATGGCCTTTGATAGCAATAAAAATAGCATGGTACTGGGAACTTATATTCATGGTATTTTTGATAATGATGGTGTGAGAAAGTTCTTTTTATATATGCTGGGGCAGAAAAATAATATATTATCTGGTGGCAGTGCCGGGGAAACCCTGGAATATGGAGATTTTAAAGAGAAGCAATACAACAGGGTGGCAGATATATTCAGGGAGAATATGGATATGGATTTATTTTATAGCATACTGGATAATAAATTATAAGATATTAAAATAATAAAAGATTAAAAAAGGATCTGACAGAAGATGGATAAAAGAGATGACAGAGACGAAAAAAGCCCCAGGGGTCTTATACTGGTAAATACCGGTAACGGCAAGGGCAAAACTACTGCGGCCCTGGGGCTGGCTTTAAGAGCGGCCGGGAGCAACCTGAGAGTTCTGATTCTGCAATTCATAAAAGGTCCCTGGAAATCAAGCGAGGTCAGGATAATAGAAAAATTAAAACCCCTTATTGAAATAGAACAGCTGGGACTGGGATTTATAAGGTTCAGGGACGGAAAACCGGTGGATGAAGAAAAACAATTTAAGAATGCGGCGGAGTCCTTTAAATACGCCTGTGATAAGATTAACAGCGGGAAGTATGATATGGTTATACTGGATGAAATAAACAATCTGGTCAGTTACGGTTTATTAGAAGTAAAAGAGGTAATGGATGTTTTAAAAAACAAACCTGAAGGACTCTATATAGTTCTGACCGGAAGGAATGCCCCGGAAGAGTTCATAGAAATCGCTGATACAGTTACCGAAATGAAGGAAATAAAGCATGCTTACAATAAGGGAATAAAAGCGAGAGCAGGTATTGAATATTAATAAAAAGACAGAGCAGCTTTTATGATAGTTTTTTTTAATGATTCCGGATTTTTAACCTTTACTGGAAAATTTTATTATTTATGGAGAAAAGAAGACGGAAAAATTATAATTCTGTATCTGGGGAATAATAAAAGCGATTTTAAAAATTTCCTGGATAATATCAGAAAAGTTTACAGAAGACGGCAGAAGATTACTTTTATTCATAAAAAATCTAGAGATATCGAAAAAGCGATTGGCGATTATCTTGATGGAAAAATCAGCAAAATCAATTTTAGAGTAGAATTCTTAATCGGAACCGATTTTCAAAAAAATGTCTGGGAAAAATTAATTTCAATACCCAGAGGTGAGACCATAAGCTACAGGAAACTATCGGATATTGCCGGTTATAAAAAAGCCTGGAGAGCAGTGGGCTCTGCATTGAGGAATAATCCTGTAATGCTGGTTGTTCCCTGCCACAGGGTAATAAAAAGCGACGGCAGCCGGGGGGAATTCAGGGGAGGAAGTAAACTAAAAAGTTTCCTGCTTGACCTGGAGAAAAGTTAAAAATCATTTAAAGAATCAGCCCGGTTGGGTTAAAATATATAATTGGAAGGGTTTTGTAATTAGCGGAAAGGAAAATTAAATGGGCGGCTTTTTAGAAAATTTAAAAAATTTTTTTTCCCCGGCTGCAGGTGACTATGATACAGACTTTATTACTTTTAAAATCAGGTGCAACAAATGTGGCGAAGAGATTACTGTCAGGGTAAGAAAGAACAGCGATATATCCAGAGTTTACGAGGGTGAGGGTAAAGATAATGCGGAATATTTTTTAAGGAAAGAAGTGCTGGGTAAGAAATGCAGCAATCTTATATATACAGAGGTATATTTTGGACCGGACTTTAATATTATTTCAAAGGATATTAGAGGCGGAGAATTTATAGAGTAATGCTTAGATAAATACGTTTTTTATGTTACAATCTAAGTATAATTTAATAACAATTTTTCTTATAGAAATCTATTAAAGATGGACTTTTCTAAAGATTTAAGTGTGGTTGTTCTGGCTGCAGGCGAAGGCAAGAGGATGAAGTCAGAAATTCCCAAGGTCTTACATTATATCTCAGGGAAACCAATTTTATACTATGTATTATCTACAATAGAAAAGTTAAATCCCGTAAACACCTTTGTAGTTGTGGGGTATAAAAAAGAAGCTGTTATTGATTATATAAAAAATCATTTTAAACAGGTAAAGGTAATTATACAGGAAAGGCAGCTTGGAACTGCTAATGCTGTTTATATGGCAAAAGATAAAAGAAGCAGCTTTGGCAAGTACACTTTAGTCCTTTCGGCCGATACTCCTATGGTTAGCCCGGCAACTTTAAAGAGATTATTGGAAAGTAAGGACAGGTCGGAAAGCGGGGCAAGCATCATCACTTCACTTGTTCCCGAACCCGGAGGTTATGGAAGGATAATAAAGGACGGGCAGGGGAATATAGCAAAAATTATAGAAGAGGCAGATGCTACACGCGAAGAAAAAAAGATAAATGAGATAAACTCGTCTATTTATTGTTTTGATACCTGGGCTCTGTTTGAAAATATCGGAAAGGTGAAGGCCGGCAATGCGCAGAAAGAATACTATCTCACTGATATTATTGGGATGCTGGTAAAAGAAGGTAAAAAAGTTAGCTGCTTGAGAATTTCTGATTACGTGGAGGTTATGGGGGTAAATAACCGGCTTCAGCTTTCCAGCGTAGAAAATTTTATGAAGAAGAGAATTAACGAAGAACTTATGGAAAACGGGGTTACTATAAGGAATCCGGAATCATGTTATATTGAGAGCACAGTAGTTATAGAAAAAGATGTAATTATTGAACCATACTGTTTTATTAAAGGGGAAACCAGGATAGGAAAAAATTCGGTTATAGGCCCCTTTTGCCAGATTACTGATTCTATAATAGGTAAAGGAACCAGAATAAATTATTCGGTAATAATTGGTTCGCATATTGGAAATAATAATAATATAGGACCATATAGCTACATGCGATTTGAAACGCTGGCAGAAAATGATATTAAAATAGAAAGAGAAGCTGTTAAAGAAAAAGAATATAAAAGATACTGATACTAAAATTTGCAGAGGAAAAACAAAATAAATAATTTATAGTGGGGGATAAAAGATATATGAGAAAAGGAATAGACAATAAGAGAATGATGCTTTTTTCAGGCTCAGCTTACCCTGCTCTGGCGGACAGGATTGCAGAAGAGCTGGGTATAAGTGCGGGTAAAGTTACCAGAACTAAATTTAAAAATGGTGAGATATATGTAAAATTTGATGAAAGTGTAAGGGGAGCCGATGTTTTTGTGGTACAGACCTGCTGTAAGCCGGTAAATGACACTATAATGGAATTACTGATAATGATAGATGCTTTAAAAAGAGCTTCCGCGGGTATGATAAATGCTGTTATCCCCCATTATGGATATGCAAGACAGGATAAGAAAGCCGAAGGAAGAGAGCCAATAACTGCAAAATTGTTTGCAGATTTACTTTCTATAGCAGGGATGGACAGGGCAATTCTTGTTGATTTACATTCCGCAACCATTCAGGGATTTTTTGATGTTCCGGTGGACCATGTAACTGCCATACCTATAATAGCCAGGTATTTTAAAGAAAAGAATATAAAGAATGGAGTGGTAGTAAGTCCTGATGTCGGTGGTGTAAAAAGGGCAAGTATTTTTGGTAAAAGGCTCCATTTTCCACTGGCAATACTGGATAAGAGGAGACCTGCTCCGAACATGGCTGAAATAGAACATATTGTGGGGGATGTGGAAGACAGAGATGCTATAATATTTGATGACATGATTGATACGGGCGGAACACTTTTTAAGGCTATTGATATGTTATTCAGGCATAATGCCAGGAAGGTTTATGTTGGCGCTACTCACCCTATCTTTTCCGGTGATATTATTGAAAAACTTGAAAGTTCAAGAGTGGAAGAAATTGTTGTCGCCAACACTATCCCGATAAAAAAGGAATGCAAAAAAATAAAAGTGCTTTCTATTGCCCCACTGCTTGCAAAAACAATAAAAAAAGTTTATCATTGCAAATCTGTAAGCGAATTATTTAAGGGCGAAAATTTAGTTTAATTTTTAAATAAAATGTAGGAGTGGAAAATAAATGGATAATATTGTTCTTGAAGTGGAGAGAAGAAGCGAGAAAGAAGTTAAAAATAAAGTATCAGGGAAATTAAAAAGTCAGAACTATATCCCTGCGGTCGTATATGGTTTGAAGAAGGAGCCGGTCAGTATTAAGGTAAAAGAAAAAGAGTTTAAAGATATTTTAAAAGGTAAGAGTATATACAGCTTAATTTTTAATCTACAGTTAGATGGAAAGAAGAAAAAAGAAAATGAGATAGCCCTGATAAAAGAATTCCAGAGGGACCCGATTACCAGGGAGTTTTTGCACCTGGATTTTTTGAGAATACAGATGGAAAAGGAGATTGAAACCACTGTACCGGTACATATTATTAATGAAGAAATAGCTGTGGGTATAAAAGAAAAAGGCGGTGTTCTTCAGCATGGTCTGAGGGAGCTCCACATCTCCTGCATGCCAGCGGATATTCCGGAATATATTGAGTACGATATAAAAGAACTTGATATGGGCGATGCTATAAGAGTTTCCGAAATCAGTATTTCAGATAAGATAAAAATATTAAATGACCCTGATGAAGTAATTGTTTCAATAATTCACCCAACCCAGCTTAAAGAAGAAGAAGAAGAAGTAGTTTCAGAAGAAGAGATTGAAGAAGAAGTTACTGAGCCCGAAGTGATTGGCAGGGGCAAAGAAGAGCCTGAAGAGGAAAAAGAACGTCCGGAAGGTAAAGGCTCCAGAGAAAAATAACTACTATGATTTTAATTGTCGGTCTTGGTAATCCCGGTAAAAAATATGAGTTAACCAGACATAACATAGGCTTTAAAATTATCGATAGATTTGTTGACAGCCTTGATGAAAAGAACTGTTACCGCAGGTTTATATCAGTAGTTACAGAATCATCGTATGGAAATAATAAGATAATAATCTTAAAGCCGCAGACATTTATGAACAAAAGTGGAGATGCGGTAGCCCTCTGTTTTAATTATTTCAAAAATAAAAAAAGTTCTGTACTGATAGTCCATGATGATATTGATATTAATCTGGGTGAAATCAGGATTAAAAAGGGCGGGAGCACAGCGGGACATAAAGGACTGGAATCAATAGCAGCCAGTCTCGGCAGTTATGATTTTGACCGGCTCCGGTTTGGAGTGAGCAGGCCTCCCGGAAGAAAGGATGCAGCTGATTATGTACTTGAAGAATTTAAGAGAAGTGAAAGGCAGGAAGTTAAAGCCGGCATAGAGAAATCTATTGATATTATAAGAAATTACATATCAGAAGGCATTGAATATACAATGAATAAATATAACCAGTAGTTTCTCTAAGGTAGATTTTTAACTCCTTAGAATCAGGGCTGTATTGAAAGTTCAGGACGATAATAAATATAATCCTTTTTTAAAAAATTATTCTGTACTCTAAATCAATCCTGAAAGCGCCGGGAAATTGTTAGTTTTCTCCTGTATAATCATTTTTAACGGCCTGTTAAAATATTGAGGGTGAAATGTTTATAGATATTTTCTCAAAGGAGAGCCAGTGGAAGAGCTTTATAGAAAAATATAAAGGGTCACATGCTGAAGAAAAAAAAGTTACAAAAAAAACTGTTGACACCTTGATATCAGATGAAGACATCTGGTCCTTTGTGATAGGAGCGATTTACAGGGATTTTAACTTACCTCTTCTGGTAGTTACATCTACACCGGAAAGTTCTCTGGAGCTAATGCAGGAAATAAAATGTATTGCTCCGGGGGCGGAGGTGCATGTCTTTCCCGGTCTGGGGAACGGTATTTTTTATAAAAACAAGAATGTCCCTTCAGAAAATATAATAAAAAGGCTTAAAGTTATCAAAATTCTTCTGGATTACAGAAAACACGGCAGCCCGCCGTTGATTATTGCTACCAGCAATTCTTTGCTCAATCTAATGGATGCTTCGGGGATAAGTGAAATAAAAAATAATATCAAAATATCAACCGGGATGGAGTATAACAGGGACAAATTAATTACCGAACTGGTTAAAAATGGTTATGAAAGAGTACATAACGTTTATGACTGTGGAGAATATAGCGTCAGGGGAGAGGTGGTTGATATTTATGATATAACCGGAGAGCATCCCTTAAGAATTGATTTTTTTGGAGATGAAGTGGAAAAGATTTTTACCTACGATATTCAGAACCGGAAAATTGCCAGGCACTTAAATAATGTGTCCATATTTCCAAACATAAATCCATGGGAAATAAAGGAAGTCAGTGGGAGCGGGCCGGATAGAAAGTTTGTTTCTTTTATTGATTTATTGAGTGAAAATGTTCCCGGTTTTTTTATGCTGCTCTGTGACCCTGTAGAGGTTTATCTAAAAATAAGAAGTGATATTGATATTCTTAATAAAATCTTTGGAAGGGACAGGGATTTACTTATAGCCGATAGTAAGATTATTAAGAATTTTTACCTTGTAAAAGAAAATTTTCTTGAGAGAACAGGCTGTCGCCATAAGCTGAATCTGGCTTCTACGGGAATGGAAACATCCAGCAGGGGTGAATTTATCTTAAGTAAAATAACCGGGCAGAAAAAAAGTTCCGGCAGCTCGATTGATTTCATCGGCAACCTTAAGAATAACATAAGAAAGAAAAGAAGGATTATAGTTTCGATTGGCGGAAAGGTAAGAAGGAAGAAAATAGAAGAGCTTCTTTTAAATAATTCAATATCATATAGCTATATAAATAGTGATAATGGCTTCAGTGCTGATTTATCCGGGCCGGGCGTGGTGAATATATCGGGAGAGCGTCTGTACAGGGGCTATGAGTCCGGTGATATCTCATTATATGGTGAGCTTGATATCTATGAACAGATGCAGCAGCAAGTTTCTGAAAGCGGAGCTATCAGAGTAAATGAATTTGAATCTTTTAAGCCCGGAGAATATGTAGTGCATAAAACCCATGGCGTGGGAAGGTATATTGATATTACTTCAAAACAGGTAGAGGGCTGCAAGAGAGAGTATTTCTTAATAGAATATGCCGGTAATGATAGATTGTATGTCCCTACATGGCAGGCTGACCGTATCACGAGGTATATAGGGGCGAATAAACCCCTGGTAACGTCGCTTACTTCAAAGCAATGGGAGAATATTAAAAAAAGAGTAAGAAAGTCGGTGCACAGGCTTGCCGTTGACCTTGCAAGATTATATGCCGAAAGAAATTCAATAAGCGGTTATGCTTTTCCTCCTGATAGCCCGTGGCAAAAAGAAATAGAAGATTTATTTCCTTTCAGGGAAACTCCTGACCAGATTAAAGCAATAGGACAGGTAAAAAAAGCTATGAGCCGGCCGGAGCCAATGGATGTTTTAGTGGTAGGAGATGTGGGATTCGGTAAAACAGAGGTAGCGGTAAGGGCAGCTTTTAAATCAATAGAAAGCGGAAAGCAGGTTTTAATGCTGGTTCCAACCACAATTCTTGCGGACCAGCACTACAACACTTTTAGTGAGAGGTATAAGGATTATCCTGTTATACTCGAAGTTTTAAGTAGATTTAAAACAAGAAAAGAGCAGATGGATATAGTAAAAAACTTTAATGAAGGAAGGGTTGATATGCTAATTGGCACACACCGTATCCTGCAGGAGGACATTAAACCCGGAGACCTCGGTCTTGTAATAGTAGATGAGGAACAGAGATTCGGGGTCAATAGCAAAGAAAAGATAAAGTTATTAAAAACAAAAGTAGATGTACTGACTTTAAGTGCTACTCCTATACCGCGAACTTTGTATATGTCGCTTGCGGGAATCAGGGATATGGTATTGATTGAGACGCATCCGGAAGGCAGGAACCCGATTAAAACTTTTGTGGGCGAAACTGATTACAGGGTTATCGCCAAAGCTGTGGATAGAGAGCTGGCAAGAGGAGGGCAGGTATACTACGTATATAATAAAATATCCGGCATAGAAAATAAGAAAATTCAGCTGGAGAAGCTTATGTCACAGGCAAAAATTGCTCTTACCCACGGCCAGATGGAAGGAGAGAAGATAGAGAAGATAATGAGAGAGTTTATAGGCAGGAAATACGATATACTGCTGACTACATCTATAATAGAATCAGGGATGGATATTGGAAATGTGAATACATTAATTGTTGAAAATTCACATCTTTTCGGGCTGTCACAATTATACCAGTTAAGGGGAAGAGTGGGCAGGTCAAATGAAACGGCCTATGCATATTTCTTTTACCCCGGCAGGAAAAGTATGAGTTTCCAGGCTTTTCAGAGGCTTAAGACACTGTCTGAATATACCGAGCTGGGTTCAGGTTATAATATAGCAATGAGGGACCTTGAAATAAGAGGAGCAGGAGAAATTTTAGGTGCCAGGCAGCACGGTCATATAAATAGTGTTGGTTTTAATATGTACTGTCAGATAATAAGAGAAGAAATAGAAAAGCTTAAAGGCATGGAAGTAAGAGAGGATATTGATGTACAGATAGACCTTCCGGTCAGTGCGTATATTCCCAAAAGTTATATAAGGAGCGAGAAAGATAGAATAAATATTTACAGGGTTCTGGGTAATGCGAAGAGTCTTGATGAGATAAATGAAATTAAGAAAGAGATGGTCTCAAGATATAAAAATACACCGCGGGTTGTGGATAATCTGGTAAATATTGCCAGAATAAAATACTTGCTAAAGAACGCGGGAATTGAAAAACTTGTATTTTTAGATGGAGGGGGAATTTACTTAAAGAAAGTAAATATGTCGCCGGGCAGGGCAAGAGCAATGACTGAAAAAAACAAAAATCTATCATACGAACCGGTTCTCAAAAAAGTGGTAATAAAAAAAGTTGACAAAAATGTAGATTTGGATTTAGTCTTAGGAGACCTGAATGATATAATAAGATTTATGTAATAATTTATTAATAGAAAGAGGTAACATTTGAAAATAAGATTAAGGAAGAGTTACATCTACGTAATAATATCCGTCGCGGTTATCCTGATTGCGATATCTGTTTATTTTTTTGTTTTTTACAGTAAAACAGTAGCAGTAGTGGATGGAATGAAAATAAAACAAAAGGAAGTGGACACTTATGTTGATTTTTTAAAAAGCCAGGATGCAACCGGGCAGGTAGCTTCAGATAAGGAGCAGCTAAAAATATTAGAAGCAAATATAATTGACTCATTAATTGTAGTCAGGGTGATTGAAAAATATGCAGACGAGAATGACCTTGCTGTCACCGGTGAGGAAGTAAATGAACAGATGAAATCAATAATAGATACCTATGAATCGGAAAAAGATTTTGAGGAGGCGCTGGAGGAGCTGGGCGTAAATAAAAAGTTTCTTGAGGACGAGTTAAGGAGCCAGATATTAAGGAGCAGGATTTATGATAAAGTAACCTATAATGTCGCTGTAACCGATGAAGAAGTGGAACAATATTACGAGGATAATAAAGATACGTTATTTCTGGTCCCCAGAAGTGTAAAGGCAGCTCATATTCTGGCTATGTTCCCCTGGGTTCTTGATAATTCTGAAGAGACCGGGGAGGGAAGAGAAGAAGCCAGGAAGAAAATAGAGCTGGTGGAGACAGAGCTAAAAAGTGGTTCAGATTTTGAAGAGCTGGCCGGTGAGTATTCTGACGATGAAAGCACTGCTGAAAACGGGGGAGACCTGGGTTATGTAAGTGAGGGCCAGATGGTTGAAGAGTTTGAGGAGGCATTATTTTCACTGGGTATAGGAGAAGTAAGTGATATTGTGGAAACAGATTACGGGTTCCATATTATAAAAGTTTATGATATTGAAGAGGAGCATATCCAGGAATTTGAAGAGGTTAAGGAATCGGTTAGCATCTATTTGCTTAACCTTTATAAAGGGAGCAAATGGGAGGATTTCATTTTTTCTTTAATAGAAGAAGCAGATATTAAATATTTAACCGGGGTAGAGGGTACTTTAAATGACACTGATACCGGAAAAGAGGACGAATGAATTTTCAATTGGATGCCGATGATCTTAAAAACATAGATAAAATAGATGATAGCGAAAAGCTTTTTTCTATCTTGCTGGGTGTAATGAAAAAGCTGAGGTCACCTGAGGGATGCATATGGGACAGGGAGCAAAATCATAAAACCATAAAAAGGAATTTGATTGAGGAGACATATGAAGCTGTTGAAAGTATAGACAACGATGATTTCGAAGGACTAAAAGAAGAGCTGGGCGATCTGATGCTTCAGGTAGTTTTTCACAGCCAGATTGCAGCTGAAAGTAAAAAATTTGACATAAGCGAAGTCCTTCGTGGTGTAATAAATAAGTTAGTAAGAAGACATCCTCATGTATTTAAGGGACTTGTTTTAAAAGACAGTAAGGAGATACTGGCCAGCTGGGAAGAAATCAAAAAGAAAGAGAAAAAGAAGAAATCAGGTAAACCCGTTTCTGTATTTAGCGGGATACCGAAATCATTGCCTTCACTTCATTTTGCCAGTGAGATCCAGACCAGAGCATCAAGGCTGGGGTTTGACTGGAACGATAAAATGAGCGTGTTTAAAAAATTAGAGGAAGAAATCGCCGAGATGAAACAGGAAGTTAAGGAAGGCAGTAAAAATAATGTTTCCAGTGAAATAGGAGATGTTGTTTTTACTATAGTAAATTTTTCAAGGCATACCGGCATTGATTGCGAAGAAAGTTTATATGAGGCCAGCAGGAGGTTCATAAAAAGATTTGATTTTATGGAAAAATATGCCGAAGAAAAGAATTTGAATTTTAAAAAGTTATCTCTTGAAGAAAAAGATAAAATCTGGGAGATTGCAAAGAAAGAAATAATATGAGAAAAACCAAGATAGTCTGTACCATTGGTCCGGCAACCAGGGATAAAAAGATTCTAAAACGTATGATAACCCGCGGGATGGATATAGCCCGCATTAATGCTTCTCATAGTGATTCTAAAGAAGTTATCGAAATTGTGAGAGGAATAAGGGAAATTTCACAGGAATTCAAAAAAAATACCGCAATAATGTTAGACCTTCAGGGTCCAAAAATAAGAATTGGCAGGCTGGAAAATAATTTAAATTTATGCAGGGGGCAGAAGATAATTTTTACCACGGGTGATAATTATTCTCCGGGCTACCCCGGGATTGATAAGGAGATAGTCACCATAGTAAAGGTTACTTACGGTAGTTTTATTGATGATATTAAAGAAGGTTCCAGCATTTTTATTGACGACGGCCTCATTGAGTGTGAAGTACTTGAAATTAAAAAACAGGAGAATATTGCTATTTGCGAGGTTGTAACAGGGGGGTTGCTTAGATCATATAAAGGTATTAATTTACCCGGGGTTACCATCAGCGCAGATTCGGTTACCGAAAAAGATATAGAATTCCTGAATCTGGGCATAAAGCTGGGAGTAGATTTCATAGCACAGTCTTTTGTCAGGGATGCCGGTGATGTTGAAAAAATCAGGGAGATAATGCACAAAAAGAACGGGCATGCGATGATTATAGCCAAGATTGAGAAGCATGAAGCGGTTAAAAATTTTAATTATATATTAAATTCAGCGGATGCTATTATGGTGGCGAGAGGGGATCTCGGCATTGAAATTGATGCTGAAGATATTCCCAATCTTCAAAAATGTTTTATAAAGAAAGCAAATATGGCGGGCAAGCCGGTGATAACCGCCACACAGATGCTGGATTCCATGATAAGAAATCCCAGGCCAACCAGAGCTGAAGTAAGTGACGTGGCCAATGCAATAATAGATGGTTCGGATGCAGTTATGCTTTCAGGTGAAACTGCCATAGGTAAGTATCCACTGGAATCTCTGGAAATGATGGTCAAAATAATAAATAAAACCGAAGTCTCGCTGGATTATGAGGTACTGGCACGAAATAGTGCCATTGAGAGAAAGAAAACAGGAATTTACCGTAAAACTATTACAGATGCGATAAGTTTTGCCGCTGTAGAAGTTGCAAGAATATTAAACGCAAGGGCCATTATCTCATCTACCGAATCAGGGCATACAGCTAGACAGGTTTCTAAAAATAAGCCGAAAAGTATGATAATCGGGGCGAGCGCCAACGATTGGATAGTGAGACAGCTAATGATAAGCTGGGGTGTTATACCGGTAAAAACAGAGAAAGCAAAAAATATTGACACCATGATTAAGAAATCCATAGACGTATCAAAAAAGCTTAAGTATGTGGATACCGGAGATAAAGTTGTTATCACAGGCGGGGTAATGGTAAATAAACCGGGGAGCACAAACTTTATAAATGTTATAGAAGTGGAATAAAGTTTTACCGGATAGGGATATATTTATTATTTTATTTAATGTTTTCTTAATCTTCTGTAAATCTTAGTTTTCTCAGGAGTTTATCTTCACCTATTAATGTCAGGACGTCGTCTTTTTGAAATCTGTAGTTAATGTCAGGGGGAGCTATAATTTCATTATTTTTCTTTTTTATACTTATTATGGTAACCCCGTATTTATTTCTCAAATTTAATTCTATCAGTGTTTTTCCTACCATCAGCTCGGGTGTGGGTATCTCAATTATACTTACGTCAGAGCTTACCCTCAGAAAGTCAATAATATTGGTGCTGACCAGGCTCCTTGCGACTCTCTCTCCCATATCTTTTTCCGGGTATACTATAATATCCGCACCAACTTTTGAAAGTACTCTTCCCTGTGTTCTGGTACCCGCCTTGGCAATTATTTTTTTTGCTCCTTTCTCTTTGAGAAGCAGAGTTACCAGTATTGAATTTTGAATGTATTTTTCTCCAATACAGACAATTACTGCTTCATAATCGGGAATACCCATTGACTCCAGTATGTCTGCGTCTGTGGCGTCACATTTTATAACATCCGCTATTTGTTCGGAAACTCTCTGAATTCTGTCTTCAGACTGGTCTATCCCTACCACGCTGTGCCCGGATTCAGTTAATGTTCCGGCAACGCTTACGCCAAACCTTCCAAGACCTATTACTAAAAATTGTTTTTTCATTTTTTTATCCGATAGTTATATTTTCTTCCGGGTATGTCATTTTATTTACCACACCCCTGATAGCAATAGCTACTGATAAAGTACTGATACCAATTCTACCAATAAACATGGTCACTATCAATATTATCTTGCTGGGCATAGAAAGTGCTGATGTAATTCCGGTACTCAGGCCCACGGTACCGAATGCCGATACTACTTCAAATAACACTTCTTTTAAGGAATAATTTTCAAATGCCAGTATCCCGATAGTTGATATTATAATTAATACTATTGCCGCAATGGTAAGGGTCAGGGCTCTGTAAATCAAACTTGCAGGAAGTTTTCTTTTGAATATGGTAACTTCATTTCTTCTCCTGATAGACCTCAAGCCTGCTGCGGCAACAGTAACGAAGGTTGTAGTTTTAATCCCGCCACCTGTGCCACCCGGCGAAGCTCCTATAAACATCAGAAGGATGATGACCAGGGCGGTAGCAGGGTTTAAACTGGCAATATCCATGGTATTAAAGCCGGCTGTCCTGGATGTGATTGACTGAAAAAAGCTGGCCAGAATCCTGGTTGACACTGATTTATTTGCAATAGATTCCGGATTATTAAATTCAAGAATTAAAAACATAGCTGTTCCTGTTAAAATAAGAATTGCAGTAGCAGATAACACCACTTTAGCGTGCAGTGAAAGATGTCTTACTTTTTTTAAGGTGATTAATTCTGAGATTACGGGAAAACCCAATCCTCCCAGTACTATTAATAACATGAATATAAGGTTAAGCGGGACATCAGAGCTGAAACTCTTCAGGCTGTTAGAATATAAAGAAAAACCTGCATTATTGAACGCACTTACAGTATGGAACAGGCTGAAAGTCATTGATGTTTTAAAGGTATACAGGTGTTTAAAGTAAAAGATAGCGGTCATAATAATAAATCCAATAAATTCTATGGTAAAAGTTGTTCCGGCTATTACCATAAAAAATTTAGATGCGCTGAATGATTGACTGGAACCAAAGCTGGTATTTATATAGAATTTATCTCTGATATGTATTTTTCTTCCCAGAATTAATCCAAAGATGGACCCGACGGTCATAATTCCCAGTCCGCCAATCTGTATCAAAATAAGTAAGACAATTTTTCCCAGGTCAGTAAAGAAAGTAGGCGTATCCTGAACAATCAGACCTGTCACACAAATAGCAGAAGTTGAAGTAAAGAGAGCATCTATGTAACTGATTGCTCCACCCGTGGTCATCTGGGGAATCAGGAGAACAAGTGAGCCAGTAAGTATAGCTGTAGCAAAACCAAGTAGAACCTGTCTGGCGATTTTATTTTGAGTCCTGGAAGAAAATAAGGGTATTTCTTTCATTGTATTCTTAAATTAAATTATAGAATAAAATTAATATATATATAAAACATATAACCTGATATTTTAGTGGAATTGGGAATTAAAGACAACAACTTAATTTTTTTTGGGTTAATTTATAAAATATTAACAAAATTTACAAATACTGATATTATTTTATAATATGTTATATTTATATAAATATAAAATTAATTTCAGGTGGCTGTACTGCTGTTATAAAGATTATTTAAAGTGATATCAGACAATAAAAAAGTAGCAAGAAATATAAAAAATGAGTAATAACGTAAAAATAGTCAGTAGACTCTCAAGAAAAGCTAAGGTAAATATTTCAATAATCATCTTTCTGGTTTTTATAGCTGTTGCAGTCTTAACCTCGATTAATCAGATAAAAGAAATTGTTGAAAAGAGAGAAAAACTTGTGGAACTGGAAGAAAAATTGAACTGGTATAGAAATGAAAATATTGAACTTTTAGCCCTTGAGAAAAGTTTGTATGAGGAAGAGGCTATAGAGCTCGAGGCAAGGAAGCAATTTAATATGACTACCGGTAATGAGACCAATGTTTCTGTAGTTACAGAAGATGATGTATCAAAAATGGAGTCTGAAAGCAACAGCCAATCATCCGGTGGAGTAGAATATTCTGGTTATGACCTGTGGGAGAATATTAAGCTTTTTTACAATAATGAAATAAAAGGTGATTGATTGAAGTTCTGAAAATTAGTGCTCGATCGCTGATTATAAAGAATATTAAATAATAATTATATTAGATGAAACTGGCAGCTATTGATATAGGCACCAATTCCACCAGGTTGCTGATAGAAGATTATCGTAAGAATAATTTCTTTCCCCTGGAAAGAAAAATGGAAATAACGCGTCTGGGTAGAGGACTTAACGATAATAATACTATTTCTGAAGATTCAGCTAAAAAAACTCTGGATACTCTTATAACCTACATTAAGCTAATGAAAAAAAATGGTGTAAAAAAATACAGGGCTGTTGGGACCAGTGCTTTAAGGAGAGCATCAAACAGTAGAGAGTTTGTATCAATGGTGAAAGAAAATTCGGGAATAAGTGTTGATATTGCGGGGGAGAGTGAAGAAGCCCGCCTGAGCTTCTATGGCGCTGTTAAGGGTATGGGTCTGGATAGCGGGCGCAGTAATTATAAGTCAGAATCAAAAATTTTAGTTGTGGATATTGGAGGAGGAAGCAGCGAGTTTATACTGGGTGATATGAACTGTAACACGGACCTTATTGAGAGTGTGGATATAGGTTGTGTGAATCTTAGTGAGAAATATATTGATTCAGATGTGCCTGATGCAGGAAGATTAAATAAGATGAATTATTATATCAGGGGAAAGGTCAATGGCACTATCAATAAAATAAAAAATTTCAATATCAGTACTATAATAGGAGTGGCAGGGACCATAACCACTCTTGCTGCAATTGACCTGGAATTAGATAAATATAACAGTGATTTGATACACGGGCATGTATTGAGCCTCAAAAGGATTGATGAAATATATAAATTTCTTTGCGGTCTAAATCTTGAAGATAGGAAAAAAGTGGCCGGGGTTGATGTCGGAAGAGCGGATGTAATAATTGGTGGCGTATCAATAATTATAGAGGTGCTGGAACTGCTGGGTTATAAATATATTAATGTTAGTGAGAAAGATATTTTAGACGGGATTATTTACACCCTGGTTGATTTCTGATAATATAATTCAGCAAATTTATGGGATGCCCGAGTGGCGGAATTGGTAGACGCAACGGACTTAAAATCCGTTGAGGTTTTACCTCGTGCCGGTTCGATTCCGGCCTCGGGCACCATCTTAAGATTTATATTGATATTTATATTGATATATTTATAAATAATTTATGGTTCGAATCCTGCCTCCACAGCCATTGATACATTTACCTAAGATTTCCTGGTACAAAATAATATATTAATGAATATATATCCCTTATTTTTACCAACTGAAATACAGCTAATACAATAACTCTAATATCTCAGGTAAAGAAAGGAATGCACTCGGGAATCCAACCATTTATAAACTGCCCGGCACTGATGGTTATCAATGCCATACTAATTAACCGGCAAAAATTTATTATCTTTTCGGCAATCCTATCTCAGAAGAGATGTTGCTGGGTCCTGGAGCTGGAATAGGTTTTATATACTGGTACCAGAATGGTACATACCCTTTTATAGGAAGCAGGGGCAATAACAAAAATTTCTTTAAGGATATCAGGAATAGGACTCTGGTAAAGATAAAAGAAAAATCCACAACAAGTGTCAAAAAAGCTGAAGGGGCTTTGCTTAATAGACAAAGTTCAATCCCAAATAAGTATTTTAAACTAGGATATTTTTATACCAGGATTAGGTCTTAAGTTCAATTAATTACAATGGTATCTTTCTTTTTACTTTACTGAAAGCAATTCAACTAATGTAGTTCCACATTCTGATTTTGAAACCTCTTTTACCAATCCAATTCCTTCTACATACCATGAAGAAATATCTGAAACTGCACTGAATGACATAGAAGAGCCTTCTATTTTAGTCTCTTGATTTATTGTTTTTTTAAAATTTATTTTTATAGCATCTGTATATGTCCCATATGGTACTGTTACCGGTTCTATGGATATAATTTCGTTCGCTATAAATATGTCACCATCAAAAGCCATTTCTTCAGATTCAACGGTAAAAGTAGCTCTAACTTTATATTTAGTATCCCACTTATGGCCTACAGCCCATTGACTATAAGAAGGTAAAATAACTCCTTCGTAACTCTCTGTTGTAATTTCAAATCCTTCGGATTCTCCTTCAAACGGAAGTTCTGAATAATCACTCTGAACTAACCCATCACTATCACAAAGCCAATTTACGTCAAATGAAAACTCAGAAGATATTAATTTCTCAATAAAAGATTTTTCAGTTATCGCGGAAAAACTTGAAGTATACTTATAATCATCGCCACTAGGACAATGAACTTTATATGTCCGGATAGTATTTGTTTTTACAGGAAAATATGGGTTGTAACATAATCCGGCAGGTTTAGATTCCTCTCTTGATTCTTCCCCCAAGCTACTTTCCTGTAGTACCTGATTTTGTTTAGAGGGCTCGCCTACCTTCTCTTTAGGAGTATTACAAGCGATTAAGAGAGCTGCCATAAAGAAGATTAAAATTGTAAGTATTTTTTTCATAATTTTGTATTAATGCAATTATCTGAAAAGTTATTTTTAACAAGATCATACTACTTCCAAGGTTGGGTTTGAACTCTTTTATATTAAATATTTTATGAACTTTTTCATATTCTTTTACCTGATATAGATTTAGCAAGATAGTTAATATTTTCTATTTTCTCTTCTTCAAATCCTCCCTCCCCAGCCAGTTTGAAAGATAATCCATTTCATTAAATTAATTAATTGCTAAATTCAGTCAAAAGGCGTATATTTTTAAATATATAAAATACCTATATCAAAACCACAGATAAATAATCACGGAAATACTGAATTAAATATACAGCGCCTGATAATAACACTTTATGTTTCTTTTAATATCAAATATTAAAGGAGGGTAAAATGGCAGAAGTAACAAGGGAAATGGTTGAAAAAGCTGGAGTGAATGTGGATGAGATAATAGATCTGCTGGTAAAAAACGCAGCTGCAGAACTTACAACCTACTACTATTACACTATACTCAGAGCGAACCTTATAGGTCTTAAAGGAGAGGGGGTAAAGGAAATAGCCGAGACTGCAAGAATCGAGGACAGGAACCATTTTGAAGCAATTGTTCCCAGGATATATGAACTGGGAGGAAAACTTCCTGAAAACATGAAAGAATTCCATGACCTGTCTTCATGTCCACCTGCATCACTCCCCGGAGACCCGACTGATACCATGGCCATATTAAAGGTTCTTGTAGAGGCAGAAAGATGTGCCGTAAGGGGCTATACACACATATGTAACATTACTGCAGGAAAAGACCATCGCACTTATGAATTGGCCAATGCTATCTTAAATGAAGAGATAGAGCACGAGAGCTGGTTCTCTGAATTCCTGGGAGAAGGACCTTCAGGGCATTTCTTGAGGAGGGGAGAGACTTCTCCTTTTGTTGGGAAGTTCTTAAGGTAAAAGATATAACAGAAAGCACTATAGAGGGCTCTACTTTTAAGTTGGGCCCTCTATGTATTTATAAATAGTGAAGAAGAAGCTGTTTTCGTAATAACATGATTATTATTTAGAGAGTCAGGTTTTATTATAGATTTGAAAAATAAAGTAACAGGAAAAAGCATCCCGCATTAACATATAATAATGCATTATCACCAGTGAGAGCTCCAGGTACGTTTTGCATAAATGTATCCTGCATACTGAATTACTTTTATTGATAATCAAGTTCGTGTATCATTAAATAAAAATAAGAGATATTTTCATTTAATCAAAGGAGCATAAATGGAAGATGAAAGAACGGTAACTATCAATAATAAACAGCTTCTATGCCAATTCTGTGGCAGCTCAGAGTTTAAGAAAGTGAATACTAAATTAAATATGAAATGGCCGGCAGCCTTTGGCGCGGAACTTTTTAGTCCTGAGGGAGTTGCATATATTTGTAAAAACTGTGGTTATAAACATGAGTTTTTCAAAAGGTTATAATAAGTATAAAAATATCCTCATTTAAGCTTAATAATACAGATCTAACCCTGCCCGCTGTCCCCTGCTATTCAAAATGGAATATATAAGTTTCTTTTTTTAGAAGCTTAATATTTTACATGATCACCTCTAAGGGGCAAAATGTCTAACCGGCTTCATTCTTTTTTGGGTTTTGTATATAATTTATTTCTGGTATTGGAACTGCCTTTTCTGGCAGTTTTTTTATTTTTTGAGTTTTTTTTACTTCTTGCCTTAACCATATTTTCTTTTTTAGTGGAAGCTTCTTTTTTTGCTGCAGTGATTTTTTTGAGAATTTTTGTAGCGTTATCCAGGTCTTCTATATACCTGGTATTATCTGAAGGGTTAAAGGGCCTTGCGCCGCGATGGTATTTGGTATCGGCAAAGGTTAATTTCTTAAAGTCGCTTATATCTTTTATAAATTCGGAAGGCAGCATTTTTAACAGGTTCACAGTACTTATATGCCATGCTTTGAATTTAAGGTCCTTATTGTTTGAATTCCTCAGGGTCTTTATTTCCTTTATTTTTTTATTAATTTTTTCTAATAATTCCTTTTCCATTTTTCCTTCCTGCTTTTTAATTAATTGCCCATCTGATTTGTATTAATTTTATCATATTATGAGGCTATTATGAAAAAGAGTTTTGGTTAGAATAAAGAATATAATTTTAAGCCGGTTTTTAGCTTTGTTATTTTATTAAACTATAAATCAAAAATAAAAAGTGGTAACATCTGGGTATAAAAAGAATTATAAAGAAAGGGGAGGTAGTCCTATGAAGATTGAAAGTCCTGCTTTTGAAGATAACAAATTAATCCCGCCGGATTATACCTGTGACGGTGAAAATATCAATCCTCCTTTAATTATAAGCGGGGTTCCGGAAGATGCCAGGAGCATGGTTCTAATAGTTGATGACCCCGATGCTCCATCGGGCATATGGGTTCACTGGACTGTATGGAATATAGGAAAAGAGACAGGGGAAATTCCGGAGAATAGCTGCCCCCGGGATGCTATTGAAGGAATAACTGACTCGGGTAAACCTGGATATTCCGGGCCATGTCCTCCTTCCGGCACGCATCGTTATTTTTTCAAGCTTTATGCACTGGATGATTTTCTTAGCCTCAGTAACTCTGCAAGAGTAAACGATATTAGACGCGAAATGGGAGGAAAAATCCTGGCGGAAGCACAGCTGGTGGGATTGTACAGGCGTAAATAACTTATTATCAAGCGGTTTTTATGGAAAAAACAAAAATATCCGGCTTTATTGAGTGGTGCAAACTTTTTCATGAGAAGCGTGGCTGCTAATTCCTGCACATGGGGTTGAATTAAAGCCAGAGTTAGTTTTATTAATCAAAGTTTTACTGCTTAATAAAGAAAATGATGATTAAGAAATATAAATATATAGACCATATTTCGGATACTGGCATAAAGTTTTATGGCAGTACGGTGGCGGAACTGTTTGAAAGTGCCGCCGGGGGTATGTTTTCTATCATTTGTGATTTAAGGATAGTTAAACCCGTAGAAAAGAAAAATATAGAGATTGGTGGAAGAAATATTGATTATGAGGAGCTGCTTATACTCTGGCTTGAGAAGTTACTTTACCTTTATGAAGTTGAGAACATGCTATTCTCAAAATTTAAAGTTGCAAAAATTAAAAAAATGAGTGGTAAATTAATACTGGAAGCTGAAATTTACGGTGAAAAAATAGACCTTTCAAGGCATGATATAAAAGCGGCTATTAAGGCCCCCACCTATCATGAGCTTGAGATAAAAGAAGATGAAATAAAAAGTGGCTGGAAAGGCAAAGTCGTATTTGATGTATAGCAAAGGAGGGATTTATTATAAACGATTATAAAATCAATAAAATAAGTGATTACAAATGGGAAGTAGAAAAAGATGAAAAATATGGCATGAGAGTTCCCGGAATAATTTTTGCCAGTAAAGAGCTCCTGGACCATGCTGTGAACGAGAAAACCATAGACCAGGTGATTAATGTAGCCACACTCCCCGGGATTATAAAAGCTTCTTTTGCCATGCCTGATATACATTATGGTTATGGGTTCCCTATAGGGGGAGTCGCTGCGTTCGGTGAAGAGGATGGTGTTATTTCACCCGGTGGAGTTGGTTTTGATATATCCTGTGGGGTAAGGATTCTTCGCACCGATCTCGGTATCGAAGATATTAAAGGCAGGCTGGAAGATATAATGAACGTTCTGGTATTGAGTATACCCAGAGGTGTGGGAAGCAAAGGTAAAATTCAATTATCAAAAAATCAGTTGAGCCAACTAATAGTAGAAGGGGTAAACTGGGCGATTAAGAATGGATATGGATGGGAAGAAGACAGGTTTTTTATAGAAGAAAGAGGTAAAATGGAGGGCGCCAATCCAGATTTTGTAAGCAGTTATGCTATGGATAGAGGATTAAACCAGATAGGTACTCTTGGTTCGGGGAATCATTTTTTAGAGATTCAGGTAGTAGACGAAGTATATGACACCAGAGCGGCAGAATCTATGGGGCTCAGAAAAGGCCAGATAACTATTATGATACATTCGGGTTCCAGAGGCTTTGGGCACCAGGTATGCAGTGACTATATCAAGATTATGCAGCAGGCCAGTGCAAAATACGGGATAAAGCTGCCGGACAGGCAGTTAGCCTGTGCACCTCTGAATTCTCCCGAAAGTGAAAGATATTATGGGGCAATGCTCTGTGCTGCTAATTATGCAATGGTAAACAGGCAGTGTCTCGCACACTGGGCGAGAGAGGCCCTGGAAAAATATTTTAAAAAATCCCAGGAAAAGTTAGGGCTTAATATGGTCTATGATGTATCTCATAATATGGCAAAAATTGAAGAGCATAATATTAACGGTAAAATGAAGAGGGTCTGTGTTCACAGAAAAGGAGCCACAAGGTCTTATCCGCCCGGGCATAAGGATATCCCCGAACAGTACAAAAATATCGGCCAGCCTGTGTTAATTCCGGGGGATATGGGTAGGTATTCCTTTATACTTGTGGGAACAGAAGAGGCCATGGATGAAAGTTTTGGCTCTACCTGCCATGGAGCAGGAAGGCTTATGAGCAGAACCAGGGCAAAGAAAAGCATTCAGGGCAGTGAACTTAAAAAACAACTTTTTAAAGACAAAGGAATAATTATTAAGGCCGGAAGTATGTCCGGACTGGCAGAAGAAGCGCCCATGGCTTATAAAGATGCTAGCCTTGTGGTGGATATTGCCCACAATGCCGGCCTGTCAAAAAAGACATTACGGCTAAGGCCACTCGGTGTCTTAAAAGGTTAAATATCTAACCGGGTTTTAATGGCTCAATTACATCTTTAACAGGCGGTAGAGATTAATATCTTCTTGATACTAATAAAACAATTGGTTTTTCTACCCCGGTTTCTATTTTACCTGATTTAGCAAAGCCGGTATTTTTTAGATGTCCATATGGTAATTCAGAAGGAGGGCTCTGTAAATGCAGATGTCACCACTATAGATGCCAGGATAATAGGAAAATTTGAAGGTAATTTAAAGGGAACAGGTAAAGTCGAAATTACTGAAACCGGGGTGGTTAACGGTAATATAAAAACAGATTCACTGGTCATACAGGAAGGGGGCATCTTTAGCGGAAAGGTAACAAGGATAAGCCAGGAGGAGGAAAAGGGTAAAAAGAAGTCAAAATCAAAGTTAAAAGAAGAAAGTACCAGGGGTGGTAAAGAAGCAAAGGAAGAAAAAATAGAAGAAGAATTCAATCTCGGTGACATAGAAGATGATATGAAATTATAATTTTATACAGAAAGGTTTAAATTTTTAAAAAACTCAGTATTCCAGTATTTTTTTGGGTTTTATTTTAATATCAGAAATTGTACTATTGTTGTTTATTTTAAATATTTCTCTGTTATCTGTGATAATGTTTTTACCTTTAAAGAGGCCCCCATTTTCTATGTTGAGGGAGGTGTCCATTTGAATTATATTACCGAATAATATACCGGTAGAAGTAATCTTAGCTTCTCCTGATGATATAATATTTCCTTTAAAATTACCCTCTATTACTATATTTCTGGTCTTAACGTTTGCTCTTACTCTTCCTTCTCTCCCGATTACTACTTCCCTGCTGGATATGATTTCTCCTATCACAGTGCCTTCTATTTTTATGGGCAGAGGGGAATAAATTTTTCCTTCTATATGGGTTTCTGCTGAAATTATATTGTAGTCATTTTCTCTTTTATTTTTTCTGGGTCTTATAAAAAACATTTTTTTATATTTAAATATTTTAATAATTAAATTACTGGATTATAAACCGCCCGGCTTTTATTATTTACAGGAAGTGGCCGGGTGTAGTATTTAATAGATTTTTACCTGTAATCATTATATATTTTTTAACATAAAAAGCTATAAAGGGGACAGAAAGAAAAAGATTAATAAAAAAAATTCTCAAATAACTTATAAAAATAATGGCTGTTTGAATTTGAAATGCTATATTATATATCTATATTTTAAAAAATCTGAAATACTAAAAAGTTGAGTAATCCCGAGAAAAAAAACACAGGATACAATAATAAGTTTAAAAATATTTATATCCTGGGGGCGGTCAGCCTTTTTAATGATATATCTTCAGAAATGATATATCCCCTGATACCGTCATTCATAAAATCTATTTTAGGGCTGGGGTCTGCGTTTCTCGGGATAGTGGAAGGCATTGCTGAAAGTGTCAGCAGTATTTTAAAATTATTTTCGGGTTACTTCTCTGACAGAGTTAGAAAAAGAAAACCTTTTGTGGCGGGAGGTTATGCATTATCAAACCTGGCAAGACCTTTAATTGGATTTATAAGTTCATGGGGAATGTTACTTTTTTTAAGATTTTCTGACAGGGTGGGAAAAGGTATAAGAACTTCTCCAAGGGATGCAATGATAGCCAGTTTTTCGCCACCGGGAAGGAGAGGATTTGCTTTTGGTTTTCAGAGAAGCATGGACCATACTGGAGCGATAATTGGTGCGGTTACTGCCAGTCTTCTCCTGTATTTTTTTTCTATGGAAATCAGAGATATTTTTTTATTGTCACTTATACCTGGTACTCTTGCGGTGCTTCTTATTATATTCGGGGTTAAAGGCGAATATGCGTATAAGAAAAGAAATATACTGGAAAATGAACCGGAAATTAAAAGGGGAGAGCCCGGTGGGGAAAAGGGTGATACAGAAAGGATAATAAAGTTTTCCGATTTTAAGAAAATGGGTAAAAAATTTACACTTTACCTTTCAATCCTTATAGTTTTTACTCTCGGAAATTCAACCGATGCATTTTTATTGCTCAGAGCATCCGAAGCAGGATATCAGATTGCTACTATTCCTCTTCTATGGGCAATTCTTCATATATCCAAAGCTATTTTCGGAATTCTGGGTGGGCATTTATCGGATAAGGCCGGAAGAAAAGTAATGATTTTATCGGGATGGTTTATTTATTTTCTCACTTATATGGGCTTTGCTTATTTTGAGAGCCATTACCTTATTTACATTTTGTTTATTGTTTACGGTCTTTATTTTGGACTGACCGAAGGAGCCGAAAGGGCCCTGATAGCTGATATCGTACCCCGGGAAAATCTGGGCATGGCATACGGGTTTTATCATCTTTCGCTCGGTATAGCAACTCTTCCCGCTTCTTTGATATTTGGGTTTATATGGAAGGCTTATAATTTCAGAGCGGCATTCTTAACCGGCGCAGCAATCTCTTTAGTTGCCTCTATTATGCTTTTGTTTCTGAGATTCAAAAAAGAATAAGATTTATCTTCTTGCTTTAAAATTAAGATAAAGCAAAAAAAGTATTATAAACACACTTGATATGGCGCCTGGAATGGAAGCCCTGTCTCCGGATAACGCAAGGGCAGTGGCTGCTGCGAAGCCGGCATTTTTAACAGTTCCAAAAAGAATAACAGGGGCTGATTTGCTCCTGCTGATTTTTAATTTTCTGGTTATCAGCTCATATAGTAAGCCCAGTCCGATTATGGTGATAAAACAGATTGCCGATATTTTGCCCAGGGTTTTCGGTTCATCAAAAAAGACACTGCGATTAAGTCCTATAACCGTAAAAATGATTATAAATAATCCCCAGTTTACAATAGGTCCCCTGAATCTTAATATATATTTATCAATTTTAGTTTTGATGAATAACTGCGATAAAATAAGCGGGACTATTATTAATTCTCCGAATACAATAATAAGCCTTAAGGGTTGAATAAAGTTTTGTCCGATTAAAACCAGCCCTGATACGGGCAGTATAATAAGTACGGCTATATACGAGCCGATTAATCCGGTGAGTGAGAATTTTACGTCTCCGCCCATTATGCGGGTGAACGGGGGTATGGCTACTCCGGGCGGAGTGAAAGCAATAATCACAAAACCTGTCCACAGCTCTTTATCTGGAATTATAAACCATGCCAGAGTAAGCATAACCAGGGCAAAAATAAAATAATTTAAAAGTATAGAAATCAGTACGGGCTTTATTGCATTTTTTAGGGGGAGAAATGATTTTAAAGGAATTTCTGTCATGGATGCTGTCATAAGTATGATAAGAGCGGGGAGTACCAGGTGTTTTGACCAGCTTGCCCTGTCTCCTATCAATAATCCCAGTATGAGTGCCAGTGAAAAAATGAAGTTTCTGTTTTTTAAGATTTTAATTATAAACACTATTTTTATTGTTTACGTAGTGGAACTTTTTTTAGTATCAACCGGACGATGATTACTCCTATTACATTTGCCAGAATCAGGACAGCAAGTATAATGCCTTCTACTTCAAAAGGGCCGTCCTGTTCCATTAAGCCTGAGAGAATTAAGACCGGGAACCAGTATAAACATGTGATAATACCAATAACCCGGGCAGATACCCGGCAGCAGATGCGGGCTTTGTCCATTTTTATATTAGTGCTCATTGATATAAGGTTTTTTATCCAGGTCCTATGGTGGTTGTTATTGCCTTTATTATACTTTTATTTTTTAACTATTCAAATTAAGGAACCCAGAATATCCGGTATGGTGAAATAGATTTCTAAAAAAAATGGTAATAGAATAAAAAAATAAATTATTCTTGCTAATTATTGAAAATTTTACTAAAAATATAATATTTTTTTAAAAAATGATATAATTGCAGGTGAAAATTTAAAAAAAATGTCATTTTTTTATTTTTTTTAAGTTTTTTTATTCTATACTGACAATGAGAGGTGATATTTATGAGAGAAATAGATTTATTTACCGAGTTTTCGCAGAAGGCAGGGACTAAAATTGACCCAAGGGATATAAAAATAGATGACACCACTTTAAGAGATGGGGAGCAGACTGCCGGGGTTGTGTTCGCTAATGAGGAAAAAGTGCATATAGCTAAGATGCTGGATGATATAGGGGTTCACCAGATTGAGGCGGGGGTACCTGTTATGGGAGGAGACGAAAAGGAAGCCATAAAAAAAATTGCTTCACTGGGCCTTGGCTGCAGCATACTGGGATGGAACAGAGCCGTAAGGTCAGATATAGACGCATCGGTAGAATGTGGAGTCGATGCGGTGGCTATCTCTATATCTTCTTCTGATATTCATATTGAGCAAAAACTTGGGAAAAGCAGAGAGTGGGTTCTGGAAAGTATTAAATCATGTGTGGACTACGCAAAGGGTTTTAATCTTTATGTATCTGTGAATGCGGAAGATTCCTCCCGTACCGATATGGAATTTCTTTTATCATTTGCCAGAACGGCAAGGGACGCTGGAGCAGACAGGTTGAGGTATTGTGATACTCTGGGTATCCTTGACCCTTTTGAAACTTTTATAAGAGTAAAAACTATAATTGATATAATCGGAATAGATATAGAAATGCATACCCATAATGATTTCGGGATGGCTATAGCAAATGCCATAGCTGGAATTAAAGCAGGCGCAACTTATGTAAATACTACTGTAAACGGTCTTGGCGAAAGGGCAGGAAACGCTGCGTTTGAGGAGCTGGTTATGGCACTGAAGCATATTGAAGGTGTGGATATGGGGTTTAACACTACCTTATTCAGGGCGCTTTCTGAATATGTTGCCAGAGCTTCAAGCAGGGTCCTTCCCACATGGAAACCTATAGTGGGAGGGAATCTATTTGTTTACGAAGCTGAAAGCAAGGCTTCAGGGGTTCTTGCCAACCCAGAGACATACGAGCTATTTAGCAATAAGGATGTCGGGCTGGAGAGAAAAGTGATGCTGGGCAAATACTCAGGAGTTAATACTATAATTTATAAATTAAATACCCTGGGAATTAAAATCAGCCGTAAAGAGGCAGAAGAACTGGGAGAGGTTATAAGAGATAAGACAGTGGCTCTTAAAAGGGCTCTTTTTGATAGTGAGATTATTGATACCTATAAATCCTATAAAAGAAAGTCAGGTGCAGGCAAATCAGCTAAAAAGGGAGGAAAATAATTATGGCGATGGCAAAAAGTAAAATAAATGTGAATATAATAGACACTACCCTGAGAAATGGTGAACAAACAGCGGGAGTGGTTTTTTCAAAGCATGAGAAAATCAGGATAGCTAAAATGCTTGACGAGATAGGTATCCCCGAAATTGAAATAGGCACACCCTCGCTGGGAAGTATTGAGAGAGAAATAGTCAGTGAGATATTGAATGATAGTTTCAATGCAAAGCTCTTTGTCTATTGCGAGGCTGAGCCCGAGAATATTGAGTATGCAGTTAAATGCGGGGCAAAAAATGTGGTTATAAACATTTCTACTTCTGACATACATATCAGAGAAAAATATAAGAAAAATAAAACATGGGTTATAAGTAAACTCAGGGAAACTATAAAAGCAGCCCGTAAAAGCAAGTTGAAATTTATAATCAGTGCCGAAGATGCCACGCGTACAGAACTGGGATTTTTATTAAAACTTATATCTATTGCAGAGAAAAAGGGCGCCTATAGATTCAGGCTCTGTGACACTGTCAGCAGGCTGGACCCGTTCAGGACCTTTTTATTTATAAGTACTATTTCAAATGTTAGCAGTATCCCCATTGAAGTTTATAATCATAATGATTTTGGAATGGCGACTGCTAACGGAATGGCAGCGTTAAGAGGCGGCGCATCAAGCATGGTGGTAAGTGTGGGTGGCCTGGGTGAGGGCACCGGCAACGCTGCCATGGAAGAGATTGTAATGGCTTTAAAATATCTTGAAAATGTGGAACTGGGGATTGAAACATCAAAGTTCAGGGAAATTGCCGAATATGTGGCAAGGGCGTCGTCGCGTGCTGTTCCTGTATGGAAAGCTATTGTGGGTACAAATGTATTTGCCCATGAATCCGGGATACATGCTGATGGGGTGATAAAAAATCCTAAAAATTATGAGGTATTTAATCCAGCCGAAGTAGGATTAACCAGGCAGCTGGTTGTGGGCAAACATTCCGGTTCTCACACCATTTTACATAAATTTAAAGAGTTCGGCATAGATCTTACTGATAAACAGGCCAACGAAATACTGGCCATGGCCAGAGATATGTCGGTAGACCTCAAAAGGCATCTTTTTGATAAGGAACTTATGTATATATACAATGAATATAAGAAAAAGAGCAAAAAGAAAAAAGAAAAGCTGGAAGACGAAGAGTAAGATTGGAGGATTTTTTGGGTAAAACAATTTCAGAGAAAATAATAAGCGAGCATGCGGGTAGGGAGCTTAAAGCCGGCGACATTGCTGTAGTTGATGTGGACGTAATAATGTCACATGATGGAACCGGGCCCCTGGCTGTAAGTCAGCTTAAAAAGATGGGGTTTAGCATGGTAAGAAAGCCAGAAAAATCTATTTTTTTTATTGACCACGCATCACCCAGCCCCAGGAAAGAACTTTCTAATTTTCATAAAGGACTGAGAGATTTTGCATCACAATCAGGGGCAAAACTAAGTGATGTTGGAGAGGGAATCTGCCATCAGATTCTGGTTGAATCATATGCCTGCCCCGGTGACATTATAATCGGGGCGGATTCTCATACCTGTACATCCGGCGCGCTGGGAGCTTTTGCAACCGGAATGGGTTCCACTGATACTGCGGTGGGATATGCACTGGCAAAGACATGGCTTATGGTTCCCCGGACAATAAAGGTAAATTTTAATGGAAAGATTAATAAAGGGGTATTTGCAAAAGACCTGATTATTTATTTGATAGGGAAGATTACTTCTGATGGGGCAACCTATAGAGCTCTTGAATTTGGAGGCGAAATAATTGATGAGCTAAACATTGATGATAGATTTACTATCTCAAACATGGCAGTGGAGGCCGGAGCAAAAACGGGTATTTTCCCTTCTGATGATATTACCCGGGAGTATTTAAAAAATCATGGGAGGGAAAATTGCTTCAGGAAAATTTTTGCAGACAAAGATGCAGAATATGAAAAAGTTATTGATATTAACTGTTCGGTTATTGAACCCATGGTTTCCCAACCGCATACTGTGGATAATGCACTACCGGTAAGCAGCCTGGAAAAGATTAAAATTAATCAGGTCTTTATCGGGACCTGTACAAATGGAAGGCTCAGTGATTTAAGGATAGCTGCTTCTATACTTAAGGGTAAAAAAGCAGCCAGTGGCGTAAGGCTTATTGTGATACCTGCCTCGAGGGAGATATATATAAAAGCGTTGAAAGAAGGATTGCTGGAAACATTTATAGAAAGCGGTGCAGTGGTTCAGCCCCCGGGTTGCGGCCCCTGTGTGGGGATTCACCAGGGAGTGCCTGGTGACGGTGAGGTGTGTTTGTCAACACAGAACAGGAATTTTAAAGGCAGAATGGGTAACCCTGATTCCTTTATTTATCTTGGTTCCCCTGCAACTGCCGCCTGGAGCTCCATAAAAGGTTATATAGCTGATCCGAGGGAGGTTCTTTAATAATGGCTAAAGATAAAAGTAAAAATAAAATTTTAACCGGTGTAAGTTTTAAGTTTGGTGATGATATTTCAACTGATTTAATTGCGCCGGGAAGATTGTACCACTTAAGGTCAAATCTGCCCGAGATGGCAAAACATGTGCTTGAAGATGCGGACCCGGGATTTGCAGATAAAGTGAAACCGGGAGATTTTGTGGTGGGCGGCAGAAATTTTGGTCTCGGCTCTTCAAGAGAACATGCACCGGCGATAATGAAAATTGCAGGAGTGGGAGCAGTGCTGGCAAAATCATTTGCCCGTATATTCTTCAGAAATAGCATTAACGTTGGTCTTCCTGCGCTGGTATGCGATACAGATAAGATTGATGATGGAGACGAGCTGGAGATTAGTTTAAAAGAAGGGGTAATTAATAATAAAACCAGAAATTTAAAAGTAAAATTTAATCCTCTGCCGGATGTAATGATAAAAATACTGGATGACGGAGGACTGGCAGAGCATATTAAAAAAAATAAGGGGTTTAACCTATGAGGCATACAGTTACATTAATACCGGGTGATGGGATAGGACCGGAAATCACCGATGCTACAGTAAGAGCGGTAGAGGCGACAGGAGTAAATATAGAATGGGATGTTGTAAATGCCGGGGCAGAGGTTTATGAGAAGGAAGGAACGGTTCTTCCGGATGGAGTTATTAAATCACTCAGGAAAAATAAAGTGGGCATAAAAGGTCCGATAACCACTCCTGTGGGAACGGGTTTTAGAAGTGTAAATGTTGCTATGAGAAAATTGTTTGACCTGTATGCCTGTGTGAGGCCCTGTAAAAGTTACCCGGGAGTTAAAAGCAGATACAGCGATATAGACCTTATAATAATAAGGGAAAACACCGAGGACCTGTATGCTGGAATTGAATTTGAAAAAGGAAAACCTGAAACAGAAGAACTCATTGGTTTAATAAAAGATAAAAAAGATATATTAATAAGAAAAGGCAGCGGAATAAGCATTAAACCTATATCTGAAGAGGGCTCGGAGAATATAATTAGATTTGCCTTTGAACATGCGCTCAAAAACAACAGGAAAAAAGTAACCGGTGTCCATAAAGCAAATATTATGAAATACTCTGATGGCCTCTTTCTGGAAGTATTCAGAAAAGTTGCATCCGAATATAGTGATATAGAATCAGAAGATAGAATTGTAGATAATATGTGCATGCAATTGGTTCAAAAACCGGAACTTTACGATGTTCTGGTTTTACCCAATTTATATGGAGATATAATATCAGACCTTGCCGCGGGACTGGTCGGAGGTCTGGGCGTTGCCCCCGGAGGAAATATCGGAAAGGATATTGCATTATTTGAACCCACCCACGGTAGTGCCCCAAAATATAAGGGGGAGAATAAAGTAAATCCGACCGCAATGATGCTTTCGGCAGTTATGATGTTAAGTCACATAGGAGAAAAAGAAAGTGCAGATGTTCTGGAGTCAGCTGTTGCGGAAAATATCAGGGAAGGCAGATATGTAACCTATGATTTAAAACCCCGCAGGGATGACCCCACTGCAGTTGGTACCGCAGAATTTGCAGAAGCGGTTGTAAGGAAAATAAAGAAGAAAGTAAAGTAATCTTTTAATTTGGAGAATACGCCCCGTCTTCGGTCATTACTCCATTTATAAAAACGATGTCGTCATTTCCGCCGTCGGCCCTATTTATGCCAAAACTTTTAAGAATATAACTGTTCTTACTGTTTGAAGTATAAATGTACGGGGTTTCCCACGGGTCATTTTCCGGAATATTAATCATAATTTTGGTGTCTATCAGTGCTTCAGGATAATCAGCTTCTGCCGGATATGCATATTTTTCCGCAATATATATCTCAAGGGCTCTGGCAATATTACTCATCTCGCTTTCTGTGGCTGTTTCCCTGGCCTTATCGCTGAAAATTGCGTAGGAAGGAATAGCTATTCCTGTAAGTATAGTCAGAATAATTATTACTATGAGTAATTCAACGAGAGTAAACCCACGGTCTTTTTTTAAGAAATAAAAATTATTCTTTTTCATTAATATTAATATATTAATTGATATGAGCGTGTTATACAGACTATTTATTTTAATATATTATACCTGAAAATGATAAAATTAAACATTTATTAAGAATTT